>Ga0179593_1586329_pt1 | contig 13602 bp, 18 predicted proteins | sample CZODoug2_1_08_16_FD_185931 | JGI IMG/M metagenome (GOLD analysis project Ga0179593, IMG submission 185931) | Vadose zone soil fungal communities from Angelo Coast Range Reserve, California, USA - CZODoug2_1_08_16fungal (PacBio error correction) | ecosystem: Environmental > Terrestrial > Soil >... | reverse complement strand
CCGTCGGGCCTAAGATCTCCTTCCCGTCTCTCATTTTTTCTGGGTTCTTTATGCTCAGGTAGGACCTTTTCTCATTTTTTCCCCCCTTCCCTTGAACTTATGAGCCTCCCCAGTCAGAGTCGATCATCGGCGTGACTTTTTTAGCCCCCTCGCCTACCCTAAAACCCCCCCTCCCCTTGTCCCTTCCTGTTTTCTCTTGATGCCGAAGGGAACCGCGCCCAGCCCCCCTTTTCCCCTTTCCTTCTAAGCGCGTTCTTCTACGACTCGATGCCGATTTGCTTGAGGTTCCTTTTTTTTGGTCGTTTGGAGTCCCCCGTGGTCAACCCTCTTCTCTCTCTGTTTAGCTCGGGCCCGTGTACTTTCCCTGGTGCATGTCTTAACGCGTCGATCCCCCGTTTTTTTCAGGCGGACCTCGCCTCCTTTTCTTCTCGGGTTTTCCTCGGCGGGAGTGCCCTTTCCCCCCCTTTCTTCGGATTCACGATCCTCCTATCTAAAACAGAATAACGTCGCTCCTTCTGGTCTCCTGTACGACATTCATTTTTCTTCTTCCCCAGATTGTCCCTTAGTCCCTCCTTAAATTTCTTGCGGACGTCTTTGCGTTTTGCCTTCTTCCCCTCCCCCCTCTTACTCAGCTTGATGAGGTATCCCCAGTCCACTCTCCTTCGAGTGGACGTATTTCACCTTTTGATTTCCCCCCTTCTTCTTAGTTCTTAGAGCCAAACAGAAGTCCGCGACCCCCCTCCGATATTTTTCGTCGTTCCGCCACCGGTGATCGCTCCTTGTCCCCTCCTCTTCAAGCATGTCCGCCCTTCAGCGATACCAGGTGGCTTCCATCCCCTCCCTCACCGCCGTAAAGTTTTTCGTTTAAAGATGTCCCCCTCTTTCCCGTTCTGTTCTTTCTCTTCCGCATCTGCCGATCGTGACCTTGATGTCCTTCCCCAGTCCGTGGATCGTCGCTTGTACGTCTTAAACTCAGATAGTTGTCTCCATGACCCTACTTGTGTCTCCCCCCGGCCAGCGAGATGGCGCCGTCCCTTTGCCTCCTTTTTCGCGAGAATTCTTTCTCCCTTTCGAGTACCTCCATTTCCCATTTTTGGGAGGCTGAACCTCCCCCCGCCGGCATTCCTCCTGACTTCCACAATGCCTTTACTCCCCCTTCTTTTCCTTTTTCGAGTAAACTTATCTGTGTCCGTTCGTCATGTCGGCTGGTTGAGTTCATCATCTCAAACCCAGATCCCCCCAGATTCTCGTTGACTGCTCAAGTTTGGCGCCCCGAGTCTCGCGCTTCCTTGCCTAAGTGCAGCTCGACGCGCCTTTTCTTCCTTGCCGACCCACTTCAGTGCGCTTTTTTTTCTGCGAGTCTTTTCTTACGTGAACGTTGCTGGCGACCTCCGCTTTCCCTTTTTCCACACTCTTCGGCGCAATAGAGCGGAAGGTCTTATCATCAAAGCACTTAAGGGACCCCCCCCCTTCCTTTCTTTCGACTTCCCCGTTCGTCGGTTGTTTTGCCCCCCCCCTTTCCCTGGTTTTACAGGTTTTCCCCCCGCTTCGCGGGGTCGGGCTCCTAGCCTTCCTCCCCCCCTTTTTCGCCTCGTTGCTTTCACTCCCGTTTCCTTGTTTTTTTGTCTTTTTTGTTCTCTACAACTCCGTCTTCAGTCTCTCCCCCTTTTTTTTTGACAATGGTCCGTAAACGTCTCGGATTGACCCCTCATCAAGAGCGTAGCACTTTTTTCGGCCGGTCGATTTTCCTCCTCCTCCAGACTCCCGTCCGCAGCCGCTTCCCCCTGGATAAGGCAACATGCCATCTGTCGCCTCCTCCTTCCTTCGGTAGCGACCCACCAGTTAGCAGATGATCGACGTTTATCTGCGTTCAATCGTGGAACGCCGGCTTTCTCCCCGAGTTTTCCACCGCCTTCCAGAGCTCCCCCCCCAAAATGTCACGAAGCGACTTCAAGTGTTTTCGTCCCCTCTTCGCCATTAACATTTTCTCCTTCCACCGTGCACGGCAAGTAAGTCCCCTCTTTTCCTTTTTTTTAGGATATGCTACTCTTTTCACAGGTGTACGCAACCTTACCCTCCCCTCTTCTCTCCCGGTAGCCCTCTTCATCTTCGGTTCGCCTCCCCCCTCGGGAGATCGGTCCCCCGGGCTTTCTTCGGATGCAATAGCTTTCATCCTTGCTGCAGAAAGCGGTCCATAGGCTTCTTCTCTGCGGGATGGCGGCGGGTTTAGGTATCAGGCGCCGCCTCACCTCTTCCTTTATAGTTGATTTTGTTCTGTTTAAATTTCATGATACCACTGCCGTTGTCGCCGGCTTTCTCTTTTCGGATCCTATCCCTCCCCCCTGCATCCCCCCCACTTTCTTGATCTCTTAGGCCCGACGGCTCCTACCCGGCCCTTCTCCCTATTTCCCCCTTTTTGTTGTTGTGCTTTCTACGGCTTCGGAGATGTCGGGCCTCGATCGAGCACTCATTCATCGCCTTTGATGGTTTCTCTGTTTTTTGTCCGACTGGACGTCGGTCCCGGCGGGACCAACTCCCTATCCTCCCCAGCCCCTTCGTCTCATCTCTTACTTTTTTCGTCGGCGCCTTCCCCCCCCCGAAGCTTCCCCTCCCCCAATCGCCACCTATTGCCTCCTCTGCCCCGTTTTCCTGCTCGTCGTTGGCGCCTGACCTCTACCCTCCAGTTTCCCCGTCGAATTCTCGAGCGCCGTCTTTCGTACCTTCCCTATGTCCGCCTTGTTACATGATCTTTTTCCCCCTTTTTTCGGCCCGTTGTCCCCCTGAGTCGGCATTCTTTCCCTCCTTTCTTCCCCGTTCATTGCCTTTCCGGGTCGGTGATTCTGGCCGTCGATGCCGATAACGACTTCTTTCCACCTTTATTTCGTGATCTGTCTTCGCTTCGCAATTTGAAAACGGTGATCGCCGGGCGTCTTGCCCCTCTGATCTTGCATCCCTAGTCTCCCCCGTTTGTTGAATCGATCGACTTAATTATCTCCCCTCCCTTCCTTCGTATACATTGATCGGTAGTCTTTCGGTCTTCTGCGTCTGAATTCCAATCCTGCCCCCCTTCCCGACTCTTGCCGAACGCTCTTGATGAGGTAGCCCCTAGCACTTTTCGCACCTTCAGTCTGTCCTCGATCTTCGTAGCGAATCTCTAGACCTTTTCAACAGCGAACGACTCGTCTGTAAAAGCTTTCGGCGACGCCATGTCCCCCCTCCCCTCGTTGTTGGGGGGTGTTGTTTTGGGGTTTTTTGGGTTTTTTTTGTTGGGTTTGGGGTTTTTGGTTTTTTTTTTTTTTGTTGGGGGGTTGGGTGTTGGGGGGGGGGGGGTTTTTTGGGTTTGTTTTACCGAGAGGGCGACCTAACCTCCCCATTTGTACCGCTTGTCCCTCCCCTCCTGAAAAAGTCTTTACAGGTTATTCGAGGAATCGCTGCTTTTCTTTTCTTTTTCCCTGCCCCGCTAGACCGGACTTCCCCTCTTCCCCCTCTTCTTGGAGGTTTTCTCGTCGCGCCTTGCAGTCCCCTTCTTAAGAGCGCTCCTGCCAGCACGCGCCCTTTTCTTTCTTTTCCCTTTCGTTAAGCGCGATGCCCTTCTCTTTATCTCTGCAGGTCTTGCTTAAACTTTCTTCGCGTTCATTAGAGAGTCCTGCTTCGCCTTTCTCTGATTCCTCCCCCTCCCCGCCCCTGCTGACGCCACCTTTTACCCCCCCCCTTCCCCCTTTTCTCTATCCTCCCGTTGTTTTTCGCTCTCACAGTTTGGGTTTTCCGTCCGCGGTCGTGGTCCGTGTTCTCCTCTTCCCCCCTCTTTTTTTGTAAATCTTTAATAGAGCGCAAGTTCTTTTTCTTTTTCTTACCTCAGCGCCGATCAGCGCCGCCATCGCTTCCCGAAAACCCCTGTTTCTCCCCCCGTGTCTGGGCGAGGCTCTCTCCTTTTAGTGCGTGGACTGCGCGTCCTTCTTTTTTCATCCCGCTCAACCCCTGGCCTCGTTCTTTCGATTTCCCTTATCATTCCCCCTTCCGAGCTGCAGCTTTTCATCTTGCCCCAAGCGGGTGCGACGGGCACCGTTCTCGGTCTTTTCTCTTCCCATGTGACTGAGTTTCCAGGCTTTCTTTGGGTTTCCCCTCCTGATTTCCCCGGTGGAGTCGCCGCAGCTGAATCATTCCTTTCTTTTCCTCTTCCTTCCCCTTTTGGCTCTAAAACATACTTCGCCAGCTCGAATTCTCCCCCCCTTTTTTCAATTCTCAGGATCTAGCTGATCGACACCCTCCAGAGCGTCCTAGCTTTTTCAGGGTCGATTTTTTCATCTGGAATTCCAGACGCAGAATCCTTTTTCCTTTTTTTCACGGATAACCCTCTTTTGTGGGCCTTTTTTCGCAAAACTTTAGGCGCCCCTTTCTCTGCACATCAACCTTCACGACTATATCGAAGTGTGATTTTTCTTCCTCAGTCTCGGCGACTAAGAGTGTTTCCTCTCTCCCGCGCACCCCCCCACTTTACCGCGAAGCCCGTTCCCCGAACCTTTTTCCGCCGCCGTCATCTACGGTATCGTCCCTCTTTATCAACCCCTGACCCCGGACCGTGACCCCCCACCTTTCCTCTACCCCTGAAGAAGCGCCTCCTCAGTGACCCCGGTTGTACGCCCCCCGGTCACCGACCCTCAAGGCTCCTCGGCATTTTTTCGCATCCAGAGGCTTAGCTCCTGCGAAACGCGGCGGCGGTCTCCGGCCCATCGCCGCTGACGAAAAATGGTGCCCCCTCCCTTTACTCTCAATCGCAATTCCAACTTCTTCTTTCTAAGGTTTGGAGGGTGTTTTTTCCCGTCAGCGATGACGACCCGTTTTTTTGATCTCATCTCCCATGAATCCCAATGCCGGTGTCCCGCCGTCCTTACGTTCCCTTTTCACGTTCTGCCCCCCCCCCCATGATCTTCAGACCAAGCAGAACTGCATCCCCCAATCCGTCTGCGTTTGCCTCGGCTCCACGCCGTATCCCTCTTCTCCTTTGAGTCTCTTACGGCGTAGGCTCCGTCGGCTCCAGACGTTCCTCTTTCCTTCCTTCTTTGGTCTGATTATTATGTCTCTTCCACTTGACGTCGAAGTCCGCGGTTACTTCCTTTTCCTATGATTCAGAAGACTCTATCGGCGTGACGTTCTCTGTGCTCCCCCCGAAGCTACCCTCCCCCATCGCCACCTCTGCTTTCCCTGATTTATTTTCCCTCCCTTTCCTGCTAGGCGATGGCGCGCGAAGAGCACTTCGCTAGATCTGGCTGTTTCTCCTAAAGTAGCTGCAGAGCCTCTTCCGGTAAATTCTATTTGGTCCGGTTGGCGTCGTGGTCCCTTCTCCTTTTATTGCATGTAGAGCTGTCCCCGGGTACTTTAATTGGGTTTCTAGGTTTAGCCCTCCCCCCCTTCAGGTTCACCGGAGGACTTCTCCTTTTTTTTTCTCCGGGTGGTGGGCAGACTCTTAGCTCCGGTCCCCGCCTGTTTGCTTCTCCGGCGTCCCCCCCTCTTAAGATGATCTCCCCCCCCACGAATTCACGCTCCCTTTGACGTGATGGTCGCTCCCGCCTTTTTTTCTTTGCGCAACTGATCCCCCTTTCGGAACGTGTCTTTATCTTCCTTTCTTGACAATCGGACCGGCTCAACCGCTCCGCCCTCCTCGTCGATCATCTCTTAGTTGTACGTAATTTCCACCCTTCTCGTCGTCTTTGATCATTGTAGAGCCCCCACCGCCGGAATCGCTCCCCCCCCCCGTCTCAAAGATTGCGACGCCACCGGTGATCTTCCTGAGTTCCCCCTCCTTCAACTGCACTTTGACCCGGCCGTCACGATACACATGGTTTTCCGTCTCTCACTCCCAACCCCCTTCAAACTTTTCTTTGCCAGGATTTCCCTCTTTATTTCGGCCTTTCTGATCAGAATCTGCCTCCTCCCTCTTCCCCTTCTTCTTTCTTCAGGCGGTGACTTCTCGTCGCGCCAGCAACGGCTTAATGCAGTCGCTCGCGCGTCCTACGTGACTCTTTCTTTTTTTTTTCCCCTCCTACTCATGGAGCCCGTCCCGTCGATCTCTTCCTGCCTATTCTCTCCTTTTGCTGCCAAATGCGCCCCCTCATTATCTCTTCTTAGTCTCTTTTTGTCGATGCGGACTCCACGTCCGGCTTGCCTGACTCCCCAATGCTTAGCTCTCTTTCCTCTCTTTTTTTTGTTTTGAGATTCGTTTTGTTTTCATGTTTCATCCCTTCCCTTGGCGGTCCGTATCTCCAAACATTATTGCTCAGTGGCCTTAAGTTTGCGCACGAGGTTTTTCGATTCCTCTTCCTTCGACGGCGCCCTCGCGCTGGCGAAAAACCAAGGAGCAGGCTTGATTTTTCGGAAGCTCCTACCTCTCTATCCGCGGACGACCTCCGCCTCCTGCCTAGCGTTCCTTCCTTGAGATTTTTTTGCTTCTGAATCTCGGCTCGGCCTCTTTTACAGGAAGTTTTTGACGGTCCCACCCTTTTGTCGACAACCGTGCTATTTTCGGCGTTTTTCGTCGTTTGTTTCTTTTCCGGGGGTCGGTCCTTCCCCCCTCCGGCCCCTCAGGTTGGTCGTCCGCTTTGTCTCCCCCCTCTTGTCTTTCTTCAGCGTTGGTCTCTACAACTCCTTCCCCTTACGCCCGACCTTCCATGACGCGCCCCTCGGAAGGATTTCTCGACTCTCTGCTGCGCATCGCTTTTTCGCGTTCGATTTCACGATTTCCCCCTCCGCCTTTCAGACTCTCCTCTTACTTTCGCTACCTCACCATGGCCCCCGTGGCGCTCGGAAGTCCACCTTCTCGCTATCTCTGCCCCGAAGATTCTCGAACTTTTTTTTTTTTTTGTCCTTGTATGCGATAACGCTTTTCGGTTTTCCGTCCCCCCCCCCGGAAGTCCACGAAGGCCTTCCTTATCCTCCCCTCTACCCTGAAAGTTCTCGAACCCCCCCGCCCCCTTGACCTTCCAAGTACACGTCCCCCTGCTTACATCAGTGACCCTTCTTTTCCTCTTTTTCTTTCTTGTTCCTGCCAAATTCCCCCACACTCTGCGGGACCTTTTTCATCTAGGAATTCATCCAGAACTTGAGAATTCTCAAAGCGGGCTTCCCGTCGTCCTTGGCGGCCACCTCCTCTGCAGGAAACGTGATGCCACCTCAACTCGACAAAGGCATGGCGCTTTTCTTCGGTTGTTTCAAGCTTTTTTTTCCCGACCCACTTTTCTGTTGATGCCTTTCTTTCCCTTTCATGAGCACACTGCGTTGTCGGTACTTTCTTTTCTTCCCCCTTGTTTCCTTTGCAAGAATCACCAAGAAGACCCAGCAGCAAAGCGATTTCCTTTTCGACTTTTCTCCCGGTTTTCCTTCTCTTTCCTCTCCTCGGTTGTTGCTCTCTCTTCTTTGCTTCCGGACTTGATAGCTCTCCCATCTTCTAGATTGCCTGCTGTTCTGCTTGGGACTGACTTTAGCTCCGTTCTCCCCTTTCAGTCCCCGGCCCGTTATTCTGGAAAATGATGCTCCCCTCGACTCTTGAGTTCCTTTTTTGATGTCGGCAGCGGACCCCTCCTCCTCCCCCCAATGAAAAAAACCCCCCCCCCCCCCCCCCCCCCCCCCCCCCCCCACCCCACAAACCCTCTCTCCCGCCTTTTTCCCCATGCTAGTGATGGTCCCTCCCTTCCGTGGACTGAGACTCCCATTGCGCGCGATCTCGACTGCCTTTTTTTTTCGATCTTGACCTTTGTTCCCTCTTCTGTCCTTGTTGGCGTCCCAAGTGGTTCAAACTTTTGATTAGTTTTTCCCTCCTAGTTGAGAAAGTGTTCCTGCAGTCAGGGGGTCGGTGATGTTTCTCGTCCCGCGGTCTGTACCGAGGCGTACTCTTTTCTCTGACCTGGTGGTTGGCCGTTTTTTTCCCTGGCACCCCGCGGTTGCGTGTCCCCGTCACGATCATGAATTTTTCATCCCCCCCTATCCGTAATTTGCTTTCTTTGTGTTTCTCCCCGATTTCCTTTTTATTCGACTCCCCCCCCCTTTTCGGTCTCCCTTGATCGACGCTGGTCTGTCGATTCCTGCTTTGGACCTGACCGCGAAAACCCTGCTTTTTGATGGTGTCGTCGATCCTCTCCTTTTCCTCTTCCTTCTTCTCCACCGTGAGTTCCGCTCTTTTATAGCGAATTTAGTTGTAGAGCACCCCCCCACCGCCTTCCCCACCCACGACCTTGTTGTTTTTTCTTGGTTTTTTTTCTCCCGTGCTTCACGTAGGTAGCTCACCCGGGTTCTTCCTTGAGGTGACCGAGGACGTGTCAGCCTGGCACTCCGTCCTATCCCCCCCAATGTGGTCCCCTGAGAAGACCTTTACCGCCCTCCCCTTTCGGGACGGATGTCCGTGTCGCTTAGCTAGGCGGTGATGATCTTTATGCGCTTCTCTTTGGCCCCGTTTGACGGGCTTTTGCTTTTCTTTTTTTCGCGCTTGTGATTAATCATGAGCGGCCTCTCACGCGCGTCCGTGCACTCTTCTTTTGCCATCCGCTATTTTTTGCGTCGAGTTCTCTTTTCCTTAGGTCTCCCCCAACTTGCCTTTCCTTCTGAGATTTCCTGATTGTAGCTTTCTCTTTCTCACACGAAATTCCCTACCTGCTGAACATGACGGACCACACTTTAATTTCCCCTTCCTCTTCCTTTTCCTCCGTTTTTGAGAGAGTCTCCGGCATTGTTTTCTGTTTCGTGGGCTTTTCCCCCCTCCATCTCCCCAACGTCTACTTCCCTTCCTGAGTCGCGCCGTTTTCTTCCGATTACTCGCGATACCTGCCCTCAGAGCCCCCCTCTCTTGCTTGAGCCTGTGGTCCGAGAAACATCCTTTTTTCTCTCCCCCGAGCCGTTCTGGCGTTTCCTCTGAAGTCCTCCCTCGCCTCTCCTCTGATACCGCGACAAAATCGGCCGTGCGCCTCCTTTTTCAGTTTCTGATCATCACTCCCTCTCCTCCTTCCCCTAGGAATCCCCTTGTCCCCCCCCCGACGGGTTGCGACTACCGTCTCCGTTTGACTATCGTGACCTGCTTTCCCCTGGCATTTTTCCCCTTCGGGTACGTTCTCCCTCGACCTCGACCCCCTTTCCGAGAGTTTTTTTGCCGTTCTCACGAACCTTCGTCTTGCGATTTCCTTCTTTGGTTCTTCTCCCACCCTTCTCATGATCTCCTTCCTCACGGTGTTTTCCTCCCTCCCTTACTAGGCGCTGCATCTGACACATCATCAAATTTCCCCTCCCCTTTCGGCCCTGCAGTAAAATTCCACCGTCACCTCAGAGTTCTCTACCCCTTCCTCCTTGTAAAGCCATGTCCCCCGTTTTGGCGACTAGCCAGAAGGAGAGGTTTTCTCTTCTCCCATCCCTATGATCCTCTTCTCTGTGGTTGCTGATTCCTTTCTTCTTTCCCTCTTATTGGCACCGGCTTCCCCGCTCTCCCCTCGCTAGCGAAACTATCTCTTCCCTCGGTTCTAGACCTCTCCTTTCTTACCTCGACATTTTCCCTACCTCTCAAGGGACCCGCGATACATCCCCAGTTTCTACTAAGTTTTTACAAAAGTTGTCACACCCTTTCCCACTAAGATACATACCTCCAAGGCGGACATCGGACTCTTACGGTCATACCTCGGCGATCGTCTCTCGCGCGCAACTCCAGTTTCTGGAAGAATATCCTTCGACCGGGTGCCCCCCCCTCTGATCAATAGGCTATGGAGATTTTGTTATTTCTTCGGGTTTTCCGAAATTCACCGTAACTTTTCTGATGTTGTCTCCTCTCCATCCTTTTTTCGGATAACCCTTCCGTTTTTTCCTTAGAGTCAGGTTTTCCGTCTCAAGAATCATGCCAGCAGAACTCAGCGTCTAGATCGTGCTCGATATGGGGCCCGACTTCTCCTCCCGTATCCCCTTTTTCCCTCATTCCTTTTTCAGATACCTTTCTTTTTAGGAGACGTAGGGCCTCAGCTCTCCTCTATGATCGCTTTTTTCCTTTTTTTCTGGCTTATTATGATCCTTTTGGAACTTTCAGTAGCGTCCCGGCGGACCCCTCGCATTTTTCTCATCCGATGAGGCCTCGCGAAATTCATTATCGGAGTTCCTTTTTCTGTTTCCCAAAGTCGCCTCCCCTAAAACCCTCCCCAATCTCCTCTTTCCTCTTGCTCCCCCAGTTCCCTGATCGGAGTTTCGCAGAATACGCGAACGCCGCTCTCTCTCTCTCTTTGAACGTACTCGCTTCGCTTTGATTTCCATGATCTCCCTTTTTTTCCTTTTCCCCAGTGGTTTTCTGCAGATCTTCGTCATGTTGGTAGCTCTTGCCTTTCTGCCTTTGTCTATCTAAATTTTTTTTTTTTTTTTTTGTTCGAGGTCTCATCTTCTTCCTCTTTACGTTTCTATTGGTCCGAGGTTGTTGGTCTCTCTTTTGTCCGGAACCCGCGGTTCTCTCGGCGTCCCATCTCAGTAAACAGATCCCCTAGATCATCGGCTTTTGTTTCTTTTTGGTTCTCGCTGCATTCATTTTTTTCCCTCCCCACCGAGGCCTTGTGCGTTCTCCTTTTACCTTGGTCTGCTCCTTCTGCTTAGCCTTCTTCGTTCCTCGACCGGGCTTAGATGCCTCACGATTTGAGGAGGTGAGTTTCTCTTGCCCTTTTTTTCCTTTCTTTCCTTTCCAAAGTTGCTGCCTTCATCTGCGAAGTAGTTGTAGAGCCACCCCCGCCTCTCGCCAGTCCTCCGAACTCCCTGTGATCAACGATTCGGCTCCCCCCTTGATCTTTTTCTCCCTACCCGCCGGACGATTACTCACTTCCCCTTTAGTCTGAAAAATGGTTTTTTTTCACCCCCTAACGCCGGACCGACGAACCTTTGCTTTGCACACGGTCGTTTCAAGTGCTGCCGAGGCCGAGTGATTGCTAAGCATCTTCCCCTCCTCTTCGGCCGAGTTTTTTCCTTCCGTTTTTTCCTTTTACGCCGGTCGCTCATCACTTCTTCACTCTGTCTCGAATCTCCCCCATGCACCGCTGCGCGACCGTACTTCTTGTTTTTTTTCTCTTCCTCGATCGGCGCCGCAGAGCTGTCTCATGCCTTCTCCCTCGCTTTTCACTTCTGCGATCTTCTTCTTTCCTTTCAGTAGTTGGTGCTTTTGACCTCCAAGACCTCCGACCTCCACGTCACACCTTTATCTCTCTTTTCTCTTCCTTGAGATGCTTCCGTCCCCCTTTGTGTTCGTCCTTGTTTAGTCGGCCTGGGCGAAAAAACCTATCCTTACACTAAATCTCCAAGAAGGGAGCTCCTTTTCTTAGCCGAGTTCTCGCGCTACCTGCCGGTCGTTCGGACCTCGCCGCTGGCATACGAACCAACAAGCCGACGTTCCTAGCTCTTGGAGGTTCTCGGAGAATCTCGAAGTTTTTAATCCGTCCCCCTCACCTCCTACCCCCTCTCAAACTCGACGACCCCTCCGAGCGAAGAATAGCTATATTCTTACGCGAGGTCGACCCTCCCCCCTCCCTTCCCCACCCAAGGGTTTTCTACGGCAACCGTTTTTTGCCCTGGGTTATGTGCCTTCTTTACCCTGACATTTTCCTTTAAGGTCTTTTTTTGCATCACTAGACCCCTCCCCTTCCGGTGGCCTCCTCCCGTTGATCACGACGCGTTCGGTATGTCGTCGCTATTCTTCGTTGTACAAATCGCTAGAATCTACTTCCTCACTCACCTGAGTGAGCTGATCGCCCATCCCTCCCCTCCTTTTATAAGGTTATTTCACGAAGGAATTCCAGACGCCTTGAGTCCCATCCCCAGCGCCGATCAAGGGCTCCTCAACCCTATTCGCGAAGTAACCTTGGTCCCTCTCTTTCCCCGGCCTGAAATACCCGTTCCATGATCGCCCTCTTTTTTTTGTTTCCTTCCGCTATACACAGGTTTTCGGCCGAACCCCTTTTTCTCCGAAAGTAGAAGAACATCAAGGACGGCGAGGTTCCTCTTTCTCTCCCTCTGCTACATCACACGTCCCCCCCTCCGTTAAGTCTTTCCCTGCAGCATACACAGACGTCATCTCTTTCTCCTGCCCAACAACCAACACCGACCTCATAACTTGCTCTTCCCCTTCGCATCCCTGCGCCCGATGCGCGCCAAGCGGTCGTTGCGCGTCGTCTTCTAGCTTTTGAAAAGTTGCTGCCAATAGCTTGCCCCAATTAGGCTATGGCGATTGTCGTTGGCGGGGGGTCTCCCGGCACTTCACGTAGCCGATGATTCTACCTTCTGGTTTCATCATTTGATGTTACCCTGTGTCACGACGGGAAGTCCCGGCTAGGTTCGCCGGCTCTTTCAGCCTCCCCCTACAGAAAACTGCAAAGCCCTCTTTCGGTCTTTGGATATTACGTTATAGATATCTTTTCATCCTCTTGTTTTTTTTTCGCGGCGGAGCAGTCGTTTTCCCTATCGGCACGATCTGATCGCCTTTGTGTTTCTGCTTTGCTTCGATACCTTTTGCGTCTAACTCCCGGCGGGAAACCGGCGTTCAAAGTGAGGGCCCCCGAAAAAGAAGCCCGTTATCTCCTGGTTGATGGCTTGCTTGACCCCGCTATAACCCCTTACAATAGACCGAATAGTTGATCCCCTGCCAGGACTGCGAGGCGATTTTTTTTTTTTTTGTTGTGTCAGCCCCGCCGCGCACGACCTTTGCGTCTCCGCTTTTTTCTGCCTGGATGCAGCCCGCTCGATTCTATTTCCTACTGTCTTTTTTGGTAAGGTTGGCTTACACCGTTTTCCCCCGGGGACGATCCATGTCGCGCGGGCACTTTCCTTGCCTCTGGGTCGATAGAATTTTCCTTCGCGTCGATTGACCTCGAATTCCTCTTCTCTCCCCCGTGTTGTTGTCTAACTAGGGGAAGCGTCGGAATGGACCCGCGTTGATCGCCCCTTCTTTCAATGACTCTGAGCAACACAAGCCTCACGTCGACGGAGTGTCTTTCAGCGACTAAGTTTTATTATCCCCCCACTCTTTCTTGCTATCCCGCTCGGTACTGCGTGCGACGTCTTCTTGATTCTGGAATTTCCTTCTTTAACTCGTCGCCGCACTCGCCGTCTCTTCATTCTTAGCCCTTAGGTACTGTAAGTCATTCAACTTGTTTTTTTTTGGGGGTTTCTTCGCCCCGTAGCGAAGTAGTTTGTACCCACCTCCTTTTCACCCCGAACGCGTTCTTAAACGCTTCGCGACCCCCCTTGAGGCCCCTTACCCGCCTGACTTCGGACCTCCCTTCTCTCCCCTTAAAACGTTTCCTAGCAGACCGACTACGTTGCCCCGTCACCCGTGTGCAAGCCGAGGGGCCGCTCTCTATTCTCTAGAATATTCCGACTCGACGGCTCGCTCGTCTTTATCGGCTTTTCGTTGATCGTAGCGCGGCTTCGCAGCAACACTCCTCGAAGCCCTCTCCACGCCTTTTTCTCTGCCTTCGCGATGTCGCCTCGAGCCCCCTGCATGGCTTGCGAGAACTTTCGCACCCTTGTCTTCTCTGCGTTTCGGGACATATGTTTGGATATGCCCCCCTAAAAGGCTCACATGACGACCATTACCCCCCTGCCTTTCCC
>Ga0179593_1575712_pt1 | contig 13602 bp, 16 predicted proteins | sample CZODoug2_1_08_16_FD_185931 | JGI IMG/M metagenome (GOLD analysis project Ga0179593, IMG submission 185931) | Vadose zone soil fungal communities from Angelo Coast Range Reserve, California, USA - CZODoug2_1_08_16fungal (PacBio error correction) | ecosystem: Environmental > Terrestrial > Soil >... | reverse complement strand
TCTGGACTCCGTTTCTTTGTGGGAATGGAGGGACTGATTCCCTCTATTGGTACTTGCCAGGATGATAATGGCTTTTCCCCTTCAGGACTGTCTGCTGGTACAGAAATGGTACTTTGCTGTGCTAGAATTCAGCCATCTCTCCTCCGGTCGTCGGGATTCCCTTCCCGTAATTTCTTTCCCCCCCCCGTTTTTCGTCTCCTAGATAATGAAGTGTGAACTCGAGCCTCCCCTCATTCCTTTCTTTCCTCCCCTGAAAAGCGAAGCTGCTTCTCCAGGTCCCGTCGGACCGGACCAGGATGGCTGGTTTCTTCCCTCCCTCCGAACGGTTGCTTGTCATTCTGGACCTGTTCCTCTGGAAACCCACATTCCCTTTCGAGGCTTGAGGTCTGGGCCAAAGGTGTGCACTGTCATTTCTCTCCTCTCGAAGAGAACGAGGAGTAGTCCTTTCGTCCCGAATTTTCCGTTTCGCCGGGCAATGAAGTGACATCTTGTCACGGGGGGCTGGTTCCCTTCCTCAACTTTGCGCTCGGCCGTTCTCTTTTTTTTTTTTTTTTTTTTGATGATTCAGACAGCGTGTTAGAGTCAGTTTTTCCTGCACTGCTTTGGCCTCTTTCCTGATCCTGGCCGACATCCGTGATCCCGGAAAGGGTTTCTCCGCCCCGCCTCTCGTTTCCACGGCCACTAAAGAATCTTCCGTGCGGTTTCTCCGAGCTTTTCCCTTGTCCCATCCAATGTCCTAGACGCTTCGCATGCGAGACAATGTAAACATCTCCCCCTTTTCCCCTAACTTTTACTCCCCTCTGGGTGCAGAACTTCTCTTTCCAGGCAGTCTTGCGGAAATCTTCGGAACGTTGATGGGATGCGGCTATTTGCTGCCCCCCCTTTCCCCTTCTATGTCCCTTGACCCCTCCCTCCCGCTAACTTCATGACAGTTGGAATGAAGCTTTTCCTGAATCTTTTTTTCAGCGGCAGATGGTCCTTTTTTTGATGTTCTGATCCGGTGAGAATCCTTCCTTCTCTGGTTTGCGGTGGCCCCAGAATGCCCCTTTCCATTCCTATACGATCTGCTCGACAAGGGCGAGGGGGAGGACCGCTCATCCGTTAATTCCTCCCCCCCTTGTTGACCAGGTGCCGCCAGTCTTCTTCTTCCGCTTGTACCTGAAATAAGGTTCTCCTTTTCCTCCCCCTTCCGATGGGATGGTTTCTTCGCTTCCTCTAAAAGGAAGGAGGTAGAGGGACTTCTCCTCAAGCAAGGGACCCTCCTTTTCCTTCTGCCTTTTATATGAGTATGCCTGAGGGGCCTCTCTTCCCTTCTTACGTCGTCTCTCCCTTCCCGTTACCTTCCTTAATGGACACTTCCTCCCAGTCGCCGCTTTCTCCATTTCTCCCCCGATATACTCACCCTATCTTTAAGCTGAAAGGATTCTCCCTGCTACGGCTTGGCGCACTGTCTCCTCTACTCGTAAGAACATCTCTCATCTTCCCCATCCCTTTACACGTCTACGTTCTCCTTCAGGGGGACCTTCCTCTATTGACGCCGGGGTCTGGGGGCTCCTTAAAGGAGAAGGCAAGCCGGTTCTTTTTCACGACCCTCCTTGACCAGGGGGCCCCTTCACGATTTGGTCAAGGAACAGAAGGCTGGATGGGGAGATTTGAATAACCCTTGTGCCGGCAATCCCTTCTCCTATCATCAGGTTGGAGATATAAGTGATGCTATGCAAGATTTCCAGGTTTCCCTTTTCTTTTCCTCAGGTGTCCTTCTCCTAGGGAACTTCCCACCCCCCCCTTTCTCCTCCCGTAGTTTAGGAGAAATAAGTACCTTTTAGCAAGGGAGTTCTTTTTTGGAGGGGGAGTTGAGGGTGTTTGGTGGGGAGGGTTTTTTTTTTTTTTTGGTGTGGTTTTGTTGGTGGTTTTTTTTTTTTTTGGGGGAGGTTGTTGGGTTTGGGTTTGTTTTTTGTTTTTTTTTTTTTTTTTTTTTGTTGAGGTGGTTGTTGGTGTTTTTGGGTTTTGGTTTTTTTGGGGGCCGGATGAGCTCGGCCTCCCTTCTTGAAGGAGCCCGTCCCAGTCCCTTCTTCAGGAGTACCGGAGCCACGGTCCCTTATTCTTACCCGAGTGACCTGGTTACTCTTTCTTTCTCATGTGCTTTCTCTGCGGCTTTCCCCCCCCTTCTCCGAGAGTTACGCTGAAGGAATGGTCTTTTCTTTTCGGAGTCGTTTCCTCTCTTGGCGGACTAGCTGGACGAGGGGCATTCAGGGAACGCGCAGGAGGGCGGGCTCTTTTTTCCTCCCGTAGCCCTCTTCTAGGCACCGTCTTCCTACGGCAGAGACGGCAGCTCTTTCCTCGATGGTCACCTTTTTGGCATACGAGGCCTCTTGGGGAGGATAGGCTCTTTCTTTCCCCCCCCACTTCTTACTTTCATTTTTCTACAGGAGGTAAGGTCAGGCGGTTTCCTTTCCTGCGTAAATGGTTCACCTCCTTTTTGAGGATGAACGAGGCCTGGTTTCCCCGCCTGGACGATGATTTCGAACCAGCTTCTTATTCCTTTTCCCATGATCCCTCCCAAAGCATCCTTTCTTTGTAGGAAGATTTTTTACTTTTTCTCGCCGTCGATGAACTTTTCCTTTCTCTAACCGACGCATGCATCCCTCTGGAAGGATCGTCAAAAAGGTCATTTTCCTTCCCTTTTTTTTCTGGGTACTTTCTCACCTTTTGCTTTTCGCGGTCAGACAGGAGACGAGGGCCCTCTTTACCTACGCGACCTCTTCCCTTTGAAAGAGCATGTCGTCCCCTGTGCCTGTGGAGGCCGTTTTCCCCCCTCTTTTTGAGTACTTCGGCGGCATTTTTTTTTTTCAAAGGAAGAACAAGCAGGCTTTTTGCGAGGACCTGTTCTCACGGGGGCTCGTGCCCTCTAGGCTGGTCACGATCCTCTCTTTCTCTTCTGGATACTTATGCGGGCGGCCCTGAAACACCTCTCCGTGCGTCTCATTCTTCCTCATTTTATAATACGCTCCAGCCTTCGGGCCGAGAAGAGACAGATTCTTTCCAGCTTTTTCGCCTACTAAGACGCGCCAGACTTGCCGCCCCCAGTCCGATTTCTTGAACCTTCTTCCAGAGTTTCTCCACCATGACGTTTGCCTCCTGCGGCATATCAGGTTACCATCTCCTCTTTGACGGACACGATGGCGTGCGCTCCCTCCCTTTGTGGGGTCTGCTTTTCTTGGAACCAGCACGCAGCCCCTCCTTTAGACCATGATGCGGTTCGTTTTTTTCTTTTTCCCCCTCAACGTGTTCGACTCCGCCATCCCTTTTTTTCCGAGAAATGATGCCTGAATGAGAATTTTTTTTCCTGTCGCTCCCTTTCACCGGCTTCGGGCTCGCTTTTTTCCGATAAGTATAGAGGCAATCGTTAAGATGATGAAGTTCATCCTCCGCCGAAGTTTTCAGCTCCCCAGAGGACATGGCGAGAAAGTCTACTTTTTGCACTCCTCCTTTTCGGTCCTTTTCTCTCTTTTTTTGACCAGTAAAAGGAATAGCTACAGGAAGACATTCCCACAACAATGAAACTCTTCCCCTTTTTTTCCCGGCCTTCAGTGGCGAATCGCTCCCGAGATCAGTGGAGAGCTTTTTCACGGCGGGGGTAATTCCCTTTCTTCAGACAGATCCACGCAACATAAAACAACATCAAATTGCACACTTTTTCCTTCTTGTCATGATTTTCTGGTTCCCTTTCCCCTTCCCTGAATAACCATAATCATGTCAGCATTCTCCTCCCCGGTTTGTTTTTTCTCTTTTTCTATTAGGGGATTAGTGAGCCCCTCAGTGGGCAAACAGATTCGCCCCTTCCTTTATTTCAATCATCTCGGTGGCATTTGACTTTTTCTGAAGTTAGGGAGCGAGGGAGCTGGCCTCCCTTTGAAGACCCTGGATGATTGCTTCCCCGCTCTACTTATCTCTCTGTCCTATCGGCCAAGGCGGGCTCCTTTCCCTTTTCGCAGGCCTGGACTCCTTTGTGGGAATGGCGGCATGGCGTTGCTTTTTCCCAATTTTTCCCGCGGATAAGTGGCACCCTCCTTTTTCTCATTCCAGAGAGGGCTTTCCCCTCTCCTTCTCTCATGCATGCTGTTCGCCTATCTTTCGCAACGCAGGTAGGCTTTCTAAACGTTTTTCCCCCCCCTCTCTTTGAAGACGCCCGGGCGGCTGAAACGAGAGACTCCACCCCCCCTTCGTCTCAATCCTCGATGTTTTTCTGGCTTGAGCCTTCACTCAGGAATAGGAGACCGGCAAGTCCCTTCTTCAGAAGACATAATGGGTGCTTGGTAATCGCCTCTCGGCACGGGGCCAAGCGAAAGCAACGGTCTCCCCTTCTTCGAGATGCTTTTCTGGTCCCATCCTTTCTCTTGGACGACAGAATCGAGGGTTCCTTTTTTTAAACGCTGCCTGACCTGCTAGTAAGAACTGGCCCCTTTCTGGACCGATCCTCCCCGTCGCCCTTGGCCATTTTAAGAGGCAACTGGTCACGGGTCTGGTTGACCATCCTTTCGGCAACTGATCGCTTATTCCGGCCTGATCTGCTTTTTTCTTTTGACGAGCTGATGCCTCTTTTTTAGGCAGTGAAATGATGCGACTTTTTTTTCTCCGATCTTCCTAATCGTTCCCCCCCCTAGGTGTGTCGCCGAATGTCCCTCTGCCCCCCGATGCTGGTCCCGGCCTACTCCCTAGGGACCCGCAATGTTCCTCCGACCGTGACTGCCGGTTGTTTCCTTGTCCTTTGTAAACTCTCTCCCCTTTCCTCCACGTGGTCCTTCCACTTTTTTTGAGCGGCTAAACGCCCTCTGCATTTCCCAGTTGCTTCCCCCCCAGCGTTAAGATTCGGGCCCGTGATTGGCAGCTTTTCTGAAAGCCTTTTATGCTTTCTTCCGGCCCTCCAGAGGGGGACTTCCCATGGCGTGGGAAAGCCTTCCCTTCTTCGGATTGATTGTAGCAAGCTTTTTTCTTTTTTCTCGACTTTCCCTTCGCCGGAGGCTGGTGTCTTTTCGAACAAGGTGGACATCATTTTCACTCCTTCCAGGTCTCATTGTTCTCCTCCCAGGCTCGGTGGAACCCCCCCCCCTCTTCATTCGTTTTCTTGTGACCCTTGTTCTTGCTCAGAAGACTGGACCCCCCCTCCGACGGAATTCGAGAAGACCATGGACGACTCTCGGGTGGCCTTGGGCTCACGTCTGAAGGACGGTAAGCGGTCCTTTGCCGTCCTCTTAAAATAAGATCGTCCCTACTTTGCAGTCTTAGGATTAGGAATCATCACGTTAGGTGCCTTTACCTCAGAAGAGAGGTCCTTTTTTTTTCCACGATCGACCTTTTTCTTAGCTTCCCGATCTCCTCCGAGAAGGGGACCAGTTTTTGAAACGCTGTATCCCCTTCCGCCGGGTTTTTGCATTCGAACATGATCCCTCCTAAGGTACAGGTACTTTCTCCGGTCTGGAAAAAAATCTCCTGGCCCTTTTTTCCAGCGACGAGATAGCGCCGGTTTTTTCCTTCAGTATCTTCCCGTCCACTCTTCCCCCTCTTCTTTCGCCGAAGAAGTGTCGCTGAGATGCGCCCATGGGGGACCTCTTCTCCGTCCCAGAATTGTGTTCGCATCACTCCTTTTTTCCTCCTTTCTTGGCAAGAGCAAATATTATCTCTCTCTTTCCTTGGTTGTGAAGAAAGTGCTCCTTTGGGAACAAAGGTAGTTTGATCCGTCGCGGTAGCCCCCCATACAATCTTTGCTCAGCCACTCCCTTCCTTCTTCGAGCAGCCCAAACGTCGTTTCTCCTTATCCCGGTATGTTTCTTCTCCCCTTTGGGGACGATATCGGAGCTGGCCCACTCTTGAGAGTTCCGGCTACGGAGCCCCCTTCTTCCCCCTCGTGACCTGTTTTTTCGCCCTGCGGTGGTCACCTACTTTATAACTGGATCAGCAGCGTCCCGTTCCCTTTCCGGCTCTTGTAGATCCCTCTAGCAGCTGGCGGACTTGCTTTGAAAGGAAGGAAGGGAATTCTTTTAGCCGGTCTTCGTACCGACAGATTTTCGCCAGGAGGACTAAGCACCTTTCAGATTGGACTCTTTTCCTTTATGTGTCGGGCTGTGCCTCCTTCCGCGGAAAGCATGCCGCGGGGACTCTGTCTCTCTCAGCTTCCCCTTCATTTTCCGTGATTAGAGAATGTGGACCCGTGTTAACTATTTCTCGGCGAAGAAAATGGCGTGCAATTCACCTCCTTTGCGGATTATTCCTCGTTTTTCACCCTCTAGATCTTCGGCCCCTCTTTCTTAAGGGAAGGGAAAATTCCTTTATGTCCCCCTTTTCCTCTAGGAGATGCGCACCTGTCGACAATGTAGAAAGCACTCCTTTGCTACGACTTTTGGACTCTTTTTTCCATTCCTTACGGGAAAACTCGGTCCTTACAGGTGCCCATGTCTTACCAGCGTGGTCCTCCCCCTTCGCGGCTGCAAGCCGTCCCGTTCCTCTGATGCCCCTTCTGGTCCTCTTTGAAGAATACGAAACATTTTCCTTCACGTTCCTCACCCCTTGTCTTCTTCTCTTTGGACAAAGGAAATCGACCTTCCTTTGCCGTCGGCGTCGAGGACATTCTTTTTCTTTCACACGGTGCTTCCTTGGTACCCGCTCCCTCATGTTGAGTGCCGCGGGAGTTTGTTTTTCGATAGCTGTCCCTTGCTAGGGTACAAACAACCTCCCTATACGGTTTTTCCTTCTTCCGGATCGTACTTGCGCCAGCTTTATTCTCTTATCCTTTTTCCCGCGTCGAGAATAAGAAGCACTTTGAAGAGCTTCCCTTTTCCCCGCAGATGGATACACACAAGTCCCGTTTTATTCTCTTTCCCTTCCAAGGCCGGCGACGGTCCCTTCCTTCCTCCTTCCTTCGGCCTAGCTTTCCTTCACGACCCCTCTTCTTTCTTTATCAGTCGATGACGGAGGGACCACCTTCCACCCGCCGACAGCTTCTTCCCCATGTGTTCAGATGGCACCTGTTCGCGATGACCAGAAAAGTGGAACCCTTCAATTCCCGCTCCTGTGAAGGTCCCCGTTGGCGGGTCGTCAAGAGGACCTTCTTCCGGTGCTTTGTGTTCTTCCCCAAGCTAAGGATCGAGGACCTCCTGGAGAGAAGATGATGACGTTCTTTGCCCCTCCCCCCCTCCGACCTGTTGAGGGGGGGGCTGTTTGGGCGTTCCGAAACAGAATTTGGCCCCTTCCTGGAGAGCAAGGCGCTTCTCCTTCTTTCAGGTCTTTTTCTCCAGCCTGGGGCGTGACCTTTTACCAGGAAGAGAGTCAACAACGCAGGCCCCAACAGCCTTCCGCTGGCTACCGTCCCTTAGCAGGAGATGTTTTTCGATAGTCCCTTACGCGCGCCTTGGGAAACGGCAGGCCGGGCATTCCCCAGGCGCAATCCTCCCCTTTTCTCAAAGAAAATGAGTTCTACACCATTCACATGCACCAACTTTCCCTTCCTTCCCCCCTGGCGCGTCCCTGTTCTCGACTTCTTGGCTATCTGCATAGTTGCTCAAGAAGACCCTACTTCTCTTCTCCTCTCTTTTTCTCGTTTTGTCTCTCTATGGCTTTCCGTGGAGTAGGTTAGAACGAGGAAGTGGGCCTCTTTCTCCCCCTCTTCGGATCGGTTTTCTCGCAGTCTTTTTCCTCGCTTTGTTGGCATTTGAATGGGGGTAGTTCTTTTTTTTGTGGAAAGTTTTCCTTTTCTTTCTGAAAGAGCAGACATGTGACCTGTTCCGTTCCCGCCGCTTTCCTTTTCCCACTTATCTCGCTTTCTCGGCGCTGTGGTTCTATACGTGGCCGTCAGAGTTTCCCCACGAAGTTAATGGGTTTTTTAATGTCTTCATATTCCTCTCCCTGGTAAGCAAAGGCTGATTGGTACCTATCTTAAATGAATTGGCAGTCGCTTTCCTCCCCAGTTCGCCGATACATGATTTTCTCCCTACTACTCTTTTTGTAGGAGGCAGGCCCTTCGCATCTTGGTCGAACTCCTGTCATAATGATCTGGAGGCGCCCCCTTGCATAAATAAGCATTACGGCTTTCTCCTTCCCCTCTTAGAACCCCCTCGCATTTCTGTAATCCATGTCTCTGCCTCCCTCTGGCGGAGGCGCGGCAAGCACGGCAACTGTGATTTGGCTCGTCCCCTCCCTGGAAATAGGATCGAAATGCCCCTGAGTAGAGTGAGGGCTGGTGCCCTTTTTTCCCCCCGTAGTCTAGATCGATTCTTCCTTCTTCTAGGGAACCTGATGGAAGCCGGCCGGGTTTTTCTCATTTTCCCTTTTCTTTCCATGGTAACGGGGGCTTGTGTCCCCTTGTGGACCTGTGTAGGCAACTGCATCTTCTTTCGCTAGTCGCGCTGCACTCTCTTCCCGCGCCGTGCAAATGCTGGACTCGGATGAGACTTTTTCCTTCCCGAATCTGCGCCCCGGTCTCCCTTCGCAGTTCCCCAAGAATATAGTATGCCCTTTTTTCAACTCCCTTAGATGTTCTCCCGATGGGTTCCCTTAAAGTGTTCGTTTACCTCCTTCCTAGACTTCTTTTTCCTTTGGGTTCACATCTCCACTCCCAGGCCGCCGAACAGGTGAGTGTTGGACTTCCAAGAGTGTTGGTCCTGGTCTCCTTCCGAAAAGATTGGCCGGCAAGTCTCTGTAACCTAATAAGAGTCCGCTTTTTTTTCTTTTGGCTTCTGACCTTGTCCGCCAAGGTCGTCTTTAGGCTCCCCCAGTTACCCCTCCGACGTTGATCCTCTTCCCGTGACGCTCCCTCTTTCGGAGGTCCGAAGCAGGACCCCCCGGGTCTGGTGATCCGACCTGGTGTCTCCGGTGCGCATAGAAGACATCGCCTTTTTGGCCCAGGTGGTAATTTTAACAGGACTGCGTTCCCCTAGCTTAGTTTTCGCCTGATCTGATACGGCCCACGAGGTGGACCCTGAATTTTCTAGCCACGCTGTCGTTCAAGTTGGAAGAATTTTTTGATCCAGACGCTCCCTAAGGTGTACGGTACATGAGAGACTCCCCCTTTAATTTCTGATCATGGGGGATGGGGACCTTCGTATAATTTGTTCGTTATCCCCTTCCCCCGAAAAAGAGGCCATCCCTCGTACCTTGCTGCCCCGTTTCCTTTTTTTTCTAAGGACATCCCGTGTCGTAGTCAGATCCCGAGCAGCCTGCCTCTGACCGCGCCCGCCCGCAGAGGCTAGACAGGCTGGGTTCCCTCCGTGACCAGGGAATTCGCACGCGGGAGACAGGTTCTCTTTACGACACAGAAATGGCGCAACCCCTTTCCATCTAGTTCCTCGAGTTCAGATCAGCCACCCGGTGGCCCTTTTCTTCCCCCTCCGGAAATCTCCTTCTTTATCATCGCTCCTTGCTGACGGGTTGTCTCTCTTTCCCGCCGAGCGCGAACCTAAACGGGTATCTTTTTTCTCCCGACCCCCTTTTCTGAGGCTTCTTCCCCTTTCGGCAATGATTGTCTTAGCCCCGGGTACCGAATGGTTGTTTTACGCATCCCCTCCCTCGTGCAATCTTGGCAAGAGCACTCCCCCCTTTCTCATCCTTGTCTGTTGAACTTTTCCAAAGATTGCCCGGAGGAAAAAAATTTAAAACTGCGTCGCCCTCCCAGCTTTGTGCTCAAGCTCGATGACGGTCCCAAATGGGCGCTCTTTAAACTAGGTTCCTCGAACATTCCGTCGTTAGAGGTGCCCCTCCTTCTGAATTTTTCTCGATCTCTTCGTTTCGGCTGGAGATTAAGGATTCTTTCACGTTACTTTCCCCCCCGAGTGCCTGGGATTATTCTGGAGAATTTTCTTTTTCCCGCGTCCGCGTCCTCTGAATGTACTTCGCGGGGAGGAGATCGGGCCACTTCTCTGCTGGAGAATCTGCGCTTGCTTTCTCTTTATGAAGAAGGGAAGGCGCTCTTCTCGGGGCTTTTTCCGTAGCGCTTCCCCGGAGGCCTACGCAGAGATCTTGAGGAAGAGAGGATGGTTTTTTTGGAGTTTGGCATAAGGCTTTTGGAGGATGATGACTTTCGTCGTCCCCCATGCCACCCGAGCTTTTCCTTTTGTCTTAGTACCGGGAGGTTCTTCCCTGGCTGAGGCCTGATCGCAAGGCCCGAGAGTGGCGGTATGCTCCCGCGGCCCTTCCGATCGATCTTCTCCCTTTCCTGGAAGAGCACTTTCCATGATGCCCGGTTGTCTTCTCCTTCCACCGCTGAGATGTTATTCTATTGCTCTCCGTAGCTCCGACGATGTCCCGCTCAGAAGAGGAAGCCATCTTTTAGGCTTGTCTTTATTAGCGTTTCCCCTGGATGGTTTTTCCCTTGCAGATTTCCTCCCTGGGAGGACCTCCGTGTAAAACGGATCTCGGATGCCGCCCTTTTCCTCCTTTTCGATGAGGTATTGCCGCCGCTGGACCCCCCTTCCCTTAGTGGGTCGGGGGGTTTCTTGTGTCGGTGTTTAGGGGAGTCTTCTCCGCAAACCTTTTTCCCCTTGCCACTTCTTTTCTTGTCTGTGGAGAGTTGAAAAAGGCTTTACCTTCTTCTTCCTCGCGAGCTCCTCCTTTCCCTAAAAGTTGTCCTTTCCCCCCTCTGCGGTTGGTAAAGCTACAGCAGCGGCCCCTTCTGAGTGGTGAGTGTACCTCTCTTTATTTCCATCTAACCACCACCCTTTTTTTTTATCACGTTTTTTTGATTCGTATTCCTTTTCAGTAAGTGCAAGGCAGTGCAGACGCATTGATCGTCCCAGGCGCTGCCCCTTCGAATAAGAAGTCCTGTCCTAATCGATGCAGTTGACGTCCCCTTGAGTTGACCATCCCAAGTGAAAGGCGTTATATTACCAATCCCCCCTTAGAATGATTCAAAGTTTTCCCTTCTTGAGTCCTCCCATAGTTTCGGAGGATCATGAGTTTGAGCTCCTTTGGCATTCTCCGGATGGGACCCAAATTGTCTTCCGTTCCTTGAGATCCCTGATTTGCGGTCTTTCCCCTCTGATCTAGCTATGTCTTGAAAAGTGGCACCCGTTCGGTCTTTGGTCTGGTCGCCGTTATTTTATAACTGAATGAGCAGCCGGTTTTGGGAGTCAATTGTCGGTGCTTCTCTTTCGTTAAGAAGCCCAGATACCTCCGAGAACAACATGGCGTTTTCTTTTATTTGAAGTTCTTTTGCGGGCGGTATGGCGAACTTTCCGCTTCCCTCTCCTTTCTACATGGTGAGCACGATCCTGCTCATTTCCGAGGGTGGCCCCTCCTTTTCTGCTTTCTCCAGCAGGTCCGCCATTCCCAAATGACTTCGTACAGGCTCTCTTTCCTGGTCCCTTCCTTGTAGGAAAGCATTTTTTCTCTTATGTCCCGATCCTCCTCGCGTGCCCTCTTCCGGTCCAGGTCCTTTTCGGACGACGGAAAGCAGCCCCAAGCTACTCAAACTTCGTCTAACACATTCAATGGGACACACGTCTCTTTTTTCCCTCACATGGCGTTCTGAATACTACGGTTTGTTTTTCCTTTGACAAATGCAATCGTTTGCATCAAGACCCCTTCAGAATCTCCTCTTATATCCTTCCTTTTTTCCTTTTCTGGATTAGGGGATTAGTGTTTCAAAATAGGAAGTGGGACACCGATCGTCCCTTTCTTGGACTCTTTTCCCTCTTTTTCAGAGATTCCATCGTTTTGAATTTGAATGTGGTTATGACTTTTTTTTTTCTTTGATTGCGTGCTGGTGTCCTCCCTTCGAGAAGCGGGAAATTTCCCGTTCCCTTCCGTCAGCGTTTCCACGCTCCTTCTTCTCCGGTCCCTGCTGGAGTGTGGGATCTACGTGGAGGTACCAGGGGGCCTCCTTTTCATGGTTTTCATTTGGGGCTCGTTTGGTACTTGGTCCGCCCTCTGATTCAGTGGCCATCACTCGCCGCCCGGTTCCCTGTGAAATCTTGTCTCGGCCATTGTTCCAGGTAACTGCTGTTCCCATCCCTCTCCGCCTCGTCTTCGGCAATGTGAAATATCATCCGCTTTTTTTTCCCGCCTTTGGCGGCTGAACTCGGGGAGGTTTTTTTTTCCACTTCTCATTCTTGCCCTTCCCAAGCGACGGCTTCTCCTCCTTGCATACAGGTCCCCTTTCCTTGGACATTCGCCAGACGTGGGGAAAAGGTCGGGTTCTCTCAGTCTTCCACCGAAATCATGGATCTTCCTTATGAGAGATGCGGGCTTTTTTTTCCCCCCCTGTGTGGTCCATCCGTTTTTTAGTGACTTGTGAAAACCCTTGGTGAGGGCTTTTTTTTTCCCCGAGGGTAGTGAAATTTTATGTCCGACAGTTTCGTTGACCTACCCTTTGAAGGAAAGATGCCTTCCTTTTCTGGGGGGATCATTCCCCTGTGTCTTCACCCCACCTTCGGCTTCCTTTTTCGACGGACGATCCCCCGCGCTGTCCCCCTCGAATCCAGATTTCTTTTGCCTTTTATGAGGACGATTGTTTCCCTTTGATACGCACAGGATCAGGTTTTTTTCCGAGTAGTTCTTCCTCCACGCCGTGCACCAAGAATTTTGGCGCCGCCCTTCTCGCACACGTGTGCCCGGCAATGTCCTCGGAATCCAGAGGTCTGCCGCTGTTCGGAGCTCCCCTTCTCCCAAAGACAATTTTTTCCGTGATTTTCTTGGTGGCGGAGCGTCGCCAAATGGACCGGAAAGGCGGCTTTCCCCCCATACACTTCCTGCTAGGCACGTTGTCTTTCGCGGCTTCCGTGCCCTTTTAGACCCAGTTCCTCTGAGTCCGGACCCTGGTGACAGTTCCTTTTTTTCCGTGGAAGAAGAAGTTCTTGATGCTCTTCTCTCTCCTTCGAGGTATGTTGCTCATGGGCGAGCCTTTTTATCGCCCAATTCCTTATGGTGTCGGTGGCCCTTAAATGTTCCATCCCCTGCGGAAAGGGAGTTTTTTACCTAAGATCTGATCTTCCCCCTTATTTCCGGCCGCGTAACAGCTCATTACGAATCTCTTTACCATTCGAGGATCAGAAGGGCCGGCTCCCTCCCAGTGACGAAGATTTAGTCACTGGCCGTGGCTGAGGGATCAAGCGGAGAGGCCCCAATCCCCTTGGTCAGAGGATTAGCCCTTTCACAGCCCGACCACAGGTTTTTCCAGCGATTCTTCCTAGGCCCCGGTGCTTTCCCTAGGGTCGGAGAAGTAGTAGACTTCCTAACGCCAGCTTTCCCCCCCCCTTCACAGAGACAGCACCATTTCTCCAGCGGGCTCAGCAGTTCCCTAACTTTTTTTTTTTCCTCAGGGCCAGGTGGTATCAGGAGAGGGTTCCGACCTCTCACATGCTAAGCGACCCCCTAGTACCAGGTAAATAGGTCCCTCCCGGTGGAAACTTTCTCCGGTAGACTTCCACTTATCCCGCCTTATTTCAGAGGATCCGCTTTTTCCCTTTTTTTGCTCCTTCCCGGCTTTCCGGCCGCCTTTTCTTCTTTCCGAGAAACGACTGTTGGAGGAGACTTCTCCCTGGGGCCCCGGTCACTCTTCTCAAAGGAACAAGACTGTGTGTGGATCTTTCTTCTGTTCTCGTTCCTTTGAAAGCA
>Ga0179593_1530548_pt1 | contig 13602 bp, 15 predicted proteins | sample CZODoug2_1_08_16_FD_185931 | JGI IMG/M metagenome (GOLD analysis project Ga0179593, IMG submission 185931) | Vadose zone soil fungal communities from Angelo Coast Range Reserve, California, USA - CZODoug2_1_08_16fungal (PacBio error correction) | ecosystem: Environmental > Terrestrial > Soil >... | reverse complement strand
CAGTGGAGCATGTTAGGCCTGCAATTTTTACCGTGTTTACGATTTTAGCGGGCACTCAGTTACCAAAGGAATGCAGTGATTCCCAAAGTGATCAGCAGGCTACCCTCTACCTCTTCGCCTTATTAATCTTCGGCTTGTTGGTTCCGGTGATTGCATGGCGCGAAAGCCGCCTTGGTTTTTAGCCCCTTTTTGAGAGCATGTCCTTTCGTCAACCTTTCCGCGGTCAAATGCCGACTTCACGCCCCAGTTCTTCCCTTTCCCTTTCTTTTCCACGATGTTTTGTCTTCCCGTCACATCTTCTCTTATTTTTTCCGCGGGACAAGTATCGCGCGTTTCTTCCAGGCGGGCGCTTTGAGTATGTTTTTGAGCTCCCCCATGGATTTATTTAGACGAGCGTGTTATACTTTTTTTCACCTATTTTTTCCTGGGCGGTGATATTCAAAATTGTTCGTTTTCTTTGCCGAAAGCGTAGCTTGATCGATCTCCCCCCATGATCCGCTTTCCTGCCCAGTTTGTTCTTCTCCTCCCACCTAATAGTTCTAATTTCTGCACCTGTGGAGTCCTTCCTTTTTTTTCGGTTCCCTTTTTTTTTTCGGAAGAACTCCCCGCATGCGAGTAGCCCCGCCGCGTTTCCCAATTACATTTTTTTACAGCTCCAAGTGGCTTTTTTTCTCTATCTCCCGACGTTTGTGCTTCACGAATCTAGAATTCATCCCCGCTCCCTAGAAGAGACCCCCTGCTTCACTTCCTGAGGCCCCTCTACTTTCCTAGAGGAAGACATTACCTTCTGACCCCCCTCTGGTCCTTGACGCCCCCCCTTCGTTTGCTGATTCTGACCTTTCAGTGAGCTTTCGCCAAAATACCGCCCTCCGAAGATGTAATTTGGAGTCGATTACCGTGATTGCCCCCCAGCTTTCACCTTTTTTTTACCTTCCGATCGCCGACCAGCGTGCTGCACGCTGCTCGACGAGGGAAATCTTGCCTGTGTCTTTCGTTCCCGCCGACATCCCTCTCCTCCCTTGCTGGGTTCCTTTCATTGATGATGTATAGCTGACAGTAGAATGCTCAGAGGGCGACCCCCCCCTGGCCGGCCCTGAATCTGGCTTTTTTCCCTCGGTCCCTTCCACTGCAGTGAGGACAAACCGCAAAATTTGTTCAAGTGCCTTTTCGGACGCGCCGATATCACTTTTTTGGTTGGCCTTTCTTCTTTTCCTTTTCTTTGCCTCGTTCCGTAAACAAATGTTTTTTTAAACCTCTTTACGATCGTCGCCAGGTTTTTGCGCCTCCGTATGTCGGCTGTTCCCACTCCTTTTTTTTTTTCACGTCCTATTCCTTCGAACTCTCCTGCCTCCTTCCTGGCGTTCCCTCCTCCTCGACCGTCGCCCTCGTGTTTAGGAGACACCCCCCTTCCCCCTGATTTGCATTCGTCTCTCTGGTACACAGAGCCCGTCGTTCAGGTCTCCCTGAATAGCCAGCTTCTGCCCTGGCCTCTTCATTGACTGAAGGCCACGGTAAAAGAAACAGTGTCGGTGAGTTAAATGCCGGCGTGTATCAATCTTTTCCCCGCACGGGAATGAAGAAGGTCATGTAGAGTCCCGTCTTACCACCGTTCATATTTCCCTCCCACTGCTGATAAGATGTCTCCTTTTCATTCTTACAGCTCCGGATCCCCCTATAGTCCACCAAAGTTTTAGTTCAAGAGGAGTCCTTTGTCCTTTCTCCCTTTCGACATCTCTCTCCACTTAATTTACCCCATCTCCCTAGTTGAGGTGTCGAGGCTCAAGTGCGCGATCGCCGTCCAGAAAGATTAGACCCAGGATTGACTCGATACGGAGAGAAGCCCGCTTGTTTTTTTCCGTTACGATGTTTTTCTCATTTCTAACTTGAGAGCGAGTGCTTTTTTCGTTTCAGCGCGGTGCGTCCTCTTGAAGTTGGACGTCGCTGCCACCCAATCGGAATTTTGAGTTTTTTCCCCCCACGATTTCTTCTCAACTGGCTGTATCCCCTACCTTATCGTGATGCAATTCGGTGTGTTTCAGTTCGGAGGCCACGCTCCCGCACTGCCCGAGGCCGATGGCCCCTCCCCAGCTTTGCGTGTCCCCAGCCCTTCTTTCTCCCTGTCTGTCGATCTCTCCCCCTTTGGTCTGGGGATTAACCCCTTTGCCTTTGGTCGTACCCTGCTTCTTTCGCGGATTGGCCGTCCCCGGATGACTCTATGCCCTTTAACTTTGTTTGCACTCTAATGTCGTCGGCGCATCAGAGCACTATTTGAGGCTGTGTAACGTTGAGTAACGCCAACTAGTAGTTCATACTCCACTCTCCCCTCACCCCCCCCTCGATAGGCCTAGTTCAACTACTCTTCTCTGTCCTTTGCTTCAGAGTAGTTTTTCTTCTCCATGCTATCCTTCCCCCGTCACCGAATCGAGCCTGTTCTTCGCCTTCTTCTTCTATTCTCCTTTTCAGTATTCCCAGAGAAGCTTGACACAGAAGGGTGTTCTTGATAATCAAGGATCCTGATGATCAGCGTGCGATTTGTTTTACCCTTCCTCTCTGCTTCATCCTTGTCGATCGGAGGTTTTTTTCCCCGCCTTTTTGCCCTCTCCTCCTCATCGTAGCACGTCAAGCGAGGTACGACTACACGGACTGCGAGGGTAGCGTTCCTTTTGGCCTTCACTCTCCCCATTCCGATTTTTCAGATCCCTGACTCGCAGTTTTTTTCTCCTATGGTCCTTTCTATTTCTTGCCGTCTCTGATGAATAGGAATTGCGACTTCGCGTTTCGCTTACTTTTCGGTCGATCTGCTATTTCCCGAATGCCTTCCGATTAACTTCTTTTTTCAGGTTTTTCCAAGGCCTACTTGCAACTCTTGATTTTTGCGATTCGATTCTTCTACAGGGTCGCCCTCCCTGAAAGCGGCTTCCTTGTTTACTATATTTTTGAGTGAGCAGGCAGCCTTGCATCACCTCTCGCCTTTGGCCAGCGTATTTCCTGGTTGGCAGATCTTTTCCCCTATTTATCGAATGCCGGAAAGCCCATTTTCGAGACAATACAATTTCTCCTTTTCACTACATCATGAAAATGAGACTACTCCTTCACTTAGAATCCCCAACTCCCCCTAACGCCCCTCTTGGCGACCTACATCTCCCCCGCTCACCATTCCCGGGAATTAAGACGAGTGGTTACGAAACAGATTTTTCCTTAACCACCTTTCTAACGCGTTGACCTGAAATACATGCGGCTTTTTTGCTCCTCTTCCATTTCCTGATTACATAAATTTTTGTTGGTTGGTTTGGTCTCCTAAGGTCCCTCTGAGCTCAAGTCTTATTCTTTCGCCAGCGTTTTGGCCTCCGGAGGTAGTAGCTGACTTCCTTCCCTTTGAATCTCTTTCTTTCTGCCGCCAATAGTCCCGTAACAGATGCGGATTCTTTGTAGCATGTCATGATATATTCCCCTCCCCCTCTGTTGCTGCTAGATAACTTGCTCTTCTTCTTCGCCTGAATCTGGTGGAAGAATCTGTCCAAGAAGCGTGTTGGTTCTTCCCCTTCCTCTATTCCCCCCCCGAAGATCCTACGACGAAGGCTACAAGGATTAGTCTCAATCTCTTGACACGGGATTGAAGCGTCTCTTCCTCTCGCCACATAATTGAACTTTTCTTCATGATTTTTTCTTTCCCCCTTCCTCCTGTCCTTTGCCTCCTGTCTGCCCTCTTAAGCCTCTAAATCCCTTGTATGGCAAATTGATTCCACGTCATTACTTCTCCCTTACCAGGATTTCTTTAATCTTACCTGGGCCATTTTCTTTTTCCATTACCATTTTTGCTTTTTGTCGATAGTTTGGTACCTTCTCTCTCCGTTTTTTGATAATATAGTGAAGTTTTTTTTTACAGTAGTCAGTTGTTCTTGCTTCTCATTTTCGTGTGTTTTTCCGAGCATTCCATGCTTCTATTCTCGTCTCTCCGACCACCAGATTTACAGCTTTCGATCTATTTTTTTTATTGCTGCATGGCCTCTCTCTGATGATGATTTTGATTAGCGACCTTTTTCTCCTACACCCGCTGCATCTCCTATCTCGTCCCCCGCAAGCAGGCATTCAAGTTTCCCGAAACCGGTTCCTCCTCCAAGGCCATTCGTTTCTCCCGAAGTTCCGAGACTAATCGCTCCCTCCCGCTACCTCCTCCAACTTTCCTTATTCCTATAGAATATGGGTTTAAGACCACTATTAACAGCTCATCGCCCGCCCCCTGCCGTCAGATAGTGAAAAGATCGTGCTGTGAAGATGTAGAAACCCCTGGACGCCCCTCGAATCCCTTTTTGTTCATGGCGACCCTCCCCTGCTATGGCGACGCGTCCGTTTTATGCCCCTCTCTCCTCCAAGATTTCAACCCCTTCCCTGAACCAGAGGCCACCACTTAAAGAGATAACTCCGCATCTTTTGATTTCTTCGCTTCTCCAAGGACCGGCTCTTTAATTGAATTTTCCCTGCCGTGAAGCCTCCGATTAGAGGGTCGCCCCCAGGTTTCCCGTCATGCCCTTTTAGGCGGCAGTGGGCTTCTCATTTCGAAGGTAAAAAAAGCTTTCTCCTCACAAGTGAATTGAATTCTTTTTTTTCGTTAAATTCACCCCGTTGTTTGATGATGTTTTTTTGTGATTGTGGCTCCTTTTGCGTTCAAATTGTACCACCCCAAAACCAGCCACTCTTTTCGCTTTCGCTTGAGATCGCTTCACTACCTTTGCGTCTATTTTCCCTGTCAGAGCAGGTCTCCGCTGACAGCCTCTTTCCTCTCAATTCCAAAAGACCCCGTTCTTTCCCCAACCCTAAAATGCACGGAACTAAGTCGTTTTTTGTTCAAACCGTCGGCCGGCTGAAGGTCGTCAATTTAGAGCCGTTGCATTTTTTCCTTCCCTGCAGGCTGCTGCAATCAACTAATCAGCCACATCATTTGAGACGAAGGGTAACATATTCTCGTTGTCACCAGGATGTCATTTCCTGTCGAAGTCTCCCCGGGACAGCCAAAGCTAAAGTCCTAGCCTTCCTCTCCCAGTCTCCGTAAGCTTTCACGTTACCCAACCTTACGCCTTAGTGCCTGAGATCTGAGTACGGCGATTTATATCTTTCCGGCCTCTTTTTTTCTTCCGCATCTCCTCCTACCCCGTTTTTTTTTTTCGAGAGTTTCCCGTTGCTCCGGATTCGGCGACCCCTAAGCTCCCTTCCTCCTTTACTAGTAACACTCATTGCCTCTTTGTTTCTACGTGTGTAAGTTATTGATGCTTGAGCGGATGGACGCGAGCTAGGGAGGTTTTTCCCCCCCTGGTAAGGAACTTGTAGTCCCCCTTTTGTCGAATCGACCTCCTCCTGGACTAGATTTTTTTTGGTTTCTCCTCGTTCTTTATTTCTTGTGTCCAAATTCGTGAGGTCGGCAGTCCTGCCATGGCGCTGTGCAGATTCCCCCCCTGAGCTCGCCCACGACCGTTTTTTTCCGTCGCGACTTTTTTCCCTGGTTTCTGTCCCTTATTCATTCCTCCGGAGATAGTTTCGACGTTCCCCTCTATTGCTAGTTCTAAGGCGGATTCGACGATTCCCTTTTAATCTCTCACAGTTAGTTTTGAAAGCTCTTTCGCGCCCGCTCCCGATCTTGTTTCTCCTTTTTTGTCCAATGTGACCATCGCCGCAGTCATTAAGAAAACTCCTCCCCCAAATGAGATTTGAGAAGTGTCCCCCTCACCAGACGCCATACCTCCTTTTTCTGCCTTCCCTCCCTGCTTTTATAGCATCTATTCGAAACTTCCCCCTCCTCTTCAGGCAACGTCCCGACTCGCTTCTCAATTCCTTTTTCAGCCAGGCAATTACTACCAAGCTCCTGTTGAGATTGTTCAGCAGTCCTCATCATCCTTGAGCCGTTCCTTATGCGATTGTTCCTTCGTTGCATTGTCCTTTCCTTTACTTCAGAACACGATTCCCAAGATCGCTAACTTTTTACATCCAGTCGCTTGTAGGAAAGTACCCCTGATCTTCTCTTGGTTTTCGGCTCCGTTGTCTCCTAGCACCCCATGATACCTAGCTGACACGACTTTCTTCTCAGTCTCCTATTGAGCGGGATTTCTTTGCCCTCTCAGCTGTACAGAAGTTGTACGCTGTTTTGCTCCTCTCGCTTGTTCTCTGGGAATTTCTCTCTCCCGGGTTTTAGCGTACTCATACCTGTTCTCTTACGTGCTCGTAGTTGTCTTTTTCCTTTGCCATGCTTCATTGCGATGAGTTTCGATTTCTTCCCAGGGTCGCGCTGGTTCCTGTTTTATCGAGAGTTCGTATTCCCTTGAAGCATCTCTTCATCGCACGGGTGGCTTCCCCCGATCGGCCGCCTCTTATATCCCTCCATTCTCGGACCATATGTGCCTCAATTGAAATAACATGACGACTTCCGTATCTGTGTCTCCCTCTCTTGTCCATCATGGGAGAAAACAGTCCATACGAAAAGAAAGAGTAACCCTTGCCCTTCGCATTGTCCCTACTGGTTCGCTCCATAAATCCTTCTCCAGAGTTGGCCCACCTTCCCCTCTTCTTTCTTTTGCATTGTGGCAGCCGCGCAAGGTACGGAGAGGTTTCTTGTCTGCTTTATTGGTGAGTCGGTCTTCTGCTCCTGCAAGCCGTGCGCTTCAAGGCTACAGTTTCCTGTCCTTTGTCTCCTGGGCGTCGCTTCGAGGATTTTCCCATGACGTTCTCCTCCCTCCTCTCTGACTTTTGCGACATTTGTCACCAAGATAAGTTCGCTGCGCAGCCCTTCTGTATAATATCTTTTTACTCCCCTCCTCCTTTTTTTCGAGCGTACCTTGGAGTCTTGCGTCTGCGCGATCCTTCCTTTTGGATTTGCCCTCTAGGAACATATCGGTTGTCTCCTTCTCTATATGCCTAACTCCAGACCTGAAGGTAAGACGGCTCACTGGTGCCAAGGATGCTTCGATTCTCCTTTCCCTTTGGCTTTTCCTTGATTACTCTTCCGCACATTCTGAGTCAAAATTGCTTTTCATGCTGTCGTCGTCCCCTGGGCCGTGCCTTCTTTGCTGGAAACCTCTTTTCACACATAATATATTCTTTATTGACTCTTGCCTTAGTAAGAGTCCCCCCTTCCTGTTAGTAGTTTTCTCTTTACGGACCAGTTTTTTATGGCAAGGAGACGCACTTAAGGAGGGCGTTGCCTAGTTTTGGCTATCTGGACTTAGGACGTTCGGGTTGCCTAATAAGGTCCATTGTCCTTTTTTCTTGGGCTCCCCTTTCGAGTTGATTTTCCCCCATTTTTTGTTTCAGAGCATGCCCCATTTTTTTACTACGGAGTCTCTTTCTCCCCCGATCTTTTTCCTTTGATGATGGCATTCCCTCTCTGATTCACTAGAAGTCATGCGCAGGCTTTCGGCGCGCCTTTTGTGACCCCCAACAATACGCTCTGACCCAGCACCTCAGGGACCCCGAATGGGACACCTCCACAGACTGCTCACTTTTTTTTCCCTCTCCCCAGGGCCGATCCGTCGGCGCTACCCATCTCTGTCCATTCAACCCCCCTATCTAACGCTTTTTTCCCTACAATCCTCTCCTCTCGACGAGTGGCCAACCGATCTTTAAGCCCGTCGACTGTCTCCCTTGCTTTAATGTGAAACGATGTCCCCTGCATGGTTAGTTCATGACCGACCCATTCCTCCTGCTTTCGTTACTGGCACGAGTTAGGCCTGTACTCCTTCTTGTGTCACCTGTTCTGCATTCCGATCCCAATGCCCGGCCGCTGCGTTGCCCCCCAATCGGCACGTCTTCTTCATCCGGGTCCTTGAGGATCGATAATTAGTTTCCCGTGACCGTATGGGACTATGACGGTCTGCATGACCTCCCAGGAAGAGTTGCGAACCTCAGGCCGCGTGAAGTTTGTCACACCCTGACATCAAACAATCCGGGGATTTCCCCCCCTGATGGTTCGTGACTTCTCCCTATGTTGTTTGAGGTTAGTCTTTCTTTTCCTGTCCTCCTCCCCCCTGGACAAAAACCCAGATCAGATCTTAGTCGTTTTATGCGGCGTTTTGTCCTGAATGGCGTGCCACTCCTTTGCTCTAAGCATATGTACAGCCCCCTTTATCCCCCGATGCTCTGACCGAATTCACATATCTCGCCGTCTTATTCCCCTCCTCCCACCCTACGCCTTCTTCTCATGCCTTCGAACAGTCATCCATCCTGCCTTGGCGCTTTTTTGTGATTCGAGCCCTTCCCGCTTCCGGCAGTTCTCCGGTCACTGAAGGAACCCCCCCCCCGTCAAAGCAAACCTTCGAGGAGACCCTCAGTTTATACATTTACAACGTCCCGCTTTCTCCTCCTTCTCCCAAAGTGTTACGACAGAACACTGTTTTCCAGAAGCACCCCCAGTTGACAAAGAGGTATACATTCGGCCACACCCCTTGCCCTTTTCGTGCCTTCCCTTATCTATTTGCTTGTTTCCTCTTTCGGCCACCTCTCACGCTCCCCTCCTCCCCCCTCCTTTTTTTTTTTTTTTATGGAATTTCAAGTTGGTCTATCCGGTCAACATCGAATCGAGATCCTTCCGCACGACGGCCTGGCCGCTGTGTTGATTGGTCTTGAGGAGGTTTATGTCCCTCTCTCTTTCTCAGCGTTTGGGCGGATTTGGGATTTTTGGAGCATGCTTTTTTAATCGGGAGAACTCTGGTTCACCCCCCCCGTTATTCGATATTGCTCGGATTATCGCTGTTTTAAATTTCGGTCCTTGGTGCTTCCTTCTCCCCTTCTCAACGAGCCCCCGATTCAGGGAACTAAATCGCCTGCCGGGGTCCTCTTTTTTTCGCGGCTTGCGATCTTTTATCGGGTCGGGTTAGGTATCCATCCTGCTTATGGAGATTTTCCTTCCCTCTTTCTGTCGCGTAGGGGGCCTTTTTTCTTAGGCAGATTCGGAATATTGTCGTTTGCGGACCCTATGCGTCCTGCGCATAGAGAAGCTTTTTCTTCATCTTGTTTCGTGGAGAAATACTAACCCCTCAAAGAAAGACCCCCAAATATAGGAGACGTGTCCAAGAAAAGAAGTGCACTCCGCCTTTTTGGGTCAGACTAGGTTTTTGGAGATTCTCGGATCAGCCGCACGTCACCCGCTATTAGCCCGGAACAGATCATCCTTTTTTGTCGATTTAAGACTGTTCAGTCATGAATTAACTTGCACTTTCACCCCCACAACCCAAGTTTTTTTTCGAGTTCTTATAGGTCCTCGATTATCAGAGGACGATTTTTTTTTCCCCGTAAGTCCCTTTTTTTTTTTCTGACTTGCGCTCTTGAATGTGGAAAGTTTCCGCCCAGCGCGCCGCACTCTGCAAAGTCCCTCGTTGCCATGTAGGCAGACTTCTCTTCTTTCATGTTGGAGTAATTCTCCCCTTGAGCAATCGGTTTCGATCAGGCGAACTCCGGTTCTCCCTGTTCGCGATTGCGCTATTGCCAAGTTATCTGTTTCGCGGTTCCCCGCTGTTCCTTCTTGGTAGTATGAATTCGAGAGGTTAGCCGCGGCGAACGCCTGATTTTTTTCTGGAAACGTTCTCGGTTTTTCGACCTTTTCCCTCCGCACGTGGCCCGATGATGCCCCTCTTTCCATCTTCTTCCTGAGTTCCTAAAAGGTACTACCCCCCTCTGGCGGTGATCGAGATCGGCAGTCATGTCCCGCCTTTCCCTTCCGTAGCGGTGACCTATTTTGGGGTCATTTTCCCTCATGCTCGTACCCCCCCCTTTTTCCTCCCCGACATAGCACCACATACGTGACGACTTGCCGGAATTACTCTGCATTTTTAATTCGACTTCCCCCCCCTCATTCAACTCCCGCCTTTCCCTGACTCGCCTTTTCTTCATTGGTTTAAATGACCCTACGCTTCTACCTCCTGCCTGCGTAAAGTTCTTTTCTGGGTTAAAATTGGAGGGTGGGGGGCTCACTCTTCCCTCCTTCCCGTGTGGTCCTCCTCTTCATGTCGACCTTTCCCCCCTTGCTTTTCTTTATGGCCAAGCACTGAGCTCCCTTCTCAGGCTCGCAGCCTTTCGCTGCCGCGGAGTCGTTCTCCTGGCCCGCTGGTCCTCTTCCTTCTTTGACCAACCCTGGGCCATTCCCCCTTCAGTCTGCAGCGCGTTGCAGAAAGAGCAATGTATATCTATTCACCTCATCCTTTTGTTTTTTTATTCTTTTTACAGTGCGAGCAGTGTCGCGCAGCGATTTCTGCCCCTTTTGGTGACCTACTTTGTCAGAGCGTTTTCTTTTTCCCCCCTTCCTGCCGGAGGCAAAAGCCCCGTACGCCTTCTCCTCAAGATTGCGACTTCTGCTTAGCCTGAGCCTTTTCTCCTGGCGCCTCTTCCCCTGCAATATGGGAGCATAAGCTTGTCTTCCCACCTTTCCTCCTTGCAATTACGTGTGCCCAGCTTGCAACCCTGACTACTCGTGTCCACCAGCTTGGCTTAACCTTTACGGTCCTACTTCGCGACGTAGTTTTGATTTACTCAACTTTGCGCATCCCCGTACAAGGAGGTCGTTGCTTAGGAGTTATCCTTCTTTGTAGCGATTTCCCATCCTTTTATTCTTTCTTCCACCGTTATTTTTTTACTTTTCGTTTTCTATGAACATGTCTTTTCCTGAGTCCCATAATCTAGGAGGATCTATTCTCTCCACAATTCCCCCAGCTTTTCCTTTTTCTGCTTGCATTTATCTCTTTTTTAGCGAAAGAACTTCACCATGATCGGTTTGCTTCGGCGCCCCTTCCCTGGTCGAACCTAAATTCTGCCCTTCTCGCCTCGATTTCCAGAAGCATTGGTCAAAGTGTAAACTTCAACTACCCGCCCAGTTCCTAGACACTTTATTCGACACTCTTTTTGACGCCTTGCGTCCTCGAATTCAATAAGCCTCCCCAATCTTAACCCTCCTTTCCCGCGGACAACTCCTATTTGCAGAGAAGTTCTACAGATCGGTCCGCGCCCCGGTGCAGTTAGGCCCTTATCGTGTGAACGCTGCCGGCCGGTGCAGATGTTCTCCCCCAAAACCTGTCGACCTAAGAGTTTTCGGATGTTATTGTTTCCTTTCCTATCTGTCGCAGAACCTTTTTTCTTGGCCTTTAGACTACGCACGCAGTCTGTCCAGAGCTACCACAATTGGATGATCCTCGACTGTCCAGATCCGCTCCCCTAAGAGCCCCTGCCTTGTCCTTTGATCTGTCTCTTTCCTGAGAGCATCGAGAAGATTGAAGTCCCCCGGTTCCTTTCCTGCCTTGCTTTTTTTTTAGGAAGTATCATAGCTTGTCAGAGGCTACCCGCGGCCTGACCTCACGTTGCGGGGGTAACAGGTACGATTCCTTTGTTTGATGAGTTTAGTTAATGACTTTTATGACTCGTAGCTTTCTACATACCACCCCAAGCTCAATTAGAGGTCTATTTTGATAAGCAGACGGCCTTCGTTTCCCCACCCTTTTCTCCCTAGGAATTTTCAAACTTTCCTCGGAGAATCTTAAGGCACGGACTTCCCCTCCAGGATAAACCAAGCAAGGCTCGGCCCTCAAGTCGCAGAGTAACTTCCCCTGATCTCCTTCGCTTTTGTTTCTTCAGTCGCTGCCGTTCCCTGCTTGACCTAAACATTCCTTCCGTCTAGGCTTCTTCTGCCCCTCCTTTCCCCTAACTATAGAAAGAAAGTTTGTCCTGTGTCTCCTCTCCGATTTTACCCCTTTTATTACGACCGGCAGGCGACCCCCAAGGAGACCAGTAGACGCCGACTACTTATTCCCCACCATAGTTCTGGACCACCGAAAGTGTGTAAGGTTTTATCTCGTACGGAGATTAGGACCCTCTGAGGTCCCCCCCAACTGCTTCTTCTCTTTCCTCTCCTTTTTTTCTCATACATTTCGATCTTCCTCCCTCTCCGGAACGCTCGCCTCGATACTTGAATGCCTCGGCCGCTTTTTTGCCCCCCCTAGTGAGAATTTACCTCCCCCGTCCTTCTGATTAGAGGTATCGTGCTGTCAGCCGGCGGGTGCCCTTTTCTTACGAACTTTGGCGGCAGGTCTCCTCGACTTCCATCCTGGTCCCCGATTTCGATTCTTGTCTCCCCTGGCTTGGGCCCCTCCTTAACATGATTATTGTGAAATGCGTTGATGGGTTTCGGTCCTGTAGCAATGACCGCCTCCTCGCCTATCTCGTTTTTTAAGGCACTTATGGAGAGTTGTCTCTTTTCTTCATCCGTTCTCATTTTTCTGGTTGTCGTCGTTCCCCCCGCGAGATATGCGACGTCTAAGTTGCTTCTGATTCCCTTTTCTTCTTCGAGATAAGGAACTAGGACCGTAGTTCCCACGCTTTCATTTCTAGAGCCCGCTTTGACTTCTCTTGTTTTGTTTTTTACTTGTTAGAAAGCCTTTCCATGGAAAACTCAGAATAACCCCCCCCGATGGAGTCGCGCTTTCCGCACCAGGCCTTGCCCCTCCTGTGTGCGTCCTGGTTGTGTTTAGCCATGATTTCCGGCCCGGTTCCCAATCCTATTCACACCGGACGGTTCCATAATTCGATGCTTCTCCTTCCATCTCTAGCAAGTAGATTCCGGTCCTTCTTTCGCTCTTTCAATCAGGAGACCGCTCTTTTTCTTTTACCAATGGTTTTCGATGTTTCCTTCTCGAGCAGTCTAGAAGTGTCATCGCCCGGGGCAGGACCAGGTTTCGGGCTATCCAGTGTCCCCTCGTAGCAAGCCCCCCCCCTGTAACTTTTCCCTATCCATTCCTAGGGGTCTTTCCCCTGTGTCTCCTAACACCATCCATAGATCGATTCATTAAAGCGGTCCTCCCCCCCCGTCCCGCATGGCTCGGACTCCTTGATTTTTACCATTTACGTAGATCAACAGGAACATTTTTTGGTTACGCAGTTCTTGTTAACCTTTAGGTCCCCTCTCTCTCCGTGGCCTCTTAGCGATTGAATTGGGAGACTTTCGTCCCGTACCCTTCTTCCCTTCCTGAGGGCATTTCGTCTCTTCCCCCCCCTCTTCCTGCGAGTCCTACCAGCGCGCGAAAAGAATATGGTTTGAAGTCGAATTTTTAGTGAAGCTTTCCAGGCCCCGCCGTCCTCCCTCCTCTGCTTGCAAGCTGGATCCTGTGCGGATCACGAGATGATTCTCATTTGCTTTTCCCCCTCCCTTTTTCAGTAACGTCCCCTGAGTACCCTTACGTCCTTCGCCTTGATAGTCAGCATCTATAATATCCATTTTGAGACTCCTTGATTTAAACGAACGGCTCTAAGACGTCCTCTTTCCCCATAATGTTCAGAAGTAACGACTACGGCGCCATTAATGACTCGTTAAGGAAAGAAAAAGAGTTGACATTTTTTACCCCATTCTTAGGGCTTTTTTTTTCCCCTCCTTTGCAGCCCGCTTTTTCGGCGCCCGTTGCGCATGATTCTTTCAACCAAATTTTTTCCTCCTTCTCTCCTCCGGACTCCCTTGATCCTCCGGGGCTCCCGCAGCCGTTGAAGCCGTTAGTTTGGTTTAGGTTTGTCCTCTGCGGCCGTTGTGAAGACCATCTTCTTGCGGCGACATTTCGTACACACAAATGTCGTCTCTGCGCTTTA
>Ga0179593_1443864_pt1 | contig 13602 bp, 10 predicted proteins | sample CZODoug2_1_08_16_FD_185931 | JGI IMG/M metagenome (GOLD analysis project Ga0179593, IMG submission 185931) | Vadose zone soil fungal communities from Angelo Coast Range Reserve, California, USA - CZODoug2_1_08_16fungal (PacBio error correction) | ecosystem: Environmental > Terrestrial > Soil >... | reverse complement strand
TCCTCTCCTAGGTACTAAATGATCGCCTTCTTACCCACCCTTGGCGCTCCTTTTTCCTTTGGACCTGATGGTGGACAGCTTCTCTTTTCTCCAAACGCCGCGCTTTGCCCTCTGTGACGCAGACCGTCCCCCTTGTTCGTAGCGAGACCGGTTCGCAGACACCTGGCTTCCCCACCTTTCTCTCTTTGTGGTACCTGTGTCGTGGCCTACGTAAGAACCCCCTACTAGTGCCAGCAACTCACCAGCCTTCCTATTCTGAGATTTATGAGTGTGGACAGTCGTACCGAGTTTACCCTTCCAGTACATCTCCCCTTCCTACTCTAAACCATCGTCGTGAAATTTTCCGTTCTTTCACCTCATTCCCTTTAATCCTCCAAGCTAGGAGGATCTCCTGTTCAACGCTAGTTCAAATTTTGGATTCTCCTACTCAAGATCCGTGGGCCTTATGATTTTTTTGAGACGAAATTTCTTCTTCAGTTGTGTTTACGCGACTTCGAGAGTTTTCCCTTGCGGCGGTGCATGCTCTACTCTCCCCTTTAGTATCTTTTGACTCTCGTCAGGCACCACCGAAGACGTCTCTTCCCCCCTGTCTCCTTAGCACTTTGGTACTTTCACTGCTCTTACCATTCTTAGGCGTATCGGACATTCCTATTTTTTCACAGTGCGGTCGTTCATTTCCCCAAAGAGGCCTCTCGACCCTACAGAGGTTCTTTCTATTGTTTGACCAACATCTACGCCTGCTCTCTCCAGGCTTAAGTTTGTTTTTTTCTACTCCCGAATGGACTTAAGGCACACCACCCCTTAAGAGATTTATGAATCGCCGGTATTCCTTCGTCGCTCAGTTCCAGCTTTTTGTCCCTAGTGAAAGGATTGGTTATTAGGCATTCCTCCAGAGCACTCGTCGTCCCGACAACTTTTCTATGAGTGGTCCTACGTCCAATGAAACCTTGTTTGGCTCGGATGATCTCTAAAGTACACATATTCACGATTCCCCCCTATTTTTAGGGATACTTCCCCCGGGACAGGTGATGATCGGTCGGATTTTTTTACTTATCGGTGATTTTTTTCTTTTCTTCTTTTTTCTTTTATTTTCGTTACCGAGTCTCGGGCTTCATCTTGAACCTCTATCCTTTCCTCCCTTCCAGACTAGAGTGACGCCGCTCATCTCACCTTTCTCCCTTCGAGTTTAGTTTGCCCTAAGTCAGGGCCGCGCCATATCTTACATTTTTCCTTGACCCCGAGGAAGGGCTCCGGGTGGCCCGGTTCCACTGTTTTTTCTTCTCTGGCGGATTACTGCTCTGCTCCCCTGCATATGTCGTGATCTCTTCCTTCCACTGAGGACCGGAGCTTCTTTATTTTCTTTTTTGGTCGGTAAATAACTAGTCTCTCCCTCCCTTTTTTTTCTCTCCGTACCGTCTCCTTACTTCCCCGAGTCTAGAGCTCTCTCTTTCTCATCAATTCCTCCTGTATTTAATACTTTTTTTCTTTTTCCGAGTTATTTCCGGTGGGTTCACCTTGTAAAATTTCCCTCGTCTTGTGCCCGAGATTACTGCCGGAGAGGGTTCGAACCTATTCTCCGTTTTCCTCCCCTTGGTCCGTTTTTAAGACCGGTGTTCTTTCCTATTGCCTGAGGGATCGGCGCCTTTCAAGCACAACAGTTTGACTTTCTGTCATCCCCCTCCCTGACCTCTGGCACCATGAGGGTATGAAATCTATCCTATCCGCACGAAGAACTCTACGGAGCTTTTGTATTTTCTTTGGCAGTTTCGGCAAGCAATAAGTTCAACTAGCCTCTTTAAGATCCCTACCGTCGGATCGTCTTTCTATAGTGGTTTTTGCCCTTTCCGGACTGCGTGCGATCTAATCGGTTCTTCCTTTTCCCCCTGCCTCCCGGTGACTCTTTATTGGGCCATGGCTGTGCCTGTTTGCGGCCTGTCTAGTTGAGAGTTTTTCTCCCAACATACCTTTTGCTCCTCTCGTCTAGCTTTTTTTGACCCCCGCTCGTAAGCAAGGGTGAATCCTCTCCTCCCTCCCCTTCCCCCTTTGTACGCAACTGAAAGCGCACGCGGCCGGGACTCTTGGTTCCGATTCTCCACCTCTTTTCTTGCACGAGTTTTTTCTTTCTTCTATTCCTCTGGGTTTCACGGCTCAAGATGCCGACCCTGACAGATTTGGAAGCCTTTGCAAATCTCCTCCTTGGTGCCCGCTCAAAAGTCTGAATCGATGCAGATTATCTCCAGGTCCTTTTTCTCCTTTTGACTCGCTTGATTGTCCCATCCCTTTGAATGGGGTCGTGTTCGAAGCCGATATCGCAGCCACCCAGGCAATAACCTTTCTGCACTCTTGAAGACCCCTCTCCTTTTAATCCTTTCCCAATCTCTTTCCGATTCCAGATCTCACGCTCTATGGTCAAGGAACCACCGAAACCTCGACGATTGCGTCCCCCTCCCCCCTCTCTCCTCCGGTTGGTTTAACGAGATTCGAGTGGAGACTCTCCCGTATATTTCGGTCTCTTTCTGACTTTTTCAACATCCCTTTTTCTTCTCTTTAACTTTCCTAGATCTGCTCATCTTTCCGCGAGAGGATCATTTTTTCTCTTCTTCTCTCACATTATCCTTCTCTACCGCATGTAGTTAACCTTGGTGACGTCCCCTACCCTCTCTGAAGCTCTTCCTTTTCTCCATTTTTTTTCCCAACCTTTTTTTTTTTGAACGCTCCGGCGTGTGGGTGGTCGATACCGAACCTCCCTCTCTGTTGATCATCTCGCATGCCGTAGCGCTCTTCCGAGGACTCCTCGGTGCCTTCTACCTATAGGGTCGTTCCTATTCCTCCGCCCCAATAGACCCCGCCCCGGAAAGGTAGATTCTCGAGGTATCTCCCTTTTTCCTCCCAGTTGGTGCGATGGCGGCAATGTTCCCCTCAATCCCTTTTGTCCCTTAAGGACGATGTGATTGCGCCCCCTGCTGGACCACGATTTGCACCGGTGCCGCTGGACGGAGCGACAGCTCCCCGCCCGTTTTTCGGCTGAGCGGCGGATGAGTCTTTTACCTACTTTTCGTTCCTCCCTTTTTTAAATCTAGAGCTCCGACGCTTCCGGTTCAAGCCCATCTCCCATCTTTTCTTTGCTTTTTCAGATGTGGGATAAGAGTTCAAACGACTAGATAAGCTTCTAGTGTTCCCAGACCTTTCGCATTTTTCCTCAATTTATGGTGCCCGCGTGCTGCTCTACTTTCCCGGACTCATTGGTGATGGTGCCACCGGGTCGTTATTCCCCAATCCCCGCTTTCTCCACTACTCTTTTTTTATTTTTCCCCTCACGATTAAGCCCGTTCGCAGAGTGAGGTCTTTTCTTCCCCCCTCCCCTAAAAAAGGCCCAGGAAAATCATTACTTTCCTCTTCCCCGACACATTTTCTCCCTGTCGGCGCCAGTTTCACCCCCCTCCCTCGGCCGATAAGCACGTGGATCTGTTTGCATATAATTTAGTCCTTCCCTAGAGCCTAGCCCAGTGTGGTACTAGTCGCGGTTCGACTACGCAATATGGGAAAGTCTCCTCCCCTCTTTTCATCGGGTAGAGATCGACGGAGGGATTGATCTTGGAACAACTATCCCCCTTGTTAGTTCGGCTCTGCCAGATCACTCCCTCCAATTCCCGGGGCCGCGCGTTTTATGTTCCGACCCCCTTTGTGTCACAAAAATTCTTTCCTGATCATGTCTCGATGCTTCACTGAGGTGTGACGGCTTTTTCCTAGTGTAGATAGCGATGTTGTCCACCTCTTCCCCATAGTAGTAACCCCGGTAAAAGTCTCAGCCCCCTTTTGGGAGTTTATATAATTTTTCCCTTGCGCCCAATATCTTTTTCCTCGTGGTTTTTTGATTATACTTCTTTTTGAGAGCATATTCAAACTCAGGCTCCCCTTCCCCCAACCGGGGACGAATCCTTTTGATTTGCTCGCATATGTGGACGAGTTTTCGCCTAGTCTAGACACCCCTTTTTTTCCGATCGACGCGCCCCCCCGCCCTTTTACCATGGAGCCTTAAACAGTTTCTCCTTCGTTTTCCCCCGGTTTCCCCATTTGAACACACGCTGGCCCCCATTGCGATTGGTACCTTTAGTTTCTTGTATTCTTTTTCCATCGCCCTACTGAAGTGGAGTTCCGATAACTCCCCCTTTTTTTTTGAGATCGAGGAGATGAGCGGGCCGTTCGTCCTTCGCTTTGACCGTCAGAAACCGACCGCGCCTCTCCCCACGGCGAGATGCCTCTTTGGCCGCATCCCCGGCAAGTTCCCCTCCCAGGTCGGAGCTTCAAAGTTGCGGGAATTTAAATTTTCTTACGCGTTCTGTCCCCGGCCTATCGCGCGTTTCCCTTCCCTTGGGATGTGGGAAAGACCTCTGCGGGCTTGGTGTTTAGACACGCTCCCTCTTGCGACGGCAAGCGTGCGCTCCCGAGAACGAGAGTCTTTGCCGCTTTATCTTTGATTGACTAAAACCAGAAGAAGTTCTTGAGCATACGGGGGGAGTGACATTTTCCCAGCCATTGCGGGCGGACAAGATCGTTATTTTGTTCGTAGACATCCGCGTCCCCCTTTTCGCGGTACTTCCAACCTCTTGATTGGAACAATTGGCTTATTCGATGCCCCGCCCTTACAGAAGATCGGAGTCTTTGCCCGAACATTCTTAACATCAACGTTGACTCCCCAAACTTCGTCTCTTCCCCTCTAGATAGTTGGGACGCAGGACATCGATTCCTCTCCAGCTCAGTTCCAATTTTTCCCCCCTGTGGGATTGTTTTCCCAGAGACTCCTCACCTCTTGGCAAAGGCCTTCCCTTCCCTTGACCAACTTTCTGCCCTTGGAGACCTCCCCTTACAATTATCACCGGGTGTCGTAGATGTGTTCAAGTACCCCCTTATTTTTAATCATTCGTAGGAGGTCCTTACCTTATACGGGGAGATCTGGTCCTCCCTCGGAAGGAGATCCTCTTTCTTTTTCCTTCCATGTAGCTTTTGTCTCTTTTCTCCGATAGATTTAACCTTCCAGTTAGAACCAGAGCCCTATTTCTTCCTCGCAAGGGAGAAAAGTGGGATTTACCGATTTTCTATTAACCTTGTGTCTCTTTCTTTTCCGGTGCAGTGTCGTAATTCTCTCCCCAGTGGATGTACCTTTTTTTGAATATGTAGATTGATTTTCATCTCAAGCTACTTCTTTACCCCCTTCGTGAGATGAGCGGCCGTGGGGCATGGCCGAACCCCTCTCCTCTCCTTCGGGTACGACTGTCTCCTCTGACTGGGTTCCCATTTCTTTTCTATCTTCTTTCCCATAACCTCGTGGCCTTTCCTCTTTTTTTTTGGGTAAGAAGATAGACGCGGTGCGGTGTCGTTGCACAGGTCCCCAGCGTGTTCCCTCTATCTGCCCGTGGAAGGACCCCTGTGATTCAGTAGGATGGTTTTCCGGTCCTATTTTTGCGCCATTTGCTTGCAGCGATGGTTATGGATCCTTCCTTTCCATCCGGTAGCGGGGCCCGGATACTTTTTTTCCTCAGTCTTAACCGACTCTTTCTTTCTCATTATACGATCTTCGGGGAATTTGGCGAGAGGTCCCCCTTCTAAGTGGGCCAGGTCGTTGCCCAGGTAAGAATTTCCACTCGTCCTCCCGGCTTTTTTTTCCGCTCTGAGTGCACAGATCGTGGCGCCCACGAGGCTTCCCTTTCTTCCTCCTTCGAGGATAGTCTTACACGACAGACCCTTTTCGGTAGGTTTCGGTTCTTCCTTTTGAATTTCCTGATGCTTCCCCTTCTGCTCTTTTTACCCTTGACATATATATTTTTACTACGGTGTTTGAGATAATCTTTCCTTCCTTTTACTTCGGCAGACCATAGGACAGGACATGGCCAGAATATACCCCCCAAGTTTATTTTATTCTCCTCTCTCCCCAATTCTCCTCGTTCGCCCCCCTGGCACGAAGCGTGGCTGAGCGCCACGGATAGTTTTCATGAGATTATTTCCTCTCCGAGGGGCGTGGACCGGCGGGCAAGTTTGACTTACCCCTTTTCCCATCCGTCTTTTTTTTTGTACGCCTTTGCCCCACTGTTGCGCCGTCTGTGCCCCCGCGGCGACTCCCTCTGAGTGCAGACCCTACCTACGTAGGTTTTCTTAGTCTTTTTTTTTCCTTGAAGACAAATGCGACCTTTGTGTCCGTCGTTCTTTCGCGAGAACCGCATCGCGCAACTTTCGGCCCTTGTCCGGTAACGCAACTTTTTTCCTTTTTCCTCTTCTTCAACCCCTTTTCCTTCTCCCCACTGGCGCCGCCGGCACGTTGCCCCCCCCCTACCAAACGACGCTTTGCGTCCCCCTCCCCATCGTAAAGAAGGATGCCTTCTGTATGTTCCAGAGCCTTTTTCTCCACCTTCGATTCGTCGCCGGTCTTTCCCCTTCGATGTCATTCTCATTGCCCCGAATCATCCCATTTTATGGTCGAGAAGGAGGTGGCGCTCCAGGGTCTTTACTCCCCCCTACCGCATGCCGGACTTACCCGTATTGCACCCGTCAAGCCCCCGCGTTACGCTTTCACTCGTGTTTACGCCCCAAACCGGTGACGCTTTTTTTTTTTTGAGACTGATCGGTCCCTTTCTATTCCAGATGGCTAAGGAGCTGCTGCCTCATTCCTCGAGTATGTTACAGGTCTGAAGATATGGATCCAGGGCCGTTTCCAACTCTTTCACCCCCGGTTCTATCAGCCTCTCCTGTTTTGACATTCTTGGGCTTTCAGGGGTCTTTTGCTCTCTCCTTACGCACCCCCTCTGTGTCTCGTCGATGGCGGCCGGTTCTTCGAACTGTTCTTTTCTTATTGTTTGCCCGCTCGACATTTGCCCTCTTCCCCCCTCCGCCCTTGTGGCCCCGATGTCCCCCATTTCTCGACTGCCGACTCTTTCTCTTCCCTGCGCGCGGCTAGCTGGTTTCGTAATCCTGTCTTTGACGCCCCCTTGCTTTCCCCTTGCTTCTCCTTACTTTTTCGTCCGTATGGTGCCGTCCCCCATCAGCCTTTTTTTGGTGATGAGTACCGCGTGCGGCCCTTTCCTCTCGTGCGCGTCGCGCTTCTTCCCTCCTCCTATACACGCTGGGCTTGTCCGGGCCGCTCCGGGACTTCCTTTTGAACTAGGCGCTGAGGGTGACACCCTTTGAAACGGACCGAGAGTTCCTTCTCATCTCCAGTTTTTCTAGGCGCATTTTTCCCATCAACCGCTTTTCGCCTCTGCAAGTGACGTGCTCGTTCAAAACGCGCCCGAATTGCCTGGACTACTAGCCTGGAACTCGTCTCAATCTTCGGTCCCGATCCCGGAATCCCGTCAGCCCGACAGGAGCTCGGCACCTTTCTTGTTAATTTTTTTTTTATCCCGCTAAGAGTGTTTTCTTTCCCGTTTTTCTTTTAGGGGACACTCAGGGGCATGCTAACTTCTTGCTAATAAGAATCTCTCGAACTCGAAGGGAGAAAGTATTTATTGGTATTTTTCTTCTTTCCTATCCTAACCAGGTTCCCACTCCTCCTCCCTTTTTTGAAGATGTGTAGGAGATTCCCTGTTTTCAGAAGCTACGACGTGTTTCACTGCCGGTGTGTAAACGGCTTTTCTCTTCCGTCGTTGGATCGCGTCTTAATTTAAACCGTAATCCCGGAAGCTGAGCCAAGGTTGGTTGGCGTCATCTAGCTTAATTGAGACCTTTTTCCCTTTCCCCTTGTTACCTCCCTCCTGTGTGTGACTATCTTTGGGCTCCTTCAACTAAGTTTTCCCCAGCCCTCCCCCCATTTTTTGCTCCCTCTTTCCGTAAAGAAAGTGATTTGGCAGTTCGAGATCCTTCCCCACCGACGGGCCCCGTTTACTTCCTCGTAGGACCCTTTGTGAAAACAGTTTTTTTTTAGTCCCTTCTTTTTAACGGCCGGACCTCCCCCTCTTAAGGAGAGGAGTGGTACCCGGTTTTTCCTTCTCCTGAGCCCCCCGACGATTCTTTCATTTGGAAAATCCTCACACATGGCTAGAGCTTACTGAGATATTGGGACGCAACAAAAGATTTGTCCCGTCCCTCGACTCCCAAGATCCCACACCTTTCTCGTTCTGCCCCCGGTGATGCCCCGTCCGGACAGTCCCAGATCAGTCTTAGTTTCCCTTCGGGTTGGAAAGGCGTGGTCGATTCCATCGCGCCGTTTGTCCTTTTTCTTTTCTTTTCTTAATTGCAGCACTTTGAGTTACCGTTGGGACGAGCACGTCGACCCGGCGAAATTGCGTTATGTCAGAGGACCGTTTCTCCTCTCCTCGTCCCAAATTTCCCGTTTCTTTATAATAGGGTTCGTTGTTCAACTCTGTTGGCCCCCCCTCCTAGGGCCCCCTTCTCGGGTTTGTGTCCAGCCCGTTCCGGCCACGACGCCCCTCTTTTTGACCTTCCTTTCTTCGCCTCTTTTCTGGAACAGCGGCTCTCGGCAGTCCCACTCCGTTTCCGCTTTCCCCTCCGCGGGCTCTTCTTACCTACGCCGTCGGGCCTCTCCACATGGCCCCATACAAGGTGGCGTCTTTCAAGAAATTTTTCCTTCATACATTGGATTTCTGCCAGAGAGACAGGACTAGAATCCTTCGTAGAGTCCAGCGGGGGCCCCCTGTTGGCTAGGTGTTCCCATCAGTTGCCACTGTGCCCCGCTTTTCCCCAAAGCTTCCCCCTGCCCTTCCCAGAAAAAGCTGCGCTTGCCTCCCTTCGCTTACCGTGCGTAGATGCTGTCTGTCAGCCATCCCGGTCGGATTAGGAGACATGTTTATTTCTTTTCAAATCTATCTTTTCCCTTTCTCGCGAACACGCTTCGCCGTCTCTCGTTTTTTTACAGATTTTTCTCTTTCGGCACCCATTTCTCCCCCCCCTTTCTTTCGCAAACAGAGCCGATCATTTGCGCCCTTTAAGAGGGAATATGGGATGTTGAGTTTGCTTTTTGAACATTTTACTTGGTTTTTCTTCTCCTCCTTGGAGAGGTCGACTTCTGTCTCTCCTCTCAGAGAAACCTGCCCTTTTCACCATGCCGTAGCTCTGCTCTTCCATTGCGGGCATTTGATTTTCCTCCTTTTCGGGCAGGCTGCGACGCCGCCGATCACTTGCTTCGCAGGTCTGAGATCGCTCTCTTTTTCCGACAGATTTTTAACCTTTTTCCTCTTTTTTTGTGCGGTGTCCTCCTTCCTTTCGGTTTCCGGTCGCCCCCCACTGACCCGGGCCCTTGCTGCCGTGGGTCCTCCCCTCTTCTGAAAACCGGTGAGCCCGCGGTGAAGACTATTCTTGTAGTTCAAATGGTATGTTCTACTTTTTTACTTGTCGATGGCAGCCTTTATCGTGAGGACACTCGCCAACCAGGTAGAAGGTTGAGTTCTTTTCGCCGACTTCTTTCCAACCTGACGATGCTGTTTTCTCTCCGTTACCCCTTATTCGCCGGAAGCATTCCCTGAGGATTTGCGTCTGACCAGTTTTTCCCCATCTCCGTTTTTTCCAGTAGGCAAGATGCTCCTCGTTTTCGGTCCTCGATCTTTTCTTTTCTGTCCGAGTCGTGTCTTCCGGCCCCCCTCTTTATCATGCATTTTTTCCTTCTCTTGATAGAGTAAAACGGACAGTCGGCGAGGCTGTTAAAGGGCCTGTGATTTTGCCGCCCTAGGTTTAAGTTCGACGCCCCCTTATCCCCCCTCCCCATTTTTTTTGTTTCTTTCTTACTCCTCTTCTTTCCCCCCCCTTTCTATAGGAAGGCCGCACAGGCAAAGTTCCGAACCCAGTTCAGTTCCCCTCCCAGTCAGCCCGCTATCCCTACCTCTGATCCAACGATTTCTTCTCTCAGATTTTGTTTTGATCTCCCCCCTCTTTCGAACCGCGATTCGTGCTCGCTGAAGATTATTTCTTTTCTTTTACCGGCGGCAGCTTCTTGCCCCTCAGATCTATTTGGAATAATTTCCCAACGATCTTTTCAGTTTTTCCCTCCCTTTTCTTCGAATGATAACGATGAAGGACCCGGCTCGTCGTTGTTCTGCTCGTGAAATCCCGAGAACTTTTTCCGTATTTGGTCTTGCCGATTCCCATTTCACTTCTCCCGTTCTCAAGGATGCACCGACCAAACCAAGTTCCCATTCGCATCCTGTCCAGTCCCGTCCTCGTTCCCTCTTATGACCACTTTCCGCCCTTGAGTTTGCAACGCTCATCTAAAACTCTCCTCTCTCTTTCCAAACAAGAGGAGAGGGTGGGGTGGGCAAGTCTGGATTCTAACTGAGCGAGCAACCGTTCTTTCTGCTTTCCTTCAATTAGGGTAAACCGCAGTCTGTAGGGTCCAAGGCCCCCGTCCGACCTTCCCCCCTCACTGGTCAGAAGGAGAAGGTGTTCGCTGAAGTCCTAGAAACGACCTTTCCCGTCTCCTCTAGTAACTACTTTCTCTCTCCCCCCTTAGAGAGGTCACGCGTGAGCCCGGTCCTCAAGAGGGCTCCGACCACTGTTGTTACTGTTTTGAGAGCAATCGGTAGAGTTCCCCCCCTTCCCTCAAGAAGATGGTCCTGAGCTAGAGTGCGATAGTCTTTCCTCGGATGAAGATATGGCATTCTCTGCGCTGCGAGGCCCCCGATTACGTTTCCCTACAGTCAGTCCGATCTTACTTGAGGAAGAGTTTTACTTCTCATCTCTGACAAACAGCGGCACCGGCCTGTCGCATGGCGTCCAATTTCGCATTTTCTACTGTGTCGGATCTTCTCCCGTTCCCGCATGTGAGACACATACGATTTGCCACACACGCAGGTCACCTTTCCATTTTCTATGGAACCCTTTCTTGCGCCCCTCCGCAGAAGCCGCTAGAGTTCGTCTGGTTGTGGGGTGTCGGGGGGTTGGGGGTTTCTTCTAGTATCCGTTCTCCGCCTTATTCAGGGTTGTGAAGCCACCTTGTTCCCTTTTATCTCGGCCGTCGAGTGAAAGCACCTCCAATCGCGAGGGGTCTCTTCTGTGGGGGATTACATCTGCACGATGGGCCAGCTCTACTTCGCGGACCTACGATTTCCTCACGATGTTGTTTCTCGTTCCCCCCTAGTACTCTCCCTCCGAGAAGTTTCGTCTCGGATTTGTCCCCAAATTCTTTTCTGACACGAACGAGAGCACTAGTTTATTAGTTTACGACCTCTTCCCTTCAAGTTTCGCCTTTCTACTTCTCGTCAACAACCGAGCAAGTTTCTTCCTATCCTCTCGGTTTTTGCCCTCAGTCTCCGATTAAAAGGACTCCCCTTCCCAACCCTCTGGAAGCCTACTCGTGACTCTGTCTTTACCCCCTTTTTCCTCAACGCAGTGACTCCTTGTGGTCGCTCAGTGACGGTTCGAACGTTTAACTAGGGCAATGCTTCCCCTCCTACTCCTATTTCCTCGACTCACCCGCTTGTTTGGCGGGAGTAGCTCTTGGGGTTGGCGTTCCCCTTTCCTACCCCACGCGGCCACCGTCTCCCTTGGAGAGTCTTTCTGAGACCCAGTTGAACGCCTTCTCCTAAGTAGGTTTATGCAGTCAAGGATGTGGCTCTTCTCTGCGTATTATCGGTTGCTGTTCCACCGCCTCAAACTGTAAACAAGTCAAAGATGCGCGCCCCGGTGGGATTGTCGCTAGTAGTTTTTTTACCTACTCGACTCTATATTCCTACTAATACGTTTTTTTTGGTTGACTCTTTCCTATTTTGGCCGCAGTGACAGCCCCTAGTCACCCAAATGGCGCTCCGTACATTTTCTCTTTTTCTTGGGGGAAGCATCGCTGATCTACAACCGCACTCCACTTGACCCCCCTCTTTGACGGATCCACTTTTCACCCTTTTCGTCCACGATTAAGGTTCTCTACCCATTCCCCCCCCCATCAGCCGCATGAGCTTTCTGTCCAGGGGTGATGTCCTCCAGCAGCCACGGCCCTCTGGTCGTTTGCCGCTCCCTACGCTTCGAGATCGAGCCTTTCACGAGAGATTTTTGACCACGAGTGTTCCCGTTCCTCCAATAGAGCGTTCGAAACACTTTGTCGTCCCGACCCTTTCCCTTTCTAAATTGTCATCCCCCGTTGAGGAGCTTTCTTTAGGAACGTTAGGCCCTGGTCCATCCCCCGACTCTTCTCTCGTAGCGTTGGCGATTGTCCCTTGAGAAATTGACTGGTTTGTTCCTTTTATCAGTCGAACATCTGAGAAAGGGGACTCCCGGTTGCATGCTCGAGTCCCCCGGTTCCTGTAGTGATATCGGGATATTTAGGCGCCTCCCCCGTGCCACCCTAGTCGGCAGACCTGCGCAGCCCGGTCCGGGTCAAGATTCCCCAGCCCGCGGTCGGACCAGCTCGTATGTCTGACCCGCTGGCACAAGGACTTTTGGCAGTCCCCAACGCGTCCCTTTTTCCTACGCATGTTGCTGGTATTCTGGATTCGCGCCCTCCCTAGTTGTGCGACCTTCCCCATCCAGTGGCGACGGCCCGGAGGCGGTCCCGTGCACTCAGTCTCCCTCCTCCGGAGCGCCAGGCAGCGCCCCTTTACTCGTTTTCGTTTTCTATTTCAAGGGGGTTGCCGCGTGTCCATAGGCTTTCCAAGAGTCTGCCCCTGCTCCCCAACCCCGCCGCAGCCCTTGCCGCCATCGACCTACCCTATCCTCCTGGCTTGCTCGGTGCCCTACCCCATTTCCCCTCCTTCCGTTTTTTCGACAAGGTCATTCTGGGGAAATCGGTTTTCATTTGAACTGGACCTCTCTAATATTGCTAAGCCTCCTCGCCGGACTACTGCTTTTTCTCTTCTCGCTGCACTGCTTTTTCTCCTAACATTTAGTCCGGCGCGTCCCCCTGGTATAACGGCAACTTTTGTGGCGGTCCGCTTGCGGAACAGGTTATCTCGCGTTTTGCGGTTTCTCTGGCTCTCCGGCTCGGTCGAGGAATGCGCTTCAATTTCTGCTTCTTATCAGAGTCCCGATCCTCTCGACGGACGTGAGTATCTCTCCCTGCTTTCGCGGGCCTGATTTCAGCCCTTCAAGACGCTAGCCTGGTCGAAGACGCGCGTTCTCCTATGATTTAGTCCCCCCTTTGTCAGATCTCGTTTACTCCTTTTCACTTCCAACTAATCGGTTTTTGTCCTTCCGCTTTTGTCTTTTGCCGGTTTGTTTCGTTGCACTGCAAATTGACGGTTAGCCCTTTTTCTCTAGATTGGAAAGATGTGGTACCCCTTAATTGGTTTCCGATGCCTATTACTTGGAGGTGCACACGGCTAGTTGCCGATGGCTCCCGTGTTTGGTGCGACACTCACCACCAGTCCTCCCAGTTTTTCTTTGTTTTCGGGCGAAGCCCGCTTTTGGCAAGTCTCTGTTCTTGTTCTTCAGTAATCATTCAGACTTTTTAAGAGGAACGAGCCGATCCGCGTGCTCTCTTCAAATCCGTCTCCACTAGGAAATCTTCCTCCGGCGCATTTGCCGAGAGCTCTCCTGCCGCTGTACCCTAGATCGTTCTTAGGCACCTTCCCCCCCTTTCCTTCTCATACGGGATATCTTACACCTCCTAATTTTTTAGGCCGGGGAGGCCAGTGTGTCAATGCCTTCTTCTCGCCTATTCTCGTACGAGCC
>Ga0179593_1310489_pt1 | contig 13602 bp, 15 predicted proteins | sample CZODoug2_1_08_16_FD_185931 | JGI IMG/M metagenome (GOLD analysis project Ga0179593, IMG submission 185931) | Vadose zone soil fungal communities from Angelo Coast Range Reserve, California, USA - CZODoug2_1_08_16fungal (PacBio error correction) | ecosystem: Environmental > Terrestrial > Soil >... | reverse complement strand
AGGACGAGAATTTCAATGACGAATCGTTACTTTTCCCGTTGTTTAGCCACTATAACTCACCCTTTTTTTAACATTTTCTGTCTCATTAGATCCCAGTCACGATTCAAAGGCTTCGAATCCGCTGCTGACGCAAAGCAGCTCTCTGCCTAATGAAGTCCTCTCCCCCCCGGAAAGCGTCCATATACAAAGTGACTTTGTCCCATCTGAACGAGGCAGTGATCTTTCCCTTCAGTAATAAGGAGCCTTACTCCGTACGTAAGTGTCCTATATTGAGTAGTTGATGCACGATCAAGCGCTCATTTACCCTCTTTCACTGAAATAATGCCATCTTTTATCTACCGTCCGATTCACTGCGCAATGAGCTATCCTTTGAGACTCCCTCCGGGTTAAAGCTTTAACCCCTCCCTCCATCCCTGATGGTGATTTCCCCCCTTGTCAGCGTACGCCTTCACTTCATCGTGGGAGTCCCCAACCCCCCCATTCGAAGATGCCTTGGGCAAGAGATAACCGCGACTACCACGCCCTATACCCCCCCTTACCACAAGGCTCCGCGCTATTTTTTACCCCTCCCTTTAGAGTGATGGTGCGCGGTTTTCATCTCCTCTGTCCCCCCTTCACACCTTCCAGGAACTGGAGGCCATCGCATTCCTCTCCTTACATAACATCGATCTAACATTCCACTACCAAGGACCCGTCCCCCTGCCCTACTCCCTTAGTGGGTTCTTTAGTTGAGTACCGCGATATCTCCTGCAGTAATCGTATCAGGTACTTACGCACCAGCCGTTTCCGCTCCCGAGATCGATAGATGGCATGTGCTCAGACTGAGTCTCTTCCTCCACCCAATACCCTTATATTACCAATCCACCGGCGATCAAGTCTACCCCTCTCCTCCTTTCAACCTGGTACTTTATCTCCTTTCCGAAATTGGAGCATTTGACAATTTTCCTTAAGATCTTTCCGTTCCAGCATGATTATGAGCTGGCGAGGGCATAGGTCGTGTCTCGCTTCCTACATCCTTTTCCCTGCCCGATAACTCGGTAACCAACTGGTTCTTCTATAGTTATAGGCGTTTTTCACTTTTCCGAAATTCCAAACTCCCCCCGTACCCGTTAACCAGCACTACCGAGCCTTGCTAACCCCTTTTCGATATAGGCGTCCGCTTTTCAAGGCGCTCTTTGAAAGAAATTGTTCCTTACTAAAGGCAAGGTCCTTCCGCCTTTACAAGATTTTTGTTATGTCCCCTCACTTTCTGCCGCATCACATTCGGAGAGAATGCTCGCGACTGCGCCCGGCCTTCCAGTCTCCGTCGCCGATAACAGGAATTTCTTCCCAGGCTCTCCTGAGATCTCTAGTAACACCCCCCGATTCCTAGTTGTACCTTTCTTTGCATCCTCATTCAGACACCTTTCCCACCATTTTGTTGCCATTCCACCTGTTTTTCTCCAGCCTTGTTTCTGAGCGCTTGAATTTTCGCAAATCCCGCCAACACTGATATCGCAGTCTTAAGTCTTGCCCGTAGAGGTACCCAATAGTTGCACGAAGATGCCTCCCTAAACAGAACTTAAAGTCCTTCGGTTGATCCTGTCCCCCCCCGCTTCCACTTCGACATTTCCCGCTCCCCCCAGTCGTATTTCCTACACCCCCATCAAAACTAACGAGCCCTCGCGCGAGGATAACTCCTTATCCTTCCTTTTATTCTTGTGTTTTTTTCTTGTTGTTTTCTGTGTCGCGTTAGAATTCGCCCTCGTGTCCCTTCAAGACATCCATGGTTCTTAACCCCCCTACTTCATCTCTAGGAGCACTGCGTTTCAGCGTGACTTTTAACGTACCAACTCCGTGCAGAAGATAGACCCTCCCAGACTCGCAAGAATCTCAAGGACAAATTACTGACTTTACTAGTCTCATGCTCCCGGATTCTTGGTTTCTGTGCCACCACTACACCTTTGTTCGGCTATCTTCGCCGCCCGCTGTCAAAAAATTGATAGCCTTTTATAGTACCATGCCTTCCTAAGACAGATTTCAGGTCCCTTTTTTTCTTTACATTTTTCCCCTTTGTCCGTTTATTTTTTACAGTTCTTGCCCAATGATTTGCGATGGACTTCCCGCCGCGGAATATATCACGATACGAACTGTCTTAACCTTCAACAATAGTTCATTCTTCTAATGTTTTTAGGTGAGGGGTGCTGCCCCCCGCCCTGTAGAGAGAAAAGCTAGGCGAGTCCGGCTATTTCAACTTTTCAATTCCATTTAAAAGATAAGTATTTCCAGTTACCTTCGTCAAAGTTTGTTTGGAAATTCTGAAGAACTTAGAAGCTGGTTGGGGATGAAGGGACCTCCGTATGGCAATTTTTCGTCGGAGTGCTCGCAGCCGACCCATAACGTTACCCCTTTTAACGGGTCCCGACACATTGAAGACCCCTTTTTGAGTGATCTACTCTTGCTCCGCCACATCCCCCACCTCTTAGCTACTTTATTTACCGAGAACCCTGGAAAACCAAGTCTCCTGATGTTGTATCGTCCCCTGTCATACCGTTGCCGAAGGAAATCCCAAGCCAATGCAAGAATGCTCTTTGATCTTTTCCTAAGCCGCGATCGCGTACGACAAACTTTTTTACTTGGACCATTCTCCTCTCATTTTTTTCGACAGGCTCAGGTTAGCGAAGCTGTTTCAAGATTCCTAGTCCTAATCCTCCTATCTCTTCTCGTAGTCCTGTCTCCCCCCACACTCTTCGTGTTATCTGAGGCTGCGCAGTGTTCCCTTCCGGATCGACCCCCTTGCTTTAAAACACGGATCGCCAGGTTCTATCATCACGGAAGGCAGACTTCTTGTCGTGCTGAATTTTCTGTAGCCTTTCCTGTTTCCCAACCTGCGCCTTGCTTGGTGATTCCCGCTCGACATCCCTTAGTCAACGATTGAAAGAACAACATCTCCCCATCATCTTGACACTCCGATACATTCCGCATTCACGATCATCAATCCGAGGACCGCCAAGAGATCTTCAATCTGAGTAGGACTCCACTTCACAACATCATAGTACTTTTTCCCCCCCCTCAACAGACATGACTTAGCGCTGGGTATCCACTTGGATAACTCAACCCTCCTGATAAACAGCTCAGCACTAGAAGGGACCTATGGACATTTTCCTCTCTTTTGTCCTTTCTACGCCCACATTAAAACATACGACTGAACTGTAATGTTCAGAGAGTAAAGTGAACTACGTGTTTTCCTCCATCCAAAATTTTACCTGCTATAGCTTACTCTAACACACGATACGTTGACAGGGTTAGGTCTGCCGTCCAGTTAAACCTCAGCTAAAACGACACCCGCCTAACAGTAACCATGACTTGCAGTCCAGTCCACCCTCCTTCTTTTCCATCACCCAACGTTTAGCCCTACGAAATGACGTACGTTCTTATATGGCTGATTAGAAATCAGTCATAAATCGATCTCACTTAGTCCAGTAAAACATTATTGTCCCTATTAATAGTCGTTCATATGCCTTGTTTGCCCAAATAGAGAATATTTCATTCTCGCGTGGGCCTAGCCAAAAGAACCACTTTTTCTCGAGGACCTCGTTTCCGGTTTGAGAACCAAATAGATTTACCTGGCTGTTTTTTTCTTATCCCCCCCTGGTGATTTCGAATGTCAATCGCCTTTGACTCCTGAAGTTTTGACCTTTTTCCTCTTTTTGCATATCGTTTTAGAATTGTAACAAGATTGCCCACGAGTTGCTGGGCTTTGTTGGTAATAAGTTCCCGTTGTCCTTTATCGACTAGAAGCAAATTTCCCTCTTTCTAGGTTATCACGGGATTACCTCCTACCCTCACCAGAACCCGAGACCATCAGTTCTACGTTCTTAAACACTACTTTAATTCTTCTATTCTCTCCCCACTCCACTCCTGTTTTTTCTGGAAGCAAATTATTTTGCGAAAGTACACATGCGCGGGAGCGGTCTATCGTTTCTACCTGCTGACAGCGCCCAGCCTGCCCCGATTTTACACCCCGCCCTTATCCTCACGTCCTGGTTGAAAAACGCACGTTTTTCCGACTGTGAACAACCCCATTCTCCTGTAACTCTTTCCTTCCTCCTTTTCTCGGCATACCGCCCCATGTTCCGTTAGCGCCCACTTTTCTCTGTGAAAAAGATAAAGAGGTTGACACTAACCTTTCCTTACGTTCTGTCCCATACCTCAAAACTCATTCCTCTCCTTGCCTGTGTCGGGAAACAAGATTTTCTCCTATCTGAGTCTCCCTCTGCTGGGACCTCAAGACATTTTGAAAGATAAATAATTTCAATGATTGTCGGCTGACTCATTCCGCGCTGAGTCCCTTTCGCGACTTTTCAGTCCCCAATATCCGCCGGCACTAAGTCATGGTTTTGAGGCTTTCCTGAATTCTTAGCGCCTCCTTCTCTGATCGATTTTCCTTTGTTTCCCCATTTCTCGCAAGACTGAATTTTACCTTCGATGGAATCCATGACTTTTCTCGATCAGTTTGTTCCTTGATCTTTTTCAAAATAACCTTTCAAGTAGGTTTTTGCATTGAACGGACGCCTCCGAGACGCACAAGGACAAGCAAATTTCCCTGCATACGGCTTTCCTTCCTTCCCAGCACCCTTTCCCCTCCCGCACAACAAGATGCAGAAATCCGACTATCGTTAGCCGACGCCCTTAGTTCCGACCGCCTTGTAGCTTATCTATGAAACCTATTTTCATGTCTTCCCTTCGTCACTTTTTATCTACCATCCTTCCTTGCCCTTTGCTCCTTTCCATTTGACGCTATATAAGATCCTGATCAAAGAAATGCAATGCTCTGTGCAGAGAATCTTTTTCCCTGTTTCAGACTTAATCCCCCCCTTTTCCTCAATCATCTTTTTTCCGTTTTTATCGGCCAACGCTCTCCAAGATAGGCTACGGCCAAGAGTTTTCCCCGGCCTTCGAAAGGATAGTTTTGATTCCGTTTTTATAGGTCCTCTCCTTCTCCCTTAACATGTTTCCCGATGCGATTCATAATCAAACGCGAGCTGTCGATGGCCTAAAGAAGGAGTATTTTTCCGGCGTCAAACTGTTCTTTTGCCGTTACCCATCTTCGCGGGCCCTATGTACACCGCCATTGTCTTAAGGCGCTTATTTCCCTCGACCCTTGAGTACTTTAAACGGGTCTGAAAGGAATCGAAGCCTCTCCCCTCTTTTTTCCTTTGCCCTGCCCCCCCCCGAGTTTTCTAGACCTTGCGCACTTCTTCTTGAGATTGGTTTAAAGTGGAATGCGTCACGAAAACTCTAGAAAGCGCTCTCTATTCTTCTTCTCCCTCCCCAATCTTTTCCCCCTTCCCTCGTTATAGTGTTTTTCCGCCGGGAGAATCGCGCCGCGGCCGGCCTACCTTTGCAAAAAATTTTCTTTTTTCCCTGTTCCACCTCCCTCTCGCCCTCTCTTTTTCTCCTCCCCTCTTGCTCACGTGCCTGGGAAGGTCCTGACAGTTTTTCCGCCCCTATCCCGGTTCTTTTTCCCGAGGTCGCTTTCTCCCCCATTTTACACGCTTATGTCTTTGATCTCCCTTGACGGGTCCCGATCGCCGCCGAAGATCTAGGAGCAGCAGGATATCTGAACTTCGGTCCGATTCTATTAGACTTCCTTGACGGTCCTGATACAGGCTCTCCGCCGTGCTAATAGCGGAATTGAAGTTGTGGATGACTCTTTCCTTTTCCTTCCCTCTTTACCTTTCTTTTTTTTTTTCGTCCCGCTCCCCCCAATAGAATCCCCGCTTTATCTGCTCGAGGGGTGCTAGAACCCCCGTGTTTGTTCTGACTCTCCTTTTCTTTTACGCTTGCATTGGTTGTCCTGAGCTAGACTTTTTCTTTCCGTACGGGAGGGAGAACGTCATTTTTGATTCTTCCATTTTAAACTCTTTGAACATTTTTCTCCACCGCCTCCCTCATGCGCTGCTATCCTCTTAGGACATGTTTTTTTGCAATTTGGAGTCAGTATTCTTAATTTTCTTTAATTATTAGGACAAACATCCATCTTACCGATTCCCTATCAATATAAGTCCGTGCCTTCTTCCCGACTGGAATTCAGGGAATCATATTTAGACCCGTCCCAGCTCTGTCTTTCCCGCTTCCCCTTACCTCCTTCCCTATAGGCGACAATGTATTATGGAAGATCGCCCTCGCGCGCCCTCTCTCCCTTGTTTCGAATCCTTTTTCCTATGTCTGCCTCGTTTTTTCACACTTGACACACTGACGTCTGACGAGGGGTCCTCGAGTTGATTCATTCCCCTCTTCCTCGCCGTTCCCTGTTGCTTTTTCCCTTGCTTCTTCCCCGTCTAGTTATTCCCCCCATTCTAATGGCATCTAAGTAAAGCCCTTTACACCGTTAGTTCGATTTGGCCCGATTCTCCTCCTTCCTCTTCCGTGGCATTCCCCCCATCGTGTCCCTATATCTTATTCAATTCTCGACTTCCTGCTAAGAGGACGTTCCGCCGATACCGCAGCCTATTTTTCCGGCGATGCCGTCTTTTCTTCTTGTCATTCGACCGCCGATATTTTTTGAGGCCTGAGCCAACGTCACCTCTCATCATCCCCTTTTCCTACCTTCAGACTTTCGCTTCGTTCGCGCGTTCAAGAATTTTAATGCGTTTTTTTCATTACGCACTGTCACCGACTCACCACCACACCAATCATTCTCTCTTAAGATGGAACCTCGGACCCCCCCCTCCTTTCTTGCGCGTGTTCTTTATGCCCGCCGCGCGCACGCCATTTACCCCCTTCTACTAGTGCTGCTCTTGGAGATCAACAACTCATCTTTACTGCCCCCCGCCGAGGTAACGGTCGATTTCCCTCCCCGGACTTTTTCCCCCTTCCCTCTCCCTTGCCAATGTGCACTTTAAGGCTGCGAGAGAATGCAATGATCTTCCTAGCTAGTGCAGAAGGAATTAGAATAATACCAACTTGCCTACGTTCTCGCCCTGTTAGTTCCTTTCTTCTGCTTTACCTGCAAACCCGATAATTCTTCTCTATCTCTCTTCATAATAATACTTTGTTGTCTTTCTGAGATATCTCTCTCATGGATCTCTTTTGTTTTTCCCCCCTTTTCATCTCCTCTTTCTCCTTTCCCTCCAAACTGCTGGACCAGGAGGCTCATGAATGCTTTTTCAGATCCTTTTCGCATCCTTCTCGCGGCAGCGTCTTTTTTCGATTGTTTTCAGTCTCGGGATATCCTTGACCTTTAACTCCCTTTCCTCCCCCCCGTTCTTTTTTTTTTGACTTGCAATCTTTTTTTATCTATAGAGTGGTTGATGAGAAAGTTATTAAGCACGCCCCTCAAGGGACTTCGAAGGAACTTCTGTCCTTTAATCTTTCCACGATTCGCCCTGTGCAACGTGAAGAATACTTTTTACATTCCCTGAAAACGAAATCCATCCAGATGTGGTCGTTTTTTACCTTAGCTTGCTCCCCAGGTTTCTCTCCTTTTTCCTGAGATCGTTGCAATCCCGATTATTCCAATACTTCCATTGGCTCTTTATTCCCGCCCCTTTGTCTTCTTTTCTCTGCTGTTTTTTTTTATGCGCAGCGACCTGGTACTAAAACTTTTGTATGCTTCCTAGAATTACCCCCTCCTCCCAATATCCTCTCTTCCCTCTGTTTCGGGTATTCAGAGATTCAGTCATAGTAGCGTTTCCAACCCAGCATTTTCGAGCAGATTGCTCAATTATCCCTTCGCTCTTAGTGCTCCAACCCTAGTCTAGTAAATATGTTGAACGCGCTCAGTAGCCCCCTCCTCCCTCCTTTTTCCGCCGTTTACTCTCTTGCCCCCTTTGAACGTGCCTCATGCATCCTTTCCATTCTTCCTCGTCTCGCTCTCCTTGATATTGCCAGGATTCGGATCGAGTCAATATGATTCCCGTAGTTACCATTCTAATCCCCCCCCCGTCCTTGTCATTTTGCCCCACCCCCTGGATAACGAAGGTCACCCTTCAGACCCCTCCCTGATAAAACCGTTAGAGATTAGCGTCCCTCCTTGTCTTCCCATTGACTCCATTGTCGCCCAATGGCACTTTCGTCTCTTCAGTGGCCTACTCACTTTTCTGCCTACAAGATATTCGTTTCTAGAGACCCCTTCGCAAGTCAATTCCCTTTTTTCCTCTTGCCTTCCTTTTCCCTCTGCTCGCATCTGTTCCTTTAGGTCCGCGGAAACAAGAACAGCAGTCATTCCTTCTTATTACACATTTTTTATACCCTCAGCCTTTTCCTCTCCGCCATGGTTCTGTTCTGTCACCGTATCCTTTCAATGAGGCTAATAGACGCAAGACCAGCCTGTCCTTCCCCCTTCCTTTTCCAATTCAAACCGCCCTCTTTTCCTTTCTTAACATCCGCCTCTTTTTCGGTTCAACACCCCCCAACTGTTTGCTCAAAAGAGCCCCTCGCTGATACAGCTTCGTTCTTCTTTTTTTGTTTCTTATCGCCTCGTTCTTCACTTCTGCCTCCCCACCCAACCCCCCTGAAAGAGTGAATGCGGCTCTCTTTACTCTTTTCCCTTCCAAATCCGTCTCTATTTGCCCCGGCCCGCTTTCGATTTCCCATTACTGAAAACCCTGAAGTGCCAGCTTAAGTGCGTAGTCTTTCATCCATATTCAACTGCTTATCCTAACCTCCCCAGTTACTTATCGAGAGAAGACTAATTTGGCCACAACACTTGACTGCTCTAGTCTATAATGAACCTCATCTTACTCCACTCTAGCAGAAGTTCAGGCGCATTTCTTGTCAGCCTTACAGATGTCAATTATGTTGCTTGTTCATTGAACCCTGACATCTTCCGCTTCGGTTCCCAAGGAACCCACTATCCATTTTCTTGAGTGGGACCCCTCTTCGTTTTCCTTTGCTGCAGCGCATTTAGCTTGGTTTCTTCTCATTCATTCCCCCCCCAATGTAACCCAACGATTTCTACGAATAATTTTGCCCAGTATAGCATCTCATTTGTTTCCGTTCCACTGGACTGATTTCACGCGGATCCTTGAGGCCGCTCATATTTACTTCCCCAGTTTCGGTAAGGCATTTTTCTAGTCTACCTCCCACTATACGCGCATCTTAGCTTGAACATCTACTTGTACCCCGCTCATTGATGTCCTTCAGCTTAATTTTGAGCCTCCCCTCAGCTCCCCACTTTTCTTTTCTTACGGAGAAATGCGTCGCCGTTGATATTGGCTAATTTTCCCGGCTTTCCTTCTTGTGTCCCTTTCATGCCTAGTCCCCTATAGATCCCCCGATCCTTTTCAGCAGGCTGTGAAATTGGACACATTCTTGGGTTTTTCCTTGACCTTTCTCGTCCCCTTATTTTTTGGTTAGCCGATTCTTTTTCCCTTCTAGACCAGCCAGGCCCCCTGTATGCTGCTGCTTTTTTTGTTTACCGGACCTAGTTTGTGAGGACCTGCGTAAAGTCTTTTCCAACTGCGCATGCTTCTTTTCGCCGGCCTTTTTTTCTCGTTTATTGAACCTTTGAAAATACACACCTCTCCTCGTCCTCCCCAGCGCCGTGCCTCAATCCGACCTTTCCCCCCCCTCTTGCTCACCCGGGAATCCCGAGCCTTCTTTTCACAGACCGAGCCCAGTTTTTTTTTTTTTCTTTTTGTACCCCTGACCGCTATTTTTCTATATCCCTTTTTTCGATGGCTGTGAATGATTTTCCGTCGACATGAGAATGTGAATGGAGGTTCCCTGTTCCTACTTTCATGCTTCCCTTCCAATCCTACGTGGATTGTCAACAATTAGAGCCCGCTCCCCCCCTGAGATGATAGGAAACCCTTGTCTTTCCATATGGAGGAGCTTCCCACAGTGAAGCCACTCGTTTGAAAAATTCCTTATGTTCCTCGTCCTTTTCTTTCCTCCCAACCCCCCGTCATGCCAATTTCGATTTGGAGATAGTGGATGAACCCTTTCACCGCTCGCCAGAACCGTACTTTCTTTTTTTTTCTCTCCCCTCCCCTCTCTTTGCAGAGTGTTTTTAAATGACTTTCAGTTATTTTTTTTCAACCCTCGATCCTTCAGAGATTGCCTCTCTTTTTTTCCCTATACCAACCCCCCTGTTGTTCACGCGTTAGATGTTCCGAAGAAGCAAATATTTTCTCCTTAAGTGCTTTCACCCTTTGATCTTTGAGATCCACTTCTTCGTCTAACGGGGCTCCTGTTTCTTTCCTAAGCCGGTCTGAATATATCTTTAGTGAGAATTTGTGCCGCCTCTTTCCAACTAGTTTTTCCTTGTTTCCCCTACTTCGCTTTCCTTTTTACTTTTCCCATGATGGCTAAGCTCTCCGGTCCACCTTGCCTCCCCCTGAAATTGAGCTCAATAGAGCGAGTTCTATCACCCCCCCTTTTCGCCTCCTCCCCCTTTTTTCCCCCTCCCCTTCTCCTTTCTTTTTTTAGATTTCGACAGTAGGTTTCGAAAACCGTACCGATGTCTGTTCGTGTCTTTCTCCGTCATGTCCTCACCCTTCTCCCCTCTGCATTTAAGTTGTTCCCCCTGTGCGTCACGATGATCTCCCTCTTTTGTACAAACTAAATAGTTTTCCACTTTGCTTCCCCAACCCTTCTCCTCAACTCTATCGACAGCTGTATCACGCCACTTCCTTCTCCCCCGAAGCTATGAACCGACAATCACTGTGTGTAACACCCTCTCCTTCTTCGCGTTCACCTCGCCCCCGATTACTCAAAAATGCATGTTTATGCTTTTTTTGAAAAAAAGCTCGCTATTTTATTCCTTATCTCTTGTCTCACCTAAATCCCTGTTACTTCTCAATGGAAACTGATTCTTCGGACCCTAAGTCATGAGCGAGTCGAGAGCTGACCTTTACAGACCTTATCCTCGCCCGACTTTTCCTTCTTTCCCTAAGTAATGTCTCCCCTTCCGTTTGAGCTCTTTCTTTTTGCCACTTCTCCTCCCTCCTGCTCAAAGTTAGTTTAAATCCAGGACCTAGATTTTTCGCTTTCTCAGTGCTCTTTTCTAACCTTACATTTCATGAGTCTTTCTTTAGCCCTGCTGACTTATCCAAGCTCACCGAAATCCATGATACTTGCTCTCCCTTTTTTTCCTTCTCTTTACCCAAGATCCAACGTTCGCCCCCAAGTTAGCCGTCTTTTCGCGTTTTCCGCCGCCGGGCCTCTCTCTGGTTCCCTTCCTCTCTTGCGACCCCCGGTGCCTGCGGGAGGTAGTAATTGGATTAATGAGAGGACGCTGGTAGTTCCTTGCCTATCCTCTCTATCCTCGCTTCCACCTATCAATCTCTACTCCGTCTCACCTCCTCCCCCCATTTTCGTCATTTTCCGATTAAGATTTTTCGGCAATTTCCTGCCTACCGATTAAGTCGATACTCCATATCTTCCCCCTTCGTTGCTTTCGCCAACGTATAAATCGGTTTTCTAAGGCACGTCCCCAAGATGTCTTCACTTCTTAGACGGATATTTTCCTTGTTCCTTTCTCTCTTTGCCCACCCTGCTCTCTGACCAACTGAAGTTCTCCGGATGACTACTGCAAACCATCCCTCAGATAGCTTCTGCTCACAAGGCCCGGAGATGCTTTAAAGGCCCCTTAACTTGTCTCTTTCCCCGACCATCCCTTTCCCGGTGCCATTCTCCGTTTACACACTCAACTATTCGTTTTTTTTGGATTCTTCCTCCTAGCGACCCGTCGTACGGAAACTTTGAGCTCGGAATATGCATGATGCTTTTAAGCATTTCTCCCCCTTTCCCTTGCACCCCCGTGAACCTCCTGTGCTCCTAATTCTCTTGACGTGTTCATGGAGTCTCCTTCTCCGACCCCCTCTCTCAGCTGATACTTTTTCCCTCTCCCCCCCCCTATGCCAAAATCAATATTTACTTCTTTTAATGGCAGAAGGTCTATCTCGCGGTACTTCAATTTAGCCCCCTCATTGATTTTCCTTGAACATCCGTCTCTTCCCTCACTCTGAGAATGTTTATACCCTCTTCGGGAAGATATCCGAAGATTAGTGGTTTACCAAAGCGTGATGACCCCGTTCTCGCTCCAGTTCCCTCTGCTTTTGTATCAGAAGTCTTTATGCGCGTGGCAGCTCGCCTGAGCTTCTGCATCATGTTCTATGCTTCCTGCCTGGAAGATTGCTCTCTCCAGTTTGTCCAGTACGCCTCAGTCGCGCCGTGTAGCGATTCCAATGAAGGTTTTTTAGGTACCTCTTAGTTCATAATCCGGCGCACCAGTCTACAACACTAAGTCCCTCCCTAGCTTATCCCCTTCGAGTGGTGTTTTGGGGGTTGTTGACACATTATACCCCATTTTTTTGTGAGACTAGCTGGTCGCAGGAGTTTGTACGAGGTTCACTGGGTTTGCGTGTATCGACTTCCTGTTTTGTGGCTTGCCCCGTTCTGAGCTCCTCTACCTTTTTGCCTCACCTATTCCACCCCTAAGACGAAGGAGCGCCCCCCGTACTTCGCTCGCGGCGTGGGCGCCCCAAACATGTGTCCTGCAGCGATAGATTTCCGGGTTTGCGCCCTCCTTCCACCACTATTAGCGAACAGCCTTTTCGTAGCAGCCTGGTTTTCCCTTTCCGTTTCCTTTCCGAATGTCCTTCCCCTGTAGTGTATTTCCTGAGTTTTCCGCTTGGATTCTCCTCCCCATTCGCTTCTCCGAATGCGCCCCGCCCTCCCTTGGTAATTCTATGGGCCGTCATCGCCTGCGCGCGTTTTTCCTATTCTAAAAGGTTTTTCGAGGCGGGGCTGTCCTTTCCGGTTCCTTTTCTGATGAACCACACTTGCTTAACTTTTTCTTACACCCCTCTCTGATGCCCAAACCTTCTTCCCCCCGCGGCCTCTTCTTTTTCTTTTTCCTGCGGTCCGTCATCATCGCTCATTCTCCCCCCTTCTAATTGCTTGTTAAGATTCCTTTTCCCCATTCGTTTCTATTTTTCTACGATCCCCCTTTTTTCAATAAGGGCAGTTTGGACTATATCGGTTTGAGTCCCCTCTTGCCTCTCAGATCGCTTCCTTTCTCCGTCCGCACAGCTGACGTTTGCCGCCCCCCGACCACCTCGATTGTTTTTCGACTTCTCTTTGTGTTGGGTCATTCATCAGCAGTGGTTTTGCTTTTTCTTAAATCGCGAGACTTTTAACCGCGAAAACATTAGAACACCCGGTGATAACATGAACCCTTTCCTTTGTAGTTTCTTTTTTCCGCAAGCATCTTTTTCTTCCCCCATTCTGGTTGACTAAAATCCTTTCTCTCGAATTCTTCACCCCACGCTTGCATTTCTTTCGATGGGGTCACAGCTCCCGCCACTTTTTCCCTCTCTCGTGTTGTTCCCTCCTCTGTCCGCGAGTCCTGCTATTAGAATCCTCTGAGTCCGAAGTGTCGCATCACAAGAGATATATTCCACCGTCTTTTAAGTGTACCTTCAGCATTCCGCGACGGGAACATTCTGACCCCTCCTCTCCATCCAAGCAGTCAAGGACATAGAATTCAAGCTAATTCCATGAGAGGAAGATGTTTATCTCCCCTACATTCCCTCTCCCACCCCCCCCAAAATCGTCTCTTCTTCTTTTAGATGACCTAATACTAGTTATTTTAACGGGACAACCAGACGC
>Ga0179593_1294027_pt1 | contig 13602 bp, 16 predicted proteins | sample CZODoug2_1_08_16_FD_185931 | JGI IMG/M metagenome (GOLD analysis project Ga0179593, IMG submission 185931) | Vadose zone soil fungal communities from Angelo Coast Range Reserve, California, USA - CZODoug2_1_08_16fungal (PacBio error correction) | ecosystem: Environmental > Terrestrial > Soil >... | reverse complement strand
CTCCCCAGGTCCCAAGCCTACTGTATTTTCGGTGCAAAGCACCCTTATTTCTTGAGTCCACATTAATTTTTTCACCTCAGGGTCTGGTCACTACTTTCCTTGCGACCGTTTGTCTTGCAAAAAACTTCCCAGCTTCGGTTGTGTTCTTTCTTCTGGCAGTGATTTCTTATGTGGGATTCCAGTCCTTTTAGACATTTGAGGGTTCGTTTGATCCCCCTTTCCCTCGCAGCGCTCGGTCGGTAAATTTTGCTTGGAGAGATGCTTCGAGCGAGGAATTGTGATAAAAAGACCAATCCGAGATCTCAATCGACTTGCCTTTCCCCCGTAGGCCCCCTTCTTTTTATGGATGGGTCTTTTCTCTCCCCTTCTTAAAGGGTTCTGGGAACCACCTTCGTGTTTTTGTGTATCGGGTCTTGGTTAGCCTTTTCTTCAATATCCCCGTCGTCCTCCGATTCCGCCCCTAAACTCATAAGCCTTCGATCATCCCTTCTTTCGTTAAAAGAAACTCCCCTTTCCTATAGCCATTCAAGGCTTTCAATCCCTCCAGGCGTGTTAACGCTCCGCACTTTTCCTTTGATGACTAAGCTTCCTTCCCCCTGTATACCGCGTGCATGTCCCCCAACTCCCTACTGTGATAAGCGCACGCTTCCTTTTAACACAACCTGCGACTTGGACTTCGCTAAGGGGATTAACCTTTTTCATTCCCGCCCTTCGACTGGATTTCACCGCTTTTTCAGAGTACGACGAGTCGTTGCTCTGGAGTTTGCTCCCTGCGTACTGACCTTTCCCCCTGAGACAATATGTTGGCCATTTTCCTTCTTGCCTTTTTTTTTTTTTCGCGTCTATCTCACAGGATTTGGCCAGGAAATTAGGTTAAGTCTTTATTGTGCGGAGTGCTAACGACGATTCGCCTATGATCTTCCTTTCTTGCGTTTAGCTTTCTTGATGACTAATTCCTGTCCTGTTCAACGGAGGATACTTTTCCTTCCTCCCCCCTGGCCTGCACACGGTAATTTCCCGAATCATCGACGGTCGTCTTCACTCCCCCCCGATCGCGATCCCCCAGTTTTGCATTGAGTCAGTTGACTCGGTTCGACTTTTCCCTAGAAAAGAGAGAATTGTCTCTATCTCTGCTATCTTCCCACCGACGCACCGGTCCCCCTCTTTCAATGACGCGGCGCATTTAGTTGGTCCTTTTTTTTCACCAGCTCCCCTTTTTTTCCCCCAGTCAAGACTATCAGCGTTAGTAAATGGTATAGGCAGCTCCCTTCCCTCCCCCCTCTCCTCTTGAAGTCGATGACGAACCTGACACGCCTTCCAATTTTTTCCTCTACCTCCTCATGCAGGTTTCGTCATGACTTCCTTAAGGCATACCGAGTTCTATTCGATATTCGCTTGCTCCCCCCATAGAATTCCTGACATACTCCCCCCTTCCAGGCTCTCCGGGACCCCCTGACTGACTTCTTCAGGTTTTAATTGTAGTTTAACTCCTGATTCTCTAAGATCTTTGTTTTTTTCGAATGAATCCGCTGTTCGATTTCCGACCCTTCGGCTTCGAGGAGATAAAACAACCATCTGTAGTCAATTGTTCGATATTTCAATAGAAAGTAGCTGTGTAGATCCATTTCAGAAGTTGCCAAGATTGCGTTGCCTATTCGCATGGGCGCATTCTCCACCAGTTATAATTTCCAATGTATATTTTCGGTGCTCCTGAGTTTTGGTGATCTTTGTCCTTTTTGCCCCCCTTCCCACCTGCATTTGGTCGTTGATGAGTTTGTGTGAACCTCCCCTTTTTCCCCTTTGATTTTCCTTTCGCGATCTTTCTTTGCTAAACTGCGATGCAGTTCGACTAACGTCCAAAAGTTTTTCTTATGGACCTCTGGGCCATTTCGTCCCCTTCGCAGGTTTTCGGAAAGCTTTCGTGCCTCGGCCCGATGGATGTGGGAATAAAGCGCTTATTGGTGCAATTGCCGATTCCTCGTCACTGCTGGGGTTCTTCTTTCCCCCCGTCTCCTCCGCACCGTTAACGCAATGGACTGTGTGCCCGCCTTCAACCTTCCCCTCTTCCCCCATCTGCTCTGGGGTTAACTCCAGTCACGCCCCAGCTTTCTGTCGTCCAATACCCTCTGCATCGCTTTTTTTTTTATGGCTCGATAGGAGTTGACGCCCGGATACCTCGAGCCGTTTCCTTTCAGGATGACTGCTGAACCTTTTGACCGAAGGTTTTTTTCCATCATTTCCCTTCTGGGTTCGAAGCCGGTGCGTCTCGACGAGTTCAGATTTTATCTGTCCTTCGCGTTTGAACGTCTGTTTCCCAGATACTCGATGTTGTTTTGGCTTCCCCCCTATTTCTCAAACAGTCCCGGGCCCACCCCCCCCCCTCAGATTCTGCCCCCTCTTATCCTCCTCTGCTTCAAGAGTTCGTTTATATGGGATTTTTAACTTCTTGGACGTAGATGAGGATTAGATTGTGCCTTTTGTCACTCCCCCCCCTACTGTCTCGAATCTGTTCTCAACGTTGCACTGGGCCCTGTATCGGCTTCATTTTGTGATTGGATTTTGGATGATTGACCCATTTAGTTCCGGATTGTAGAAGTGTATAAGCCTATTGGGCACCTTTCGCTTATGCCTATCTCAAGTCCCCTCCCCCTAAATATGGTCGCGAGCTTTAATACCTCTATATTTTCCCCTTTTTTTGTTTGTTTGTTTCTCTGATATCCATCTATTCAAATATTTTCTACTTCCGTCGGCTATACGGGATCGATTGGAAACCGCTTAGTCCCTTTGCATCCGCCTTCCCTTTCCCTCAGCACCATCCACCTCTCTCAATTTGGATGATAAGAATCATGATAGCTAGAGTCCTCCTTCTAATGATTTTCACCCCGGACCCTTTCTCCTCATCTGCCACTTCCTTTCCCCACACTTCCCAGCGGTAGTTCTTTTTTTTCTCTTAATAGCTCGTCTTCTTCCCTCATGCCCCCTTCGGCAGGTTTTTCCTTCCCTTGAGGAAATAGCTTTTGAGCCTGACCCCCCCCCACCCCCTGTCTTCGTACTTGACCACTCTTCCACCGCTTATTACTGAAACCCCGCAAGCCTCCCCCACCCCGCATTCTCCACCTCCGTGTCATGTTTCCCCTCTCTCCCGACGGTCACCTTTTACTTTTATCCGTAATAGCGGAGACCTCCTCTCTTCGAAGCACCAGAGCTTGGGCCACCGTCCTCGTAGCAAATTCACAAGATCCTTTTCTCTGCTTTTCTTGTTATCTTTCCCTTCTTTTCCCGGTCCCCGTGCGTTACGTTCTTCGGAGTTTTTTTCGCTAATCTGGTATTCGTTGCAAATTTTTGTCTTGACTGCGGTCGGGTTGAATCGGGGAACCAACCTTTTTTTTCCTCTCCTTTACCCCCGTCCCATTTCCATTTTCCCGTCTTTGGAAACATTTTTTCTTTAACCCGTGGTCTTAACTATCTCAGACTTTTCTGGTCAAGTCATTCCATCCTGCCCTTTGGTACCTTTTACTCTCTCTTTCTCTCCCTTGCATCCTCCGTTTATCCCCGCTTCCTCTCCCGTTTCCGTACGGTGGAACGCCATCAACTTCCAATTCGGTGGGGACTTCCCCCCCCTCCCCCCCTATCACCACCTCACCTTCGGCACGGACGTTTCTGCCGAGGCTCCGTCTCCCGGGCCTTCCTTCTACGCAGTCCGCAATGCTTTTTTTTCTTTTAATTTTTTGAATTGCCACGACAGCTAGACAATTCGCACCCAAAAGATGTTTTGATGATTACTGCCGCCTACCGGTTCCCTTCCCTCCGACCCCACGCTGGATCATTCTTAGCCCCCCTGAGATGCTTCCGACCCCAAAGCCGTCCCGCCAATGAGAAACCTTGAATCGTCCCCCAAATTCCCTTCGTCCCCTCCTCTTCCCCCGATAAGGTCCAGTCTTATTGGTTACGCTAGGCCCCAGAATAGAACTCCGCCTTTCTTTCCGCATGAAATCCTGCTGGGGAGTTTCTTTTACTAATCCCCTTCCTCGCGTTTCCATTTGGCTTTTCCCCCTATCGGTCCATAGCCTCTAGCTGGATTATTTCGTTCTATAAAAGGTTGACTACAAGCTGCTCACTCGTTTCTTTCCCCTTCCCTCCCCGGAAAACTCCTCCTCTTCCTTTTCCTACATAGCTGGTTCCTTTTTCCTCAGCCCAGGACTTGGAAGATCTTCTCTGGTAGCTTCCTTGTCCTGCTTTTAGAACCTTCACTGCAGTCACCCCTTTTTATCGAGATCCTTAAGACACGACTCCCTACTCGATCCTGCCTGACCTGCCGTCATGTGTGAAGTGCCATTTACGCTCTTCTTCAAGTGGTCCCAGATTCCTGAATTCTTGATCCTCCCTCCAGTTTAACCAGTCGCCATGTCTGGCATTCCTTTCGGTCTCCTCGTTTTTTTTTGATATTCCACAACCAAATGACCTGTTCAGCCCCCAGTCCAGTTGACATCCCGCCTTTCCTGTTTCCTTTCGGCCTAGCAGACCTAATTACCTGACGAACATTGGCCCCCCCCCTCTTTGGTTTAGGTCCGGTCCTGAAGCTGCAGGAGCCAAAGCCCATTCGTGCGCTCCTTCGTCTTCATTCCTGGTGAAAGTACCGCGTCGCGTCGTTTGGCCCTTCTAGGTGAGACACTTTCCTTTATTCAATATAGCACTTATCGTTGTCCCTCGTTTTAGTCTTTCACCATTTCTGGCCCACTCCGGTCTTTGTGACCCCTTTCCCCTGCGTTTCTTCCTGTGAATGAGTCCCGTTCATCACTCAGGAGTTGAGGTCGGCATAAGGTGTCGTTTAATCGTATTTTGCGGCCTCGGTCTCCATTGTTCTTTTTCGTCATTTCACGACCGTTTTCTTTTTCTATCGGGCCATGTGTGTATGCGTGGACTACCGGCTTTTTTGACGTCTCTATCTCTTGTTAACTACGTCCTTCCTCAATCACTGATTCCCCCTACTCTTTTTTTTCTCTTTTCGGAATGGTCTCTCAGACTACCATTTCCGACCACGGCCCCTTTTTTGTTATGCCCTTTAATAAGGAAGTCATGAATCAGCGCGGCTGGGGGTGTTTGCCCCTTTTTTCTTCTTTCTACCTCTATCCCACACGCCTCCTTACGCCTCCTGTCCCCTCCTGAACATCGTTTTTTCCCCACCACTTGACCCTCAGCTGCTAAGGAGCTGGTCCTGGCACTTGCAGTAACATCCCGTTCTTTTCATTCGGCTTTGATTTATCCCCCCTTCCCCTCTTCCCCATTCTCGCCTCTCAAATTTTTTCGGTGTCAGACGGGTTGGCAAAAGTTCTGTTCCCTCCCTCTGCACGTTCACGTTTTTCTTTTTCCCCCTTTACCCTCCTTCTCTTTCTCCCTTCTCCTTTGTGTTTTTTCTCATCTATCATCTCCCCATAGGTCCCCAAGCCTCTTCCGGTAGGTTCAAGCTGTTCTGATGAACCTTTCACAAAAATAAGGTTTTCAACTCCCATGCTTTCCCTCAGGTTTTTTTTCGATAACCCCTTTGTCCGTTGCGGTTTTCGATCGCCTTTCTTCTCTTCCCCTCGTGTGACTCCTTTTTCCCCCTCTTCCTTATACAAAGGATGAGGTTCCAGTTTTTTCGTTTCCATTCTTTCGTAGGTAGGGGAAAGGCGCTTGAGTCATTCTCTTTTTTTTTCGATTATCTACTCTTCTTCCCACCTCCACCCCATCAGCTCTTTTCATCCTCTTAACCTTCCTTTCCCAGTCTTGTCCTCCCCTTCTCTCGTTTTTGCTGGTAGTAGGCGTCTTCCCCTCCTTTGAAGGGGCGTTGACCAAGAGGAGTGTTGCACGTGTCGTTTTTCTTCCGCCTTATTCACGTCTTTACCCGACCGGCGAACTGCCCTTCTTTTTTCCAATAACAGCATTCTCTCCATCGGTTAGTTCCGCCCAAGAAACCACCATCTTCCCTCTCCGAAAATTCCTCCTCCCAATTCTTTTCGACTAAGCAATCCTGCCCCCAGTTTCTGTCCCTCGCTGACACTCCGGCATCCACGCTGTTCCCATTTGCCCCCTCCTTAAGTCCTTTTTCATCTCACGCTTTCCTTTAAAAAACATTGCCCTTCCCCTACCCTTTCGAAATTTAAGATGGCTCATTTTCTCAACTCCTTCAGAAACCCCCTTATGGATTTTGCCCTTTTTACTTCGTTCCCGCACGAAGGAGCGCTCCCTTTCTTTGCCCTCCCTCGCTTTCTTACCCTAACCCCCCTAAACCCCGAGTAGTAATAGGGTGCTTTTCTTTCCCTTTTTTCTGTTCTTCGTGTTCGACCGCCCCAGCCAGGCCTCGGTGTTCCCGGTGAGATGCGTGTGAGATTTTATTTCCACAGACCTCTTCGCCCGCCCATTATAATCCTCTTTCCCGTTCGTTTTAGATTGGGTGATGACTCAGGCCCCCGCAGCTTTTCTAGATTCCCGACCACTTCCCCCAGCTCTTTTCCTCAGTCACCAGGGAATGAAGGCTTTCCTTTTTCTTAGAGCTAGCTATGCCTTTCTCTGCGCTCTCGAACTCCTTCTCCTTTCCCCTGGCTCTCATCGGCAACCCCTAGCACCAAGAAGGCCCAAGAGATTGCTTATGCGGTCAGTAGTTGAGAGGCTGGGCCCCCCCGCTATTTCACACTCCCCTTTTGATCGCTTTCCATTCCCTAGCCCGCTCCTTACCACATTCCCCTTTCGACCCCCGGCTATGATGCCTCGCCCATGGAAAGATCCTAAAATTGTCGGCACTCTTTTCCCTTCTCCTGAGTTCCTGTCCGGCGTCCTCTCCTCTTCCCGATTCTTTTGCGCTTCTTCAAAAGAGCTTTTGAAACAGGTCTTAAGGCGCGCTTGGACCTTTTTCCTCCTTGATTCCTTTTTTTTTCCTTCCTTTTTTGCCCTCCTAGTGTTTCCGCGCAGAAGATCCTCCTACACGGAATTTCCTCGGGTCGCTCCTACCCCTTCCTTCCCTGGCGTGATCTATTCACCCCCCCTGTTCCGCTTTTTCTCTTCCTCGACAGGAAAGTGTCGCTTTAGTGGAAAAATTTTCCCCAAACTTCTGACAGCCTTTCTATGCGGTCGACCTGTCATGACCGTTCCTGTCTCCCCTCGGTTCTCTCCGACTTTTTAATGGTGCCCCCTCATAGGTGGGTTTATAGGGGATTTGGGCATTCCCCCTCCCTTGGGTCGGCTGTTTTTTCCCCGTTAACGTTCCTTTTCCTTTATCTAAATGTCTCTAACATTTTCTGCCTTATCGAGAGAATGCATTACCAATTTTTCTGGAAAATAGCGCTTTTGTTCCCATCGTCTCTGCGTTCCTTTTCTGGCCATCGAGATTTTTCGCATTTCGTTTGACCTGAAAGTATCCCCGCACCTTCTTGCGTTTAGCCCCCCCTGACACTGATCTCACATAGCCTTATCTTTCTTTGGCCTTTTCCTTCGTATTGCAAACTGCGAATGCCTCAATGTAGGAAATCCTGCTACACAGAGAAAGGGCAGTAGAAGATCCCCCTTTTCCCCTTTCTGCCAAGATTGGTTCAGTTGTCTATTTTCTCTTGCTTCCTCCCCCGCTATTCTGCATCGTATTATCTTTGCCTTTCTATCGTGGTTCAGCCTATTGGGAGCCTCTTATCGAACTACGGCTTGGTTTCCCCCTTCCGCCGGGGTTTGTCTTGCGCCTCTTTTCGCCTGAAATGCTTCTTGGTCCTCCTTTGGCCAGCTACTCGACAGTGTGGAGGTGAGACAAAGACTCCCGTCACCAGTCCGGCACCTCCCCCGTCCCCTCCCTTCTCATTCTGTGCACTTCGCCTTCCGCCCCGGCCTCTTTCCCCCTTTTTTCTTTGAACTTTTTCCTTCTGAAGCTCTGTGACCCCCCTTTTCCCGGGGTACACTCACCACTTGAGCCCTAGATGATAGAGAAATTTCTGGCCCTTGTCCTTCCCTTGTGCCCCTGCTTCCTCTTTTTCTTGGTTTTTTTAATTCCTCCCTCATGCATTCTGGTCTCTTTGTTGTCCCCCCCTCGTCCGGATATGATTATCCGGACGAAGAAACTCTTCAGATGACTATTCTCTCTCTCTTTCATCTTCCTACGTTTTTTTTTGATCCTTTTTTTCTCGCATTTTCGTTCGTTCCGGATCCTTCGGACCCCTGTTCCTCTGTTTCCCCCCCAGCTTTCCTGCGCCTCGTTCATTCTCTTTTCTCAAGATCATAACGAGGCATTAGATTTCACTCTATAGTTTCGCGCCTCTCGATTTCGTTCTTTCCCTGACCTCGATCTTTCTTTGATTTGCCCTTTTTTTTTTCCCCAACTCCCAGCTTTTATCTTTTCTTTGATGAATAGCGATCTCCGATGCCCCCGTAGGCCTGGGCTGTGGGCCGGGTTGTTGCGCATTTATTGGCGAAACTACCACAACTGTCTCAGTAGACTGCTTCCCCTCGCTTCATGCTCCTTCCCCCTCTGCCAGTCTTGCACCTTTTTTTTCCTAAACCCCCTCGTGATGATGTCGATAAGAAAGACCTTCTGTCAAAGATTTTTCCTCCCTTTTAATCCAGTCTAGCTCTCCTGCTTACTTTCCTACTTTACTCCATTTCTTTCGGGAGTCCACCCCGACTGAGATCTCACCTGACCCGCTCTGACTGTGGATTGGCTGTGCTCTCTACCCGGGAGGAGTTCATTGACAGAGCCCCTTTAGTTGCATAGAGTATCGTCCCTTCCCCGAATCTCTACTCTCGTGTGTGCGTTTTTTACTCGCGACCTCCCCTCCTTTTCTCGAGACTTTCCACTTTTTTTTCCTTTCCCCCTCTTTTTCCCCGTTGATGACTAATCCGCAGTATTAAGAGAATGTGATGACGTCCCCGGGCCCTTTTTCTTTTTTACCCTTTTTCCCTTTTTTTCCCCTCTTCTCGCTCCCGGCCTCGATTTTCTCTCAAATTATAGCTTAACCATTCTCCTGTCACCGTTCCCCTAAACGAACAAAGTTTTTTTCCGCCCACCCCTCCCCTATCCCCCTCTCCCCTCCCCCCATCCCCCTTGGTACCCGCGGATACGAGCCTGTTGAGATTTAGACCTGCCTAAGCACTCTTTTTTTTCTCTTTTTATTGGAATGTGGTCCCCCTCAATGATCTACCCCTTGCTTCTGTTCTTTTATTGCTCTTTCTAATCTCCAGATTTTTTTTCCCCCCCGATTGCAGAAATAGGTTCGCCAGTTTTGGCGTCCGTTTCGATAGCCCCCCTTCCTGCCTTCCGCCCACCCTATTCCCCTTTTTTTCTTAACCTTTCTCCACGAAGCGATATTCCCAAGGATTCCCCCCTTTTCTCGGCCTTCCTACCGTTCCTCTCTACTTTTTTTATGCCTGACAGCGCCCACCTCGTCTAAGACAGATGAGGGAAGTACTGACCTTCATGGCCTACCTCTTTATTCTTCCCTTTCCGACCATCTCCTGTCCCTTTGTCGGCTTCATCTTAATAGTTCCAGGGATTCTTACTTGAGAGAGTCTCCTGTTCTGAGCAAGCGGGCAGGTGGACCCCCGGAGCTTCCCCTTGCCTCGTTACTACTTTTTGGGGTGTGCACATTCCCCCTCTTTTTTCCCCCCTTTCCCAACTCCTCTTGCCCCCCCTCTCCCCTTTTTCGGTACTTTTTAGAGCGCTGCGGTGTATGCCTGGTATGTTTCGAAAGAGAAAATGTCTCTGCCAAAGCATCCTTCTTGACCCTCCGTTTCCTATCTATTCTCTGCTGCCCTCCCCGTTTGTGAAGGCCATTTTTTTTCCGCTACTCTTTCGTTTTTTCCCTATGTTTGCTGATAATAAATACTGCTTCACGCCGAGCTGCCCCCCCCTATTGCCCTCTCTTTCCCCCCGGCGCCTTCGTTGGCTCCATCTCCTTTCACCCCTTTCCCTGCCTTGCTTGTCCGTTGCCCCTTATTTTGGGAGAGACCTCAAGTCACCAGCAGACATGCCACCCCTTTCGGTTTTTTCTGTTGCTTTCCTTCCCTCTAATGCTCCACTCCAATCGGCCCTTACTTCTTCTTTCCCGTCCCGCGACTCCCCCTCTTCTATGGCGGCCTCATTTGATCCCACTGACCCACCATTAAATGTGTATTTAACCATTTCCTTTTTTCAGGACAACACGTGCTCTCTATCCCCCGGATCCCCCCCTTCTTTTTCCAATTCCCCCTTCCCCCGGTTAAGGATGTCATGTCGAACAACGGCAGTGTGCTATAGGGAATCAGTTTTACGGGGAAATCTCAGGTTTTTTCTTTATGTTGCCGCCTTTTTTTTCTCTTCACACGTCCTCGTTTTCTCCTTCCTGTATTGAGGCCCAAATCTTGCTTTTAGGATCGATCTCCTCGCCCACGTCCCTGCAAGAACCACTAGAGTCCCAAGCTCGTTTAGCCTCCCCCCACTTCAGGCCTGGTCTTTTTCGCCATCCCTTACCCATCATACCCCGATCTGTTTACTTCCTTTCGTTATGGATGACCCTGTGCTTTTTTTTCCGTTTGATCTCTCGTTTTTCTCCCCTTCTCTGCCACACGGCTCCTACCCTAACCTCCCCCCTTTCTTCTCCTTTACGCTGTGACCCGCCTGTATAAGGCTCTTTGGACATGCGCACACTAAATAATGACAGGTCTGTTACACACCGCCCAACTTTTTGATGTTTTTACTCCTTTTTTTCAAAACTGCACTTGTATTTTCCGTCAGTTTATGCAGTATTCAGCCCCATCTTGTTCCCACAGAAAGTAGTTTTGATTGGGCATTTTATTCTTCCTATTTCTTTTTTCTCCTCAGTTTGTGAGCTCTCAATCCACTATTGTTCTCCTTTCTTTCTACTTATGGTGTGCCGATGTTGAGACACTCGCGTTCCAAACTCGGGTTCTTCCCTTTGCTTCTTTCTTGTTCCGATTACCACCTTTCCTGTTGTAGATTCTTCCGTGTTTTTTATAACTTCAATTGACCCAGTTCCACATCTCCTACAAGGAGTAGTTCAGTTTAGCGCCCTTCTCGCATCCTGCCGTTTCGTATTCCCCCCCTTTTGTTACTTCGCGTGTGGCGGAAGCGTTTCGAGCCGTTAGCCGGGCAATAAAACGACCCCCAGCGCCTTCTTTCCTCCGCTGAGTTCCTTTGCCCCCGTTTGCCACCCTTGTCTCTCTGTTTCTTATGGTAAGTCTCGTATAATTCCCCCATTTGGTTACGTTCGAACCCGTAGTGGGACTCTTCTTGGGCTTCCTTCTTTCACTCTTCATCTCTGCTTTCGCAACCCCTCTTTATTTCCCCCTCAAACTCCCCTCCAGATACCCTGTCGGTCCAAGAGAAAAGACCCCCACCATTTCGCCTTTCCTCCCCCTCTGAATTTCTCCCACTTATTCCTCCCGACTCCCGTGATTCCTACGCTCCACAACTTGCAAGACAAGCGATTGGCCCAATCCGAAGTTGAGTAAACGTTTTTGTGCTACGCTTTCCCCTTTCCTCCCCACCCATCCCTGTTTACACCCTTGACTGACCGCTTACTTTAATAAACGATTCTTCCGCCACGACTCTCTTTTTTTTTCACCCGATGCCAAAAGTTATTTTGAGCTAAGAATTGGATCTGTTCTCCTTCTTCCGGGAAGCCCCTACCCCCCCCCCTCTAGAAACTTAGGGTGCCCTTTCTTTTTTGCATTTATTCTGCTTTCGTTCTATCCTTTTTTAACTTACCGGACTTTTGACAAGTAATCCCAGTTCCCCCCCTTTTTTCTTGATGGTCGGTATATGCTCCAACTCGACCTGAGAACGATGATCCTTCCATACATTGCGCTCTGTTTTTGTTGGTCTTATTGTTAAAAATCCCGCTTTTGCCCTAGAACCGGCGGGGAGAGTCCCACCCCCCTCATGTCCCTTTCCCCCCCGATCGTGAATTCTTCTTTAATTCTAGATAGGCTCAGTTTACCTCATCTATTTCTTTATGGGAAGATCCTTTTATTGGACCCCTTTCACTGCAGGAAGGGAAGCCAAGTCAGCGATAATTGCCCCCTTTTCCTGCTCCCCCCTCCAATCCAGGCCCTCTTCTGTAAGCATGAATGCTTGTTATTCGTTTCGGTTTTCTTGACAGAAGGTTTAAATCCGCGTGATCTCGCCCCCTTCCCTTTTACCTCGGCCACTCTCCATCCATGTGGCTCTTTTCTCTTTTTCCTATTCCTCCGCCCTGCATGAAATTGTCTTGAAGAAGCCCCCAATCAAAAGACAGGCCTTCTCGTGCCCTTATGAAGGCCGCAATCGTCGATTCCCTATGGCCGTTTGTACGAGTAACCTAGGGATATCCATGGTATTAATTGCGAAGAAAGGGAATAAGGGTGACTCATCCCCTTTAGTTTCTTTCCCTTTTCTCTTTGGATCAGATTTGTGATCCTTCCCAGACCGGGTGTCTTATTATCAGCTTGTTCTTCAGTCAAGAGGATTCGAGGAGTTCACTATTTTCGGCAGGTTCCCCGATCACCTAGACAGAGACCCCACTCTCGTTTCTGGAGGGGTCCACCATGCACGAAGAGTCACACTTAACTTTTGCTCTGCTGTCCTCCCTCTTAAGTTTTACTTGCTCCCCGCTCGGAGCGTATGTTGCAGCCTGTGCGTGTCTGTGTTCCGGTGTGCTTTGGTTCTCCCCCCAACGCCTTTGGCTGGATGGTCTTCCCCGGAAAGGAATTTGCTTTTCTCTCTGATTCCCTCCCTTTTTCCCCCTTATTAGAGTTTTTTTCTTACCCCAATGGGGCTTATGAGAAATTCAAATCTTGGTATGAACTATTAAGGCTCTGTGACAGCTTTCCCCTCTTTTTTCCGGCGGGACATCACCCCCGCTCTGTAGAGCCCCTTTGGACTGGTTTCCAGTGACTAAAGGCGGTCCCTTCCCCTCCACCAAAACCCGCCCCTTCAAGTTCACTGAGAGGCGGGATATAAGTAGATTCCCTTCGCGCCTGCTATTTTCCTCCTTACCCCGCCGCCCGTTCCTTTTGCCCCCGATCCCAAGTGCCTAACCTGCCGAAAGGCCTTTCCTGTTTAAGTTGCTCTTAGTGTGTCCGAAAGATACTGATGCCTTCTTCTTCGAGTCTCTTCGTTTCCTGACCTTATAAGGTCGGCAATATTTTTTTCCTCAGGGGGATTCTACATACCGTGGATGGGTTTTCTTCAGCGTTGTTTTTTGGAGTTTCCATGAAGCTTTTCCTTCAGTCCTGATCTCGGTTGTGTAGCTTTTCCAGATACCGGCGCCCCTGTTGTGGTGGTTGTAAAAGATCTTTTACTCCAACACCCCGTCCCTTCCCCCCCAGCCCGTGTTTGATTTCTCCTTGATTCTCGGCTCGCCCTCCCCACGCCCGGCGCTCTCCCCTTTAGTTGTCTTTTCGCCCTCTATGTCTGTCAGAGGGGGTCCCCCAAAAAATAGATTCTCCCGTTTCTATGCTCTCTGCAAGTTCCCGTCAGTTTTGCCATTTTCCTGTTAGTTGAGTTTGCTGGTGTCTTTAACATCAGTATTTTAGAAGTTCTAAGAGAACCCTTTTGATACGTTCTATTGCACCATTATACATGACGACCTTCCCCCCTATTTTTTTAAT
>Ga0179593_1653461_pt1 | contig 13603 bp, 24 predicted proteins | sample CZODoug2_1_08_16_FD_185931 | JGI IMG/M metagenome (GOLD analysis project Ga0179593, IMG submission 185931) | Vadose zone soil fungal communities from Angelo Coast Range Reserve, California, USA - CZODoug2_1_08_16fungal (PacBio error correction) | ecosystem: Environmental > Terrestrial > Soil >... | reverse complement strand
TTTTAACACGCCACCAATGTACTCTCGCTTTCCCCCTACATGCAATTTTCACATCCGGCTCGTTTATCACCTTCTCCCTTGTCTTTTGTGATTCCTCCTCACTCCCCTTCTCTTTTTCTCTTCTGGTATCTTTCTCAAGCAACTCCCAGTCCCCTCTCCCTGTATTTATTTCATCAATTACCACCTCTTCAGTTTTAATCCACTTCCTCTCCCTTGACCCATCGTGCTTATGTAATCCTGCTCCCCTTAACTATTTCTTTGCTGGCGATCCCCCTAACCTTCTTTCTTCTCATTCCAGCGAGTCATCTGGTTCCTCCGTCACTATACAGTTGTCGCCGCACCTTCCTTCTTCCTCAATTTCTCCTCGAATGCTTGAGACTACTACCATTTATCCACACCTCCCTTCGATCCCCTGTCCTCCCTCCATTTCTCTCTTCATTTGCCATCCTCTTAACATTCCCACTGCTGATGTCAGAAGTATCGTCCATTTGACAACCAGCTAAACCTTAACCCTCAAAGTAATCCACGTTCGTTTTCTCCAACACCCTCTCACTCTAGCCTACCCGCTCTGACTTCCTTTTCCTCCCTTTCCATCATCTGGCCCTCTATCATTCACTCGCGCCCGTCTTCCTTAATTAGGAAACTCCTATCGGTGGTTCCCCTGTTTCCTATTCTCCTTCCCTCCTTCCCTTTCTTCTTTTGAGACTGCACCATCCTCGACTCTCTAATTCGCTCGGTCCTCTTGGCCTTGTCAATTTATCTCCGTAGCCGAAAAATCCTCATCTTGTACTCGCTCCCCCTCTACTCTGTTTTTCCTTTTTCCCCCTATGCTTCCTCAGTGCTATCCGCCATCTGCGTGCAGCACATGAACGCCTCGTCTTTTTTACCTCTCTTCCTTCCCCGATTTCTCACTTTCAAGTAAACCTATTCCCTTAAGATGGAAAGGCCCTGCCCTCGCTTACGGCTGTTTTCCTTTTGACCCTCATCCTCTATTTCCGCAACCTTACACCCAGTAGTTTACTCTACTCCACTAGTTGTACGAGTCTTCTGTATCCTAGGCTTCTGCTTCTTTATCTCCCTCCTTCAGGTTTCCTCTTATTTATGCCTCTTACTCGTTTGTTCTGGATTGTTGTGTACAAGTCCACCATTCTTCCCTTATCCTTCGTTTAACCTCACCTTTTATTTTTTTCTCTAACCTCCTGCACCCCGCTGATACCACCTCTCTTACACACCGCCCCCCCCATCCTCCTTTTTTTATTCTGGATACTGACACGCCTCATTTTCATTCTTTTCATCCCCTCTTCCTTCCCCTTCCTGTCCCCTCCCCCCTCCTCCCTCTGGCTTGCTCCCGATTTTCGATCCCTCATCTCTACTTCCAAGTACTCCATTTCCATTTTTTTTCTCGCCCGCCTGATGCATGTTCAACGATTTCCTATGAGATCATATCTCATTCCCTTCACCTTCGACGATTAGCAATGTTCCCAACCCCCGTTCCCGCCTTATACACCTCCCCTCCCAGTTCCCCTTTTACTGTCCCACCTCACTTAGACATACCTATCCTCTCGTCTACGTTTATAATTTATTCACACCGTATGTCTCGATCTACTATTGACCGACTATCCATCCATTCAAATATTACCCAAATCAACAATCCCTTTCTCAGCTTCTATCCCTACTCTATTTTTCCTGATAACACATTGATACATTCGACTTCTCGGCATTCATCAAACTTCCCAATTCGCACTTTGTTCAGATTCATTCTCCCCCCCCTTCTACCACTTCCCACGTACCCAATCGTCTAGTGAGAAAACACCTACTTCAGTAGAATGGCTACCAGGTCCAAACCCAATTTCTCGTCTATCCTCACACATTTGTCCATCCACAATCCACTCCCCCTTTCCTACCTTCTTCTCCACCCTGCACCTTAGTAGACGCTGTAAAGCCCATTCGTCCTCTTTTTCTCCATACTTGGTTCATCGTTTCTTCTTTCTTATGTCCATTTTTCCCCATTTTTATATACAGGTTTCAACCTTTCCCTGTTCCTCCTTGGATCTCAGCACATCACCCACTTCACTACAGGTTCTTTCCATTCTGTCACAAACCCCTCCCTATCCTGTTTCTATTCCCCTCCTCACAAATTCAGCGCTGGGTACTTTACGACGAGATTAACCACCCCCATCCAAGCAATGCTTTAACTCCTCGCTCTCATTCCCCCCCTATCCCCGTCCCTTAGTTTTTTTCGAAAAGTTTTCTAGTGTACCAATTCTATTCATTTCCTCTCCTCTCTCCCTCTTCTTTCCTCAACTGCCTTACTCTCTATTGCTTTGGATCTGCTTTTCTTCCCCCTCTTCCTTGTTGTCTTAATCTCTCTATCGCCTCCCCTCGTTCCTTAAGCCTTACTCTTAAAAACTATCCATTTTTCTCATCTCTTTGCCTATATGGCTGTGTTGCCCCTGCCCTGTGACCTTACTTCTCGCTAGTGATTGTCCTGTTCCCACCTACGTTCCTCCTCCCCCTTCTTTCTACTTCTGGGTATTCTTGAATCAATCTTATCCGAAACTTCCCCTCCGTTTTCTACGTTTATTTTTCACCATTTTTTTCCCTCACCTATCTACTTCCTTGGTGCTCCCACATCTCTGGCCTCTTCTATCCACGTTTTTCCCTATTGCTCTTGCACGCTAGTATTTTTATTGGCCCCCCTTTTCCTCGATCTAATCACTTGTCTTGTTACCCTTATTCCTATTTTCTTTCTATACCCGCATTTTTTTTTTTCCTATCTCTTCTTCTACAAACATTTACCTCCGTTCCTCGTTCTCATCACTTTCAGTCTATCTTCCTCTCCTCTTCCTTTCCTATTTCCTACACTTCCCATCACTTTTTTTTCTACTTGCCCATCATCCATCTGAAGCTCATCATGCCAGGATCTCCGTCCCAGAATGACCGTTAGTTCAGCCTAACCATCTGACCCTGGCACTATTGTTGCAATCCACCCCCCTACGTCCCTTTTCTTCTCTTCGTACTACTTTTACTACTCTCCTTTTCCTCCCCTTTAGCGCTTAATTACGTGATTATTTGATTAAATTTCATCTTCTCTCTTTCTCGTACTACTCTTTTTTTACGCGCCTTCTCCTCGCTAACGTTTTTCATGCCGTGTACTTCACGTGCGATACGAATCTGTCCCCCGATAGCTTATCTATTCTTCGTATGCAGACTCCTTCACCTTTCACCACCCACTACCTTTGAATTCCACTCCTTCCTTTTCTTTCTCTTTAATCATACGTCGGAGAATAGCATTAATCCCAAGTATACTCTTTTCCTTACGTCCTCCTCTTGACTTCTTTTCCTCCTCTTCTCACAGTTCTACCTCCATCTCTCCTTCCCTTTATGACTTTCCTGGTTGCAGTATTTACCCCCTACCCCATACGGTTTCACTCCCATTCCTCCCAACCGCCTCCTCTTCCTACTTTGTCCACTTTCTTTCATCTGTCCCCTCCCATTTATGTCCTCGACCCTCCTGGATCTACCCCTGACATCTATTTTATCCTTCTCCCCTCTTCTATCTCATCTCACCCCCCCTCTTTCATCTCCTGTATCACTCTCGCACGTATGTTACTAACTCAGGCCTAGCTCATCTGTTCACTCTATTTGCTTCCCCTGTTAACCACTTCTTTGTACTCTCCTGCAATTATTCCTAATTTCCTTCCCCCTCGCTCTTCTTCTTCCCTTCGACCCTATGCTAAGCTCCTTGGTCTCTCTGTCTTGCCCCCTCTTTCCCCTTCTTCCTCCATTTTATTCTCTATTATTTCTACCTTATCCACCCCCCACATCTTTTCCTTTCGCTATGTCCTCTAGAACATCTTCAGTATTTGTCATTACCCCGCACCTTTTGTGTACCCCACGCCAACTCTCGACTACGACTTTCCTACTCCATTCTCATCCTTAACGCTTCTCATGTTTCCCTTTCCATTCCCCTCCTGTCACTCATACCCCTCACCTTTACCCTTCTTATCTCATTCTTCCACACTCTCTCCCCTTACTTTATAGTTCCCCCTGCCCTTTACCCCGACACTCCCAATCCCCGTACGACTATCGCTGGGGGTCCGCCACAACTTTTTTCCTCCACCCTACATCCCCATCCTTGCTCCCTCTTCTCCTCTCTGTGGCCCCTCTTTGTCCTTTCCCCCTCTTTCCATTTTTTCCCCTTACTTTTCTTCCTAGTTTTGGTCTGTATGATAATAGAATGATCCAAGTAATTATGCTTCTGCTCTCTCCTTATCCTCCCTTTCATTCCACACCCTCATCTTCACTCCTCTTACATTTTCGCACTTCCCCACCCTACTCTCTCGCAATGCCAATCCTTCTTCTTATCCACCTAGATCTACTAATCTCATTCCACCAGACGCCACGTATTTCTTTCACAGGTCCCCTCTCCCAAACGTCTACTCTCTGCCTTATCCCACCTTCCCCCACACTTTGCCCAATATGCAATTTTTATCTAGCTTTCATTTCCAGCTCTCTATCCCCTTCCTCTTACTCCCCCCCCCCCTTCCTATGTTATCAGGACCTTTTCTTTATCTTACACTCGTAGAAGATCTTCCGTTCCATTATAATCTTACCGATATTACCGATTATCCCCCTCTCTCACTTATCCACAGTTTGCCTTACCCCCCTTTCCATCTCCCTCTCTCTCTGAACTATCCCTGCTCCTTCCATAATAGCAAGCTCCATTCGTAATCCACACTCCCCCTTTATCACTTCACAGAACCCCCCTTTCCGACCCACCTCATCCTTCTTTCCCCTTACACGTATGCAGTACGTGTCACTTTGCGTGCCAACCCTCCACGTCATCTATCATGTTCATCTATCTGGCCCCATTTTCTTGACTTCCGCAACATTTCCCCTCTCCCTTTCTTATTCTCCACGTTCCCTTCCCCTTCTACCAATAAACAGACATCCCCACGCGACTTGTTCCTGATCACTTGCCCATTATTTTCCCCTTCCCCTTATCCCTCCTCGCCCTTCTACTTCACCTCTCCTTCCCTTTGCCATACGATCCAATCCCACTCCGCTCCCGGCTCTTTGCACTCATATCTCTTATCCGTGACATCAACTACTCTTTTCAACTTGCTCAGTCATCATCAATCCCCCTTCGCTCTTTCCTTTGCTTACCTCTAGTCCTCTCCCTCCTACACTGCTCGGTCAGCTTCTTGTTTCCTCCTTCTGGATCTTCTACCGCCTTTATCTGATGCTGCAACCTCTTACTTTTTTTATATCTTTCCTCTACCTTCTCCTCACGACATAATTGCACTCATCCCCCTAATCTCCTGTGGTCGTCCTATGGAATATATTCCTCCCTTCTGATCCCTCCCTATTACTCCGGCTTTTAATATCATTCATTCCTCTTTTCCTACCCTCGTCCCACCCTCCTTTGCTTTCCTTCCCTTGACACACCACCTCTTCCCCCATAGTACTCGCCACGTCCCTCATACTCTTTCACATACTCTACCCCCCCCCACCTCTTTCCCCATATGTGCATCTGAAAAGGATGATAAACCCTACTTAGCCTTGCCTCTACTAGCTCCCAGGTTTGCCACCTCAACTTGGCCAGCCCTCATTTCTTCCCTTTCTCTTTCGTCCACTCTACTCCCCCCTTACTCCTTCCTTGTTCTGATCATCACTGGTACTGACACTCTCCCTCCACATCTATCCTCCTAGTACTTTCTATCTACTTCTTACCCGTCTCTTTTTTTTCCCCTCTCATGAAAGAGAAAAATGTCTATTTTTTAGGCTACTTGCTGGCTCTGTCCTTTTCTCTTGGCCGACCCTTTTCCCGACGCAATCCCTCACCTCTCTCCTTCCTTTCTTTTCTATCCCCCCTCTTTCCCAATTTTAGTCTGATCTCTTGATGCGCCTGACTAGCACTCCTTCCCCCCCTCTCTATTTTCCCATACCTCAAGCACAACCCCCCTTCACCTTGACCCTTGCCCCAACCACATCGATGAATGAGGGCCATACCCCTGTATTTCCCCTCTCTTTTATTACTTCTCCTTTCGTCTAGCACATCATTTTCTGCTAACATCACGCCCCCCGTTCCTGTCCTATTTCTCTCCTCTTCCCCTCTCCCCTCCCTTCTTCTTCGTGCCCCACGCCACCTTTGCCTTACTCTTCGCCTCCTCCAGGTTCTTCTCTCTGCTTCCTCTTATCACTTCCCATTTACTTCTATTCACTTCACTTCCAGCTCAGATACCGACCCCCAGCCACCATCCCCGTTCGAAATCATTCAGAAGACTGCCACTATCTTCATACCACCCAGTCGACCCCCTCATCTCTCACGCCTCCCTTTCTTCCCCCATTCCATCCTTTTCTTTAGATACTACCACCCAAGATCCCCATCCTTCACCTCTCCCTTATTGTCACCCACCACTCTTTCATTCCCTTTCCCTCTTCCTCTTACCTGAGCCTTATGCAAGTGTCATGCACATTACACTTTAACCGATTGCTTCTCTTTCCCTCTATCCGAGCTGTCACCCACTCCGATTCTAGTTCTACCATTCTTCTCCCACTTTCCCTCTCTTCGACTCTTTTCCACTCTATTGCCGTGCGCTCCTGCCAGCATCTCCAGACGAGGCCTCACCCTCTACTTTTAGCCCCCTTCTTCTCTGCTACCTCATTTTCCTTCTCCTCAGCTCCGTCATGCTTCCACTACTCGCTTTATTGTAATCCTCTTCCCCCCCTTCACAGCTCCAACCATCTGAGCAGATCGCGTGACTACTCTCTTTTATGTTCTCCCCTCAATCTTTACCAGATTTCTTCATATTTTCTGGCAACCTCCCACTTTTCCCTCCCTCTTCTTGCCGCTATTGCTCCCTTGTTCCTTTAGCTTTAATCCTCTTAGACTCCCGTCTTTCCTTCTCTCTCGCTGTGTACACCTACCTGATTTGCACCTCCTTTTCTCCTAAGTCGCATTATTCCCTTCGCTGCCTCTAACTCTTAGACGCTACATCTGCACAATCTTACTTGTTTCATTTACGACATATACTGTCAATCTTTTTCCCTGGCCTTCTTCTACACACCTCTTCGCGGCCTCCTGTCTCTAGATTTGCACTTGTTTGCCCACTTTCAGTATGGGCTCCCCCGTATTTTAGTCTATTCCTTTCTTCTGAACTTTCTTTATTCTTCTTCTCATTTCACAGTCACGTCATCACCTGCCCTCTTCTATCTAATTCCCGTATTTAATCCCGTTACTTATCATTTAACTCGACCCACACTTTATTATCTTCTCGCGTTCCCTATTCTGCTCCTTCTGTCCCTTCTCCCCAACTCTCTGCTAACGCACTTACTGCCTCCCCTTCAGTCCCTTTCTATTCCTCTTACTTTCCATCCTTCACTTTTTTACGTTTTGTATTCTTCGACTTCTCTGACCCCCGTTTACTAAGCACTACACTATTTACCATGCTGTATTCAGTGTCGTCCCACACCTCCCTATTCTTTGTCCTTCTACACCTCTCGCCATATCTTCATGCTCTATTGCCACTATTTAGCTCTGCCTCCCGCTTCCCCTCCTCCCTCCCTCCTCAGTCCCTTCCCTTTTTCTTCTGTCCCATTTATCCCATTTTCTAACTTTGCTGATAATTTCCTTTCAGTCACTCTGACTACCCTCCCTCACCCTCCCTTCTCACTCCTCTCCTCACCTTCCCTTTGTGTATGAATTATTGATCTATACATACTATTATCATATCACTGAACTACCTTTATTATGCTGCTCTTGAACCGCTATGGTATTCCCTATCCTTTTTTTCACCTATTCCCCCCCCCTTCTGTCCCCTTTCCTTTCCCCATTTTTTCTCATTGGTTTCCAATTTTTTCCTAGCCTCTGAACGTTCCAAACTCCCCTTTTTTGTACTCCTCTTTCTCCCGCCTTTAACCCCTTCCCTCTTAATCTCTCCTATTCCCCTCCCTCCACCACTCCCTTTCTCTTACCTATTGCTTCACCCTTTTCCTTTTTCATTTCTCCTCTTACCTTTACACCTCTATCCATCCTTATCCACCTTATTTATCCTCCAAACCACTCCTATTTTCCTCTCCTTTCCTCCCCCTCACCTTTTCTCCACGCGTTTGTGTTAGGCTCGGCATGACTGATGGACCGTGTCCTGTATCTCTCTCTTCACTTGACCCCCTCTATTTCTCCTCATCTTTACTCCACGAAAGCCACACTGAGTTTCCCCAGAACGAAACTATGACCCATAATAGCTCCCCTCACCATCGCCCCTCTGCTCCGGCATCTTTCCCGGACCACCTTTCCCTTCCTCTCTCCTCCCACCACCCTTCGCTCTTTTTTCCTTCATTCTTCCTCCGCGGCACATTGATGCCTGGCATACTCTCTTCCTCTTGTTCCTCCCTGTCCCCTCCCTTCCTCTCCTATCCACTCCCGCATTCCAACTCGCGATCCCGCATATTGGCTACCACCAACTTACACTCAGTTGTTAAATGAGTTTTGCGACCAGCCCCACTGGCCCCCGTCCTCGCCACCCCGCATTACCCTGCTACCGTTTCTCCCTCTTCCCACTCTCTATCTTCCCCCCGGTCCCTCGGTAAAGGCATGAATTGCCACCCCTGTTATACCTCTCACTGTTGTCCCCCATTTTTCCCGTCTTCCCATTTCCCTCCTTCTCGCCTCTTCAATGCCCCCCCCGACTCCTCGCGCGTACATTCATCTATACCCCTCGTGCTATTATTGTATGTGTCCTCCGATTTTGGCCTTGTTTTGTAGTTCCTTTTGATGTTGTTGCTGTCCCGATCCCCATTTCTTTCGCACTCCCTTACTGTATTTTCTTCCTTCCCCCCTCCTACCACATTATTCTTCATCCCCACAGCCTTCTGACACTCCTCAATTGTCTCCTGGCTCCACCTATTTCTTTCTATCTTTTCCCCCTCAGTCCCACTTGGGCTAGACTCCTCCCCTAGCCCCAATCCTTATACACCTCCCCACAACCCTATCCAACATCTGCGCGGCACTACTTCTCCCTACTTCCCCTGCCTCGCCCCTCCTACTCCATTCTTTCCCTCTCACCTTTCTTTCCCTTTCCCTACCCTACCTTTCCCATACACTGCTGCACAAATAGTTTCTCTCAGTCCAATTTTATGTCTCCTCCTGTTCTTAGCTCTCCATCATACTTTTTTTTCTTTCCCTCCTTTCTTTCTTATTCCTCATGCTATCTTAAATGTTTAGCCGACCCCCCTATATCGCCCCGGTGTTAATCATTTTTCTCGCAGACCCTACACGCTCTGGCCATTTCTATACTCCCATTGTCCTTTTCGTACGCCTTATTCCTCCCCTCATTTTCCCACACTCTCGCGTCGTGTACCATCCCCCATCCGTATACCTCTTATTCACCCCCCTCCATTTCTTGTCCTTCTTATCTTCCTCTCTGTCCCCACCCCCGGAAATACCACCTCATATTACCTCGACAGCGTCCCCTCCCTTACCCCCGCCCCATTCCATTTTTCACTTTCCACATTCTCCCCCCTTTTTTCCTTTTCCTCTCTTGTCATATTTCAATTAAAATTATAACGTTGGCCCACCCACCCCACCCCCCACTCCTACTTTTCTTCACTCACAATACTCCAACTCTCCTTCTCCTTCCCATTCCGCGTGCCCCATCTACTATGACTCTCACGTAGGCGCACAACCTTGCCTATTTTTAGATCCTCCTTCCCCGCTTCGAGGCCAGTCTTATCTCATCCCGTTCCCTCTGCCTTCCAAACTCCCCCCCTCCCACTCTTTTTCTCCAACGACTTCCCCTCACCCCCGCGTGGCACGATACCTATAATCCTTTCCCATTGCCTCCATCCTCTCTCTGCCCTTAACTCCCCTTACTCCTCTTTTATTCTTATTCACCTTCCCAGCTAACTACTGACGATGTCACGCATTATCGCTGCTATTTATACTAAACTGTCCGGCGTAACAACTTCTTACCACTCGCTATACTTCTCCCTTCCTTATATTCTTTATATTTACTCAAGATCTCCCCTATTTATTCTTCTCGCAGACTTATATAACATTCACTTGCCACCAGATCATACATCTGGACTCACTCTGGCTCCCCTACCGCCTCCTACTCATGCCCTCCTCCCCCTTTCTCCACTTCCCTTGTCCCCTGATCCGGTCATTTTTCCTATTCCCATGTAACCCTATGTACCGTTAGTCACTTTCCTGCCCTCTCCCCATGCACACTCTCCTTAGCCATGTCCCATGCTTTGTCCACGCCCCCTCTAGCTATCATATTTTCTTTCTTCTTCCTTCTCCCTATTCTATTCTGTCCCTTATCCCCTTATACTTATAGATCATTGCTGTTTCTACCTACACTATCCTTATTCTTCTTTTCCTATCCACACCCTGCTACTTCCTTTCTCTTCCTCTCCTCACCCCCATGCCCGCCATCCTTTGCACTTTGCAACTGCCCCCACCTCCGTGACTGCTCGATCGTCGCTGTGTCAACATGCTAAACTACCACTTACTACCTGCTAGTTGATTTCCCTTCCCCCTCCCCCTTCGTTCATCTGTTTCCCCGAAGTTAACGTATCATTGTTCACAACTGGAGTCCTGTTGCACCTTTTTGTCCTTCTTTCCCACTTCCTTTTCCTTTCCCTCTATGATCTATATATGCCAATATACTTATCTACTTTCCTCCCTCCTCACTCCCACTAAGGCCTAGAATTACCTCCACTCTATCCGCCAGCTCCCCCTCTGGCTCCCTCTTCCATTCTTACCTCTCCCACTCCATTTGGAACCACACCTTAACGACCTCCCCCCATTCACTCTTCCCCTGACTTTCTTCCTCCCCTCTTCTTGCGATTTCTTATCCCGACATTGATGTCTCTGCCTACCTCTTTCGATTGTATAGCTCTTTCCATCTTACTTCCCTTCGTTTCCCATGAGTCATGTATGCCCCTTCGAGCTGCTCTCATCTGTCAACCTTTCCTTTGTTCCTCTCTCCCCCTTCATTATCCCTATTTTTACCAGGCCTATTCACACCCTGGCCCATGGTGTCCCCTCATTTTTTTTTCTTTCTCCCTTCACGCTTCGAGACTTATCCCTTATACCCTTCTGCCGTGAAGCCTTCGTGCTTCCCCTGCCCTCTCATCCAACGCTTCTATTGCCTAAAAATTCCCAGCCTCAGGTTCCCGCGCATTACTACTTATTCCATCTCTCTATCCTCTTTTCCTTTTCGCCTACTCGCCCCGTCTAATTTGGTTGTATTCGCGTGATACTTCACTGGTGCTTAGATTCTCTCCTTTAGCTTCTTCTCCACGTTCCATTTATTGCTCTTGCTCCTCATCCCCAGCTACCTCCCACCCCTGACTACCTTTCTCTTCACCTATCTACAGTCACGTTATAGGCCCGGTCTTTTCCTAGCCGTCATACTAGACAGCCAGTTGGATGCATGGGTGACCCTCTTCGCATCGACGAACCACCACCCGCTCTTATCTTATCGAACCTCCGCATCCCTCTTCTATATCTGACCCGTATTCACTTGATTCACCCTCTTTCTACCTATATACTAATCCCTTACCACGATATTCCCACCTTCCTTCTACCTTTTCCTTCTTCCTTTCTCTTTGCCGCTTCTGCCCTATATCGTGTGCACCTTTACCGTTCGCTGCCTTGCATTTTTACACTCCCCTTATAACATTTTCGTCTGCCTCATGTTTTCTCCCCCATCAATTCCCTCTCCCTTCCCTCTGCCCCATCTCCCTCTTCCTCTTATCATTTTCATACTCCTTATTTGATACTCCCACCCAATTTCTCGAATTGCTCCTTCTCTTGGTTCATGTATCTTCCTAGCCTGACTGAGTAATGTTTGAATCAAATCATGTATGTTCCATATTTCCTTCTTGTGGCTCCACATACCTCCTAACAATTCAGGTCAAGCGCTCTCCCTAAGCGCCCATCATACCACCCCTTACTTCTTGCCACCCCTCCACATCTACTCTCTCACTTCACTGGCAGAATTAGTTAATACTAATTTTCCTTGGCCGCCTCTGTCCCTGTTCCTCTTACCTACATCTCCTCGCTCCTTTGTTTTTTAACCACTCGAACCCATTCAGTTATCGCCATACAATCCTCACCATATCTAATTCTTCTACTTTCCTTAGGAGCTTCGTCTATCCTTTTATATGAACGCTCATAGTTTGTATTCTTGGCTCTATCCCTCATTATCACCTCCTTCCATGACACCGTCTAACTCTCCCCCTTTATTCGTATTCCCTCTACTCCCTACCCTAGTTATCTTCACACCGCGATCCTCAATAGACCTCCTTCCCTACGTTTTTTTTGCTCTTAACTATTCTCTCATTCCATCTCCCTCCACCCACCCCCCTTTTCTATGACCCACCGACATCCTTCATTCCTTTGTATCTTCTTTCGGTCCCCTTCCTTTATACATTCCAACTTCTACTCTCATATTTCAGCCCTTCATCCATTCCCCCCTCACCTACACCCCCTTACCCTCTCCTACCATGACTACTTTGCATCCAGGTAAGAATTGGAATGCTCTTTTGCATCTCATACATATTCTCACTCCCCCATCTTTCTTCTTACTCCTTCCCGCAAGGTGCCAGACGCCATACTGCCAGGGAATTTTTTCATTTGAATTTACTCCTTTCTCTTGGGAGTAATTTTTTATGAGTATCCACGACCTCTTAATTTCTTCTCCCTTCCCCTCCTTCCCCTTTTCTTCGCCCAGGTCATTTACATTCATCATCCCGTACTATATCCGATATGCCCTCCCTCACCTTTTCTTTGCCTCTGCCCCTCTCTTTCCCTCGTTCTTCCCGATCTTCCCGTATAGCATATGGCCTTTAGTTTACTTCTCCTGACTCTTTCCTATTTCATGTCTTCCCCTGTTATTTTGCTTAACATAAAAACTACAGGTTCTAACTTGTTCTTGCCTCTACCCCGTGGTGCCCCGCTCGACTGATTTTACCCTTTAAATTATACCATTTATTTCCTCGGCGAATAGTCCGCATTACCATTTCATTTACACTGAAGATCGCCCCTACTCCTTTTCCCCGATAATTCCCTAGACCTAGTCTCCAACTCACGCTCCGTCCCCTTATCCCTATTAGACCCCGCTTCTTTCTTCCTACGGCCAGGCCTACCCTAAGTATACATCCCTGTTTCTTGACCTACTATTCCGGGCTTCCCCATCATTGTTCACGCGCATAATTCCCTTTCCCAGGTCCCTCTTTTTTTCAACCCATACCGCTTATCTCTACTCTATCTGCGAATTGAGTCCTTTTCTCAACTTACAGTTATTCCTATCCAGCGTTATTTCACAATTCTCACTCTCTTATCACCCCTTTCCAGCCATCGCACACTATATTCATGATTTCCTTAGGCGTCTATTTTTCTCATACTAAGCTTGTTTCACTCATTCTCAAACCTGCCACATTTATCCTCTTTTGACTCCATTGCCTTTTCTACCCTGCAACCAACCTATTCCCTTTCCTTTTTGACTGCCCACCCTTCGACCTTTCTCCTTTCCTCCTTATCTCTCAACTAACTTTCTTTAGGTCCCTCCTGGAACCTCTCTTGCCCACC
>Ga0179593_1635834_pt1 | contig 13603 bp, 20 predicted proteins | sample CZODoug2_1_08_16_FD_185931 | JGI IMG/M metagenome (GOLD analysis project Ga0179593, IMG submission 185931) | Vadose zone soil fungal communities from Angelo Coast Range Reserve, California, USA - CZODoug2_1_08_16fungal (PacBio error correction) | ecosystem: Environmental > Terrestrial > Soil >... | reverse complement strand
TCTTGGACGATAACATGGCGACCCCCAACCTTGACGATTAGTTATCTACCCGTAAACTTCCCCCTTCCCCCTCTTCCTTCTGCAAGACGGACACCTGACCTTTTCCTTTTTTTCCACCTCCCCCCTTCGTTTTGAAGTTCAGCTTTCCCCGGTCTCGGAGAAAAGGGCTGACCCCCTTTTTGGAGATTCTTACGAAACGGAAATCTCCCCCCCGTCGTTGCCCCCGGTCCTCCTCAGTAAATGATCCCCCCCTTAGATGGACGCGCCAGTTCTTTTTTTTTTTCCCTCCGGGCCCATTCTCCCTTCGAAACAAGTCTGATGCACGCCCTTTTTTTTTCCCGTGGTAGTGCTTTCTTTTCCAAAGTCTCTTTTTTTCCTCTCTGCTGCGCGACTCGTCCCTGCCCCTTCGCCTTTTTCTCTTTGTGCCAAAAATCAATTCCCGGCGCCCTTTCTTTAAAAGTGCTTTCCTCTTTCCTTTTGAAGAGAAGTGGGAAACAGATTTTTTCTTTTCACAGGTACGACATACACCCGTTTTTTTTTGTGATCGACCCCTTCCGATCGAAGACATTTTCTCGAGCCCGGTTCCTCCCCTTTTTCCCACGGTGACGAATTCCCTCCCCGGGGGATATGCAAGGTCGTTGATTTTCAAGAACCTTTTGTTCTTTCCGACATCGACTTTTCCTCAAAATTTCAAGAAGGTAAGACGACGGTCTATTCCGGATAATGTTGTCTTGCTGCTGCTCTTTTCCAAAAGACGAGATGTCGACTCATCCCCGCCCCCCAAACTTTTCTCAAGGCCGCACCCCCCCTTGAGAAGTATACGTGCTGAGCCCTCTCCTTTCCCTTCCGCCCTTTTTCCTTTCCCCTTTTCCTTGAAGAAGTTATAATAGTTTTCCCTTTCTTTTTCTTTAGCGCATGCTTTCGGAACGTTTCGATGTTTTTTCTCTTTTTCCCTCCCCCCCCTTGGGTTGGACTTCACTTACCGGTGGCCATTTCTTTTTTTCTCTTTTCCCCTTTCCGCGAAGGAGGGACATTTTTTTTTTTTTTCGTGTACTTGGATTTCTCGACTATCGAGACGAACCTAACCCATTTACTTTCTCACCGTGCATTAGGACTTCCCCTTGTTTTCCCTTATGATCATAGGATAATCGTACCACCCCCCCTTCCGTTCCAAGCGCACCTTTCTCCTATTCATTGTCCCTGTAGGAAGACCCAACGTCCCCTTTTTTCTGCAGTTTTCTCCTTCCCCTTTTTTCAGCGGAGAAGTTTGAGTTCTCTTTTCTCGAATTTTCCCCTCCCTCTCCCCCTTTACGCGATGATGAAGATCGATCTTTTTCCTTTTTTTGAATCAGGCGTTGGAAAGATACCCTTCGTTGTATATTTTTCTCTTGAAAAAATGTCTCCGTCCCTTCCCTTTTCGGCCGACGAGGCAAGTAGTTTTCTTTGGTAATTGTGTCGTCCCCCTCTTGCAGAATGATAAGACGGGTAGGACCCTTTTTTTCTCGTTCCAGAAGGCGTACCGCTTGACCCCTTTTCCACTGAAGGGAGAACCGCTCCTCTTCTCAGTTAATGCGCGATTTTCCACTTGTTTCCCTTTCTCCCAGCGGACTTATTGTCCTCTGTTCGGCCCCTTCCCTTCGAACGATACCCTTTCCCCCTTTCTGTTTTAGCAAAGGACGCGGATTGAAGGATTTATCCCCTTTTCCCTCCAAGGGATCCCCTGCTATTATCGTGGTTCCCCCCTCCTCCCTTTTCCTCCTCTGCTTTCAGTATCGAGTATGTCCTGGAATTTCTTTTTCCCCCTGGGTACGATTTTGAGAAATAGAATCCTCCTTTCTTCCCCTACACAACGTTTTGAATGGTGAAGGGCGCTTTTGAATCCTCCTTTTACGTTTCTGGGTAGCCTTCCCCCTTTCCTTTCCGAGCGTAGATGTAGGTAGATCTGACCCCCTTTTTTGTTTCAGTCTCCCATGGAAGATTTACTCAGAGCTGCACCTTTTTTCTATTGATCTATCATTTGCCGTCCCCCCGGCAATTTTTTGCATTGCAAGACCAATCCTCCTCCCCATTTCCCGGATAGGGAAGATTTCCCCCTCCTTTCAGGGCGTTCTCTTTTTGTTCCCCCCATCTGCGCATGGCGGAAACGGTGCACGGACGCACCCCCCCAAGCTGGTCCCCCTCTTAAAATGCTTTTTTGTCTAGGCGTCTTCCTTCTGATATAATAGCTGTAAAAGGGGTAAAGTCGGTCAAACCTTTCCCCCCCTCCCTCCTACTCAGTTGTTTTTTTAGACTATCTTCTCCGAGGTTGAACGAATGGACCAATTTTCTCTCTTCTCCTTTGCGAGCAGACCGCAGCAGATCTTAGCCTCTTTCCGATTGTATGCGTACTTCTCTGGTTGAGGTCAGTGAACCGTTCCCCCTTTCCTCCCCATCTTTTGAGACCGGATGTCCCCCGAGGAAGTTAAATTATGTCCTCCCTTTTTCATTCGCACATAAGTCGGACTTTTTCCTTTGTATTGGAATTTCCTCCCTTTCTTTGGTGCGAACCTTTCCTCATTGCGGAAGCTTCCTTAGTCAAACCACCCGTTTTCTTTCGAAGTTCCCCCCTCCACTTCCTTTTCAGAATTAGACGACATATACGCTTCTCTCTTTTCCCTCTTTCCGACCCCCTTTTCCCCGCCGTTAGGTCAGTTTCCCCGCGCCCCCCACTCCCCTTTTTTTCCCTTGCGTCCCTTTCTTTTTTTTCGAGGTTTGCGCCTTTTCCTTCTGCCCGCGGAGCGCTTCCCCTTCACTCTCCTTTAAAGCTCGAAGCGCAATCGAACAAGTGTTCTTTCTTCCCCCCTTCCCCTTGTGCGAACCGGGACGTGCTAAGTTGATGCCGATTTCCCTCTCCCCCCCCTCCCGCGGCCTTTTCCTAAATTGCCTTTTTTTCGGCGTGAACTCGTCGACCGAGTCCCCCCTCTTTGTCTTTTTTTCGTCCGGGTCTGCCTGGTGGCCTTTTTCCTTCGCGCTTCAGCACTGCTTTTCAGCCAGAGGTTTGTTTCCTTTCTTTCCACGCAGCATTTAGGACCGTCGGTTTTTGTTTTGCGCTTATCACAAGTCCCCATATTCCCACTTGCTCCTTCACATTTGCCCGTTTTTCCGGAAAACCTGAGTTACCCTCCCTAGTAATGCATGGAATCATATCCCCTTAACTACTTTTCTCCCCCCCTCCTTGATTTTTTCCCACCCCGCCGGAGGGCAGAGCGAGATTTTCATCCCTTTTTTCCCCCCCCTTCTTGGCGTCGGTTTCTCTCTCTCGCTCTTCTCTTCATCTCAAATGCTCCGCGATTTCTTTGTCCTTTTCTTGCCCAGCCGAAAACGTTTCGTTTCGTTTTTTCCTTCCCCTGTCGCCCGTTCTCTTTTTTTCATCCTTCTTTTGGTAGACTGGTCGAGGATCCGATGCTTCCTTTCCCTTCCTTTCCTGTATCATTGGTGTATATTTTTCTTCCCTCGTCGAGATTCTCTTCACTTGATTTCTACGGTAGTCCGTTTTTCGTGACTTTTCCCTTGTGCAACCCTTTGGCAATGGCCCCCTTTTCCAGAACCACGTGGTTTCGTCACCCTCTTTCCTTACCCCCGTTCACCCTTTTTGCCCCGGGGTGTGTGTTTTTTTTTTTCTTTTACTCCGTTTTCGCCCTCTTGCCTTCCTAAATGAGGACGGTATCCTTTTCTTTTTTTCTTCCCTTTCTTATTTTGCTCCTTTTAGCTTTTTTCCCTTCACTTTTTTTTGTTGGCGTCTTTTTCCCCCCGGTTTTTTTTGGAGATGAACAGACCTCTTTCTCATTCTTCTTTTCTCCCCTGCAGCAGAAAGAAACCCCTTCTGCCCTTCGCGAACTCTCTTTACCCATTATGACCTCCTCTTTTAATACGGTACCGTCTTTCTGCCACTCCGACGATCGCCCGACTCAGACCTTCTCCCCTTGAACAACGTTTCCCTCCTTTGAAAATGTCTTCGATCGGTATCGAACCCTTTTTTCAAGGAGCTCCGCATAGCTTCACTTTTGACCTGTTCCCTCTTAGTCCGTCTCTTTTTCCCCCACCTTTCTTCTTTCTGAAGTCATTTTTAGAGAGATAACTTTACTAATTTATTCCGTCAGAATTTACGCCCTTCACCACCCGAATATTTTCCTCGGCGTATCTTTTCCCATGTTGAACTTCTCCCCCCTTACTGCCAAAAACACCTGTCGTAAGAAGAATGTTTTTTTTTTTCTTCTTTGTGCCGTCGTTTTTCTTTCTACCAGAATGGAGCGTACATTCCCAGGGATCTCTTGACTGTCATTTTCGGTCCCGGTTCCCAGTGAGAGTAATGGAGATTCCTTTCGTCATTCCATTCTTGTTTCTTACGCGTTCCCTTTTTCTTTCCCTTTTCTTCGAAGCTGGGAACTTAAACTCGTTGTCTTTTCCCTTTCCTCGCCGCCGTCCCTTTCTTTTTTCCCTCGTATGTGGCCGATGGTTCCAGATGTTTCCGTTTTCCTTCCCCCTTTTTTTCCTTCGCCATGTATTTGATCCCAAAACCCTCTCCCCCTTTTCCTCCTCATCAGTTTTTTTCTCATTGATCCGTTTCTTTTGATCAGGACCCCGCGAAGAAAAATTTACCCTTTTTTTCCTAAAACCATCGGACCATCTTCACCTTCTCATTTCAGGACTCCGGCTTCACAAAGGTGCTGGCAAGCACCCCTTTTTCCTCTCGATTCCCTCTCCCCTTTTTCAAAAAGGCGCGTCCCCCCCCCCTCTGGCTCTTTTTTAAGACAAAGGCCCCCTTCTCCTCGGTCGATTGCCCGGCCCCCATCATCCATTCCCCGTTGCGGCGCAGATGGACTTCCCCCTTTCGCGGCCCCCGCCCCATTCTCCTTGTCGAAACACATTCTGATGGCCCGCACCTTCTTGGTAGTGTTCTCCCTTCCCCCCGACATGGTGAGAAGAGCCGAGCTTTTCCTGTCCCTTTTTCGCGAATGATGACCCAAATATCAATTCCCGGCGGACCTTCCTCCCGGTAGTAACCTGTTCTCGCGCTGAACGGCGAGAGAAGTGGGAAACTCGGTTTGCCTTTTGCCACAGGTACATCCGCTTGAGCCTTTGATCTACCACTCCTTTTTTTTGACTGAGAATCGGCCGCCTTCTGTCTCCAGGGCCGCGGCACTTTTTCGAAAAGGGTCTCTGCCCCCTGAGGAAGGGAAATCGTTCCTCCTTTCCCGCCAGACGTCTTTCCCACTCGTCTCCCTTCCCCCCTCTTTTACTCGACGAAGGGCTCCGCTTTTCGAATGTTGGGCGTGCTGCTGTCGCTTTCTTTCTGTGTCGCCGCTTTCCTAGCAAAACCGTTCTCCCTCCCAAAAAAGTTCCTTTCCGTCTTTTCTTTCGCAAAGACCTGCCTCCCTGTTTTTCGTCACAAGCCGTTCTTCAAATTCCCCTTCCCTTCTTCTTCCTCCGTACACCTTCCCTGTTCCTTCCAATTGACGGAAGGACCTTCCTTTTTGACCCAACGTGGGTCTTGTCGTCTAACCTTCCTTTTGGCCATGGACACGTGGTTTTTTGCCCCCCCCCTTTTTCTTCGCGAAGGCTGGACGTCGGAGCACTCCCCGTTGACGGACCTTCGACCCTTGGCCCTCCTCTCACACAAATAAACCCTTTCTCCTTCGCCTTTCGAATTCGGTTGAAGGCTTCTTCTTTTTCCTTTCAATCCTCTCCCATTCCCTGTCGACACGGCCAAGCGCCCTCTTTTCATGGACCAATCCCCCGGACCCCCCCCCAGGATTAAGACCCCCCTTCCCCACGTTTTTCCCCGACATGTGGACAAGAACTTTTTTCTCCCGTTTGATATCTCTTTTTCGGATCCCGATATTCTCGTCCCTTTTTTTCCTCCGCTGAGGAAGCTTGACGCCTCGTCTTTTTCCTCAGTAGTTTTGGAAAGATCCCCTTTATCTTTCTTTCGTCCTTCTCGGGAAAACCCACCCCCCCCCCCCCGATCGCCATGTGAGCCCTTTTTCAGGGGACCAGTAGTGACTGCACCCTTGTTTCCAATTTTGTTGTTCTTTGCAATACGTCCTCCTAGTATTGTTCTTCGGAGTCGCACACTCTTCCTGTCGAAGGAGTACCCGCATGAACCAACCCTTTCTTTCTTTCCCCCTTTCCTTTAAAAGATTGCTTTTGCGAGAAGTTAATGCGCTTTTCGTCGGGATGATTCCTCCCTTTTCTCTCGTGGCTCTGTCCCTAAGTCCACGATAAAGTGGACGTGGATCGTCGCCGCGGTCTTTTCCCCCTTCCTTCTCCCCCTCCTTCCGTCCGGGTTTTCTGTCATCCTCTCTCTTTTTCCTCTTTTCCCTTTTCGCTCTTCCGTCCCCCTTTCCCTCGTTTTTTTCGCGGGCCATAGTGGTAAGGATAGTGTCTCCCCTTATCTTCCAAGTTGGCTCGTTACATTTTTTTTCTGGTCCTTTCTCGGTTAACGCGAACCGAACGCGGTTACGTTCTTTTTTTCTCCCCCCAGGTACTCGTTCCTTTTCTTTCTCTGAAAAATAATGTAGTCTTCCCTTTCTTTATCCTTGTTGGCGCCGAGTCCCCCCCTCCTCCCTTTTTTTCTAGGAAGAAGCTGCCTCCCCCCCCCCTGTAATCAGTGGAGGGGTACTCCTTCCCCCTCTTCGCCGAAGTCCGTCTCCCTTCAGGAAACTTTTTCTCCCACAGTGGTCCCGGTCGAGGCTCCTTGTTCCATCTCCTTCCAAATCTTTCCATGCGGACACCCATTTGCCCTTTTTCCAACATCTCATTTAAAATGGTCCCCTCCTCACCTTGTCGCGATGGACGGGTCTGATATCATTTCCCTCTCGAGACGGCTATCCCGTGGTAAAGTTAGTTCAACTACCCCCCCCCCCCAGACATCTCTCTCTTTTCCTACCCGTGTGTTGTTTTTTTCCTTTTGTTGTTTTAGATTTTCAAGAGGACCCCTTTCCTTCTCTGCCGTTCTTTGTAAGAGAGAGAAGCCCTCGCGCCCATTTTCCTTTTTTCCCCTTCCAAGAGTGGATGTTTCACTGTCCTTTCCCTCCCCTTTTTCCGCCTGAAGCCAGATTGGGTAAAGGATGGACCCTTCCTTCCCGTTACCTTTAGTTTTCCAACCAAGTTCTCCCCCCTATAAGGATCCTCTTTTTTTTTTGGGTATTGGAATTCACGACCGTCTTTTTTGTCGCACTTCTGATCAGCGCTTTTTTCCAAACAAGGAATTATCGCCTCCCTTCATAATAACTTCTTTTTTCCTCCCCCCCTACATCTAGCTCGGCATGTCTCTTTCCGACACCAGTACCCCTCCCCCGTGCGGTTCTCCGCGACATTAAAATCACCAACGTTTTTGCTTCCCCTCTTTCCCTTTCCGATATCGATTTTCCCGGCTCCACTATCCGTACACCCCCTATGGCCCTCCCTGTCTAGCGACATCCCCTGCTCGACGGAAAGACCTCCTAGCGCAATTCCCCCCTTTGTTCGTCTGGAAATCGGTCCCCTTCCCCGCCCTTGAAAGTGATTGCAGCTTATTTCCGCTGCCCTTTTTCCCCCGCCGACACGTTTTTTCCTCGTTCGGCTTTGACCGTCGTCACTCCCCCCCTCAGATACTTTACCCTTCCCAGGAAGCATGTGTGTTGAACCCTTCTTCAACTTCGCGCCTTCAGTCCCTTTTTCAGGTGGCAAGAAAGCGTTTTTCCCACGCCTCTGGACACTCCTCATTTTTTCACCCCCCCTCTTTCGGATGCAGGCGTATTGCGTTTTCTCCACCCTTTTGACAAGCCTTTTAACCAGTCGTGAAAGGAAATACTTTTTTCCCCCTGCGTCATTCCTATTCTGGTTTTTTCGCTTCTGGACTCAATCTTCCCCCCCCCCCTCAGCTACTGTATATTTTCCCCTTTTTTCCACATCGACTCCTTTTTTTTCAGAGATAGGCGTTCCCTTTCTGTGTTTTTTTTCCTCAGTAGATTCTTTTTCATCTAAAAATGATCACTCTCTTTTTTTTGGCACATGAGGAGACACCTCCCCCGTGTACTTTGTTATTTTTTTTTTTTTCTTGGATTTTGTAATGCTACCTTGGTGCCGCTTTGTCCCCTCCGATTTAGTGGTATCTTTTTTCCTCGTGGATCTATTTATTCCTAATCCCCCCACCGAATTCGAATGAGTTAGAGTATTTTTCATAGGCGAGAAACGCCATTTTGAATTCTCTACCTTCCTCGCATTAGAGAATGTCCCCCCGTTTTCCACCGTTGTCCCCTTTTGCCACCCTTTTCTCACCAAGTTGTCGCCCGGCCTCTCCACCCCTACGTTAATTACGTGCAATTTTCTATCCTCCTCAGTTGTAGGACGTTCTTTTTTCTTTTTATCCTTTGAAGACCTTTGTCCACAATTCTCTTTGAATCCTTTTCCTCCACTTTTGTGCGGTTTTCCTCCCGACCCTTTTTTTTTCATGGGGAACTGCCCGCGCTCTCTCAAGGAATAGTCCCTTTCATCCCCCTCCCGCTAGACCTTAGTCTCTTCCCCCCTTTCGACCCGACGGTTACTTTCTTGCGAGTTCGTCGTTCCTCCTATTTCCCATTTCCTTCCTCCCCTTCCCCTCTCACATTTTCGATTAGGCCCGTTGTTTCGGCCCTGTCTCGAGAACCTTCCCCTCAGAAACGGCTTGTCGATCACGCGCTTTCTTCCTTTTGCCCTCCTTTTCTTCGTCGACAGTTTTTTTTTCTCCCACTCCCGTTCAGCGCTATCGCTTTCTTCTTTTTTACCGGGATGTTCTCGTTTTTGTCAGCAGTTAGCGAACCTTCCCCTTCGCGCAGCTCGGCTCCACAAGGTCTTTTCCCCTGCCACTAAAACCCTTTCTTCCCACCTGCGGATACATCCCCTCTTCGGAGTCCAATGGGAAGTAGGTGGACGGCCCCCTTGCGACCGCACTTATTCCTGATTTTTTTTCAGTGAACCGTTTCAAGTGAGCCCCTTTTCTCTTTTTCTATCGCACGAGATGGTGATTCACGCTTTCGCTTTCTGATGGTTTTTTTTGGACCTTCCCTCCGTTTCCCCCTTCACCTTAGGATTGTGCTTTTCTCTCGCCGCCGTCATTTCTTGCCATGATAGATGGGGCCGCCTTCCCCGTGTTTACGTAGGCTTCCCGTTCAATTCTCCCCTGTTATATATTCTCCCCACCCTCTATCTCTCTTTTTCCTCCCTCCCTTGAGAGAGTTTTTTCCAGTTTCTTTTTTTTTTCTTCCGATTCCTTTTCACTTCCCCCCCCCCCGTAGTAAGCCGCACGTAACATCTTCCCCGATCCTGCCCATGACGGTTTTTCTCCCACAAGGTGTTTTGGCCAATCCCCCTCGAAGGTGGAATTTTCTTTCCTCCAGCGGACCCCGCTCCTTTGAAAAAAGGCTCCTCGGAATCACTTTTTTCCCGTGGAGTACGAAATCCCCCAATTCCGCCATTTCTTCTTCGATTGAAAGTCACCCCCAAGAACTGATACCAGTTCGCCCTGAGGGACGGTCTCCCTTCCTGCGGAAACGAAGTCACCCCTCACGCGCTCCCCCCCATTTTTTCTTTTTTGGTGGTGTGACCGTACCGTTTCCCCCAGGCGACATGTGGTCCCTCGAGTGTCTTCCCTTTTCTTTCGCGAAATCTGACAAAATTTCCCCGGCTCCTGCCATTTTTCTTTTTAAACAGTGAGGGCGCGCCCTTCTTCCTCGTTTTGACGCTCCTCTCCGTTTCTCACTACGGTAGGACCCCTCCTTTTCGTCCTTTTCACATCCCGATTCCGGAGCGCCTCCTCCCTTTTTTCTGCCGATCGCCTCCCTTTTCCTTCGGCCACCGTGGTTACCTTTCTCTCCTTTCCAAGGGTATCTGGCCCTGTGGTATCTTCACTTAATTCGCCGACACTCGAAAGACCGTAGCCCTTGTTTCTACCCCCAGAAGTTACTAGACGAAAGGGCGAGCGTTCCCCTTCCTTTTCGTCGAGGCATGAACACTTTCGTTTCGATCTTTCTCCCCCCCCTCCAAACAGGGTCGATTCCCGTCTCCCCCCCCCCCCTTGGGGCGAAGTATACGTTTCTTTTTTCCCCTCTTTCTTTCCACCGGTGGACTTTTCCCCACGTGTACACAAAGGATAACAGGCTCCCCTGGTTAAGTGAAGGGTTTTTCTTGCCGGCATTCCTCGGTGGTGCCTTTCGTGACCACTTTTGGAAGTCGACAATGATCACGCCCCCCTTTCTTCCCCTTTCCGTTTTGCCATTCGCGACGTCTACCGTCGGAGAACACCCCACCTGATTATTCTTCGTAATTCGCGAATCAATACCCATTCTTTTAACGCATTCGAATTCTTTTCTTTTTAGAACGAACGTTTCTACCATGTGATTCTTCCCCCAGCGCAACTTGTTCCCTGGATTCTTTCCGCTGCCCAAGATGAAGAACACCCTTTCCCTTTTCCTCATGTGGACAAGACCTTCTTTGCAGTGGAGATTAGTACGAACAATTTCTCTTTTCCTCTCCCCGAAGCAAGACTGTGGTGCTGCTTTTTTTTCTTCTTCCCGCCGGAGTCCTATTTTCAACTTTTCTTTTCCAAGATAAAAGGTTAGCTGATGATATGTATCCCCTTTCCCCTTTTTCCGCAGGGTTTCCTTTCCGAGGGTCCCTTTCCGATGGTAAAGGATGAAGACGTGTCGTCCTTCTTTTCACCGACGGGTATTCCGCCCTATCTTCTTTTTTCCCCCCCCTACGGCGTCCCTCTTCCCCCCCCTTTTTTTCAGAAAAGATGCTGAAGGCGTTTCCCCCGTTTTCACAATCTGTCCGGGTCCTCTTTAAGCCAGGTGATCGAGTGATCGTCTTCTTTCCTTGATAGGCATTAGCCCCGGACGTGATTTTCTTTTTTTCACTCATTTCCCTTTCATGGATCGATGTTAAAATGCGCGTTTTCGTCGGCTTCGCCTGTCTCTTCCTGCGGTCCGGTTTGCCCTCTGGGTACGGATTCGTGTTCCCTTTTTTCACCTCGATCTCGTCACTTCTTCGAAGACACCGTTGTGTCCTGGGCGCCTTTCCCTGCCCGCAAACGGCCCTCCTTTTTTTTCGCGCCAAAAAGGTAAGCGTCCCTTTGATCTGAAAAATACTTGCTTCCCCTTCGACAATCTGGTTTTTTTTTTTTCGCCGACTCACTCCCGCCGTTATATAGGAACGCTCTGACCCCAACCCGCCGGCATCTTTTTTTAATTGCCCCAGAAAAAGAATCCGAAGTATTTCTGGTCATACCTTTGGAACTGGGAAGGCCGTCTCGTTGTTTCCCCGGTCGACATCTGTAGGCACTGTGCAGCCCTTCCTCGCATACAATCTGTTGCCCGCCTCCTTTGGCGCGCTGCGTCTGCTCTCTTTTCTCTTCCTTGCGAATTCCCCTTGTGGTCCCCTTAGTTTCCGAAAACCACAAGGGATCCCTCTGTGAGAGATGTCTTGTGGTTTTTTTTTGATCCTTTGTCCCCCCCCTCCGTCTCGCAGCTTTTCGTGCTATCCTTCTCGTGCAGATCCCTTCGGCGCTGTTTTTCTCGTGTGAGGTAGTTTTGACGCCCCCCGCCAGCATTTTTTCCCCCCGGCTGTCCCCCCCTCGCGCGTTTTTTTTTCCAAGTTTTTTCCTTCATTACGGATAATTCGTCTTTTTTGGTCCATTCCTGATGCCTTCTTTGTGCCGCACGGTCTTATATTTCTTTTCTTCGTTGACTTCCACGGCACGCCATCTTCACCGACCCATTCCCTTCTAGAGACCTTTCCCCTCCGCTTACATTTTTTTTGCGCGCCTCCCCTTCCAGCACGTTAGGTGCCTTGCCCTTAACCCATTCAAAACTTTTTTCCACTTGGACGATTTTTTTTTTTTCCACCGTCCCCCGTCTCCTCCCGCCCCGCGGAATTCCCCCCTCTCCGGAAAGCCGCGACTTTCCCCAATCTCCCTTTTTCCCCTGGACCATCGATCCCTCCAACCGGGACCGACCTTTCCCTTTCCTCTTGATAAAGCGCCCCACCGGACTCCTTTTTTTTTCGTCCCCCCCCTATTGTCCTTTCGACGGCACGCGTCCTGGCTTCAAGTCGCTGTCTCTTTTATTTTTCCCAATCGAGACGTGGAACTTCCTCAGCCCTTTTTCTCTTTTGCAGCAACTTTTGTTCCCTCTTTTTCTGAACTCACTGCATCCGAGTTTTCATACCCGTCGGATTTTTTTTTTTTTCGTCTGAGCCTGTTTCTCCCCCAGGAACAGCCTTTACCTTGCCGCTTCTGCCCTTCCCAACTGCGTAATGGCCCCTCTTTTCCATTCCTGGACTAATATCAACAGCACTTTTTCCTCCTCCACACGCCGGCGGGAAGATTTCCACCGTTGCTTTCCGTTCTTCCCGCGCGAGGGAGGCCGCTTGTGCGTATTCCCCCTGACTCACGCGGTTTTAAAAATGATTCCCGCATGTAACGTGTACTGTGATTCCCGTTGGCAGCTTTCTTGCTCCGCCCCGGTGCGCTTGGGCCTGTCGACGCTTCCCTTGAATGGTCGAGGCTGCCCCAGCCTTCAACAATTCCGACCTTCTTCTCTTCTCATTGGGTCTTTTTTTCTCCGCCGTCTTCCATCTCCTTGTTGCCGAGTTTCCCTCCCCCCCCCTTGAAGCAAACCCCCTTTGTCCTTGTCCCATTCCCCCTACTTCCCTTCAGGCCTCGCACTTGCCACATCTCCTTCCTTCCTTTTCCCCCTCCCCTCCTCCCCCTCCTGTTGTACGGCCTTCTCCTCCTTTGAAGAACGGGTGGGTATCTTTCTTTACTTCGCCACGGTAACTTTATTCTGATCTCACCTTTTTGATGGACGCTGCCGCGTTTTCTCCTTTCACAGCCCTCTCCTCAGCCCTATTAGAAAGATAGCAATTAGTCGATCTCCCCATTTAGACGACTCTTAATTTCTGTATTTCTATTGCGGCTGACCCTTTCAATTTCCTCTTTTCCTCTACCCTTTCGATTGTCCCTAAGGTCGAGATGGATCCGAGACCATTTCCGGAGATCTCTTCCCTCCCTTTTTTCGATCAACTCTCTTATTACTTGTCTGTTCCCAGAAGCCTTCCCCTTCTCTTCGCTTGTCCGCGCCTAGCTTCTGTCTCACTTGTAATCCCCCTTTTTTTGAATGGAATTTTTATTTGAAGCAGTTTCTCCTTTTTTAGCTTTTATCCCTTTTTATTCACCCTTTTTTTGTCAGCGCCACTTACCACGTACTCTTCTTGCCGCAGAATGTTTTTCTCTCGTAATGGGGCACGGACGGTTTTTTCCCCGAATGGCGCCGCACCCCTTTTCCGCAACGGTGGTGCTCCCTTTCTTGTCTTTTTTTCGTGACCTTTTCCCCTCGACGTGGTTAATGGATTCTTTTTCGTATCCATTTTTCGTCATATTTTGTGACCCCTTCTCCGCGCGTGTCGATTCCCCCTCTTTTTGACCACTTCACTTCGGATTGTGCCCTTTTTCCCCCTTTGGTGAGAGCAGAAGTCATTTTTGCTTTTGCCGATGGGTTCCGCTGTTCGTTGGCCTTTCTTTTTTCCTTCCCTTTATCTCAAAGAA
>Ga0179593_1506387_pt1 | contig 13603 bp, 16 predicted proteins | sample CZODoug2_1_08_16_FD_185931 | JGI IMG/M metagenome (GOLD analysis project Ga0179593, IMG submission 185931) | Vadose zone soil fungal communities from Angelo Coast Range Reserve, California, USA - CZODoug2_1_08_16fungal (PacBio error correction) | ecosystem: Environmental > Terrestrial > Soil >... | reverse complement strand
TATCTTCATCGTTCTCTTGTACCTTTGTTCATATTGAGGGAGGGTCCCCCCCCCGTATTTCCAGTGTGCTTGTTATTTTGCCTGGCGATCCTTGACGGAACTGGAAGTCGTCGATGATATCATGATGTCCCAACTCTCTTTCACATGTTATGACTGATGCCTCTTCAATACTACGCCCGCCCATGTTGAAGAGGGAGGAAGAGATACTTTGTACCCGATGAAGCATGATGGAGAGCTTTGGCGCATGCTTAAAAACAAACTATTGAATATGAAAAAGACTTTACAACAAAATGTCCGTCTCCTTTTTTATTCTTGGGACTCATTTTTGGACAGTGGGTCTCTGTGTTCCCTTTTCATAATAAGTTTGCCATTGACTTACCCCCATTTTCCCGGAAATAGGATACTCTCCCTCCCAACGTTATGTCTTAGCAATAGAAACTCGCTCCTGGGCAACCGATCGTGAACACTTATCCCGCGAATGCAGAGTTGCCGCGCTGGGGGACAAGTCTCTCTATGCCGCCGTCACTGTGCCACGGAGCAAAAACAGTCCTCACGGTTCATGCACCCCCCACGTAGAAGCCTCGCTCCTCGAGCCGCCCCCCTGTGAGTTTTTCCCCGGCCCAGCCGACCGTTCCTGACCCTCTTCTGAGGCAGCCCTACTACACCCGCCGTCATGATCGGGAGGCGTGAAGGCTACCCTTGCTACCAATGTCCCAGGTATTGGTGCTGATAGTAATTTTCGGCAGCATTCGCTGAGCGCTTGACGCCTAACACCTGGTTTTTACCTTTGTTTATGTTTCGTTTGCCGTGTGGATCCTTCTTGCTCTGACTGGCTTGTCCATCCCTATACAAACCTTACCCCCCCGACACTCATTCCTCTATTGGCACCAAAATGGTGTTTCCTACCCTGAAGAAAGAATCTGAGGATACCACGATTTTCCTCCGTACTTATTGATTCATTGTTTCGACCTTAACGAAACTAGCTGTGGATTACCCTTTTTCTACAGGACCCCTTTCCGGCGATCCTTTTTTCATAAACAGAATGTTTTGGCACCCATTACATCTTTCAACACATGGCGAGGAAAGCATGATTTATAGCCCATGCAATTTTCCCCGCTACTAGATTTTGTCCTCTGTTAGAGAGTGATGGCGGGTTTTCCTCACTCCCAAGCCATCTGATCGTACACGATAGTGAAAACTCTCCGCAGGGAGACCCCAAGTACACATACGGTTCCTAAACCTTGCGAGTTTCTTTCCTTCTGTTCATGAAAGTATGTTTGTTTCTTCTACCTTTGTTCAAACGAGCTTGGCATCGTTTACACCTCAAGCATTCTTCGTAGAGACTGGTTCGCTTCTTTGATCCGGGGAGCATTCCTCGAAGACCGAACTCCCATCTTGCAGAAGAAGCCTCCCCAACAATAACGGTTGGTGTCTTTGTCATGGAGTATAGTTTTATGAACAGCCGATTATTTTCCTTATTTCAGTAAATCGACACGTCGTTAGCTGGGTCTACTGAGCGTGGATACCGCCCAGGAGGCATTCAAGCTTATTCAAAGGCTTTTTCCCAGGAGGCGAGAAACCCCTGCTGCCTTCCCCCCCGGGCAATGAGAAATTTTTCTGTCCATGTGGGACACTCCCCCTGTGGCCCTTTTCCGCCCCAGGACACTCGTCCCCCCCTCCCAGTCCCCCGCCGTGATTTCTTGTCATAAGCCCCGCGATGCTGGGAACCCTGGTTACAAAGCGTCAGAAGTTTTGACGAGCCCCCTAATGTATCATCAAGAAATTTCCTAATTCTGTAGTTCTTTTGCGTGATTTCAACCGGCCCATTTGCGAGTGGTTTCGCGAGGGTCCTCCTTTGGTCCCACTCTCCTGGTGCATGCCAACCCCACAGACACACAGGTCCAAAGACGGGTAGCTAGTTTACCCCCATCCATCCCAATTTGTGTGGGTAAGCCTGGTCCCCCCCCAAGGTACAACCCCAAAAAGGATAACTTCCAGGTTTCTTTCGCTTAATCCTCTGGACGCCGAACTACATTGAAGTCACCCGACCGGCTGCCTACCCATTACTACTCTTTTTCTCCGTGACGCTTTCGTTTTGCCCGTATCCGATGGTCCAGTCTGTTTTGCCGGGGTTTTTTTGGAATTTTGGTGGTGCCTTAATCGAATTGTGAAGGGGGTTCCACTCCGATTGTGCAACCCGGCATTACCCTAAGCTTTCTCCCCCTTCAGCAGGCCTATCTGAAGCAGAGCATGTTGTCGAGACCCCTTGTCGCTCTGTATGTGGCCAGCGGCACATTCTTTCGGTGATGATCTGCGTTTTTTTCCTTTGTTTATACCCCGCCCACGCCCTTCTTGCAAAGTTTTTAGCACATTGTCGGGGCGCCGGCTCGTCGTCATGCGGAACGTAGTCCATCATGCGCAACCCCCCCGGTCCTGGTGGACCCTCTCGTTCCCCCCCCCTTTTCCCCTCCCCCGTCCATCAACTTTGATCAATGAACCCCACGGGTCCCCTTTGATTATTATTTGCTGGTTTACCCGGTCGTCCTACCACTTAAGACTTGCCTCTCGAAGAGAAATCCGCGTAGTGATGTCTGTTCTGGGGTCATGCGGATACTCAATTTTTCAGGTCACCCGTACCAGGTCGGACGATTTGGTTGGACCAATTGCGTGCCCCCGCCCTTTGGACCAGTCATCCCCGGCCCTCTTGTGCGAAGTTTGTCCACCCCCAGCAGTCACCATGCTCGCTCGGCGGGCCCAGCTTTTTCCCCTTTTTTCCAACTCACTGTCCCCCCCTGCGCGCAACAGTGGATTTTCCACTTTTCCCTGGACCAGAGCACCGTCGCTGTAGGCTTCTGAGAGCTGATTTGACCTGTTTTCCCCATATTTCTTTGTCCTGTCACATATGGTGACCTTCTCCTCTTTAATAAATCCTCCCGTTGTGGTTTTGTCTCCTTTCGATCCCCCACCCGTGTCGCTCCCACCCTACAATTTTGAAAGTACCCTTTCTACGCAGATCCTTTTGTACCTACTGACAATCCCCCCACTGTTGCGTCTATCTCTTCTTTCTTGCGTTCCCCTCCACGGCTGGCCCGCGCGAGGCGAGTGCTTTTGCCCCCCAAATCGACCACTACCGCGTTTCTTTTATACTTTCCGGAACTCCGTGTGAAGTGATGCTCTCTTCCGACCCCAGATTTGATCTTTTCGGTGCCCCATTGGTAACTTCAACCTTTTCTTTGTCCCCTTTGGACAGGCTGGATTACTTCGCCTCGGTAAAACGCTCCACCCTACTGTGTCTGGTCTTTTCTCCCTTAGATTTTTTGTTTGTTTATGGCCCGCGGCCTGAAATTGCCTGATTCGGCGCGCCTCCGCCCAAGTCCTCGACCGGTTTCCCGCGGCTCCCCTTTCTCCAGGTCGTCCGCGTTGTTAGGCTTCTCCCGATCCTCGCCATGACTTATCCTTTATCAAACCTGCGGGAGAAACAAGGGGATTTGTCGGCACCATGCGATGAGTCGGAGCTGCCATACGCACCCCGCATCCCCCCCAATTACAGCCGGAAGATCGTTTCCCGCGCATCTTCCCCAGCCCCCACTTCCAGCCTCATCTACCCTTCATCTATCTCCCAATCTCTCAACCCTCCTACCCTATTCCATCTACACACCCACATCCTTCTTTTCATCCTACCCCCACTAACCTCAATCCGGCTCTATCCCACCCCCCTCCAATACATCAACCTCCCCATCGATTTCACCTCCTTTTGGCTCCTATTCAACCCTTCCCATCTGTTCCTGCTACTTCGTTTACTCCTTCCTCTCCCCACCGACTACTCCACTGCACGCCATCCTCCCCCTCACAGTTTGTCAACATTAGGCAGTAGTGTCTCCCTCCCTGCTTTGATCTATGCTTTCCCAGAAGAGAAACCCAATGCCCCTTGGAGAACCACCACCCCCTCATCACCGCACCCCAGCAACTACCCCGTTCCTTTTTTGGCTCCTATATTCAATCAAGAACCCTCTCGCCTCTCCGTCGCCCCCACCGACCTCCACAGCCATTTTACCTGATCTCTTCCCCACTCAAGCCTGGTCCTTCCTATCCCATTCCCTCCCCTCTCCCATTTCACTTAACGCCTCTTCCCTTTCAGCTCCATACCCTTCTACCACACTCACCCACTCACCACCCCTCCCACTGCGTCCAATACGATCACCCGACTTTACATTGACTCCTCCCCGCCACCCCCCCCTTTCCCCACGTCTCACCCCCTTCCGGTCCCATCACATTCCACGAGACGAATAATGCCCGACGTATAAAGAACGACCCTACCGCTTATGAGGACCACAACACAACCCGCCTGACCGCAGCACGACATCTCAGACAACCACCCCTTTTAAAATCCCCCCACTTCTTAGTATTAGGATCACCCAAGACTCATACGCACCATACTCGGCCCGCGCCCCAGCATTTTCTCCCACTTCCCCTTCCACCACCGCCATACGTACTCCTCCAGATCTCCTTAGCCGCCGTACACTCTTCTCCCTTTCATTTGTTCCACACCCCACCGCCCTGTACTGCCCCTCTTTCCTGATTCCAACCCCATCGTTCTCCCCGACTCGCCCACCTCTTTCGCCCCGACCGTACCTCTCTCACCACACTACATCAACCCCCCCCTCTCTCCACTGGCAACAACGTATAAAATACAACCCTATGAGACAGCCCATCGCCCCCGCGTACGTTGCTAAAAGACTTCCTGCATCGCTGCCTCCATATGTCTAAATACACCACAGCCGCCCCGGAAGTCCCCCCCCCTAACACAACTACAAAGCTGAATCCAGTGTATTCCAACCACCCCACCCACCAATTGTGGCTCGTAACGCCTCCCTCAAGCTCTAGAATTTTTCTGTCCTCTTCACCATTCTTACGTCGACCACCCAATCTTTCTCCCCTTCTATAAGATCTCCGTCCCCCCCCTCCTAACCCATCCCACCTCCCCCACCAGCTATAACTTTACTTTCCTATCCCTCTCCCCACCCCCTTTATCTCCTCCCCATTTCTGCATTCTCGCATCTTCACACAGCAGCTCTTCCCCTGACTTAGATATAACCTCAATCTAATCACCTTTTCTTACACCCCTTGCGTCTCACCCTCCCCATTATTTTTTCCCCCCTTAACACCCTTCCGCCTGTACTACCTCCTCGCGCCCCCATACCCTTCTTCGTGCCCTCCCGTTCCAACTCCCCAACCCACCCTACTACATCTGTATACACTCTTCACCCCTCCGCCTCCCTCTGATCAACCCGTTATCCCCCCCCCTCCTTGCCTTGCGCATCACCCACGCCTTCTCTTAGCATCCCCTACAAATGCCTCTCCTTTGTAGCTCTCAGGTCTAGTCGTCTCCCTCCCCCCCCGTCTCCATTGTTGCACGGTTATCAATACATTTTACCCGGCCCTATCCTTATTACTTTCAGTCACGCTACTAATATCCATTCCCACTCCTTCAAGTCCCTTCTACTGACCCATTCGCCACGCACGCGCTCCCACCACATCCCCACATGACTCCGCGGTACAACTCACCTTACCCACGCCACAATTAATATCCCCGCACCACAATCATACCCCCCTACCCCACTTACTTTTACCCACCTCATTCCCTCCTCCCTACCCCTTCCTCTTCGCCCGGATCTCGCGCTACTCTACCAGGCTCCCCCCCACCGGCTCCTTCTCCTATACCCACATCCACATCCCCCTACCCACTCCATGTTTCGCCAACCTCCCATCCTTCCTTCTTAGACCGTATCATCTCCCCCATACAACTCCTATCACCCGCTCATCGCCAGACGCCTAAATGCTACTTTTATGTATTGTTCAGTCCATTTTACCGGCTTTACTCAGGCACTCTGCTTCCTCCGACTCTTTGCCTTCCCTACTTGTTTTGTTTTTTTTTTTTTACTACGTTCGTGTTTGTTTTTTGCGCCCCTTTTTTTGCCCCCCGTTGTGGCCCCCGGGGGATTCGGGGAAACTCTAGTCCCGCTTTTTGCACATGCGGTTCTTTCCCTCTCTAACCTCTTTGGCCGGAGTGTCCACCCCACCCCACCCGTGGATTCCTCCCAAAAGCCCGCCGTTTTTCCCTATGTTTCCACTCTTGCTAGGGACTCCCCCCTTGAACCCAGGGCACTCCCCTCCTGCCAACCTACCGCCCTTTTCTCATCTTCCCCAGCTCCTGATGGCCGCAATTTCCCGTTTCGGCCTTCCCTTTTTTTTTTGGACGAACTCGCTCAAACAAGGACCATCGACCGGGGTTTGGGTAACTTTTTTGTGGCCCCCCCCTTCCACCGTACATTTTTAGTGATTAGTACTGGCTTCCCTCCTATTACCCTTTTTTCTCTTTCAGCGGAAACGCTCCCCCTCAAAGTTTCAAAAGCCCCGTCCCCCCCCCACCTCGTAGCCTTGCAGCCCCTCACATCCTCCCCCATGCATTATAGGTCGTTTTAGCCCGTTAGTTGACCTTCTTCTCCCCCCACGTCATTCCCTTTCTTTCACATTTGTCCCATTGTGCCGCTCCCTTTGTATTCTCGTCTTGCCGTTCCGCGATGTTTGTGGTGCTCCGGGCCGCTCTTTCCTTACTCCAGCATTTGTGCCGATTTTATTGCGGTGGTAATTGTTGTTGCACATTGGCGAATGAGCCACGGTCCCAACGCTCTCTCTTCTAAGGGCCCTTTTTATGCCCAGTGACCGGGAGTTCCCCTTTTCCCAGTTAAGGAGTAGTTAACGGTTCAGTCTTTTTAATGTTTGCGAGATCAAATTTGTTTCTCCCCGTTCTAGGCCCTTTGCAACTTTGTTTCTAGAATGCAGGGAATTTTTTGCGTGGTCCCAATAATTCGGCCCCCGTTTGCCACCTTTCTCCCTTGCCTCTTTCAGGAGCTACATCAGCAGCTCTCCCCGAACAACTGTCCGCCACTTTCCTTATACCTTCCCACTTTGCATCCTTGTCCCTTATTTGAAGCTCTTCGGTCGAGTCCTGCCGCCAGGATTCAACACCCCCCCATTCCCCCCTTGTTTTTTTGATTCCCTTCACTTTTCCTGTCGGCATGCCACCCCTTTATCCCTGTGATTACTCCGACCATCTTTTTTGTTCACCTTTTGCAGGATTATCCCACGCTTGTCTGCATACTCACTGTTCCCAATCCTTCCAGACTCATTTTTTCACATCGCCCGTCCAATGATTCATGCCCAGATGTCCCCTTCGCAGGAGACGACTTGTTCACGCTCTTTATCATGTCTTTCATTCCGTGCCAGACCCACCTTGGCTTCCGCTTCGCCCCGCCCGCGCACGTTTCTTCCCCTTTACCCCACACATCCTATCTTCTTTTCTACTCCTTTCTTTTTCCCCCCTGGTGTCAGGCAACAACCCCGAGACACCCGGCCGGTTTCCAAGATTCAGTGTCCCCCATGGCTGAAACGTATCTTCCCTTACAGGTATCTGTGAGTAAAAGTTCCTTCCACTCAGATTTTTTGTCGACTCCCCCCTCCAATCCTGGATGACTTTTTCTTTCTTTTTGTCGTGATTCGGTCTTCAAGGAGGGAATCTAATGTGTTTCCCTGACCGTTCCCCCCCGAAGCTGCCTGTGTAGAGTTTCCCCGTTATTCTTCCCCATCATCGATTCACTGCCTCACTCCCCCAGCCCCCCCCGGTCATCCCAGCCTACATCCCCGCCCCCTCCTGGCCGTGGTTACCGGGAAGGCTTTAGACCACTATGAAACGTTCGCACCCTATCCCCCCCAATTCAACGATCACTTCCTTTCAGCGCTGCTGTGTTTGTAATGAGTCCCCCCCCCCGGATACCACGAAGGGCTTTTGTTTTCTCGTGCGGTTCGGCCCCATTTGCTCCTGCTGCACCGGCGCTCACGACTTATCCTGAACTCATGCCCTTTGTCCGTCTCGTGTACTTTTTTTCGTAATGCACTATACGAGTCTCCCCTTGGACCATCCACCCGGTTCCTTTTGGTGCGGGGCTCCTCCCTGTCTAGTGCCCTGTGCTCGGCATTGCGGTGCTATTGTTCTTTCCCGACGTCTTCCGTTTTGTTATTCACTGTAGCCGCCCGTCTGGGTTGTTTTTCCTTTTTTTTATTTCTTTTTCATTCTGTCCGATCTATTTCTCTTTGCCCTCCTCAACCACTGACGAGCCCAGTTTCTAACAGTCGTGCCCATTCGTGAAGTTTTTTTTATCTACCAGGTAGCACAGGGGACCAGCTGATCGGCGGGATTCTCAACGCCACCCCCGTGTGTACGATGATAGATATTAAAGTAAGAGCTTGATTCTTCGGTCTAACAAGACAGGGCCCTGATCAGATGACTTACCACAGCAGGACCCCCTGATTCGGCCAAGCAAGGACGATCGGGGAAAGCCTGGGATCATTAACGGTCGGACGATGCACAGGAGATGTCCCTCCTCATTTCTTTGCACGCCCTGACAAACGTTTTTTCAGATAGAGGCGATTGCCCGCTCTGATACCCAGGCGACCCCTATCTCCTCAGCAACTCCTAGTCTTTTTCCCCCTCATTACTATATTGCCCTGTCTTCAGGTAGAGTTGCGTCACCCAACCCAACCCTTGCTCCAGCCCGGTAAATAAGCCACTCATTGTACCCTTCTTTTCCTCCATTCCTTCCTTTTTGTTTCTGTTTAGGATTTCTGAAAATAGTTTTCTCGGCACAGTCCGGACGGATCCTTTCGTTTTGATTTGCTGTGCCGCGGTACCTTCTAGGCCAGTTCCTTCGCTTTGCTCCCTCTATTCCCCCCTCTCGTCAAGGTCTCGATTGCGGCTACACATCCTTCGCACTTTCTGAGATGTTCTTTCGTCGTACACGAAACCGCTGTTTCGTTGCCCCTCCTCCTTGTTATTGAAAACGGTTTGTTTCAAACCACATTTCTATCGTCTCGTCTTCTTTGGCAATCTCTTGGCCCTTCTTTTCAGCTCTTTTTCTATCAATCATTCGAAAAGCCATTCGTAGGTTGCTCAAGGGCTTCTCTTTTCCCCCCTCCAACTTTTTTTTTTCAGTCAGTCCAGACTATGTGTAAACTTAACTCTTCCCCTAACTCCCCCTCATTGGGCATCCAGTTGTATGAAGGAGGGCGTGCACGTTTTTTCCTCCGTTCTGTGCCTGGCCGAGTCACAAAACCCCGATTGCGAACCCGTCCCCAAATCACAGGCATGTCTTGCCCCATTCGCCCATATGCTGCTGTCATCGCCCTGCTCGCCTTTGCGTTATTTATCCGGAAAAGCAACGCCAGGGTTTCCCACCCCACTGAGCTGTGGACCGATAGGCCTTCCCTTTATCCCTACCCACGTCGGCCAGTTTTTATTGATTTTTCGGCTGCACGTGCTTCTGTACTTTATCCCGCCGTCCCCCCCCGCTTGACTTATACGGATGACAACGTATGCGCGGCCTATTTTTTTATTGCTTCGCTGTCGTTTACGGAGCTGCACAAAGCTTTGGTCTCTTTATCGTTCTTGGCGTTCCGTGTCCGCCTTTTGTTAGCGGTCAATTCCTTTAGCGATCTGGCAATTTTCCACGCAACTTTTGTCGCAGGCAACCAACCACTCTCCCCCTCCCCTCCCAACGCCCTTTCTTCTGCTGCCATTTAAATTTTTTTTTACCAGTCTCGGACCCGGCCTTGACGACCGCCAGCTGCCCTAACCCGAGGTAATCCGTCTTTCCTTTCTAGGATTTTTTTTTTCTTTCTTACGATAGACCTCTGCTGTCCGGTGACGCACTGACCTTTTCTACCCGGACCATGTGCGTGTCCGAGTGATAGTCCTAGTGCGATCCTTTCATCTCAGCTGCGCGGAACTTCAGATGTTTCAGTAATCACCTTTTCCGTTTTCCACACGTATCTGCGAACTGACGACCCAGACGAGAAGACGGATGGACTAAGTAGTATCTTCCTTTGAGTGTCTTGAATCCACTAGACCGTGCGGACAGTTACCGAGTCAATTCACATTCTCGTTACTCACTGTTTTCCTTACCATTTTCGGACGGAAAACCCTGTCTAGTTGTACTGATTCTTGCCCATTATTTGCTCGAACCCGGTGTCGGAGCAGGACGTGAACCAGCACACTCCTTCTTCCCCTAGTTTTTACAACCCCCTTTTTGAAAGAGGATGGATTGTCATCTCTCTGTTTTCTATCCCCCCCCCTTTGTTCTTCCTGTTTTCTAGCACTCCCCCTCATCCTGCAAGACTTCCTCCCGCCCAAAGAGACGCTTCTTATGTTTAGGAAGCGCCCGGTCATTACTCTTATTCATGCTCTCCGGTCCCTTCCTGCAGGCCAGGGTTTCGAATTTTTTTCTTTTTTACGCCGAGGCCGATTCGATAACCGGGAGGAACGTGTCTCTCGAAAATTTTCTCACCTAGCCCCCCTCCCTGATAACTGGACATCTACCTCGTCGTTCTCAGATTATTGTCCCTTACCCGCTACATGTTACCGTTCCTTTCCCCTCCGCCCATTCCCCTCCTTATTATGGATCCAGCTAACGGAGTGTTCCCCCTTTCTCAGCCGTAGAGCGCCCCCCCCCATCGTCCGACGTTGCCAGACCAGAAAGTTGCACTCGTCCCATTCATATTTTTTAGTTTTTCCAGTCTTTCCCCCCCCCCCACCTTTTTAAACCACTTTTGGATTCCGGGAGATTCCTCGCCGTGCCTTTTTTTGTTCTTTTTCTTTTTGGAATCTTGGTTTTATTCCTCAACCCACCTCCACTTTCCCCCCAAGAGTGCGGTCAGAATCGTGACCAAAATACAACCTTGTTCCCCCGTTTTCGACATTCAACTCGGAAAAAACCAATTAAAACACACACTTTCGCAATTTCGGTGTTGATTCTTCAAGGCGAGTTATGTTGCTTCACCTACCCTTTGATGAGTTCTTTCGGTTAACCCACTTGTCGCTCCCTTCGCTCGTTGTATTTCACTTACTGTTCCATCCTGCATTTTGCTTATGGGAGCGTTGGTCGGCTTTCCTTGCGGATGTTGTATTTCTTGTCCTTTTCACGGAGGCGAAGTTGGCTCCTTCCTTGGCTTGTCTAGCAACTAAGTTTTCGGAAAATCGAATTTACCCCCGCTTCAGTTTTCCTCCACCCCGTCCATAGCTCCTTCCACCTATTTCTCCCCATTGCACGAATCAACGAACATTCTCTTCCCGAGCCTCTTTTCCGAGCATCCGTTTTCATTACGGCTAGGTCCCTTGCCTTTGACAGCCACTAGGAGACCTTGTCGCTTCAAGTCTCCCGGGCCCCCGTTTTCTTAGTCCTTTGTTAGTCGGAGGCAGCCGTATTAAGCCTGTCCAGTTGGTTTCTTCCTTCCCCTGCTTCTGGCCATGACATCCCCGCCCCTAGGGCGCATTTCCCCCATTTTCCGCCCAGATACTGTTGGGCCCTTGTTTCAATGCGGCAGTAAAATATTCCCTTTCCATCTCGGATCTTTTTTGCCTCCCGACAAGTCCCACTTGTCCTGCTCTTCTGGCCCCGACATAGAGCTCTCCTTTTAAGGTCTCTCATCACCAGTTCTCCCCCCTCTGCATGGAGAACGACACCTCCACTGGTCTGTTGCCGCCCTCCGGTGTTGTTTCAATCAGACCCGCAGTCCTGTCCCTTCTGGGGACCGTCCTGAGACTTACCACGCCTATAATAGAGAAGAAACAGTTCTTTTTTTGAACCCCTTATTCTCGACATCCAGATCCGATCCATTCTGCGTATTGATTCCTCCTAATTTAAAAGTGCCACGTAGGTATTTCGGGTTATCCTACCCCCCCGGTGGTCCCTGTATTTGCTACGCTTCTTATTTTCAGACATCCCTTTGTGTTGTTTTCTATTTCCCGACAACTTAACAAACGCCGACTCGCCCCGTTTTTCTTTTCTTTTTTGGTGTTTTTGTGCCGAAAAGTTTTTGCCAGCTGTCCCCCCCCCCTCTAAGTCAGATGGCTCTAATGATAGTTGATTTCGCAGTCACCCCCCGCTGTCAATCAACTGTTTCGTTCCCTTTCTACTTCGGAGTTTCCATTACACGTTGTGATTCCCTGTCCTGACGATGTCTGCTTTTCTGGTTTACAGAATGCACCCCCTTCGCCCGATGTATTCTGGTCTTGATCCTGATTTGTGTTGACAATAGGACGTAAGACTGTTGTGATTCGGCGTGGAATCTTCGACCCCCCAAGTGTCTTATCTGTAGGCCAAGCCGGCATATCCTACAACTCTTGTCTAGAGTCCCCCCCGCGTTCCCTAGGTCCTTCCCCACCGTTCCGTCCCACCGCCGGTCCCCTCCCTTGACACCATATGGCTGCTGGACGTGCGTTGATAACTTTGATGGATGTATTCCTCACCCAAGCCATTCCCTTCCTTCGCATCTCTCTTGCTAATCCTGCACCCAAGACGCCTTACCCTGCCGCCTTGATAATTGGAAGCGCCACAAGGTTACTTTTTCATCGTTGGACACAAGTCATCCTTTCTCCTCTAATCACAGACCTTCTGATCCCAAACCCGGAGTAGACAAGGGGTAGGAGGTCTATACTCTTGCTTCCGAGTTTCCATTCTCTTAAGGCTACGCTCTTTAAACCTCGCTGGACCCCCAAGCTTGAGTTTCTCACCTTTCAGCCCGTCGAGGTTCCCCCAATCCAACCAACCCCTTTCCAGAACTTTTTCCCAAAAGTTCCATCGCCTCATCCGATCCATACATTCAGCTCAAAACAGTACATGTCTCCCCTTCCGGCCTGATCCGACGTATGTCGTCTTATCTAGTTCCCATGGACGACATTTTCCCCCCCGGACCCTGGCGACTGGGTTGTTTTACTTTGTTTCTTATCACCCAGTTCGGCCCCCCAATTTTGTTCGTGAGGGAGAGGTTTCTCTCCCCTCTTTTTTCCATTTCTTTTTTCCTGCAGACGGGACCCCTTAACGAAAAGAAACTTTTCCCCAAAGCGCTTTTTTCTCCTCTCAGATCCCACTTCACGTTTTTTATCACTAGGCACCCATGCTTTTTCAGTCATTGACGAGTATTTTGGTATTTCAGTCTCTCCAGGTTCCGGTCGCACTTTTCAGGTTTATCTGCTTCCCCATACATTTTGTAGTTTGACTGTTTTTTACTTGTAACCCTTTTATCTCCGGTCCACACCTGCAGGCACAAAAAAGCCAATTTTTCAGATGACCTGCTCTGTTACGGTTAAGTGAATCATGTTGTTTCTCGAAATGACAACGTGTAATGAACCTCTAAGGCTTATACCCAAACCCATACTGTACCATTTTAAGAGACGGGCTCAGTTCTGTACAGGACCTCCATCTGTGGCCGCACCTCCTACCAGTTCAGAGAAACTTCCTTGACTTTGAGTCAAGTTCACATGCTGAGCACCTTTATGGGGTCCCGGCCATCCTAAGTGGCCAGGACCAACCCTCTCCTTGCGCTGGGTGCTTTTTTCAAAGCTTGCACACTTCTTTTTCCCGTCCTCTGGCTACTGTCAGCTATAGAATGGCAAAGTCTCTCTTCCCCCCAAGCGCACCTAACCCCCGCAGCATGTTTTTTCTTGATGTCACCCCCTCGGCGAGAGGTTTGAACATAGGAACGCCCCCCT
>Ga0179593_1481187_pt1 | contig 13603 bp, 12 predicted proteins | sample CZODoug2_1_08_16_FD_185931 | JGI IMG/M metagenome (GOLD analysis project Ga0179593, IMG submission 185931) | Vadose zone soil fungal communities from Angelo Coast Range Reserve, California, USA - CZODoug2_1_08_16fungal (PacBio error correction) | ecosystem: Environmental > Terrestrial > Soil >... | reverse complement strand
CTTGACCCTTTTTCTTTTTCCTTTTATGACCCGGAGCGGCTCCCGTGCCCCCCCTTGGGGGTTCGCGGCGAGTGCGATTCTTCCCCGCCTTCTCCAACGCCACGATATGTTATCTGTTTCTTTCCTTTTTTCTTTCTTCCCTATTCCGCTCCACCCATAACCCCGATTCTTTTCTTTCCCCCACTTTTTTCGCTTCGGCTCACACATCCACGACATCCCGTGAGAAAGCCATCGGTTCTAACCTTTCTGTATGTTCAGCCCGGCGCGAGTTTTTGCGGATTTTTCTTCTTTCTCGATTCTCTCTCGATGGTATTTGGCTTTCCGGATAATCTACATGCGACCCCTGCCGAAATCTGTGCCCTTAGACCCCTAAGGCTCAAGGTTTCTTGACAATTCCTTCATGGATTGCGCTTCTCCTTCCCCTCCGACCCTGCTGACCAGGCATTTGAGATCCGTCAACCTTCAGTCCCAATAGGGCAGTGCAAAGGCCTTTCAGGGAAGATGCCCCCCCGCCTGCCTACTTTTTCTTCGCCATTATTTTATATCCTCTCCCCACTCGCGAGATCGACCGCATTCTCCGCATCCCGAGTCGAGATTGCCACAGCGTAAGTCCGCTTCCGATTTCTCTGCTCATCTGCGGGAGACCCCCTTCCCGCTGGAGTTTCCGGTTTGGGCGGACGAATCAGTTTTCCCTCCCGCCCATTTATATTGCCGCGTCTCGACTTACATTTTTAGTTCGGAATGATGGGAAGGATGGTTCCCACGTATTTCCCAAGCGCGCTAGTCTTCCTTTCAGAATCTTGACCCGCCTTTTTTTCCCTCTTTATGACCCCCCACGACCGCTCTCCCTAAACCTCCCCCCTCTTATGATATCGTTCGACAAATGAAAGATGACTCTACTATGATCTTCTTTTTGGAGTTTGCGGTCCCCTGGATCGCGGAAGACCCAGTTCGCTGCGAGGCGGATTAGGGGGTCGCGCGGCTTTTCTAACCAACGTCCAACGGAACCGCCTTTTTGCACCCTCCGGTTCTCTTCGACCCTCCGCCCTACGTGAATTCCCCATTTTTTTTATTCTTCTCATACATGGATTTCGTGTTTTTTCTCTGACGCATCATCACACGTATCATCTGGGAAGCCAGCGGCCCGTATCCTCTGATCTCTCGCCCCCCCCCATTTCCGCCGCCAACCGCGGTTGACTTGCTTCAGGATATTCTCGGATACTGTCTTCCTTCCCATCGTAACTTGTCGGAAAAAAATCTGCTTTTTCCCCATCAGCTTTCCCCCCACAGTGCGTCCTATACCCTTTTCCCCCCCCGACATGGCTATCAAAGGCCCTTCCTTCGTACTTCGTAGAACGTTCCTTTCTTCCTTTTTGCCAAGTTTCCACTGCTCCCACCTCTCCTTTTAGATGATGAACCCCTTCCTTACTTCGAAAATCTCTTCCCTGCTGCGCAAGTTTCGGGGATCTGACGTTCCGTGTATAACTGGCTGCCCCTCCGCTCGATCTGTAACTACAATTTACGCCCGTTCTCCCTTCTTTTTCCCTTGATGGTATGCGTGGAAATGGCTTTTTTTCGACGTGTTCTCCTGAGCGATGATGCTTTGATCTTCTCTCTGCATCATCGCTCGCCGGGCATTTTTCTCTTTTTGGAGCCAAGACTCATTTGTGAACTTTCCTCGACCCTACGCGAGATGTTTTTTTTTATTTTTTTTTCTCTTCCGAAAGGGCCCAGGATGCCCACCCTTTTTCTGCCATAAGCGTCGTTCGGCTTTTTTTCCCTTCCTTTGAAGCGCCGCGACAACGACTCGTAGCGTTCCGCCGGGAGCAGGGGGTGAGAGTTTGACAACCAGTACATTCCCCCGATCGAGTAATTTTCGCCGATGTTACGTTGAACTAATTCCTCTCTACTATTCCTTGAAGAGATTAATGGTTCCTTTTTTTCGAAGCGTTGAAATTTTCTTTCATTGCGGGTTACCCCTCTCGATTTTTTCATGCCCAACCCATGCCCCACTCTATCCGGAGACTCTCTCTTTTAGTTTTTTGGCCCGCTGCAGTCCCGGTAAAGGCTCCCCAATCGCTAAGACGCTTAGGAAGCCGCGGTCTTTTTTCCAGTATGCGTGACTCACCCCCCCTTTTTCCCTTTGCGGCTCTGGAACAAGTTCCCCCCATTTATTCTGGGATCTCCCCCCTTTTGGAGCGAGTCGATGCGAGCCTGAATCTCAATCCCCCCCTTTCCCGCTCCCGGTCGTACACCTTCTCCGCGCAGTGTCACGCAAACCCACCCCGCCCCTCAACTCTCCCTCAATTGGAACTCTTCTTTCTTCTCCCATTCGCTTGCGGTTGAACGCTGGGTTGCCTCTTGCACGATTCCTTTAAAAGAACCCTGACCCTTTTTTTTTTCAAAGTGTTTGCGCTGACGCGTCCTATTCCGTTTTATAAATCCATGACATGGCGTCAACAGTACCGTGCGTCTGGCATTTTTTCACGGGGGCCCAATGTCGCCAACTTTTTCCTAAGAAGTTTTCCTTCCCTTGTGGGAAATCGCCTTTTTCCTTTTTCCCCCTCCGGTCCCCTGGTGTCTCTGAGTTGCTCTAGGAAGGACCTGCGATTGTTCGTCCATATTTCCTTCTGCCATCTTACCAGACCCCTTCGAGAGAATACTGCCAAGGCTTTCCTGTGCTTCTAGCATGGTGGAGATAAAGTCTTCTGTTTTCTTCGATAGAATGGCCGCTTTATTTCACATATCCCTTCTCTGGTTTCGGCCATGCTCTCTCCCCACTCAGATCTGACGAGTATGATCCTCCGGCTTGCATAGTTTCAACTTGAGGGCTAAAAGCCCTGTTTCTTTTTTGCGTCCCCCCCCTTTCCTTAAAATTATTTTCTTTTTTATTCTTTCTCTTATGGGCGGTGGACAATCCCTCCCCCCCATTTCAGATTACCATCGCGAATGGAGTCTGAGCGATCACTTTGGATCCGCTGGGGCGCACCCACCTAAGAAGAGTTCTTTTCCCTTCCTTCTTATTTTAGGAAGTGTAACAGAATACTTCATCTTCTCCCTCCGTGAGAGGTTTTCTTTTTTGGTTAAATGGACCCTGTCTTCCCGATTCATCTCCAGCATTCCCTCTGGCAATGTTTGACATCAGGCTTTTCCCCTTGATAAGTTTGGGGACCCTATTTCCCTTTTTCCGGCCCCCTTGAACCTACTTTTCGCGACAGGAAACTTTCCCCTTTCTTCCCCCCGCAGAAAGAACTACTTGTCCAGACCCCCCTCTCGCGTCGTCACTTTTTCCAGCCTTTCCTAATTCAAGGTATAGTGAAGTGCGTTTTACCCCTTAGCATGGCTTAGTGCTGGCGACTCTGCTTTTTTTCTTGGATTTTTAACTCTGTTTCCCTCCTGGTGGGGACCCTTCGATCACTTTTCCGCCGGACATGTCCACCAGAAGTTCTTCCCGGACGATAGCCGTAACGCTAGACACTCATTAGTCAAGATGTTCTGCTTCTTTCCTTAGTCAGCGCATCCATTAGGATACAATTCCCCCTGGTTGCACCGTAGAGACTTTTCATTTTCCTTCCTTTCACAGATTAGCGTTAAAATTAGACCTGGGTCAAGCCGATTCCATCGAGATCATCTCCCCCCCTCCTCCGACCAAACTAAGCCTCCCCCCCAAATTTAGCCCCTTCCATCCGAGACAGGTCTTCCGCATTTGATCCTGATCCGATGAGAGTAGGTTTCTTCTGAATCTCTCCTCAGCTTGTTGAACTCCTGATTATATTAGATTGTTATTTTTGGGTTAAGCGGAAGCTTGAGCTTAAGCCGCCTGGCCACTCCTCTCCCAGAGAGTTAAGTGGATCCGCGGGACCCCTTCAGCTTCTCCGCCGAGCCCTACCCCCTTTGTACTTTTTCGTTGCTATCCTATCGTTAATGAGCAATCTAGTTTCTTTCTTTTTTTAATCCATAAGTTTTGATAGAGATCGGCCATCGCTTTCCTCTATCCCTAGGAGGCCCAGTGACCGAAATATTTTCAGTCTTTTCATCGGAATTTTTTTTCCCCTTCCCGCGGCGCCTGAAAACTCTCTTCGGTCTGATTCGGGGATCCGTTCTCCTTCCCTTCCCAAAACACCTTCTAAGACTCCTTTCCCCACTGCTGCTCGCCCTCCTTACGCTAACACACAAATCAAACGCCTTCGCAAGTCACCTCCTTCCTTTCCGTGCTGCGTCATCTTTCATGCCCGGGCGGCTTTTGGCTCTCTTTTTGTCTTTGTGATTGGAGATGATCTCTTTTGACGGCTCCTATGACCCCTCCTCCTTCTCATATCTTTTCGGAACGCCCGATCTTTGTCTTTCTCCCCCTTATAGCGTGCCACCTGAGCGTTCAGGATCTCTTTTTCAGGTTCCCTAGAGTAATGAAAAACTGTTTCATTTTTTTCTGCTAACCTGATTCGCAGCAACCTTCTTTAGTGAAAGTCTGTCCTTTGACCTTTTTTCTTTCGACTGGGATTCCGCACACTTCCCTTCCCCATGCGAAAAGAGTATGCTCGCCGCCCCCTCCATGGTTTAAGGAGTGCAGCTACGTTCACTTTTCTCCCTATGCTCGATTTGCTGGTGACTCGCGGTGAAGTTTGGAGTTACAATCCTTATTTTTCTCTTTACTGCAGCCATGTGCTATGTCCTGTTCTCCCCCCTTACATTCTATGAGTGGCGTCCTCTCTTTTCTTGAAGGATGTCCCCCCTTTTTCTCCTCGGTTCGCCTCGCAGATGGCAGAACTTTCCCTTTCCGAGACTTTCCCGAATAATTCCTTGACTTCCCCCCCTACTCTAGACTTCTTGAAAACTGACCGTGATCTTCTGTTTCCACCCCATTCCCTATTAATTAAGCGTTTCTTTCTTTCTTTGGGGCTTAAAGCGGGCGGTTCCCCCTTTCTCTTCTAACCCCCGTAGTCTGCGATGAGTAGAGGAGGAATTTCTTCTTTACGCAGCGGACTGAACACGCCCACTGACCCCTCAATAATGTTGAACATTCCGGTTTTCCCCCTCCGTCTTCCCTCAGTGAAATCCCACTTCGACCCCCTTCTTGAATCGTCCCTAGATATCGCGTTCCTTCCCCCCCCCCTCTCGAGGATCTTCTAAAGCGGGCAGCTCATCTAACCCCCAGGCCTCCTTGCTCTCCCCCCCCCATTTTCGAGCCCCAAAACTTTTTTTTTTCCGTTTTTCGCAGCGCTTCCTCTTATCCGCTCCAGCATGTTTTCCATTCAAATTCCCTCCCCTTTCTTTCTTGGGATTAGGATCCATCATATGCCACACAACCGTTGGCGCACTTTTCCCTTGCAAAACAGTTCCCCATGGCGATTCCCAGCTTAAACCCCGCTTGGTCCCCTTGATCGTGGAGTTTATTGGTTGTTCCTTTCCACCAAAAATCCGCACGCGATTTTGTCCTGGGCCCCCTATTTTATTTTATAGAACGCGAACTTCTTCGTCCCCCCCCCCTTGAAGCCCTTTTTTCTTGAGTTCCGGCGCCCGCGATATAAGAATACCCTCTTTCTTCCCGATTTTTTCCACCTTAAATAAGCTTTCTCATTGGTCTTCCGGTCTTCGGGCTGAGTGTTTCTTTACTTCTTTTCTTTTTTCTCTCGGAGCTTTGATGGTTCTTTGTCGGAATGTACTCTTTCTTCCGTAGTCGAAATTGCTCGGTCTGGCTCGACAATTGTTGGGGAAATTTTCCCTGCGCTGAAACGCGAGATGGGATCGTCCTTTCCGTTCCAGTACACCCATTCTTCCCAAATAGCTTTTTTTCGCGCTTTGCCGTGGGCAGTTTCCTCGACACCTTATGGTGCGTACGCCGGGATGTCTTTTTCTGGTTTGACCCTGCACCATTCCCCCTCCGCGGAAGTTCGACGCTGTTAAGTGGTCATCTCTCTCGAGGGTAAGCCCACTCCGTGTTTTTTTCGAGAGATTTTCCATGGTTTCCCCTGTCTTCGGAGAATTTACTCCCGTTTTTCCTTCTTTGGTTTGCCAGCTCACCCTTACTCCTATCCCTCCTGACTGATTGCTGTCGGGCCCCCCCCCTTCCCTTTCTCAAGGCTTCAAAAGCGGCTCCCGCTTATGAACTTCTTATTGCATCCTGGGCCCGTCCGGAACTCCATTCTTCTGAGAGGAAAAGCCCCCAAAACGAGTCCCCCTCTCCCTTTAAGTAGCGAAGGCGCTCGATGATTCTCTCTACCAGGACCCCATCGATCGATCCTTTACCCTTCCTTTCCCTTTCCAGTTCACGCCATCACACGCTCTCCGGGCTCATTGCCCCTTTTTTTATGTAAAGCCCTCTAGCTTCTTTTTTCCTTGGAGTGCCGTATCATCTTCCCTCCCTCTTTAAAGACTCCACCCGAAACTTGGCGCATCCGTGGACACCTTTGCGAGCCTTCTCGAAATATCTAGAACATCTTTGAGGATTTTTGTTCTCCCGAGTTTGGTTTGGCCAATTCCCCCGCACGAGCCCCTTTCTACTCCTCTTAGACTTTTCCCCTTTTTTAATGATCCTTTCCCTGGTGCTGCTTGGATGCTTCAGACTGTCGATTTTGCGACCGACCTTTTGCTGCATCTGAAAGATGAGAAATTTACTTTTCTTTTAATAAAAAGGTGGTGGCGCGATGTTCCATTACAGGATGAAGGGGTTCCTTGTTCTATTTCATTTCCCTTTTTTTTCTTTCCCCCCTTTTCTTTTTGTTATGACTTTCCTGATTTTTATACTCCCTATAGCTTATGATACTCAGGGATATTCCCTTCCTTGAGGTTCCCCCCTACGGATTTTTCTTTCCAGGTAAACTCTTTTAGTTTTTTGTCTTTGGTTGCAGGGCGACGGACCATGTCATTCCCCTTATAGGTCCGGGGTCTTGTCAGCTTGGACCGCCCGCTTTCCCCCACTAAGTTTCAATTACCCTTCCTCCCCCCCCCTCTTCTTTGGTAGGGAGGTAATCAAAGATCGTTCTTTTTTCACTTTTTTAGGGAAGGGATAGTGCTTCGTTGGACCCCCCCTTCCCCTTTTTGTAGATTGCGCCTCCGCTCCTCTGGCCATTTTTTAGCAATGACTCGGCTAAGGGGGGCACATACGTTCCCAGTTCCACTTCCCCCCAAATATGAAGTACTTTCTCTTTTTCCTTCATCCCATGGCCCCGGAAGAAGCAAGACCTAATCCAACACTTCAGCGCATAGTAACTGTTTTCCCCCCTATGACCCTCCTCGGTATAGGGAAGATTCGTCTTCCCTTTCTTTTCCCTCTGCCTTTTTAGCTTCAGCTCTCTTTTCCTCCTTTCTTCTTTAGACTTCAAAAATCATGGTTCTTGCATTTATTCTCTTTCGCAGGCCCTCCTTTTCCTCCCCTCGTTCCCCGATTCGGTTTTTACGCGCGACAATTCAGTCAGCAGGTTCCGGGTTTCTGGAACCGCCTCAATTTCCTTTGATTACCAAACGCCAGGTGGCACGCCCAGCTCGATCCTTTCTTTCTTCAGCAGTCTGCCGTTCCGAATGTAGATGATAGGACCTTTCAGGACCTTAGTTCCCTCAGACCTCGCCACCATCTAACATCCCTCTCCCCGCGCGAGGGAATTCCCTATATCCATATGCCACTCATTTTCCCCTCGATCTTCTTTCCCCTTGTGACGATGCTGTGCGCAGGACCTCTTCATCCTTTGTGACTTCCTATATTCGAGTGTTTTTCGTTGGCGGCAATAAAGCGGGAGCCCGCTCGCCAGCTCCCCCAGATCGTTTTACCTGTTTGCTCTTAGTGCGCCCCCATTGTCTCCCGCGCCTCTAAACTCTAAGGTCGGGCACGGGTCCGCTCCGTTCAACTCTTTTCAATAATTTTCCTTTTCCGTTGTTTTTCTGCGAAAACTTCTGGATCGTGCGAGAGAGGACCATCCCTTTCACCTTCCTTTCTCTCAGCTGCGCTCATGTGTTGACATGAAAGCCCGGCTACAACGATTTTTTTCTTTTTCTGCTGATTCGAGGATTTTGTTTTCCTCTTCTTTCCCTCTTAAAGTCCATCACACTCTCATGATAAGCATCTACAACCATGATGCTCGCATTAAGGAGCCAAAACCCCCTCACACTCTCGTTTTCAATCTCGCGGTAAAGGAGGCAGCTCTTCTTATGGCTGCCTTGTATCTTTTCCCCTTCCTTTCGGATGTGATTGGCGATTTTTTGATCAGGAATACGTCACCTCCTTCATTACCCCTTTCTAACGGCGAATGTTTCCTCTCTTTTAAATCCCTCCTTTTACCGCTCCTTCCCCCGTCATGGACGCGGAGAACCTATTTCCATGCTGCCCCGTCTTTGCGGAGTCTCCCCCCCCTCCTTCCCCCCTCGGCCCGGTTTTTAATCTTCTCCTTCCGCGCTAACTGTTCCTCCCCCCTTTTCACTGAACAAAGGCGAAACGCGAGCGCTTGAACTCTTTGAGAAGTCGATTGCCCTCTCCCTTCATTCCCGTCCGCGACCTGGATGCTTGATTCTCTGACTGACCACATTACGCAGCGGTTTTTTGGGCTGACGAAATCAGTGAGTTCGTGCTTTAAGACCCCTTGATCTTGTCCTTTCCTCCTCTTCATAGTGGCGGCACGATTTTAACGGATGACAAATTTTGTTTTCCTCTCGTCTTCAGAACCAGTCCCGTATCCGGCAGAATATTACCTCCCTAATTGCGGCAACGACTCATCTCACTTTGTACCAACCATCTTATGCCGGATCCCTCCATGGAGCTAATTATGAGGGTGACTGTCACCGGGTCCCCCCAATTCCCCCCTCTGCCGAAGTCAACCCTTCTCCCTCTTCTTTTTTAGTAGGCGATCTTTTCCGCCGCCTGAAAGTGCTACCTCCCACCCACACCCGTGACCATTTTTTTCCTTTTTTTGAGACTTCGAAATCCCGTCTTGGATCCGTGAAATCACCTTTTTCTCCCCGATTTCTTCTACCCGAGATTTCGTTTTTTCCCTCCTTCCTTCACAACCCCTGGAGCATAGTGAAGTCCAAAGAGCGGCCGTCTATCGAACCCTCTGCAGCCCCCTTCTCCCACCTTGAGTCCCCCTTACCCCTTTTTTCTTCCGTGGAGGATATTCCTGGATCTCCGTGTCGCCAAGTCCCCTTGTAACAAACTCTTCGTGTCCCCCCTTCTAATCCATAATCCCACAAAAGGTGCGTCGTCCTATTGTCCCCCCACTGGTGTTTTCAACTTTTCTCCCCACGGGATCGTGACATTTGGCCCCCGTCCGGCTCCCCCCCCCAATCGAAAGTTTTGCTTTTTTTCCTCGACCTTCCTCTTTAAGAGCGCACGATACCCCACTGCTGCGCCGGTTGTGTGCTTTCTCTGTCCCCCTCCTAAGGCACGGCGCTTTCCTTCTCGTCGGCTTTAACGAAATAAGAGTTTTCCCCCTGCTCCTCTTCTGGACTCTTATGTGTTCTGCTTTCCTGGAGTTTTCGTGTCCGACGGAGATCGATTTTCTCCCCCAGAATAGGGCACCGAGCCCATAAATGTCTTTAGCGGTCTTCCTCCCACCTATCATTGTGGGGGAACTTTTTTACTAGCGTAAGCCGATTTGCTGCTTCTCTCCCTGACCTTTTCTCTCAAGCCGTCGTTCTCCTTTCTCCTCCCCCCCTTTCCTCCTTTTTCTTCCGTGACTTCCGACGCGTCCATTTCTTTTTAAAAGGAGCTAGTGGGGGAGATTTTGCACATTGTAAAAGCCTTCGCTTTTTTTTCCCTGGTCGTGTCCAAAACCCCCCTTAATCTCTCTCCTCATCCGTGTTTTTGAGGATCCACCTTAAGCGCGGCGAACTTTCTATTTTTTACAAATGATTCTTTTCCCCACCCCTTTCCTGCTTTCGTCGCTTTGAGCGTGTTCTTCGGTGTTCGTCAAGTCAAAATGCTCCCTCCCCTTTTCAGCATCCTTGGCATCTGTGTGTTTTCTTTGTTATTTAGTTGATATTTGTATACATTTTTATAGCGAGTTTTCTTCTAGGACACTTACCAACCAATTTTCCCTCCTGCGCCATTTGGATGCGTTGTCACCAGCTGACCCTTCTTTCAGATCCAAGGACCCATCGTCGCCAGGCCTCTCCTCTTAAAGGTAAAGCCCTAACACCCCCTTCCGTCCCATTTCCCTTCTCAATGATGAAAGATTTATTTTTCCCAGCCATCGGCTTGGTTATTTATTCTCCTCGGCACGGCCGAATCCCCCCCCGACCCTTTGGCGAACTCATGTCCTTATTTGAGATTCTTCCCTGGAGAAATATCCATCCTTTTACCTTTCGAGTTTTATTTTTCTTCCTTGCCAGGGGGGACCAATGTCCGAGCCCGGTGGCCTCTCGTCTAGCTGTTTAAGCGTCTGGACTTTTCCCTTTGTCCTTGGCACTTCTCAGTCGCAAATTTGGCATGATGGATTATCCGAGGCCTTCTTTCCCTCTCCCGAGGTGTCTGAACAGACACTGCCGATGGAATATCTCCGTCACAGTCCCCTGAAGGAAGAAACCTTTTTTTTTCCTCTCAGGTGTGGCGATCAAGGTTGGGCTCGTTTTGAATCCCGTTTTTCCCACCCCCTATTTCTTCTTTCAGGAGCGCGTTGCACCGAAGAACGATTCTCCTCCGGCGCAATGGTGATTTCAAGGTAGGTCCTCCCCCCCCTCCCTTCTTCCTTTTACGTTAATCAACAGTTTGCGTGTTTTTTTTTTGGGCGGGCCGTCGCGGCGGTCACCACCCTCCGCGTTACCGTCCATATTTTCGACGTGGGAGCGGTCAGCCTCCTGGGTCCTCCCTTCCTCCAATCATCAGGAATTAGTCAATTACTTTCGTATTGGAGGGCCTTTTTTCAGAAGTCCTTCCTTTCCCTCATATAGGAGTCGTTGGCCGAGGAACTTTGTCTTGACCCCCTTGCGACCTGCCCTTGGCCCCTGATTCTGGCCTCGTCGATGGTATCCCGATACTTTTTTGCCCCCCCCCCCTAATAGTGCCGACACTCAATATACCGACGGTACCGTCCCAATACCATGGCGGAAGCCTCAAGTCCTTGCTTTCAAGCCCCTTCCAGCGCGCGTCCCTGTTTTCCCCGCGATCCCTCTTCCGGCGGACTCCTGTCCTATGCCAATCTCCTTGCCATGGTGTGCTCTTTCTACTCTCGCGCGTTTCGACTTGTCTCCTTGCTATATAACATTCGTACCCAGCCCCTTCTCTTTTTCCGCTCCAGTTACCCATGCCAGGTTTCTTCCTAATTAGTTTTCTGAAATCTGCCCAACCTTTCCGTACCCCTCTTTTCGGAGTTCGGGAACTTTTTCGGGTTTCTTGTTATCCCTTTCTTCCCTCCTTTGGCACGCGATCGCGTCATTCGTCTCTCTCCCCTTTTCGCCTTCCGAAGTAGACGGGATACCCTTATCCCCTTAGCCGGCTTCGCCCTCCAGAGATAATCCTTCCCCGTCCAAATCAGAGCCCAAAACGGCGCCGGTTCAGCATGCAATCAGTTCCCCTTTGCCGCCTGCCTAGAGTCTTGCGCACTGGCCGTTGATTTAATGTTAGAGCCTTCCAGTAGTTTTTTACTTCCCCTGCTTATTCGAGTTGGTATCCTTTTCACTCGGAAGAAGAGAGTTCCCTCCCCGTTCCCTCAGACCGATGTTTCAGTGCTCTGGCGATTTCCCCACTTCCCCGCGCCGCAAATACGGGTTGCCATTTTTTCTCTCCTTTCAAATTTTCCATATCAGTTTCGGCATCTCTTCCCCAGTTCTGAGAGCGATCACTGATCTCTCCGATTTCCCCCGAGCCGCGGCCATCGTGCCCTTCGGGAGTTTCCTTTAGAATTGGGGAAATCCGCTTACTGTTCCCAAACTCTGGTTATCTGTCTGAGCGGCTTTCCCTCTTCTGCATTTTTCCCGCTCCACACATAACCCTCTCTCATCGCCTCACCCCAATCGCTTCCGGCTTTAACATCCCGAACTTCGCGTTTTCGCAGACATCGGCCATTTTTTTTTTTGATGGCCCCTTCGCGCGTTTGCGCTTTTTGATTTAGATGATACTCTGCCGGCTCCGGCCTCCGAGACCCAGTCTCCCTTCGGAACGGCGTCTATGTGTCAAATACGGTTCTGATAGTCTCTTTTTTCAACCTTCATGGGTCGTGCTATTCCGCTAAGAAAACTGTGACCCGCCTTGGGTCGCACCAATCGTCTCAGAACATTTTTTTTTTGAAGCTGCCGCGGCACAATTTCCGAACTTGTACCTCTACCAACGGGCGGACTCTGAGAGATCGCCAGTTTTCTCAGCAATGCAATCTCAGCTCCGTCAATTGCGCCAGCCTGGTTTTTTCCCTTCTGTAGACCCATTCCCCCTTTTTTCCTTGGGCTCCTCAGGAGGCCTTCCTTCCGCCTTCCCCTTTATGCGACCCGTACAGTTCATATGCGAGGTGATGGCGGCACTTCATGGACCGGATTTCCGTATTCTTTTCCCATCGCCTCTTAATACCCCGGGAGTTGCAGAATGAAGCTCCGTTTCCGAATCCTATCACTCTTTGACGCTCTTTTTTTCTTAGGATTAACGTTACCACTACGAAAACTGACGTGCCGCCCCTATTGAGGCTGTGGTCACCGTGTCTTTTTCTACCAGGATAGCGGCCGACGCCCCCGTTCCCCCTCTGACTATGGTAGCTGAGGAACTTTTTACTTTTCGTTTTCCGACCACGCCAACTACCCCTGACATTACTGTTTACGGTGAGCCATCCTTCAATTCCCTTTTCCTCAAATTGCCGCCGGACACTTCCCCGTCTTTCTACGTTTCAGGAGAGACTTATAAAAAACCCCTACTTTCTCTATTTAAAGCGTTGGCCAGTCCTTATCAGCATCCCCGCAGCCTGTTTATCCATTTTCCCCCTCGACCGGTTTCCTCTCCTATAGTCCATTTCTTCTCAGTGTCTTTCTGCACATTTCAAATTTCCCCCCAAATCTCTGTGCCTAGATTAGGATCCCTCCTTGCAAACCCCAGTGCGACGGTCATATTTTCCCACCCCCAATGGAGTTCCCAATTACCTTTCCCAGAGAGTAGTCGCCCAGTCTCGTGGGATTTGGACCGGGAAAAGTAAACCAACCCCAAATCCGCCCTCTCCTCTTTCGCTGCTGGAACTTCCGTTATATCTTTGAAACTCTGCAGCTTTTTTTTTCTTTTTTTCTTGCCGGACCTTTTCCGAATAAGGAGCACCGCTTTCCTCCGATCGCTGCGTTAAAGTACTCATCGTCTCATTTGGTTTTCCGGTTTTGCCGCTATGTGGTTCGCGTGGAGAGGCGGAGTCCGGTTTGAGCGAGAGGTTTTTACTTTTCTCTTCCTTTCCCTCTATGGGCATCATCGGAAGCTCCGTCGTCCAATTATCTTTCTGGTCACAGACTTTTCTCCCCTTTTTATTTCCTCGAGCGCACACCCCTCCCTATACTTTTTTTATAAGGGAAACTTGAGCCAGCCTCCGGTTCTCCGTTCCGCGCTGAGCCTTGAGGCGGCCCCTTGCCGCTTCCCAGTAAGTCTCGGAGAAGGTAGCTTTTTCTTTCTCGGGAAACTCCATTGAACCCCTCCCCGCGTTTCTCCTCGCTGTATCCC
>Ga0179593_1307910_pt1 | contig 13603 bp, 8 predicted proteins | sample CZODoug2_1_08_16_FD_185931 | JGI IMG/M metagenome (GOLD analysis project Ga0179593, IMG submission 185931) | Vadose zone soil fungal communities from Angelo Coast Range Reserve, California, USA - CZODoug2_1_08_16fungal (PacBio error correction) | ecosystem: Environmental > Terrestrial > Soil >... | reverse complement strand
CGTTTTCGTCATTTTTCTGGCGCGTCGTCCCCCTCTGGGCTCTTCAGAAGATCAGGAACAGGTCGCCTTCTCCTCGCCAGCGGTGAAGTCTTCGGCCCCTCGTTTTAATCTGTCCCTCCTGCCATGCTGATTTTAGACCCCATACGAATCACTTCGTTTACATTTTTTGTAACTGTTGGCGCCGGCCATGTTTTTCTACCGCGTGTTTTCCCGAAGCTCACTGCGGAGTGACTCTTCGGTGTGGATCCCGGCTTGTACATCGACATGAAGTAACAAGGCTCGTCTCTCCCCGAATGTTTCCTACTGAGCGATTTAGTTTTTGCGCCCGTCCGACCATCTTCTCCCCCCTATGAAACTACCAGATTCGGGCGGTGACGCTTCCAATTTTACTATAGCGCCTCTCGGAAGAGGCTCCGCCCCTCTATCCCCGGTAGCGAACGCTCCCCAAACTCCTCGGCGGTGGACTACGACGAAAAGATCGGTTCCCATTGATAGTCGTTTGCCTCGTCTCGGTCTTTAGTACCCCCTCCGTTTTCCGGAGCCTCTGTTTCGCCAGGACCTTGGGTCGACCACACGGTCGAGCTACCTTGACCCTGACTTCTCCTGAGGGTAGCGTTGACTTTATCGGGTGATTCCCACAAGTGACCCGCCTCTGCTGGCTCGAAAACAAAGATATCCGGACCCCGTCATCCGTCTTTCGCTTTGACCGTGACCTCTCCTGGTACATCCACCCTCAGGTTCTCAGGCTCCTTAGACACAACAGTCGTTCACAGCGTTCATTTGCCGTACCTTTTTCGTGCCCGGTCCAAGTTCCCTAGTAAGGAATCGTTTTCGTTTCCGCCCAGACTCTTTTAGCAGGCGCTGCTCAGTCCTGAGCCGAAACAGTCTTTTCCCCCCACCTTCGTTGATGCGTTCGTTTTGGGTGTTTCGTCTGCGCCCGACGGCGCTTAAAGAGCATTACTTCTTTTGTTTTTCTTCCTCTGTTTTCTTACCGCTCCCCTTTACCAGACGTTGAGCGCTCTGCAGCGAGAATGACGCCGCCCTGAGCCTGTCGACCGATATCGGAACGCGATTAGTCCCTGGCGCCCGAGCCCTCCCAGGCCCCGTCTTTCTCTGCCGACGACGCTGCGCCCCCCCCCCCAGAGTAAGTTGCGCGGGTTTATCCGTCGTCGGTTTAGCTGGCATAGAGAACGCCTGAACCCTTCCTTGCCATGTGTTTTTTTAGATCGGCCCCATGACCGTTAAGCCGGATTTCCTCGCCTGGTCGTCGGGCTTGAGGCTCGGGTCCCAGAGGAACCATTGAGTCTTCTTCTTGAGAACTTTGCTCTGGATCGACCTTCCCTTCATCAGGTCTGCAGTCTTTAGGGGGCCTCATGGTGAGCCCGGAGGGGTCGCTCAAGAATAAACGTGATTTTTTTTAGGAGTGATCTTCAATGATATCTGGTACAAGCGCCGCGGTGTCGCCCACACGTCCTCTTCACGATTGTACCCCGGCCCCAGATCTCCGAAGTAGAAGAGATCTTTTTAGGCCAATCCTGGCGTGCACCCTTCCTTTCTCGCTCACTCTCCCCTGCGGATAACTCAGCTTGTCTTTTTGACTACCGAACCGCGAGCCCCCCACGAATCGGCTTTTTTCCTATGGTTCAAGCATCACCATTAGGCTCACTCCTTCGCGACGAGCATGTCCTGGCCCTGCCGAAGTTTGTCTTCCTATTGTACGATAGACCTTTCTCTGCCTCTCTTTTTCCTCCTTGCAGATCCAGAGGCATCTCGAGGCACTACCTCACAGCGCCCGTTTCAGAGTCCGGATTTTTTCCTTAGTTTATCTTTCGGCCGGGAGGAGCCGATTTGACTTTGAGTCCACGGCGAGATATAAATTTCATATGATGGCAATTGAGCCCGTTTCGTACTTTTAGTCCCCTATCCCTCTTCCATTTCTGTGCGCGAATAGGCCTGCCGTTGCACGTTTTGCCACCCCTACTCTTTCTTCGGAACTACCGCACTTCTGTGACATTTTCTACTGTCCTCTTTCTGCGAAATTACAACCCTCTTTCGGCCTTTCCGTTGGCCCCTGCGGGCCGCTGCATTGTCGAGACTCTTATGAAAACCACTCTTTTTTTTCAGGTCCCCGCAACTTCTTATTTTATCCCTCTAAGTGGTTGTTGGGATGTGTCTATTCCCTGAAATCTCGTATGCCAACACCAATTTTTTGGGTCACGAGCTTACTATGCATCGTTGTCCTAGGCACGTCGCGCTGGCTACACCTTCTGGAAGTTTTCCGACGTAGTCAGGCCACCCCCACCCCCCCGCACTAACGCCGTCTCTTCTCTTCGTTTCACTTAGAGAAGTAAGGCGTTTTTGTCGGACGGGCACACGTACATCCCTGTTCATTGAAGGAGTTATTTGCTTTCTCCTCTCTGTCTAGCTTGCTTCCATTTTTTCGACAGTCTCCTTGCTCTTTTCGTGATTATTCGCGGTGTTTTTTTGCGTTGTTTTCCGACCCTTGCCGACGCGCGAGAACTGTGGAACCCCTTAGCTCGGGATTGATTTTTCGTTCTTGCTCTCTCTCTCGTCTCTCCGATTCGATCTGGCCCGATTCAATTGGTGAGCTTCCTGTGGATGCCCCCGACCCAGTACTTACGCCTTCTAATAGGCTTATCTTTTTAGCTCTCCTTGTGACCCTCAGCAACGCCGATCGTCTTTCTAGAGGATTCTTGGGAATTCTCCCACCCAGCATCCCGGTTTCCTACTTTTTTTCTTAGAGACCTGGGTCCATGTGTACGTTAGTATTCGACCTCCCTTATACCATCTTCTGGTAATTGTCTGATTTTGGCTGATGTACATTTTCTACGGACTTTGTCTGGTCTTCTCTTGTGGAGATTTATCCTAGACCGATTCGGCAGCCATGGTTGATCAGCTCTCCTCACCAATGGAGTACCAGAGGACCACGTCCGGATTGTACTCTGATTGCTCAACGGTCCTGTAAGCACCCGGTTCCTCCTCAGATATCTACCCTTCGCGACTCGACTTCGCTATCAGTTTTTACTCTGTTACACTTCCCCCCCCTTTTGCCGCCAGTTTAGTAGAAAAGGTGGTTTCAATGTCCGTGAAGTTGTCTCAAGATGGGCCTACGTTGGTTCCTTCGATCCCGGTCCCCTTATGTAAGAAAGATCTCCCTCCCTCCCCTAACCCCTTTCCCTGGGCTTGACGAGTCGTCTTCATCCTCTACGGCGCTTTTCTCTGAGTGACAGCCCGATTAACTAAGATCGTCTTTGCCTCTCTTTGAGGAGCTGCCTCCTCTCGAAGTCAGCGGTGCGTCTTTTCTTGGATCGCCCACGATGAAGGAAAAACCATACGGATGCCCCCTTTTCTCGTCGCGCGATCTACGTCGTCTCCTCACACCCGGCAAGATCTCCGTCCATAGAACTGTTTTTTAACCCCTGCCGTGTTCCGGTTTCTTGTCGCGCTGTTTCCCTTCGGCCTTCTTCCCAGTTCAATTTCCCCCCTCTTTGAGTCAAGTTTCTCTCCGGTTATTACGAACCCCTGGTACGCGGCCTTCGCGGTTTAATTTTTTTTTTTGGTTGAATCCTCCTTTGCATACATTTCTTGGATGTAAAAGAGTTGACGCTTCCCGCAATGAGGACTATATGTCCAGGATCTTTTCTTTCCTCGAGTGTGGTTTTCTCGAATATAGTTTTTGTCTAGGATTGGGCATCCCGAATTTCGGCTCCCCTCTGGAGCCCTTTCCCCTGCGATGCACTTTTTTCGCAACCTAAACCGATCGGCAGCGCGGCCGGTCCCGTCACGTGTCCGTCCTCGCGCTGTCCCTATGACGAAGACGATCTCCCTGGACCCGCTCGTGCGTTTGTCCTCGGAGGCTTTTGCTGGTCCCTTTTGCCTACCCCCTCTCTTTGCGGCTGCAGATTCAGCGGTTCTCTCGCTGTCTTCCGTCGGCTTTTCGACGCCCGCCGCCTTTGGTTTAGGTTCTTGTGCGACGCTCGTAGTTTTCTTTTCTTCTCATCAAAAATAGTCTCCTTCTCTCAGCTTTCGCGGCAGGAGTTTGCCCTTTCCTGAATTTTGATGTTCGCTGGACCACCTCTCAAAGGGGACACACCGTTTTCCTCTTACTACTCGATATTCTATTAGCCCCCGGCTGTTATGCCTTATTTCTTTTTTTTTTTTTTGTCACTGGTCCTTTTTTTTACGTATTATTGGGCTCAGGTGATTCGATCGCGTGTATACGTCCTCCTACGGAAATTTTTTTCGTCCCTAGCGGTCGAACTCACGCTCAAAGGCAATTCCTTTTAGCCTTCCTTACTGCTCTTCGTCATCTCCCCTCAGGTATAAGGGGTGAGGCTTTTCCATCCGCCTCGAACCCTTAGCGGTGCCCGTCCGGTTTTTTTTCTTTTTTTTTTTTTCTTTTTGGGTTTTGTTTTTTGTTGTTAGGTATACTCTGTGTCTATCCTTGATGCTCGTAGTATTTTTGACTTTTTTCCTTCCAAGGTCGCGGCCGCGGCGTTCTGTTTCGTCAGCGCGTGAAAGGCGCTCCGTTCCCCTTTTCCGACTTATGGATTTCCGGTTCCGGCCTCCCGCTCTCCGCGTTAGAGGGGTGTTCCTGCAGATCCTCTCTTTTCGAGTTTTTTCGCACTGGAGCAGTGTCTCTGGTCCTGCTGCGCCCTTCACCAATGAAGGTAGCCCTTTCCTTAGCTTCTCCCAAGGTCCTGTCCCGCCTCCCTTCGCGTCCACGATTTTTTTCGCGATGGTGGGGGCCCGTTTTTTTCCGAAGTGCTTCTCGTTCTACCTAGTCTCTGTCCCCCCGGCCTTTCGCGGTTGTAACCTTTCTCTGCTTTTAAAGTTCGTAAGGCCGAAGATGTTCTGGGGCTCGGTCCCTTCCTTGGCCCTCGTTTTCCCGTCCCCTCCCCCCCTTTTCTCTCATGCTCCCCTAGGGTGGCGGTAGACCTTTCTCTCCCCGGTTACGTTTTAGGTACGTCTTCTCCCGTTCCTCGCCAGACTTGATACTTCGCCGTTTCTTGTTCTCTATATAAGTTTACTAACCAGTTGTTTTTTTTTGAGATCCTGATTAGACCCTATTGGCCGCGCCCTTCTCCTAACTGCATCTTCGAGCGGCGGACACCCGATGAGTTCATGCAGGCCTCCATTTGTCCAGATATTCCGGCCGCTGCAAAGAACGTTTTGTTTTTGTGCGTCTCCCGTTACGTTTCTCCCTTTTTCCTCGCCCCTATTACCACCTCTCCTGTTGGTTTCCATTCCGCCCGAGTAGGCGAGAAGGTAGCGTGACAGCGGCGCGCCACCCGTTCGGAACAACTGACCAGCAGCTCGCAGTCTTTTACTCGTATGCTTCTCTCTTCTGAGATTTTCCTGCCCGACTATCTCGAGGCCCGTGCTCGTCATGTTTTCTTGATCTTTCAATAGGATTGTTCAGTTTTGCTCCCGTAAAGCGTCTCTGAAGGAACCGCTCTAGGAGCTTTTTTCAGGCCTGCCTACCGCCATTAAGTGACCGAGCTCCTTCGTAATTAGTTTTTCGTCCGCGTCCCTTTTGGAACGGCTCTTTAAGAAGAAAGTAATTATGAAGTTGACCGACTCCGAAGCCTCTCTTTTTTCCCCTTCCCCTTCCTTCTTTAGTTTTTCGGCTTCATTGCCGTCTCCTTTTCGAGGCCTTAGTGAGACTTCCCCCCCCGCGAGGTTTGAGAGGTCGGAACCTTTTCTCCCTGAATTTTAGCGTCTTAAGTGCAAGTAATTGATTTGGAGCGTTCGAACGCCTTTTTCCGCTCCCCTTTTTTCTTTTACGCGATTTTTCTTCCCTAACTCGCCCCGTGCCGATCCAGTGTTGCGCTTGATCCATACCGACGTTCGAAGAGCACGAGGAATTACTCGCCCGGTGTTTACGGCTTTGTTTTCCTCTAGTAGTCCATACTGCACCCCGGTACTTTTCGAAGCCTGAGAACACTTGTAGTCCTCGAGAGTAGTTGTGCCTCCCTCATACCGACTTAGCGTCGCCGCTTCCCCCCAAAAAGAAGGTGATTCTCGCCGCAAAGTCCGACTACGACGATCTATCATCCTAGGGAATAGTAGGCCGCCCTCCTCTAACTTCGGAGCCCCGTCCCGCTCAGCCTCTGTGACGTCAGCGGTCCCTATCGTAGCCGTCCCGATAGAGGTTTCCTTTCCCCCGGTCCCGACTCGGCGAGTACGGGCCTTCAGAGGAAGCGGTTTTTTTTCCTTGATTCTGTCCCACGTCTACGATTGTTTGACCCCTAACGGTACGTTGAGCTCTTAGTGGTAGTCACGAACGCACCTTCAGTTGCCCCTACCCCCCTCCTAGACTTTTCTTTACACCGTCTCATTTTCTTTAGTATTCTCCCCTTTGCCCGCGACGGACAGAATCTCACCCCCGTTTTCCATCCACCTGCAGGTATCCGCCTGCCCCCCGACTAAGAGAAGGCCGCGTAGTTTTTCTTCCCTGATTTTCCTACTTCCTAGGAACTCTCCTAGACTTTCATGCGGGACAGGACCGATCGAGCCTCGCCTGATCAGCCTTAAGACAGGAAAAAGTCTTCCCCCCCTTTCCGAATCCCGTTGCTTTCTCTTATCTTCTCTCCTCCTCAGGAACCTAGCCCGTTTGATGTGGCCGTTGTTGTTTGATTTTACCAGAGCCAGAACCACTAACTTTTGAGGCTCTAGCCTTAGAGCCGCTCTGCGCACCGATAGTAGGATTACCAGCTTCTGAGATCGGGCTTGAGCTACCGTCCCTTTCGTTGCATCTTAGCCCCAAGCCTCCTTCCTTAAGTCGCTGCATCGCTGCCTGTTACCAGTCTTCGGCAGAGATAAGCGCAGGTCACCCGTCAGGTTCCATCTGGAGCCGCGGAAATGGTATCCCTGATCCGCCGTCGGTCTCGAGTAGTGGCTCGTTTTGTGCTGTGCTTGAACATCTTCCCACTTATCTGAGCAGGCGCTTGAAAGTGTAGATGGCGTTTGCCTGTCCCCCCTCCCCTGTAGGATCGAGCCTCGAGGACATCCCGTCCCTTGGGCCTCCTGGTTATCCCTGAGGTAGAGGTTTCCTCTTACTCCCTCACCCAGGGTGCCAACAGTGTAGATCGTCGAACCTTTTTTTTAACCGAGTCCCCTCCGCCGATCACTGCCCCCACGCCCTTGATGTACCCACATCCCCCAGTTTTGACTCCGTCTAGAGGAAGTGTCTTCGCCATTCCCTTTTTTTTACATGACGTTTTCCGAGCCCCGATTTGGATCTTTCAAGCGATCTTCTTTGCCTTCCCAGTCCGCCGCGCTCACTACTCTCGGAGGATTTCAGCGTGGCCCTCCCCCCTTCATTCCCCTGAAGTTTGCTGTACTGGGCCCTCCGCATCGGTGCAGTCCACGCGTGAAGTTGACCCCCATCTGTATTGGCGTTTTTTGTAATCCTCGACAGTTTCGATATGCTTTGAACGGCACCTGCGAAAAGAATCCGCGCGCCCCTTCTGATTCCGATAGTCTTACGTCCGGGAGGACTCTCTCCACCGAAGATCAAATCCCTCCTGTCCCAAGAGTGCATGTTCCTTTCGAAGATCATTTCAGTCAGCGCGTTCTGCAGGTAGTTCTTTTTAGTGATCACGCATAACTGAAGGTGAGTGCCCGATGGGTTCCTTCTGCACACAGAATCACCCTTGGCTTAAAATTCCAGATTCGTTGCCCTGTTCCTTCTATCCTACTCCGACGAACTTTCCCATAACGACCTGAAGAGAGAATTCCGTTGGGCACGATGCTTTTAGTCCCCAACCCCTTTTTTTGAGAAGAGTATCTTGAATTTCTCCTCTTCTACTCCGTTTTGTTGGATTTTTCTGGCAACTATACGCTATCAACAAGTGAGTGGTGGGTTACTTTGAAGATCTAGCATCGTTACGTCCGCCACCGTTCTTTTCGCCTTCTCTGAATTGGTCCGTTCGTTCTCTTTTTCCTTTTTGCAATCTCGTTTTTCGTGTTTTCCAGCGCATTTTTTCTGGTTTGCTCGGGCAACGTCTCACCTGAGCTAAAAATTGTACGTCCTTTAGTTTGACTTAACATCGCGTTTAGTGACCCTAGGACCTTTCTCTTTATTCATTTATCTCGTTTTCTTTTCTTCGCGAGGTTTTCGTTCTTTGTTCCATAGGTAACTAAGGTAAGAGTCGAAGAAGACATCCTGTGCTGCGGCGATGTTTAGTTTACGTTCGATTGTGCCGTTTTTTTATCTCGTTCTCTCTTCTAGTTACCTTTGGCAGCCCCAAGATGGTCTGTTCTGTAATCGTTTTTGAGGTGAAAGACTCGGATTCTAGTTTTTAGTCTTCTGGTCAGCCTTTCTTGATGATCCCATGCTCCTTAGATCGTCGTTCTCTCTTCTGGGGTTCCGGGTAACCGAGATTGATACCTAATGAGATTCTCGTCGCTTTTATTGGCTCGGCAACCGTGCTGGCGCCTCCTCTTCCTCTTTAAGTCATTGGCCGTTTATGTGGTGAACCTCCCTTTGTATAGCTGTTTGGGGGCGGGCCGGGCGGCGTTACGCGGCAGAGCGCGCTATAACGATGTTCTGATTCTTGATGGTCGAAGCTCAGAGACATCTGCTTACCAGGCACCAGGCAAGGATGTACTCTGAAAGTTTAGTTCGACTCTACGGACTGTTCAGATAAAGGGACTGAAGTCAGCTCTGGCTCTTGTACTTCTCCCGGCGTCGGCCTTTTGCGAGTATCAGTTTAATGGGACCCCTTCAAATCTTCCGCGCCGCAGGCTGGAAAGTACTTGGTCGGTTTGTCCTGGGGCTTGATATCATTGGCACTACGGTTTTCATTCGCTTGCCGTTTCTTCTTTCTTTCCTCACCTTTCACTGCTGATCGACAGCAGCTCATACATCATTTCTCTGGCGATACTTAGTCCTCCCTACCTTTTGTTTTTAGTTGCCGATCCAAGATTCTCGTCTCCTTACTCTAGGTATAGCCATCTCGGTTCCGTCCTTTTCTGCATTCCCCTCTCTTCCACTTCTGGGACAAACCCCCCGTGATGGGTAGACGTATAAGATGTTCAACCCGTTTATCGCAGTCGTGCCCCTTATGTATAGAATCTGAGACTATTAGATTTTTTCCGCCACCCGGCAGATCTCCCTTCTTCGGACTTTAATGATCCTTCCCCTTTTCTTACTGATTTCCACCCCGTGAGTCTCTTCCGGGCCTTTCCAGGCATGAACGGATTTTCTCGGTAGTTCCTCTCTTCGAAGTCTTACGCTCTCAACCCAATGGTAAGACTCCCTCCTGGCCGGTGCTTTTATCTTCTCCTATCCTTACTTTGGCCTCCGGGTATCGTCGGTAAGGTAGGAGAGTTTCCCTAGAAGATGCCTTTTGTTCTCTGAGATTGGGTGTCCTCCTCCTGGGCTTGTTGATGGCCTACCAAGAATGCCTGCTTTCTCTGGAGACGGTCAATGCTTTCTTTCTTAGCACGGGGTTCAAAAAACCCCCTCTTCGGGACTATTGAATGACTCAAGTCTCTCCGAGCTGGCGACATCTGCACGATCCTGTCCTGTACTTGCTCAGATAGGGGTCTCTTCGGCCCCCTGGCAATGACGGTCGTTGTTTTCTGAGCCGACCTCTGATCGAGTGAAGGAGACAGTTCTTTCCCTCGGCTTTCATCTTATTCTTTTTAGGTTGGTGCATCCCCCGCCGCCGTCTTGTTGTGAGTCATCTTCTCCACGCTCGGTATGGTTATTGTGTTCCCGACAACTTACTCCCCCCGTATTCTGTTGCGTCTTCCTCACACTATCTACCTCTTATACCCCACACTAACACCGCTATGCAAACGGTCGGCGCTAATAGATAGTTTTTCTATTCTGGAATGATCAACGTCGCCACTCCTTTTCGGAGGTTCATCTTTTTCTATTTTTTCGTTCTCGCGGTTTCTAAGTCCCTTTCGCTTCATGGAGCCGGCGCGTCCGTTCCCGGCTACATTGAGTGATTTCAGTACTTGCTCCTTCCGACAGGTTTATGGCTCTTCGTCAGAGAAGGAGAATTTTTTTTTGAGTGTCTCAATGATCGCAGGGAGCCGAGCTCCGTTCCCCCCGGTCTTTTTTGGATTTATCCTCGGGTATCCCCTTTCTTGGCCTGCTCTTTGGGATTTTCTCAAGTATCCTTTCCGTCTTTTCTCACTTCTCCGAAAGGCGCGCCGCCCCAGGTCAGCCTTCTTTGCGTTTTTTTTGCGTCAAGGGCCCGCCATTTCTAGTTCTCGATTTTGTTTTCTGAGATACTCGTCGACCCTTAGTCTCCTCGGCCCTATCTTTGGGTGACTCTTCAGTAGGGGGCCCCCCCACCCCCCAATTTGCCCCGGCAACGCTTCTCTCCCTCCGCATTCGACCATCCCTGATATGTCTTTTTAGCATCGCGCACCGCCGTGTTTTCTGGGTCCTCGATGGTGTAGGAAAGGTGGTGTCGCTTTTTATTTTATACTGATCATAAAATCTTCTCCTTCTCTTTGGTAATCTCGCTCTTTCCGCAACGGGGTGGTGCACTACTCTCTAGAGATACTGGGTCTCTTCCTTCCCTTTCTTTTGATCGTGTCCAGTTTCTCCAGGAGGCCTTCATCAGTCGGGTTTTCGCTTGCTCGAAGGCTTTCGGTCAAAGTTGTTCTCTTCAGGCTCTTTCACGTAGACCGCGTCGTTACCCTCTCTCTTTTCCCCTTCTTCCGTTGGTGTGTTTTTTTTTTTTGATCACGCCTGAGCGGCGCCGCGCCTTTCTGAGTGCCGCGCGCATACGTGACTTTTCCGGCAGCAGGCGAGCGTCGGCACCCGCGAGCGAGGCATTCTTCAGCAATGGCGAAACTGTTGGACGAAGGAAGCCCACTTCTTCATAGTCCTATCCCCTTTCTAGCTGCTTATCCAAGCCCGTACTCGCCTCGGTACTCGAGTCGGCGGCAGGTCTCATTGACGCGGAGCGAACCTTTTTTTCACCACGCTGACAAGTATTATTGTTTCGCGATAGAGGCGCATGCTTTTCTTCGGACTGAGAGATACAGCCTCGAGTGTGACACTTTCCTTTTTCTCGCCTTTCCCACCAAGAGGATATTCCCCTGCGCTTACGTACGCTAGGTCTTCTGCTTTCCACCCCGAGCTGACCCTCTCTGCAGCGGCTTCTTTCCCCAAGCATCCCGGCTGACGATGTCCGTCCTCGTTAGACTTCCGTAGACCAGCGTGTTTACCCGGCGCTTCCTCGTCAGCGAATCAGACCTATTCCGCGTGGACCTCTCTCCCTACCCTCGCTGGTCGCCGCGTGTGATGGTCTAGGCGCGATCGCGCGGACCCCCTTTATCCGAGGGAGCTCCTTGCCGGAACCCGTCCAGAACCTCTCTGGAAGTATTGCTCGTCCCCCTTCCTCTAGTGATCCTCTCTCCGCCCCCCCTTTTTTGACGCAGACCGCGATTCCATCACCCCCTCGAGCATTTCAAGGACCCTCGTCGTTGGTCGCCTGGAAAGTGTGATATTCCAGCCTTAACGAGAAAGTGATAGACGGTTGTGTATCCCTTCTTTCTGTTAGTCCATCGACATCCGAGGATTCGCGCTGCCGACCCTCAGGCGATCAGCTTTCGTTTTTCTCTCAAGAAGACCCTATTTTTTTCTCCTCTCTCAAACCCTTGGGCTTCGAGCCCCTCTCCTCCTCCCGATCGCGAGCCAGCGTCTTGTGCAATAGTCTTTTGCGCCGCCCCGAGCCTCTTCGGCGGCCGCTCACCCCTTTTCCGCGTTCCGAAGAGAAGAGGAAAGCTTCCCCCAGTCGACTTCGTGATCAATTATCGCTTGGCACACTGTTCCTGTCCACGATGCTCCCTTTTTTTTCGTGTATGACCCCTTGGACGACCCCTGTACTCAGGTAATTATTTCCTATCGCGGCTTTTCGGGTAGATGACCCTAACTCAGGACCCGCCCGATGCCCGCACAACCACGATGCGAGGGTAACCAATTTTACGATCTTGACCGGACCCGTCATATCCCCTCTTTTCCACCCCTCATTCTAGGGCGCCTATACACACGCTCCCCCTTCTCTGACGAGTATTTGGTTTCCCGTTAAGCTTTCCGTCCCTGACCCCCCATTGACTCGCTACGAATCCCCGGTCAGGGGGAAGCCCTTTTATTCCTCCGCGTCATATGAAGACCGCTCCCACTCGGGAGGATCTTCCCCATGACGAAGTAAGTCGTCCGATCTTGCGGGTGTTGCCTCCTCTTTCTCGAAGGAGAGTGCTCTTTCTGGTTTTAACGGTCCTGGTTGAGAATGGTTTTACCTTCTTCCCCCTCCCTTCCTGTGATCGCGATCATTCCTATGAAGATCCCTCTATGACCTAGGGTCGTTAGGCGACGATCTTCTTAGATCGGCTTCCTCGCGAGACCCCAGCGTCCCCGTATGGATGCCCGATCCCCATGCTTAAGCGAGCGCCTTTTTCTCTCCCTTCGGGCATTCTCGATGCTATCTAGGAACCCTTATTTCACCCTTTGAGGCTCACCCTCTGGCACAGGATCCCCGCGCCGCCGGTCGGCCCGAGTTCGTGAGCAGTTTTTCAGGGTAACGCAACCTGTAGACGTTCTTCTCCTGATCGAAGATCCAGAGCTGACGTTGTTTACCGTTTCTAGAAAGGCCCTTTTCCTGAGCCGAGTCGATTAAGGCTGGCCTCCTCTGCCAGCTTTTCTTTTTCTAGGTCGCGACCTCGAACCGCAACAGTGTAGTGCTTCGACCTTATCTTCGCGTACCTCACTTTTTTCCGCACAAAAGAACGCCAAGCTCTAGTACCCACGCTCCCTTCCCGAAACGTAGACTCGAGGTTTGTTGGGGATTCGTTCGAGCTACCCTTCTTCTCGCCTGTTTAGCCTCACTGTGCGCAGGATATGTCCTTCTTCTCGGGTGCCCCGGCAATCCGAGAAGATGAGGCGTTTTCTCAGCGTGGTTCAATCAGACCCAGATATTCTTCCACCATAACGAATCCGAGTTTAATGGTTCTGTCCTTCGCCCGCGGTTCCTCTTCTATCTGGCCTTCCCTGCGTGATTCAGGTCAGCGAAGATCGACCTCTCGAGAAGAAAGTGCCAAGAGTAGTCAGCCTCAGTCGCCGATGCTTCGCCTAGTAGTAGCTGAGGAAGCCCGATACACCTAGAAGAGTCCCCCTTCTCTCGCTCCTTTAGCATGTTTTCTCCCATCCGTATTTTATCAAGTTTTAAGAGCGAGAGAGGTGAATTACTTTTTCGTTCAAGCCGGAAGACTTGGACTATTTTAGTGCTGACTTTCCCTTCTGCCAACCTCCTCCGACTCTTGCTAGGCTTTCACGACCTTCAGCTTGCCGGCCTTGCTGTTTTTCTCCGTTTCTGACAAACGTCGACTAACTTCCAGACCTAATGTGCAAGCTCTACGTGCTTCCGCGGACGAACGATTACTTTTTTGTTTTTCGTCCCCCACAACACCTGAAGTCTCGTGCGGCCCTATATTTATATATCCCCTGGTTGAGAGAGTATTTCACATCACCAGACTGGATAACAATTTTTTGTACTCTCTACCGATGCATCTTTCTTTCACGCGGCACCGTCTCCCTCCCTGGTCACTG
>Ga0179593_1647074_pt1 | contig 13605 bp, 9 predicted proteins | sample CZODoug2_1_08_16_FD_185931 | JGI IMG/M metagenome (GOLD analysis project Ga0179593, IMG submission 185931) | Vadose zone soil fungal communities from Angelo Coast Range Reserve, California, USA - CZODoug2_1_08_16fungal (PacBio error correction) | ecosystem: Environmental > Terrestrial > Soil >... | reverse complement strand
CCGTCCACTCCCCCCCTTTTTTTTTATTCCAAAACCCTCCCTTTTGCATGCGAGACCCACAGTCGCCGTGTCCTTCCCCGGTGGCCTAATCCAACCCGTAGAGTTTAGTTTGAGCCACTTCGGAGAGCTTTTTCTATTTTTCGTCATCGCTCCTTGAACCGTACCCCCTCGCCCCCCCCCCCCCCCCCCGCATGTGACTCATTCATGCTTGACCATCGCGGACTCAGCGTGAGAAAAGGAAGCTTTGGGTTTCCACTATCTCCTGGGTACCTCTCCAATTGTCTCCTCCACCTTCCTCGTGTTCGGCGTGGTTTAGTAATCGGGCACCATGATGGAGTTGTGGATTTTAAGTCCCTTAACCCTTGTTTCCCTTCTTTAATCACCCACTGGTTTTTCATCGGCGTGATTTAAGGCTTAGCCCTCCCTTACTTCGTTTTGGACATATTTTGTGTCCCCTTTGCTCTTCCCAGTTATGCGCTATGTCCCATTCTCACCTTTTTCCCTTTTTCGACATTCCTGCAACAGAACGATTCTTAGCCCGGATCCTCCCCCGCTCACTCTCGTATTATCTAAACCCGGCCCCGTCCCCCCCCCCTTGCACGCCCTCTCCATCCTCCAATTTTTTTTTCCTTGCCCCGATTGCATTCTTGGTCTTTCGCGTTCGTAGGACGGATACTTTTTTTGAGCGCATACTAACTTTTTCGGATCCGGTCTCTTCAAAGACCGAAGTCCCTATAGTCAAAGAGGGAAGCGGTTATTTTTTTTCCTGCGTGCCTCCAGTTCCAGCCCGGTTTGGATTTACGATGATTCCGTTCTTCGTTTTATATTTTATTGATGATTTTTTCTTTTCCCTTTGTTCCTTTTCTTGTTGATGTCTTCAACTTCTATGCTTCTTTTCTTTTCTTTGTTAGAATTGGATAACTGACTTGCCAGACTGTCATTTGTTGATGATCTGTTGTTTGATGTTCTTCCTTCAGATTCATGTACCCCTGCTTTCCTTCTAGCTCCTTCTTAGATGATTCGTTTACTTCTTCATCTCCTTAGGTCTTTTCTTGGGTTGGCGTGAGGTTCAGTGTCTCTAGTTCAGTTCGGGGTCCGTTGGGACGATTTCCTTTTCTTTGACGCAGCATTTTTCGGTTTCCCAGTCCCGTCCTTTCATTCGGGGGGGCGGGTTTTGGGTTGAGGGTAACCCCGTATTCCCTAGACTTCCCTGTTCTCTGGTTGTCAACCTGTTCTTTCTGCTGTGTTTTTTTGCATTGGATTGTATACTGGATTGGTGACCCCCCCCCTTTTGTCGGCGGCGTGAACACTTGTCTTGAGGAAAGATGCGCCCCTTCATCATCTGCCCGGGACCGGACAACCTTTTTCCTCTTGCGCTGGAGGCCTTTTTTTTTCTAAAATTGTGAACCGGTTCGGGGAGCGTTGCCAAGACGTTCTTTCTGGACCCATTGAGGTTTTTTGCCCCTTCCTAACCCCGTTGCCGTGGTTTTTGGGACATTGCCTGTTAAATGCTCTGCGACGGAAAGCTTCTTTTTCAACAGTCCCCTTCTTTTTTCCGTCTGCGGGCTTGTTCCTTTCGAATTGTCTCCGGTCTTTTTGTCTCTCCCCCCCACAAAGTTTGAGTCCCTTGCGTTCGTCGCCGTCCCTTTTGTTCAGAATCTTGTTTTGACCTTGTTGACGACTTTGGCCCACGTTGAGACGTTTTTTTTTTTTAATGGGACTCTCCCCCCCACTCTGCTTCCCCCCTCCTTCTTCGTAATATTCGTGTCCAGCCCCCCCCTCCCAAGCGAGTGACCCTTGTCGCTCAGCTCGCGGTCTCCCCCCCCTGCGTCCTTCCAAAAGACCAACTGCCAAACCTCTTCTGGAGTCCCCCCTTTCGAACCCGTAGAGACTTTCCCTGCCAGAAATTTTTTCGACCTGCAGCACCCAACCCTCTAGAAGAAACCACTGCCACCGGCTCACTCCCCAGGCTCTGTCGCCCCCCATTTTCAGGTCCTCTTGAAGTTGAAGTAGTTCTTTCGACCCAACCCGCGAGAGCTGGGAAACACACACTCTGCCCTTTTCGTCGGTTAGTTCCGCCCCCCTCAGTACTTCCGCTTCCACTTGACTCGTATCCCACTCAGGGCCGGTTTTAAAAGTAGGCTTTTTTCCCCATGACGTAGAGGTTGGATTCCATTCGTTTCGGGCATTTCCCTTGAAGTCCCCCCCTTCCCCCGGGCCCCCCGTTTCCTTTGTCCCTTACTCTGTCCCCCGGCTGGTCCACGGCTCCGCCCGTCCACTCTCATTTCACAGTCTCTATGACCCGGTCTGACTTTTTCGAAGTTTTCCTAAGCTGTCCTTATCCCTGAGAGGTAAAATGCCAGTTTTTTTTTATCCCTCTGTGGTTCGTTGTGTATTTTCTTTCCCTCCACATGTACTCAGAGTTTGCGGTCCATTGACACATGCGTGATGAGATTAGGAAAGAAAACAAGGGTTTGTCCTGGCCCTCTTCCAGCGAGTCTAAGTTTTCCCTCCAAGGCCACGGTCCGGGAGTCTTTTTTTTTTGTTTTTTTGTGTAAAATCGTGATCCCTTTCCGGTTTCCCGACCACTCTTCCGGTTACCTGTTTTTCCTTTTTTTCCCAATGCAAGATGCGCCTCTCGCAAAGAGAGAGTTTAGGCCCCTTCGGCTTGCCGGTTTCGTGATTTCTCCTTTCGCAAGAGACCAGACCTAGTCTCTCTTATTTTCCTCCTCCCAGTTGTCTTAGTCTCCAGCCCCTGTGTTATCTGTATGGACAGTAGTGCATACCGTGTTTTTCTTGTCCCCCCCTCCACTAGCCGAAGAGGCCTACCCTCGCGCGTGGCGACGAGTTATTATTCTCCGTTTAAAGTTAAAACGGTCCTGTTACCTCCTTTTTCTTATTCAAAAGAAACGAATTCCCCTTTCTGGTGACAATGTCGCCCCTTTGGGAAGATTTCATCAGGGATACGTGTCTTTTCTCTTCAAAAGTTTGGGGTCTCTTTTTTTTTTACAAACAAAATCTCAGCGCCCCCTCAAGAATCCCTTTCCGAGTCTCTTTTTCCATTCCCTACGTCGCCGGCTCACCGCAGATACCGAGATAGAAACGACCTCCCCCCAACCCTGGCCTTTTACTTCTCCCGTTCCCCTTCGCCCTATAACAGTAGTTTTCCCTTCTCCGGTGGAGACGATTCGCTCCTCATTCTTCTCCGTGAAGGAGAATTTTCCCCTCTGATTGAAGATTCCTACAATGCACGTCCGTCACCTTCAAGGATATTTTGTACGTCGAAGATGCCCTCCGTAGAGCGCTTTACACGACCCCCCCCCCTTCCTAAGTTTCTACCTCCAATAGATGTCTCAGTGTAAAGAATCCGTCAGTGTCGGGGCTTTTCAGCCATTTTTGTCCGTTTTCTCATTGAATACCCGGTGTGGTCCCCTTAAGTCCGGTTTGGTCCACCCCCTCTTGCAGGACTACATCTTTTTACAATGGTTTATAATTTTTGTGTTGCCCGAATTTTCCGCTTCATTACGTTCCCTTTTTTCCTGGGTCGTTATATCGGGTCTTGTAGTGTGATCACACTGCGGACGAGTTATCACCAGTGCTTAGTACGAGCTGGACTTTTGTGGAGGACTAGGCTGAACCTTGGTATCCCTTGAGTTTTTCTCTTTATGCACCGGCTAAGTTGATGGTTTCGCGGACCGGAGCTGTAATGCGTTCCTCATCTCTGATTCCCCTCCCCCCCCCAAAAACTTAAATAGTCCACACGGCTTTGCCTTCCCAGATTCCCCCACAATATACACCCCCCCCCGTGACCCCAACGTGAAGCTCCCTCCGTCATTCCCTCAGCTTTTGACTGGATGCTTTGACCCCATTGCATTACGGAGCCAAATTTACTCCTCAAAGCCCCTTTTGATCACGGGCATGTGCATCAGGCCTTTCTCCCCTTTTTCTACGACCGGGTCCGGCCCAGAGCCCGGTCTTAGCGGCTGAGAAAACATTCCCCCTTGTTTTTTTGCCTCCCTCCCCTTAGTGGCACCTACCCTCCCCCCACCCCGTTCCTCACCTTTGATCCCCTTCTCAGAGCACTGCGTCCAATGTCAGTGGCACCTCTTTCGGGACTTCCCCAGCATCCGAGGCCATCGTCCCTCCTGTTGACATGGTCCCTCGTACCCTGTTTCCCCGTACTGAAACGTTTCAAGTCCAAGTCCTTTTTTTGTGTCCACCCCAAGCCTATCCCCTCGTCGAATTTCGCGACGTGTTTCCCTCCCCCAAAAGGCCCGCCGACCCTTACGGCGTTCCGTTCAACCCCGGCGAGCAACACGCGCCCTCCCCTCTCCCCCGCCACCGCCCTCCTCCTCCCGATTGAAAGACCTCTTCCCCCCTTCAGTTTTCCAACCCGGGCCCTCCCCTCAAATGCCCCGGCCTTCCGCCGGCCCCCAGCCTACTTTTCTCTGCCCAGGAGGCCTCTTGCTTTTACAGCGCAAAACATATCAGCTATGCCAAAGCTGGTCTCCGCAGTTCCAGGTATCACCCATTACCAAAACTCACCTCTTTTCCGCAGCCAGACGCAGTCCAGTTCCTTTCCCCCCACTGCGTAGACCCACCTTGGAGAAGCCCGCCGCAAGAATCACAACCAGGAGCGCCCCCCTCAGGGGACTCCAGTGACGCCTGAGAACGGGGCCCACAGTTTCCCCACTCAAACCTCGTCCGAGTAAGAAAAACCCCCTCTTTCCCCCCTTAGTGTGAGCCGCTTCTGTCTTTCCCCCCCCCCTTTCAAGTCCCGATTGCCAGTCCCTCCTAGCGATGTCTGCGACCTGCCGCCCATTATAAGTACTCCCCATTCACGCCTCCCCCCGTCTCAACCCGCTGCACCAATGCCGTTTTTTTTTCCGATGACTGTTGCTTGATATGCTTCTTTTTTCTTCTTGTTGGGTTGGCGTTATACTACTGCGTTCCGTGGTTTTTCTTGGGGGCCTGCTCGTAGTTCTGCTTAACGTGACTCCCCCCTTTTCGGGCCTTGCGCAAATATAGCATACCCCTTTTTTTGCTTTTCCCCCTCCCCTCCTCGCAACGCGACCCACCTCCCTGGTTTTTTTTTTCCTTTAGAAGGGTATACGCTGATTTTCCGGAGCTATGCGCACGTGGGCCTAGCTTGGAGCAACCCCCTCTTTTTTTTTTTTTTTTCAAAACATCCCCCGTTGCCCTTCTCTATCCCCCAAGCCAGTGTCATTGGCCTCTTTTCTCATTAAAACCCCCCCTTTAACCGGGTGATTAGAAACCCCAACCTTTTGTCACCCTTGCGCCCTTTCCCCGTCCCCCTTCCCCCCCTCTTCTTCTTTCACGACTTCCGTTCTCTTAGTCATTGCAAATCAAGGTTGCACCTGCGACGATTTTTCCCGGTCTAGAGGGGCGTACGCTTTTCATAGCGGCAGCGGTCTTATTCCCCCCCCAACTCCTGTTTCTTTTTCTTTTTTTTATGCCACAGACAGTGCGACTGTCTTCGTCTCAACGAATGTCGTTTTTTTTATCCTAATCCCTTCATATCTCTCTTTTAATTCCTCCCCAGTTTTGAGCGAGTCCTATCCCCCCCCCTCTTCTTTTTTTCTTCTAAACAACTGGCCATGGTGCTTTTCCTCTAATACCTTTTGTTACACTGTCCGTCTCCATACGCCCCCCATTTGTGGCTTATGTGATATCATTACTCCCCTCTGCTCTGGCGATCTTTTCTTTCACGGCCGCCTCGACTCCCCCCTTCCTTACAAATCGTCGATGTGATCTTCCTTTTTTTGCTGTTCCGTGATGTCGATCACCCTTGACAGTCCCCTTGTAAAGAGTGCGCGGGTTACTCGTTCTTTTCATCTACCGGGTTTTAGTCCGTTTTTTTATATTGGAACGAAGGGCATTTTCTTTGCTTTTTTGGTTAATTGAATCTTCACAGCGGTTGGTGCCTCTATACGTTGCGCTCTCTTAGTCTTTTCCCCCCAAGTCTCATTTGGCGTAGCGTTACTTTATTGCCTTCTCTCCTTTTGCGAGCAGAGATTATCCATATGTCGATATTGTGCTAGTCCTGGTCAGTTCCCGGGTTTACACCTCCAGATCGTCCTTAGCGCTATCCTCCATTTGCCTCCAAGTATGGAACTCTTCTATCCCGCCGCCCCCAAACCCCATTCCCACAGAAGTAATTCCCCAACCCTTTTTGTCAACATTTTCCCTTCGCACCCTCCTTGTGAAGAGTTCAGACTGTCTTCGTTCCTCTCATAATGGGGTCCGATTTTCCCCCCTTAAATGGCGGCGGTGCAGTTTTGTTGACGGAACGGTCGAGCGGGACTCCTTTCGGCAGCGGGCCCGATTTTTTGTATGCTTCCTTTCAATTTTTTTTTCGCAATTGAGGTTTGTATTTTTCTTTTCCTGAATTCGTTCAGATCTTTCCTGTTTTGCATTTTTCCTTTTCCTCGTTTGTCTTGTATCGACCTCTTTCTTTTTGTCTCCCCCCCTGAGTTGTGATTTCGGCGTCGAGTTGCCCTTTTTTCCCTTGAGTGATGTCGAAAGATTGTTATTTTTGATCTCCGTCGCTCTGATTTTATAGAGATAGCTCCCTTTAGCCCGGCTTTGCTCTTCCCCTCTCTATTTCCTCCTACCCCGTTTCTACGTATTCCTCCTCCGTATTTATCATCTGTACTCTTCCCCTCTACTTCTTTTCGCCCCTTCTACCCCCTGCCTCATTCCCCTCCCTCCCACTCCCTTCGCCCTCCACACGCCTTACCCCCCTTCTCTTTCCCGGTCTCCCTTTTGTTGTTTACTTCTCCCTCGTACCTTCACGTCTTATTTTCTCGCATTTCCTTGTCTCCTGTTTCCCACCTTCCCCCTTTTCTATCCTTCCGTGTCGCCCTCCCTCTTCATTACCCCGTTTTGGAATTTTCTGTTCTTTCTGCCTGACTTTCCCTAGGGTTTTTTCTTATTGGCCTGCATTATGTTTGACCTCTCTTATTGGAGGTTTTGGTTTCTTGCGGGGTGTCCCCTTTTTTTTTTTTTTGAAAGCAGTTCCGTCGTTTAGGCGGGCCCCCAACCCCCATTGTTGCGGGTAATAAATTAGAGCGCCCGTTTACGTCGGCTGGTTGTAACCCCTTTCCTCTTTTGCCTGGTTACTTTCGGTGGATGACGCTTAGCAAAAAGGTGCGCGTTTGATAACTTTCATTTCTCCGGCAAGTGTAGCCTCCTAATCTTTCATGCGCAGTACCAGTTTTGCCGCCCTTTTCTCTTGAGCTTTACTTTCGCTCGTAAAAGTGTTGGGTAGGGTGAGGTGATTGTCTTTGACACTCTTGTGTTCTTTTTACCCCCCCCTTCACTGATTTTCCCTCCGTTTCCCTGTCTTCTCACTTTGGTTTCCGACCACCTGAACTCCTTGCGCTTATGCGACTCCCTTTGACCCCCTTCCTGCCTTCTCGATCTGTATTTGTCTACCTCTTTGTGGCTCAGCACCCTTTCCCCACGATGAAGTTTTTTTCTCTTTCAGTTTACCCGACCCCCTCTGTCTTGTTGACGGAAGTTTATCCCCCGGTTCGACTTCGTTGTTTTTAAGTTTCTCTTTTTCCAAGACGATAGGCACCATCCCCCCTCGGGTCGGAAAATACTCTTCTTTCGAATACATCGCTCCCCCCCTGCGGCTTTCTACAATTACTGCTTTACTTTTTCCTTCCAGGCCCCCCTCCCGTCCTCTTTTTACATTTCCCCCCGAATTTATGTGCTGGAATTGGCCAGAACTTTACGACAGCCCCCCTGCAACCTGACTCCTCCCCACGGCTTAATGGAGTTTTCCCCAATCCACACGGTCAGCTCCAATCGCCCCAGTTCTAATTATTCCCCTTTTTGCAAGTATTTTCTCTTTAGGTTTCCCAACCGAGGATTGCGGTTTTTTCCCACCACGCTGCCCGTCGTCTAGTTCCGTCGACATTCACTTTCTTTCCAAATAGTATACACCGCGTTTTCCGTCGGACCTTTGAATTTACCATGCCTCTCAGATGCCCATTCAGCCTCTTTTTTCTTTGTGCGGGAATCTCAAGTTGCCCGCCCGTTCGATCGTGCGTTTTTTTCATGTGGAGTCGATATTTTTTTTTCATGGAGTTGGTTTCCACTCTCCGGACGCATTCACCCCCTTCCCTACACGGCGACATGTCCCCTTCATCTCCAGCCTTCGTGGCGTTGGTAAGATAGAATTTTGACTTGCCAGTTTTTGTGATAGTTTCTGTTGTTCTTTCTAGCCGTTCTCCTTTACCTCTCCCCGCGCCTGAGATTGAACGCGTGATGTTTTTTTCGGATTACCGAGTGATAAACCCTTTTCTCGCAGGCTCCTTTTTTTCACGTCCATCCCGACTTCCCTAATGCTCCCGTTACTTTTTCCCGAAACGCCTTCAACTCTTCGTCCTAGAGACCTTTAGGTTCCTACCAATTCTCCCGAATTCCAATGAAACTGCCACCTGCTCCAACGCAGCAGGCTTGGCGTCTCTTAGGCTTTCGGGCGTTTTCCCCAATCAGTTGACTGCAATTTTTTTTTCTACCCTCCTCCCACAGAAGTGGATCTAGCTCTTTTCCTACTTTTGTTAGAGTATTTGGTGTTCTGGCGGAGTGCATCCCATTTCACCCGGAACCTAGCCAAGAGTTTTTTTCCACTCAAATCGCGAGTGGCGCGGTGCGACTTTGCGCAGGCTCCGTTTTTAAAAAGACTATTTGGTTAGTCGTCCCCCACGTCCCTTCTCACTATCAGGCGACTCTGGTGCGTTGCTCTCTCTTTTTATAGTTGCTTTCGCGCTCCCCTTGGGTCTTCTTACTTAAATCTCCCCTGACCCCCCAAGCTTTCCCTACCCCCGGGCGCTTTGCATCTCTTTCTCCCCCGCCGCCCAACGAGAACTACCTGCATTAGACACGCCCCCCCCCTTTTTTCTCAGGCCGGCCGAAATTTCTTTTCAAGATTCCCTCGAGGTTTCTTCGAAACACCCATAGGGCTTGCAGGCGCTTTGGTGAAAGTTCCCGGCGGAGCCTTTTGCTACCCCCCCCCTCGGCCCTATTATTCCGTCACATCAAAACGGCCCTGTTCTTTTAAGTCCCCTCCCCGCAAAAGCTCCCTGCTCCCATGCAACCTTTCCCGTGGTAAACTTCACCACTTCTCTAAGCACGTTCGTTTCTACTAGGACTTGGGACGCCCCCCTGATTTTTTCATGTCCGCGTTCCCCTCCCGAGAGGCATGGGTCACCAACGCATTTGTCGCCCTATCTACGTGGCACCTTTTAATATTTTCCGGGGCTATTCTTTTTTGCAAAGGGGGGGGGGGGCGCCCGATTTTCTTCTTTGTCGACGCCAGCCGTTTCCCGTATAGAGGGGGCGGTGTGGACGTGGTAACGGTTCTGTTTATTTTTTCCCCTTCGACTACTGTGTTTTTACCCTTTACGAGAGTTGGCATTTTACCATTTCTTCTTTTCTGGGCCCCCTCCTTCTTCTGAGATTTTATTTGATTCTTTCGGTGGGATTGTTCCTGCCTAGGCCTTAGCCTTTTTACCTATGTGCGTGAAACTTTATCCTCGTGATCCTTTTCGACCCCCACCGTCCGTCTGAACAAGTTTTCACAGGAAACCTTTAGTCAAACCTCTACAACCTTGGCCACCCCTGAAAGCACTTCTTCCCGTTGATCATCTGGTTTAGCGTGCGAGCCCACCTCATTCATAGAGCAATCCTCTCGCGATGATCATTTTTTTCCCCTGTCCCCCCCCCCCCGTACTGTTTATAAGCGTAGTTTTTTGCACGCGAAGCCTATTACATTTGAAGCTTCATTGTCACGGAAAAGAAAGCCCTGATCCCTTGAGGCTGGCTGCCCCGTTTTTTTTTTGAAAACGCCCGCCTTTTTATTTTTTCCCAAGAAAGTTTCAACTAACACGTTTTGACTCCCAACGTTTAGGACATCGACAGGATCTTTTCAGCCCTCGGGCACACCGTTTTCTCCCTTTTCCCCTTCTTTGATGGATCCGAGTAGATCTCGTGGTGAAAATTTTCTCCCTTTAACCCTTTGTCCATTCTTTCTCCTAGATTTCCCCCTTTCGGACAGCGCCAAGATTTTTCCCACCCTGCTAGACCTGCGAATTCTCTCTTCGGGGTGGACCCCCCTACAACACCCCCAGGGCCCCCTCCGCACGAACTTCCTTTAAACCCGAACCCTCTTTTATTTTCCCCCCGCGCATTCCCCACTCGCTTGTCATTCTGAACGATATCCATCTTCTCCTCGCCCTCCGGGCCCTACCCGCGGCTCCGAAACTGCTTAAGGAATTCCTCCTTCCGCGTGAGGAAATATCTTCAGCGGTCTTTCCATTCAAACAGTCTCTTTCTCTTTGACCGGTCGAGAATGCCGTTTTCGTGCATGACCCACGGCACCTTGACCCTTATTCAGCGCAGAAGAAAGAATCCAACCTCAATCCCCCCCCCCGAGCAGTTAGACAGCAAACAATTTCATAAGCAGAGATCCTGTTCCCTTGAGAAGAAAAACCCTAGGCCATGAAGGCACAACCCATTTTCCCCCAACCCCCTTTGAGACACCCTGGGGTCCCAGACTATTAAACCACCCCGCTCCCCCTCTCTATTAGTGGAGATCCTTCCCGTTATGCCCAGCTGCCTACGTACATTAGTCTCTGAGATTCTGAAGCATCTCCCGCAATACGCGCTACTCGGAGAAACGCCTCGGAACCCCCCTCTCCTAGGCTAATTGAACGTTTTTTTTCTTTCTTATTAGCCTTGTTTGGGTTTTGTTCTTTTCGTGGTTCTCCCCAGGCGTAAATAAGTGGTCTTGGCCCTGGCTTTCCTTACTGCCTCATGTTGAAATGCTTCCTTTTGATGGGCCTTTGCGCTTACTATGGGATAAAGCTTTCTTTTTCGTCCCTTAAAGAAGAGGGAACTTAGCAGTCTTCTCCCATGAGACTGGGTCCTTCTAGCTCGCAAAGTTTTTTTTTTTTTATTAAGATGCCACCCCAAGTTCCCGGTTTGAACTTCAGCTGACCACCCTCCCGTTCATGTGACTTAGTGACGCCCCCAAATCCTACAGCATGTTGTTTTGTTGTTGTTCTGCGTAGCTTCGCTCGGCGGAAACCTATCGGTTTCCTTCCCCCCAATCCGCGCTTCATGGTTCTATTTTCCCTTCTTTAGTGAAGACAGCACATCCCCCTCTTAACCTTTTCCTTTTTTTACTGAGTGTTGGCTTTTGCCACTCCCTCCTCCTTCCCTCCCTTTTATTCCCCATTAACGTCCACCACTCACCCCTGGTTTTTTCCCTTTGGTGGTTCATGCCACCGTGTGACGTTCCCACGGCTACTGCATTGCTAGCATCAACTCCTGTCTTTTCCCCGTTCATATGAAACAAATTTTTTTTTGGGATATTCTCCCCTCCTCGTTTTTTTGTTTTCTTCGTCCCAATTCCCCCCCTGACCTGTTGTTAGATACCAAGCTTTCTGCCTCACCGCCAGTCGGGGCGACATGCACCCCGTGCTTCCAACCGAGTACCACCGCGTTGTTCTTTTAATTTCCTTTTCTAGCCAGTCGCTTCCGATCTGGCGCATAGTCGCGTCCTCCTCAGGAAGTACCCCCCCTTCTTTCTCTCCTTGGATGTGGTGTCTACTATAGCTTATTTAAGTGCCCCCCCCCAGCCCCCCATGAAGAGCTTGTATTGTCGGGCAGGATGGCCGCGGTTTCGCGAATGGGATTAATCCAAGTGGTAGGCTGTTTTGTTTTTTTCTTCAAGGTGCAATTCCATTTCTTCGCTGAAGTGCCGGTTGCGTTAACAGCTTTTTTTATTCTCCCCCAGCCTCGAGTTTGATATTCCACCGGGGCTAATTTCTAGCCCCTTCCTTCCTTTTGCCCTCGTGTGTTCGCGTTTCGTCTATCTCGGTATTCGAATTGCGACAGGTCCTCACTTATATTTTAGGTCAACTCCAGCGCACTTCTCAAACAAGGCAGCCTCCCCCCCCAACTTTTCCCTCGTAGTACCCGCCGCCCCCCACCTTTCCCTTCCGAATCAAGATCATACCCTTGGGTTCCCCTTCCCCTGATTGAATATTTGGCGGTCAGTCGTTACTTCCTGCAGTAAGACCCTCTTCCCTGTTGACGCCGGAACTCGGTTCTTGACTTCCCCTTTCCTTAAGATCGTCCATAAGAGGCAAAACGCGGGCAGCGGTGTTTATTGTTTCAGCCCCCCTTTTTTCTCCCTGTTGAGGTGTCCTCGTTATTATGTCCGTTAATTCGTTGCTTTCCTGTTGTCGATTCTAGTTCTTTTTTTCCTCCTGGGTGACCTTCTCATATTCTGTGTTTTTTGAGGAAAGGCAACTGCTGCCTTATTTCTTATTCTTCTGGTTTTTCTTTCTCTCCATAATGACTTCTGCTGCGCCAGTGAAGTTTTCCCTTTTGAGTTTGTACCCCGATACCTGACCATTTCCCGGCGGACTGATTTGGTATTTTTCATGATTTATTCCCATCCCCTTTTGGTTGCACGCCGGTTTTTTGCGGGCTGAATAGATTTCGTCGGATTGTTCTGTTTTTCTGTTGAGACCGTTTGTTTCTCAGCGCTTTTGAAATACGTTGTGGGGTTTTCTTTACGGGTTGTTTGTTTTCAAATTATTCGATCCTTTTCCCGAGTCCTGCTTTTTCATTTCTCTCGTCCCTTTTTAATTTATTTTTCGGAGAAGATTGAAAACACATTGTCCCCTTGCGAGGTTAGCCAATTCTTGAAGGCCCTGCTTACGTCATCTTTTGCCTGCCTGCCCGGACAGCCCCCATGTGCCTCCCATGACGATTAATTGTCTCTTCCTTCACTGATCCGAGGGGGAGTGGTTCCCCCAACGTTTTTCCCGACATTTGGCACTCCCCTTACGTTAGAGAACTTATTGCTTGTCGGTCCCTGCTAGTCAAATTTCGCCTGCTTTCTTCTCCTTCCTTTCAAACGTAAGGACATTTCTATGTCCCTTCTCTTATAAGTCCATGCCTGGAGTTGGTTTTACTCCGCCCCGCTAAGAACCCTTGATTCAATTACTTTTCGCTTTCGTAGGAGTTACACTTGTTTCCTTCCGATGATGTGTAGAATTGGTCCGACGGTTGAACAAATGCAGAAGGGTTTTTTTGGTACGTAGCCTCTGTATACCCCCCACCCCTATAGGACGTCACATATCCTCTTTCGGTTATCCACCCCCTTCCCCAAGAGATTAAAGGGTCGCATATCCCTTCTCATAAGCAGGGGTTTTTCGGTTTCTTTATTTGTATTTTTGTTTCCTCTTCTCGTCTAACCCCCCTTCCTTCTTCAAAGTGGGTCCAGGCCCCCACCCCTCGGTCGGAATGGACGCTTCATGCGAAGCGGTTTTGCACCGACCTTTGACAGCCCCAAGCCCGCATAGCTCCAAACCGGCCCGTAAGACCGGGTGTCCCATAACCTTGCTGTTTCCCTTATATCCCCAGGTGCTCTCGGCCAGCCCTTTGCCCTGCTCCCAACCTTTTTTTTGCGTGTGACCCACCCTTTCAGTGTTGTCCGCTCTAGGCCCGTAATGTCCACTTTCGATCCTAACATTCGTGGACACTAGCTTGAGAGTT
>Ga0179593_1615459_pt1 | contig 13605 bp, 26 predicted proteins | sample CZODoug2_1_08_16_FD_185931 | JGI IMG/M metagenome (GOLD analysis project Ga0179593, IMG submission 185931) | Vadose zone soil fungal communities from Angelo Coast Range Reserve, California, USA - CZODoug2_1_08_16fungal (PacBio error correction) | ecosystem: Environmental > Terrestrial > Soil >... | reverse complement strand
TATTTTTTGACTGGTTTAAAGGGTGTACTCATACTCGATCTTTAACGGCGGGACCGTCAGGATATGTTTCCTGACCTTGATGTAACGGTGTCCTCTACCGCGTGTTTGTCCTACCCCCTTTGGATGCTTTTGATAGTTCCTTCTTCCAACCCAATCTTTTCGGACATTTTATTTGTTCTCCTGTAGGTCCTTGTTCCTGCTGTTTACGTTCATTACTGAGCTTTCCCGTTTTCTCTTTCAAGCGGGAAAATTCTGGTATCTTGCTTGTGATTCTCCGAGCTTCATTTTTAGTTTTTTCAACAAAACTGAGTTGGGTATCCAAGTTCCAGGGTCGACCTTGTTTCCCGTGGATCTTTTGGATGATCTGGCTCAACCACTTGTACAGCGGTCCGTTCTGGCGGCTTTTTTTTGCTGCTGCTTTCTTTTTACTTTTTGCGTCCTCTACCGGGTTAAGCCAAATCTTCAACCAATGTGGCCCCTCCCTCCCCTCTATCCAATTGGGGATGTGCTGGTACACCAAGTTTTTCCTGGTCCCTCGACCCACAAACCCCCCCCCTCAAGCCTTAGTAGGATTCAAGACATATCCCCCGTTTGCCTTGGGACTTTGACGGGCAGGTTCTTTTCTATTCACAACTTCCCTTGGCCTGATCTCATAGTTCGTAACACGAATGTACCCCTTCCGACATCTAATCCTCCCCTTCCCACCTGTGTCCCCCCCTTGTCCCTTGAATTGAACCCTTTTCCTTTCTCAAGCCATTGTTTGGTTTTCGGGCCCTCCAGGCCTTTCGTTTCATTGGGATATCGAAATTTGACTTTCTTTTTTTTCGGTTTTTCCTCTTGCATTGCACACCCTTGTTTTCCTTTTCTTTTTGTTTCTGAAGGGTGGACCGTGGTCCGTTGGTGATTGACTTTTCATTTTTCCGACCCCTCTGTCTCGCTTTTTCTATCCCTCAAATCCCTTTGGTGCCCAAAAACCCTGTTGCCGTGGTTCCTTTTTCGGGGGGTTTGATCCCCCCTTAAATTTCCCCTTAAGGCTCTCCCATTTCCCACTGGTTTTCACTGCAAGTTCCCGACCTGGGCATTGGGGTTGGGTGGCTTTTTTTTCCTGGAGTTTCAAGTTGAAAACCTTTCAGTTTCCTCTCCCTGACTGGACGCCGGATTTTTTTTCCTTCTTTCATCCCGCAGTCGTTGTCTCGCATCCTTTTCCCCTTTCTTAGTTGTCTCGCGTGGGCTCGGATTTCACTGATTTAGCACTGCTTTTACGGTTTTGTTGAGGGCCCATGATTTCACGGAGTTCTTGGTGGAGCATTTGTGATCGTTCGACGGTAAGTCCGTGGGGGTTTTGTTTTCCTGGCAGCCCTTTCCCCGTTATTCTCTCGTTGGAGGATGTGTTTACGTCTCTATCGTGGTTTTTTTCCAGTCCGTCAACTTGCGTTTGAATCTGTTGCTTTTTCTAAACACTGTCCACCTGGGCATACTTTACCCCCGGCAGTGTTGTTCTCAATCGGTGCCTTTTCAGGCTTTGCTCCTTTTTGCAGATACTCGGTTAAATTGACTCCTTATCCCCCTGCACCGGCACTTGTTCCTTGAATAATTCTCCCCCCCCCCCTTCGATTTCTTTCCCGACACTGCCCTTCTCCTGAAGCGTTGACTTTCCACCACCTGACCTCCCCATGGTTGTTTCATGGAGTCTCTCTGGTCCCTTCTTGCTCACCAAATGGTTTGAGAGCGACCTTAGAAGATCTTTTTTCCAGTAACTCAAGTTACCTTGAAAGTGGCTTGGTTCAACACGTTGAAACCCCCAGGAAACTTCTTGCCCTGAAAAGGTTTGGCAGTACCCAAACACCGTTTTCTTTTTCCCTGCTCCTCTGACACGTGCACCCTGAAAGGTGGTAAAGCGATTTTGTTTTTTCCCTTTCTTTTTCCCTCGAAGAAACGGTGTCCCTGAAGTTGGAAGTTCTCTCCCCTTATTTATTTTGACTTAATTCCCCTCCCGTCCTGAACCTTCTTTTGGATCCCCCGCCTTCGCACAGCCTTTCTGAGACCCGTTGGCTTGGGATGGATGGCTGGCTTCGTACTTTCGTTCCGGCACTCTTGGACGGCCCGTCCAAAACCTAAGTAAATTGCTGATTCGGGCTTGGTGGGGTCCCTCCCGCTGGATCTAGTATGTTCTGTTTTTTCCTTTTTTTGCTTAATGTTTCTGCGCGCTCTCTTCCCCGGGACACCCTGGATGTTTTTTGAGCTTTCCGCTGGATTTTCTTTTTTTCTTTCCTCACGCCCCTTTTGCCAGGGCCTTGTTTCCCAAACCCTTGGACTACCGGCTGCTCTTTTTTCCCTTGAATTTGCTGTTCTGAGCCCCCCCCTGCACAAGGTTTTTTTCCTCTTCAGTTTTGGGTGTGGGTTTGTTTGCTTCTCCTGGATTTCCCTTTTTTCTCCATTCTTTTGTGCGCTTTTTCGTTTTTTTTATTCGAAGTTGCCGCCACCCCTTTGATGGCGTTTTGAACCCATTCGTTTTCTAGCCCTAGTGGGCCGGGTTTTCTGATAGTGTTTTCCCTTTTCTTATTTCTTTTTTTTTTTTTTTTTTTTTTTTTTCTTTTTGCCTGTTGGTCTTTTTTCCCTTTCCTCATGGGGTCAGATATTTCCGATCCCCCTCGCAGAAGTCTTTACGCCCCCCTCCCTGAGGGCTGTCGTTTTCCCAAACGATTTTTCCACCTCTTTTCTGGGTTTGCCCCTTCGCAAATTCAACTTGCCCACAAGGTTCCTCCCGGCCCCCCCTTTTCCACGCGTTCCTCCTCGGTCTTTTCCCGGCTTTTTTAGATTCCCCAAAAAATGGGTTCCGCGCAGAAACTGATGATGGACCTTGCGTGATGCTTCTGGGGTCTCTTCTCCTCTCCCTGTTTCGTGGTTTTTTCGCAAATCACGGATATGTTCCCCCCCCCAAATTGCATCTCTCTCCCTTTTTGCATATCCTTTTTTTGGAGCTCTTTTTTTTTTGAAAATGGCTTTTTTTTTTTTTTTTAATTGATTTCCCTCGTTCAACCGCGAAACTCCTTTTTTTTTACTTTCGTCCTCGTTATTTTTAGGCCCTTCTTGGACCACCGATGGGCATTCCCCCCCCCCTCCTTTAACACAAAATGAGAAAGGGTTAGCGTCGGCAGTGGATGTCACGTCTTTTTCCCCCTTTTCCCAGGATCCCTGGTCCTCTCCCTTTATTGTTGATGCAACCATCCCCCCATGGTCGTTGTTTTTTCCGGGGAGGTTTTTTGGCGTAGTTCCGGTCGGTAAATCACCTTTCTCTTTTTTTTTGCGAGTTTTTTCAGTCGGTACTACCCCCCTTCCTCCCCCCGGATTTCCGACACCCTCTCGTCCAAGCTTGGGCGGCCAACGCGTTTCTAAGAACCCCCCATTAATAATGTACCGAGGCCCCCTCCTCCCAGGTGCTTCCAGGGACTGCGAGAAGACCAAATTCAAGTCCTACTTGGTGTTTCGAGCCTTCCCGGCGGGTTCTGTGCGCCCCTTCAAACAAGGTTGACCTCAATTCCTTTTGTAGTACTTTTTTGCCCTTTTTTTTTGTTTAAGGCAAAACTTGGTCTCCCCCGTCCCCTTCCCTCACTTGGTCACCGTGCAGCCTGTAGTAGTTCTGTGAATGGGCCCCTTCCCTCGACCCCAAATCCAACGTTATCGTTCCTTTTTTACCTAACTTCCCCCCCCCAAATCTTCAGGATCACGTTCAGGTACTTAGTGCTTTCCCTTTTTCCACCCCTCCCCCTCCAGGTCTGTCTTTACGTTTCTTTTTGTACTTCCAACACCGATCGTGCGCCTATTACAAATGCCTGACCCCTCGTCCCCCTTCCCTACCTGGTCTGCGGGAAGTGACCGGCGGGGTTTCCCTTTTGTCCTTGTGGTCTTCTACGGGCACTGTTGCATGACCAAACGGAGGCCCGCCCCCGTCGCTTGATCCTCTCGGGCGTGCGTGGAAATCCCCCCTCCCCCGCACGCCAGCCATTATCCCCCCTTCATCCCTTTCCTAAGGTTTAACTTTTTGCATTTTTTTTAATCCCCGCCCAAAACGCCTTTCCTCCCTATTCCCCAGACCTTCCTTAAGCTCTTTAGCTGGCTAGTTGCTGCGCGTCATTTTTGACAATCTCAATCCCTGCTTTTCTTTTTCTTTTCTTCTTACCGTCGTGCTGTTTTCCGTTTCCCAAGGCCGAGTTCTGATGTTTGAACCCTTTTCTCCGCATATCTTCACCCCTCGCTTTCGTCCACATCTGCCGTGTCTTCCCCCTCTCGGGTTGAGTGTCTCCCCTCCTACCCCCTTCCCCTTCCCCAATTACCGGGATCCCCCCCCTCCCAACCCCCCTTGCTGAGGACACGAATTTTCCCTTGGAAGCACAATTCGCTTTTTTTCTGGCTTTTTTCCCCTTCCTGAACCCCCCCCCCAAACTCAGCTTCCCCTCTTTTTCCGACCCCACTTCAACCTCCCCCCCCAGAACCTTCATTACGCCCCTTTTTTCTTCCCCTATATGGCCGAATCTCATCCCCCCGACAGCCCGGCTGTTTGCAAATATATTTCCCCCCCGTGCTCCCTGAAATTGCTGAGCCACGTTTTAAAACTTCCCCTGGTTTCAGTCTAATCAGCGCCTGCGACCCACAATCCCCCATTGTCACCCCTTGTAAGGGATCAACCTTCTATGCATCAAACCATTCAAGAAGCCCCATCCTTGAGCCCACCCCCCAGCTGCCTTCCCCTGAGCGGGCACGTTTGAATTTCCCCTCCTTTTCCCCTGGTGGATTTTTTTCTGTCGGAAACTTGCTTTAAGCAGGACCCTGCATTCCACCCGGTCTAGTCCTTCCATTTCGCATTTTCTCCTTTGATGATCTCTTTTTAAGCGGGTTTTTTTGTATAATGTCCACTCTTTCAACTGCAAACTTTCTGGGGATTCCATTTTTTTTCCCTTGGTGGTGCTGAGATGGAGTCTACCCCCCCCTCTTTTTGAAAATGTGTTGAACTATTCCTTTTAGTAACATAACCGGAATTCCCCTTTTGTTCCCTCCCCACGTTCTTTTGCGGCTCAATGTTGCCCTGGGTTTTTTTCCTTACCGACTTGCCGGTTCCAGGCATCTTACTACCTAGGTTCTACCATTTTTCGGACTTGCCGTTCTGCTACACACCATGTGCTGCCACCGACCCACTTCCTTTTAGCGTTTTTTTTTTCTGCTCCTTTTTTTACCCCCCTTTCTCAGTTTTGTTTTGTTATCATTTCCCTGGTCACTTGCAGATTTTCTCTTCGCGCCCAGTGAGTACAATTCCCCCCCACGATTGAGGGAATTTTCCCGAAACCAAGAGAATATTGGTCTTCTTTTTTTTTTTTGCCTCGTTCCCTCGGACCACGTTGGACATCTTTTCCAGTGACCTTGACCAACCCGGCCGACCACGACCTTTTTTTCCCTCTTTTTTCCTTTCCCCAAGACCGTGCGCGATCCTAAGTTCCTTTTTCGCAAGCTCGGCCCGGACTACCGTTCTCGACAGATTCCCTTCCCCCTGGTTTGCACTCGTGGACCTTTTTCTTTCCCCCCCCCTTTCATGCCTTCCCTTGCCAGCAAAGTATTGCTCCCCCCTCCCCGCCACGCCTGTTCTCCTCCCCGTTCTTTTACGTTTTCAAACCGTTCCGAAACCTTCCGAGTATCACACCGCCGTCGTCTCATTGCCGCACTTCCCCCCTCGCCCCCCCCTGTCCCAACAACGGCCGCCCCTCTTCTCTTAACTTTTTGCAGCGTCGGTGCAAATTTTTTTAGAGAATCCCGTCTTCGTTTGTGGCCTTGGTTGCCCACTCCATTGTTTAGCTTCCATTGTTTAAAAACCCTTTGAGTTCTCACTTCCCCTAATGGTTTTCCAAGGAATTTCTTTCTTTCACTCCCACCTTCTACTCTGGTCTCACTAAAAAGTCAAGTTGACCATCTTCCCCAGTACACCTAAGACCCTTCCTCCCTAAAACTACCTCCCCCAAGAGGGCTTTGGACATCACCCTGGACTCCCACAGTTCAACCCCTGTTAATTTCCCTTTAAGGTTTCTGGCCGCTTTTATTGGTGCGTCCCCTCCTTTGTACTTCCCCCCCCCCACGATAGAACCTCCCCCACCAACATGCCCTTTGACGTCAAATTAAAAAGAGCCTGGGTCCTCCTTTTTCCTCTCCACTCAGTGGTTTTTTTTTTTGTTTTGCCCCTTCAACCGGTCTCCCCTCCGCGTTCTTCCTGTTGGAGGGGATATAAGGGGGGGCGCGTTTTTCCCTTTCCGATCTCTTCCCACCCCCCTTTCTTCCCTCGCCCCCCAATTATTCATTCCGCTCACCCCTTGTCGCCGTCGCGGACTCATATGGTTAATCCCTGCCCCCCTCCAGAACAACCCCCTTTCGTTCTTTCATTCTTTTTTCACCAAACTCTCGTCCCCGTCAAATTCTTGCGCGTCTTTTCCCACAGCAGTTTCTACGCTTCCCCCCACTTTTTTTCGATTTCCCGCTCGATGAGTGCGTGTCCACCAACATGCTCTCCTCTCAACAAGATAACTTGTCCGTTGTTTCCTCCCTTGCCCGTAGGTTCACCCGCTCGTTAAAAACCGCCTCCCGGTAATCCGATACGGGCGGGAGAACCAATTTAAATTTTCCCGTCTGGAACTCTAGAGACAGACGATCCCCTTCACCCGCACCATAGCTATATATTTACTAATAACATTTCGTCTTTTTTGTTGAGCTATTTTGTTTGGTGTTTTCTTTGGCCAGGGAATTCATTTTTTTCTCTTTTCTCTGCACGGTCTGTTTGTTGGAACGTTCTCGGTCAATTCTTTCCTTGGATGGCAGCCTTTCAATTGACCCTTCCCCTTTTTTTCTTAACCCACTGTTCTCTCGTAGCCCTTTTATGGGCTTTGATGTCCCTCTTTCCCAGTTTATGAACTCATTATACAGGGTTGATTTTCGCCTTTTACGGGGGTTTTTCCCCAAAAATGTCGACTCTCTTTCTTTGCATCTTTTCGGTCATAAACCTTTCTTGGTCGTTTTCCTTTTTGGTTTTTCGCATTGCTCGTTCTGGAGGGCGTGGCTGTGATTTCTTTAAACCCCGCGGTGTTGTGTCCCCCCCCGAGGCCTTTTTTTCCTCGCGGATCGGTTCCTCTTTCTCCCTTCCTTATAAAGGTTTGTTTTTCAGAAATCCTAAACAAGTTGACCCTTCTTCAGCTTCAATTTTTCCCTCCCCCACCCACTTCTTCTTTTTTGACGTGTAGACTGCATTTGGCTCGCTCTTTCCAGTTTTTTCCCCCCCAACGTTCCCCTTTTTTTTGAGGGTAACGCAACCTCTCCCCGTCTTGGTTGGTCACCCCGAAAAAATTGGTCTTTATTTTCTTTTTTTTTTTGTATCCTCCCTTGGTAGTGGCTTTTTCTTAACGTAAATCTTATCCCTTCCCCCATCCCTCGAATGGCCACCCTTCCCCCTAAACCCCTTGACACCCCTTGAATTGTTGGGCACTAGGGGGAAAAATACCATTTGCGGGTTTCTTTGATTTGATTTTCCTCGTCACTTTCTTTTTTTTCCATTCGTGGAGCCTGCAACTTTTTACTCCCAAGAGAAAATTTCTTCTCTTTTTTAGTCGGGGATTTATACGGCGGGTTTTTCCCCTTGGCCTATGGTTATTTTTAAAATCTATGCTACTCAAAGGGGTCTCCCCCCTCCTTTTAGTTTTTAGATACCTCCGAATCGTCTTCTCCTCCCAACCAATTGCGAACGGGTCTTCTTTTATCCCCTGGAGATTCCAGTCTTCTTAATACTGGGTTTTATGGGCGGAAGGCTCTAAGGATTTTTTTTTCTTCGATATTCCGAAGAGGAGTTTTCCTTTTGTATTACTCTTCCCCTCCCCTTATTATTCCTCTATTTATGATTGTCCCTTCCCCCTTCTGACGGATTGCCTCCGCGTTTCTTTCGCTTCTTTTAGTTTTGGGAGCAATTTGCTGTGCTCTTTGGCTGATCTGGCATTCCCCCCCCCGGTGCTCGGTGAACTTTTCGGGATTTTTTCCGGTTATTCCGGCCGATGTGCTTTTTTTACGCCAACATACATGTTTTTATTTTTTACGGAAGCGTTGAGAGAGTGTACTAAGTCTTTTTCTGGTTCCCTCTTTCCAATTTTCCGGGAAGAATGCCGTTTTTTCTGAACCTCCAAAGTTCCGGCACTCCATGAACATCCTCCCCTTTTTATGTTTTTTTTTTTTTTTTTTTTTTTTTGTATAACCTCTTTTTCTGTTCCTTTTAAAGCTCTGGCCCCGGTTTTTAGTACACGCTAAAGCCAATTAACCTTGCCTCCCTCGTTCTTTACCGATCCCCTCCCATCGATTGCCTCCCCAACCTTTTTCCCCTGCTCCGGCGTTTTTGGGGGAAGCGGTTTTTACTTTCGAGTTTCCGTTTTCTTTTGGGTAAGGTCTGGGCCCCGAAGGGGCCTCCTTCAATCCGGGGCTGCGCGCAATACTAGACTTCTCCCTTTTGGGAAAGGAGCCCTACTTTCCTGGAAAAGGACCCCCCAACCCCCCATTTTGAGGCACTATCTTTCGACACTTTGGCTCCTTGGGGTCCTTACATATCCTCGGGCCCTTTTGCTTTTTACTTTTCGGTCAACCTTGTATATTTTTGTAACCGCGTTTTCGCCCATATCAGTTTGCACCTCGGAAGCAACTTTGGGAGAACCCCCGTATCTTTTTTGACATTCCTTTTTTTTTTCCTTTATTTTGCGTGAATTTACGCTTCCCCTTTTTCTTTACAAGACCCCTAGTTTTGATATTCAACCTCCCCCTTTTCCCTCTATCTTTGGTATTGTTTGACTTCGGTCATCCCCATTCCCCAACGCTTCGGGTGCAAGGCCAACCCTTCCGCCCCCTGATGCGCTATTAGGCGCTATAAGGTTTTTTTTGCCCCCCCCTTTCGCTGCCCCTATGTTATGATACCCGGTGATACTTCCTTGGCGTTTTTCTCCGGACCACTTGGACAATGCGGTTTACTCCCCCCCTTTTCTTGCTGTTGAACCGTCATTTTTCTGTTTCCCTAAGCCCCCTGCAGGGCAACACTTTTCTGTCACTGTTTTCCTTTTTTTTTTAAAATTAAGGGCATGAATTTGGCTCGCTTGATCCTGGGGTTTTTCCCCCCTTCCCCCCCTCTTTCATGCAGTTAGGTTGAGTTCTACTATTTTCTTACGATTCCCCTCGGGTGTTTGAGATTGCTGAGTGTGGTTTCAGGGCTTGGGTTCCATCTCCCCCGTGACTTCCTTAGTACCTCGAAAAGGCGCTTGAGGGGGACAGTTCCGCTAACCTGGGTAGGACTCCTCTATTTGGGACCCCCCCCGCCCCACGAAGAGTTACACCTCGGTTTTTCCCCCTCAATCGAGGGGACTTCGTTGCTTGACCCCTTCTTTCTTCCCCCACCGGTAATGAATGGGTGGATTTCTGACCCCACCTTCTTCCGCGAAGCACGTCGCATTGGCGCGGTTTTTGCGGGTTCGGTGGGAGGTTCTGAGGTTTTTGCGTCCTGGAGATTTCAACTTCTTTCCCTTGGTCAGAACTTGCCTGCAGGCGCGCGCTTCTGTTTTTTTTTTTTGCTTCCTTCCGCTCCGCCCCTTGCATGGGCGTTTTTGTCTTTCTTCCAGTCCATGGAAACATTCCACCCTTTCTCCCCCCGGCGGTCTGGTTCTTTTTGTTCAGATTTGCGATGAATGGCCAAGGGCTTTCGTTTTTTTTTTTCACACTCGAAAGAGATTCACTTGTTGCCAAATTTTTCCTCTCCCTTTCTCCTGGTCAACTTCGAGCCCACAAAACTGCAGGGCTCCCCCCTTGTTTTCTTTTTCCCTCAGACAAAATGATGTACTGATGTTCCGGCACGCAGTTTGTGCTTCCCCTTATTGCCCCGATTCTTTTCCGGTTCCCCCCTATTGGAGTGCCCGTCGCTTTTGCCTTGATGTTTCCACCCCCATCTTTCGGGGGAACGGTTTTTTTTTTCTGGTTTTTTTTTCTTTGTTAGCAAAATCATCGCTCCTGTTTGCTTGTTCGTTTCCGTTCCGCCGACTCCTTTGGTTCCATTGACCTCAGACATTGGGCTCAATTTTTTCTTTTTTCCCGATTTCCCCCGCAACCCCCAAGTTACACCCCGAACCACATACCAGATGTTTCCCCCATAGTAGGTACAAAGTCTTTTGTTTTCGTTTCTTACTTCACCTCTTCCCCCAAACGCTCGAAAGACACTCCTATTTTTTACTAACCTTCTTTTGGTTTGGATGATTTCGAGATTCCTTCTTGCTTTGGTTCCGCGCCCTAACAAAGGGTTTTGAACCCTGTCATTCCTGAGTCATGTATCGTGGAAAACCTTTTTGAGACCCCAACCCTCTGTCATTGGGGGCTCCCAATGTTTCGGTCAAATTCTTTTTTCCTTTTAGTCGTCTTCCTCGAACCTTCTGTCAATCCCCTCCACCACTCCCCGAGCTCGTCTGTTGATTTGTTTGCCTCCCGGACGAACCCTCATGGCATTTCTTTCCCCCCCCAGCCTTTTTCTTTTCCCCTTGTTGAGTTTGAAGAAAATAAGAACCTTCCGAATTTCTGGTAACCTGACCCCCCTTTTTTATTGGCGTGTGCCCATTGCCTGACCCGAGCTTCCCCCCTTTCTTGTTTTTTTCTATGAACCCTTACGGAGGATGGGGTCTAGTTGTGTCCCGCCTCTGCCTGAAACCCTCTTTCCAGGGTTGCCACGAGGGGAATCTCGCGTCCCTTCCCCTAAATTTCCAAGAAACATTTTCACTCCCACTATTTTTTATTGCCCTTTTCCGGAGGCGCCTTGGCAATCAAGGTTTTTGTTTTTTTTCAATATGATTGGCTTTTCCGAACCCACCAAGGCATTTCAGTGACGAGAAAGTAGATCCGATTGAATCTATGGGAGAATTCAGCAGTGCTGCGAAGTTCCCCCCCTTTTTTTTCTGGACCCCGTTACCAAGATATAGTTTCCACCCCGCGTGAAACTTCTTGAGTTTTCACTGGGACTCTCGGCTGTTGGCAACTTATTTTTCGGTGGAGATTTTTGGTCCTGGGGACCTCCTTTTAGTTAAAACCCTCTGTCCCTCCTCCTTTTAATAGAGTGGTTTCCCCATTGCCTTACCACTCCTCTCAAACTCTGAAGGGAAGTACCAGCGAGGCCCCCGTCCCATCCGAGATGAACTGAATTTCTGTGGCCTGACCTCCTTCTTCTTGGAGGCCGTGCCCTTTCTTTTTTGTGCAAACAAAACACACTCCTGTAAAAACAACCCTCCCCTTCCCCTCTTTTTCCGCACCCCACAAAACTGGCTGCTTCCGGATTTCCTCAGGCTGCGCCCCCTCCCGCAGCCGATGTTTTTTCCTCTGACACGTTTATACGCCCCTCGTCACATTTTTGCTGAAGTTTCCCCCCCTCCCCTAACCCCTTTTTTCATGCCGAACAGCGTTTTTTTTCCCTTTTCTGCGACCCCCCCCATCCCAGTAAAAGGAGAGCCTTTTTTCCTGCGAAGTGAGGCCACCAGTGTCCAACACCCGCTGAAAACACACCCTCCTGGTCGCTACCATTCTAGAGGCGCCTGCTGTGCAAGTGAATCGGTCCTTGCTCGCCTCCCCCCAGTGCCTTTGGACTGACCCAGCCCCTTCCACCAACCGTGTCTCTGTTACTTTTCGTTTCTGCTAAGTTAGCTCTCTTGATGTTTCGCGTCCGTCCCCCTTTTTCCCCCCCCGGATTAATTAGTTGCTTAAAACTTCCCTTTCTGGTTTTCTGAGGGTGCACTGCATTTTTCCTGTGACCACCGCTTTCCAAACAGTGGCCGGTGCCCTCTTTCTTTTCATGAGAGAGTCCACTCACCCCATACCCCCGGTGTTGAAACCCCGGTACTAAGGAAGAGTTTATATGGGTGTTTAGTTGTGGCAACTGACCATGCCAATGTCCTTTTCCAAATCATAGGTATGTTAGATCACACAACATGTTTGGGCCATGCCGCTATGCATACCTCTCCCACCCCCTCTTTGGATGGACTAACCCCACTGGTTGAGGCTGTGGATGAGCTGTGTCGTCCACCCCAGGAAAACTTTTCCTCTTTGCTGGAGGGGGATTTCCCCCCAGGGCGGCGTGAAGTCGCTTCTCGCCAATCTCAACCCCTAACCCCCCCGATTGATCACCCGCCCCCCAGAGATTTTAGGTTCTTCGTACATGCACTTTAACTCTTCGACCACGCGGCTCAGGTCGCAATTCCTTGCCCCCCCCCCCTTCACGGTTTTCTGCGTAAAAGATACTTCAGCCCTTTCCCCCCCCCCCCGCCCTTTTTTTTTTTCGTTGGTTTTGACTGCGAGCAAGCTCGGAAGGACTATTTCCGATACGTTTACCATTTCCCACCCGAGCACTCGTGGCTCTATTTCCGGCCAACCCCCCCTTTCGTTTTGCGGAACGACCCCCCCACATTACATTTCCCACAGTCCCCAGCACGCAGAGAGTCAACCTCATGTTGTTTTCTTTGCCGGATCAAGAACGAAACGGGTTTTTAATTTTTTTTTTTTAGGATCCCAGAGCGTCTCCAAGTCTCTTTCGAACCAAATCGGTAACTCGTTGGAATTTTCCGACCCGGGGCCGCCCGCTTCTCTGGTTCGGTCTTCCTTCCGCTTTCTCCCATTTCGAGAATGATTCGAAGTTCGTTATCTCCACACCTTTCTGTTTGGAACCCCTTGATTGCCTCATAATTGAAAGATGCTCCCCCAAGTTGCCACGCAAGTTCCTACAATCCCACTTTTTTTGCCCGACTGGCACATCGATGGTCGACATCACCCCATTGCAGTTGCCACGACCTGCTCAATAAAGTAGCTTACCCCCCCCCAGGCCCCTTGGAGGCTGCCGCAACCTGAGGGCACCAAACCTCTAAATTTTCCCCAATCCCCTCAGTTACTTTTCTATGTCTTTTTTGTTCCTTCGCTTTTTCCTTTACTTCAACCTGATCCGTCCCTCCGACCCCTCTGCAGATTTCAAAATTCCTTCCTTTAACACGGGAGATATTCCGGTACTCCCAGGGGGCTGTGTCTTCATGCCGTCTCCCCCCCTTTCTCCCTCCCGAAAGGTTTTACTTGCGGTAGGGAGTCCTGTTCTTGAGTAACTTGTTTTTCCCCCCCAAGTTTTTTTAAGCGACACACCCTCTTTCTTTTTTCTTAAGATCGCTGACCTTCCTCTGCCTTAGCTTATGGTACTCCTTCAGGCCAACGCCCAACCCCCACCCCTTCATTGAACAAGATTCTTTTGACGCCACCTTTTCTAACCCTTCTCGACGCCAGTCCACGCCATCTCATGTTCCCGCCGTAACTTTGAGATATCGCTTTCCCTTACCAAGGGCATAGAGTCTCCTCCCCCCCCCATTTTTCCCTTTTTTCGAAGCTCCATTGTTTATGAAATCGTGGTCCTTCCCCGGTTTATTACAGGTCCTAACGATAAGAGTAGCCCTCTGGGGTCCTCTCCCAGAAGCCTTCAGCGGACTAATATTTGGCAAGCTTGCCTCATTTTTCCTTTCCCCCCTTTCAAACCCCCATAAGCAG
>Ga0179593_1407813_pt1 | contig 13605 bp, 20 predicted proteins | sample CZODoug2_1_08_16_FD_185931 | JGI IMG/M metagenome (GOLD analysis project Ga0179593, IMG submission 185931) | Vadose zone soil fungal communities from Angelo Coast Range Reserve, California, USA - CZODoug2_1_08_16fungal (PacBio error correction) | ecosystem: Environmental > Terrestrial > Soil >... | reverse complement strand
TTGAAAACGGCACCACCGTTTCCCCCTTTCAAGTTGACCCTTCCTCCTTTTTCGCTCTCTCTTCTTTTCCCGCTTGTTCGTTTTGTTTTTTTGCGTTTTCGCGCTCTCGACCATCATGTTGTGTTGGTTGACATAGCAAGGCCGACCTTCCCCGCGGCCTAAGTCTTGTGTTTTGTGGGCCGTCTTTTCTCACTGATTGTCCCTTAAGGTGGAAGATTTCCTTGCGTTCCTTCTTTCGTTCGAATCCTATCCGTGTTTTTCACCGAATGAAGGGGATGTTGTTTCTTCCCCCCCCACACTGCCTCGTGAGTTTTTGACTACCATAGCACCTCGGCCTCCTTTTAGCGTTCGACTCAGATGCCTTCTCCCATTGAGGAAGTTTGGCGTCCGTATGTGCCCACCGCTTGCTTGATTTTCCAGCGGGGATTTTTTCTTTATTACGCCCCCGGCGCTTCTTCTTTTCCTGTTTTCTTTTTGCATTTCCTCACTTCAGGTCTCCCCCTCCCTCCTCCGACCGTCCATTCATACCATCCCGTCTCCCCCCCGTTAGCCTGTACGGAGATCTTCCCATTAATGGATGAAATCCTTTTTTCGCGCAGCGTTTCCCCCTCGCAGATCGGTCTTTCCTCTTTTCAACAAGTGACCCGTTGATCGTCATTAGCCCCCCCCCCGCTCCGTTTGCGTACGCGTTAGTCCGGGCCCTTTTTTTTTGAACTCTTTGGAGAGAAAGAAAGTGGAAAGGCCTGCTTTCTTTTTGCCCATGCCCCCTCCCCCCGTGAATCATTCGTGTTCTTGGTCCAGTCTAAGTTAGTATTTCTTCAGTGTATCCATCCGGATACTCCTTCCTAAAGTGCCTGCTTTTCCTGTTTCGAAAGCCAATTTTTCACTTTTTTCCTTTCAAGTTCCAGATTTTCCCTCTTCTGTCTCTCCGTTCTGCAGAGTCGGTGGACGGGCCCCATTCCCCCCCCTTTGTACCGTTATTACAAGTGACTGAGCCCAATTTTAATCCGTGTTACGTGTGTTTTTAGTTTCTTTTCGCCAGTCCTCATCAGGTCAGTCTCCGTTTTTGTTAGTTATTTTTTTTGAGCCCCGCTTACACTCTCCCCGTTCTCGATTACGCTTTTTCGTTTTGGTTTTTTCTGAACCAGAGACCATCCTCCCAGGGGACTTTTTTTGTGTTGTTTGCTCCGCTTGCGCTTTTCAATTCTCCCCGTCATCCCTCCGTCTCTTTTCGGAGGCCGCCGCCCAACCAGGTTTTTCCCTCCTTTCACTCCTGGTCGTATCCCCCTTTCCTAAGAATGTTGTCCTCACTTTACCGTTTATCCCGTCCTTTAGAGTGACTCTCCCCGTCGAGAGTAGAGGAGTCTGCTCCCAGCCACGTTTCCCTTCACTCTTGCCCGGGCCTTCCCCTCTCCTTCGAGGTTTTGAGAATCCGCCCGGTCCCGTCCCTTAATCGCGATTTTGAGGACCCCAATTTCCCCTTGTTAGGTCCATACCATTGTTTTTTTTTCTCTCCCTCATTCTTCCCCGCAGCCCTCCCTGCCCTGTTTTTGCTCTTGCTAAGTTTTCAAGAACTTTCTGCAAGTCATTTTTTGGACAACCCCTTTCCCGATCCCGTTTCCCACGTCCCCGTCGCTGTCCCCGTCCCTACCTTTGATCTAGTCTTCTTTGGAATCGACCGCGTTCTTTGGTGCTTCTGTTTGTTGCAGCACTGGCATCCTTCTCTGTTTCCACGTCCTCCCCCAGTCCATACTCGCTTTCGATTCCGCAACTTTGTGACCCCTCCTTCGATTTTTATGGGTCTTCCTTTGTGCATGGCCTCCACGATTTTTTTAACCGTCTTGCGTTTCACATAATACGGAGGTTTCCCCTCTATGAGCTTTTCCTTTCCCTTGTCCTAACCCAGGCCTTGTACTTCAGTAAGTGATTTTTTCTCCCCCTAGTGGTCCCTTCCTATCATCCTCTGTTTTTGTTGTATCTCTCTTATCGGTCCCCCATTGGCACTTACCAGCTTTAGTCACTTCGACAAGGCACATCGCGGTTTTCTTGACTCCCTTCTACGTTCTTTTTTCTTTTTTTTGAAGTGCTTTTGCCTTCCGTCTTTGTCAGCAATCCTTTCTTCTCTTTCCCGCCCTTCCCGGCTTGCTTTTCTGGTAGTCCACAGTGACTGCTGAATTCTTTATCTGGGCCTCAATCTCGGCTTCTACACCTTGCTGAGGTAGAGCCGCGAGCTTCCAGCCCCAGACACTCTCGAAATACCAGTCCCTTAGCACTCCCTTGGGAGCATCGATAGAGAACGTCGCAGCGTTGAGCAATTACTTTTCTCCCTCAGGGACATCCCCCCTCTTTTCATGACCGTTCGCTTGATTAGGATTTTTTCTTCCAATTCTTCCCCTTACTATCAAGATATTTTTTCTTCTTCTCCTGAGTCGTTTTAGGACTGAGAAGAGATTATTAAGCTATCCCCTGACCATTTGGTGAATGGCCCCCTCGCGTGGGTAACGGGGCACCCTCCTGTCCCGACTGGAGTTGAGGGAGGTACGTCAGTGAATTTCGTATCTTTTAGGGCTTTGAGGGGCCGTTTTTTTACTAAGTGTTTCCTCTCCCAGGAGGGACCAGCGCGCTCTTTTTTTCCTTTCGACTTTATTTTTTTCTGCCTTTTTTTTACTTTGTAGTCTTTCAAATATCGATCTTTCCTGTGGCCTAAGAAGGGTGGCTGGCAAATACTTGTAACTGCGTAGGCCTCTTGGTGTTGATCATTTTCTCCCCTTCTCGAGCTTTTTCTTTCCTCCACATTTATTGGAGAAAGAGTTCCTTTGGAGTTGTTCTTCTTTTTCCTTTAGTAGTTGGGACCCCTCCGAGCGGGCCTCGCGAGTCAAACAAACTTATTATCCCTTGTTTTTTTATTACTTACCCTCCCAGAACGTTTGATAGATCGTCTCTTTTTGCTCACCCCTCCCCCCCTTAGAGGCCTTCTCTGACCCTTATGATTAGGATTTCTGAACATGCCCCCCCGCACACTTCCCCCCTTTTCTCCTTTTGACGATCCGCCGTTTTGTCTTCTTTTCTCTGGATGCTGTGACCTTCCCTCCCCCTCGTCAGGAAGAGGACTTCCCTTTTTGAAGCTGATTTCCACCTTTTCCTTATTTTCGAGGATTTTGGGACTTCCGTTCCCCTCTGGTCTCTTACCGACCCTTTTTTTCCGTGTCCCTAACCGATAGATCGGAATGTTGCTTTGCCTTTTTCGCCTTTGCTTTTGTTGACTCGCCTCTCTTTTCCAATATAGGTCCTCGTAATCCTTGGTCCCTTTTCTGCCTCGTCAGCAGAATTGGTGAGGTTCCAGTTTTTGGCGCTTTTTTTTAGTCCTTCCGGTCTCCTCTCTTGATAGCGATCTTTCATGTTGGCGTCCGATGGTTTTTTTTGGTTGGCTAACTGGAAACTTCTTACTTTTCTTCCTCCACCTGATTTCTCCGTTCGTGAATCAACCTTGCACCTCATTTCTGGCTTCGTCCTCTCCTACCCCCCCCTCCCCGTTTCTCCGTTTTGAGCTCTTTTTTTCCCCCCTCGACGATGTCAAAAGTAAAATGGGACTCTTGGCATTCTGTTTGTTTTTTATGTCTCGCTGGAAGTTGCTTCTTTTTGCTAATTGTCATGGATATGTTTTTGCGCGATCCTCCCCCCCCCATTAGTGATTTTTATTCTCTTTTGATATCCATTTCGCCTTTTTACGCAGTCCTTTCTTCCAAATATAGTGTGAGTCTTTTAGCCATCTCTCCAATCCCCCCTCTCAGGGGAGCTGAAACGCCTTGTTTGCCTGCTACTTTTCCAAAAGCACCCTGTATGGGCGAGCTAAGTGTCCCCCCCCCCCGAAACGTTTTCTTCTCGAAGCGCTTATCTCTTTCCCTCCCTTTTGGTCGACCTTCCAATTTTTAGTTTGTGTTCCGTGTTGCGTTCGTCCCCATGCTTTTCCCTGCGTTTTTCGCTTACTGAACCTTGACCCCCACGACGGTACATTGCCTTAGAACCTCCGCAACGGAAAAAGGACACGGCTATTCCCAGCTTTAGGTTAGTGGGATGAGAGAGGAGGAGGGGAAAGACTAGCAGCGAACAAAAAGGAGTGGGAAAGGGGAGAACGAGTGGGGAAGGAGTAAGAAGAACCGCAGCTGCCCCTTCCTGTCTGTTTAACGGGCTTTTTTCTTTCGGTAGACACCTCAGTAGTTCTCTTAGCCTCCATCGCGCGCACTTGACCGCTGGTGGCTGCTGGACGTACCCCTTCTTTTTTGGTTGCGCTTCGATAAGTGTGGAACCTCTTTTTTCATCCTCTTCGCTTTTCTCCTTTTTCAGTTTTTTCCCAGGCGGTCTCTTGCGCGTTTTGTCCTATTTTTAGGCAGTACCCCGTATTCCTTGTCGGTGTACTTTCATAGTAACGAGTAGCAGTTTTTTTTTCTTTTGGTTTTTTTTCCTCCTCCCGGCTTGATGGACGGGGTTCTTCTTTCTTGGTAAGACTGAGGCCGGGGCAAAGACAGGACGCGAAAAGAGGCTTTCATACGTTCGGTGAGCCACGTCCCCCCGTCTCGGCGTCAATATGTTGTTCTCCGCCAATTCGGTGTTACACAGTCGGCTTTTACGGAGCTATCCCCAGTCAGGGTTTTTGGCTCTCGGATGCACGGGAAGGTGGACGGGCAGCAGGTCCCTGAGCTTTTGGGGGGATAAGAAACAGGAGGGTACTTATAGTTTGCATTTCGCCGATGAAGTGACCGATGCGCCTCTTTTTTACAACGGCAACGCTTCTTGTAGCCTTGACGGACAACTTATTAGGTCTACACCAGAACTTGTCTGGGGCTTGCGTCTTTTGGTGGTAATGCACTACGCTAAGGCGTTGTAAGGTTGGGCAGGAATTAGATTGGCTTTTGTATGTACTTTTGCGACTAGACACAAATCACCTCTACCTGCATGTGAACTGACTCGGACCAGAAGAGGAGAGGTGTGATGTTGCCCATTGAATATAGACGGAAGTCCCCTTGAGCCGGCTTTTGCTTCTGTGCTGTGCTTTTCTTTTTCCCCCCCTTTCTTTCCAGCATAGTCTTAATTATCCTCGGACACATATTTCCTACGCTTTTGAGGACCGGTCCATGGGAGGGAGAGGAATTAATCTCCTTTCCTCGTTTGCTGTAACCTTTCGTTCTTGTCAGGGTTTTTGTCCTCAGCATGGGGTCTTCTCCCTTCTTCTTGCCTTTTCATATTGTGTTGTTGAGAGTTTCTGTGCTCATCCGACATTGTGTTCCGACTTTCCATGACCCGAGGGAAAGGCTCGATCTGAGTACCTTCTTTCGCCTTTGTTTCGGTACCTTCCTTTGATTTCTAGAGTCCTTTTCCTTGTCCCGGAACTTGGGATCTTTCCAAGCTCGCCCAATCAACGGAGAGGCTGCAGCTTCCTTTGGCTGATTTTGCCTCCCCCGGAGATTCGTGACCCTTTTTTTCTTCAGGAGTCTTCAGAGAGAGTTATTGTCGCCCCTTTCTTTTTTTTTTCTCAGTGTTCCTCACAGTCCTTTTTTCCCCCTCTTACGCTTCTAAGTAACACTGCCCAGTGCGACTGCCCTTTCTTCCGCTATCTATTTTTTGTTCCCCCCCTCTTCAGCATGAACATTCTTCGTGATTAAAAGAGGGTGTGAATCCCCTGTCGATTGTCACAAGGACTTTTCTTCTGGTTTTTGGAGGTCTCCTTCTTCACACCGATGCTTCCGTTTCTGGTCCAACATTCTCGCTGTGGCATCATCTGTCTTTTTCTTTTTCTCCGACGGGCCTGGGGGAGAAGGGGGATACGATTAACGGTACCCTTCCTTTTTCTTATTCCCGGTTGGCATACCTTCTTTTTACCCTTTTTGCATTTTTTTTTTTTTTTTTTTTATGTACAAACGCTCCCCTTCTCCTTTTACTTAAGACCCCCTTCGAGACATTGCCTTTTTAGTCCTCAGACCAAGAAAAGTAGTAAAGGTGCTCCTGATTTCTTTTTTAAGGAAATGCCTCTCCCCAAGTATAACTTTCGTCTTCCTTCGCCCTCGCCTCTGTCTTTTTTTTTCGTACTTTTCCCGGTGTCGAGATTCTGATTAATGATGGCAACTCTTCCTTTTTTATCTGTAAGGTTACCAGCCCCCGTTTTTTCCCATTTTCCCGTTTTCCGTTTTTTTTCCGATGTTTCTTTTTATCTTTTTCCGGTCCCCGGTGTGTTTTTCCGCTCCTTTCTTCGTTCTTCCCCCCGTTATTTCTTCCCTCTTCCACTTTTTTTTTCCCCTTAACCACTACCGGTGACCTTTTCCCCTTTCCGATATCTCATTCTCTAGGAGCGACCCGTGTGTTTTTTTTTTGGCTTCCCTCCTTTCCGCCCTCACGTTGTTCCTCTTTCCGGCCTTCCCAATGGTCATAGGTAGCTGTTCTTGTATAGCTTCCTCTCTCCCCTTCTTTTCTTCACCTTGCGCAGGGCCCGCCGTTATTTCTTTGCATCTGCAAGATGGATATTAAAGTCTTCATGCCTACTCCGGGACTTCGCTTTCCCCTTCCCCACCTCCTCTCCCTCTCTGTCCCGTCGCAAGAGGCAATTTTCAGCCGACAAGCTTCTGCGCCCCCACTCCCTTACCTTCTATGCCCGTATTAAAGGTTGCTCTTTCTATTCTTGGTGTCCCTAACCCCCCAATCCCGTCCACTCGTTCAACTTCGTGTTTTCCCCGGGGAATTCCTTCTTCCCAATTTTCTAGGCCCTAGAAAGAGGTCGGCTTTCTTATTGATCAGGGTACTTCCTTCTCCTCATTTTTCATGTGTATTCCAGTCCCCCTATACTACCTGGTGCCATTCCCTCCCCCCAATCTCCCCCCACTTTTTTCGCACACCTTAGCGTCCAAACGAAGGACAAGCGGATTCCCTCCCCCCTGGAATATCTTCCTCTGCCCAGTTTTTGTAGTTTGTCGAGTGGAACTTCTTAAACTCTTTGTCCTACTCCCGTCCGACACCACTGGATGACTTATCGACGACCCTTCTCCAGGATGCTACGTTCCCCCACCCTCCCCTGGCTCTGCGCGCACTGCTCCAGAATGAAGATGAAAGTTTTTACAGACTCTGTTTGCCTTTGTCACTACCATTTGTCTCATCGTAGATCCGCCTCCCTTTTCCCTGGCGTTCCTTCCGTTTTCACCACAAATCCTCAGCAGGAAGTTCGAGTCTTCATCCTCGCTGGAGTTTAAGTTCCATCCCCTTTCATTCCGTCCTGAACCAGGCCTCTGTCCCCCCAGGCTTTCCTCCCCTTGAGTCTCAAATCAGTTTCGAGCCGACCCTAAGATTCCCTTGGTCCGTGTCACAGTTTACCTTTCCTTTTCCCTTGAAGTTCCTCCTCTTTCTTTCCGTTTTGTGTGACGCTGAGGGAATTCCCCGAAGAGCGGACTCGCGCGATTCGCCCTTTTTTTTTTGTTATTTGCCCCCCTTACCCCACTACGACGGAAGTCCGTAGGTGTTGACCCCTCTTAGGTCCGATCCCGTGACGTCACCAGCCGCCGTTGTGTTTAATTCCCTCCTTAACAACCTCTTTCCCAGCCCCGAGCTCCTTTCGGCCCGACACACTTCTCCGTCGTTGATGTCTCCCCCCGTGTAACCGCCCCCTGGCGTCTTTTGAATTTCCCTTTCAAGCTCTATTATCTTTTTTTCCCAAGCCTTTCGTTCCCTCTCCTGAGGTTGCAAGACTCATCGCGCGGCGTACCATCTTCCCCCGATCCCCGCAGCGTCCCTTCCTCTGTTTCGTTCCTTTCCCCGATTGCTGGATCCCTCTCTCCCCTCCCGAAATTCTTTTCCTTATCCGCTCCCCCCCCCAGCACTTTCAACCGCTGTTTCCCTTTATGGATCCATTCCCCGGTCTACATCCTTTAATCTAACTAGCTGTCTTGTTTTCACCTGCGTAGTATCTCGGTTTACCTCTTCCTTCTCCATCCCAGCTGTTCTCTATCTGTTGTCGTTTGTCTCCTGAACAAATCCTTTCTTCCCCCAAGCCCTCCTTCCAGCTTCTTCCCCCCAACTTTTTCCCATCTGCGGTTCTTGGAATGGCTTTCCTTTGAAGATTTCCCCCTAGTCTTTCCCCTTCCCCTGACTTCCAAATCACTTCTTTCCCGGCGCTAACGAGATGGGGTCTTTTTCTTCACACGGCCTTGTTTCCTTCCCCTGACCCCTCTAGAGGCTCCTTCCCCCCCCAACTAATTTTTCCCGTCCCTATCTCTTTTTCTCCTTCGTTGTTTTGTGTTTCTCTTTCTTCGTTTACTTTTCTTTTTGGCACTGAGCAGGCGTCCTTTCACTCCGTCCTCGGTTGAGGACCGGCACCTTATCTCCCCCCCCCTATAGTGACCTCTCCCTTCTTCTTCTCATTTCCTTGCTTTTCTCACTCTTTTTGCTCTTTTCCCGACGGGGCTTCTCACCGTAATATCCTATTCCCGTGACCCGGATCTCGGACTGGGAGATGCGTAGAATCCCTTTTTCTTTCCCATCTCCTCCCACCCTCCCTCTTCCACATTAGGTTTTATAACTTCCCCGCCGTTCAGCTCCCGCTGAAAAAAAGGACTGTATACCTTTTGTTCCCCCCCCCCCAGATTCCTTTGCTTTCGATGACCGGTATTCCTGTCCCCGGGAGTTTCTGAAGATGGACTTTTCCGCAAACAGCGGTTATTCTGGAAGGCCGCACTCCTGCGGATTTTGGTAGATAGGGATGATCCGCCCCCTTTCCTGGGCCACGCCAGTAGTCCTCTTGATTTCTCCTCTCTGAGCCCTTTTCCTCCGCGACGACGCCTTTTTTACCTTCCTGGAAGAGTCTTTTCTTGCTCCTCCTTTTATTAACTACGCTTATGAAGCTGGACTGCAATACTTTCCAGCGAAGGGTTTTTCTTTTCTCACGTAGTTTTCCTCCTATTTAGCTGAATTTTTGGCTTCCCTCCCACTCGGGCTCCTTTGGAATGGTTTCCTTGGCCTGCCTCCGTGCCTTTAACGCTTATTGATTTCCTACGTTTACAACAACCTCCTCCCTTTCCTTCTTTTGCTTTTCTCCGGAAGCCCCTAAAGTTCTGATAGATAGCGCTTTTTCCCTTTTTTTTTTTTTCTTACGCCCCCCTTCGAACCCAAAGCCTTTTCCCTTGCTTCATGCATTATCTCAATAACACTGCAAACGGACCCCTAACCCACTTCTTCAATGGTCTCGAGCCTCTTGTCGGCCCCCTTCCTGTCGCTCTTGAAGTCGGCCCTCTGCCCGGTCAGGTAAGATTTTTCCCCTTGACTTTGAATGGCTTCCCCTTCCCCCAGTTGTCGGGATTAGATCTGAGCTGGCGTTTTCAGGGCAGTTTCGTGCCCCCCCGCTTGCCTTTCTCTCTTCCTCTTCGTACCTTTGCATCTTGAAAGCCGACCCCGCTTTCTTCTCTCTTCGGCCTTGTATTCTATGGGATTTGTGAATCCTCCCCTCTTTTTTTTCTCGAACTCATTTTTTCTATGACGGCTTGAACGGTTACGTTACTCCATTTTGGTCGTGTCTTCTGCTCAAAGACTTTTCTGGTTGTACATCTCGACGTCCGAATCTTTTAGAGGCCAGCTCTCCTTTTGCTTCTCCGTCTTTAAGTCAGTTCATGGTTCTCTCTCAGATGTGTGATATTTCTTTCTTCCTCGCCTTTCGTATCGTTTTGTTTGCTTCCCTTCTTTGTTCCGTGATAATATCCACTTTTTCAAATCTGCTTTTTTGGTCTAAGTTCATCCTCCCAGCCACCCCCTACAAGGATGTGCTCGTTGTCTCCTCTTTTTCCAGGGACCCTTTACTCTAAGAACTTCTGGGTTCTTTCCGCGTTGTTTTTCCTCGATGTTCGGCCCCTGGCTTCCCTTTTTTCCCCGGTCCAGCTCTTCCTGTTGTGTGTTTTTTTTTTCTCATAACCCTTCTTGACTTCATCTCATAGCCTATTAGAGATTGCCTCATTCTTTTCCCACCTGGGACTTTTCCCCCAGTTTTCTGCCCTCTTTCCTTTCCAATCCCATCGAATTTCCCTCCGGGTCCTTCCCCTTCGCCGGCCCCCCCCTTTTGAGTCGGCCAGATTTTCCAAACCCCCCCTCCCTCTTTCAGTTCCGTTTTTTCGTTTCCCATGGTAAACTTCCCTTTTTCTGTTTCATGATTTTTTTTTGTAATACGGATCTCCTTTTCCTTCTTTCTTCGGTCCCCCCCTTCCCGAACACTGAGACCTCATCGAACGTTTGTCCCGAAAAGAAAACTTTCCCTTTTTCATTTCAAGCCCGCTCGGACCCCAGGACTGCTCCCCTTCGGTTCCGGGATTCGTCCCTCCTTAAGTAGCTTCCTTCCTTTAAGTCGTACCCCTCTCCGGGTTCCAGGAGCAGGGTCAGAATCTCCTTTTTCATCTGTTTTTTCCTATAGTCCTTTTCCTACTAGGATGGTCCTTCAAGACGTCCTGACGAGTGTCGGTCTGTATCTCAGGCCATGGTCCTTCGCTGTTGTCTCTCTTCCCAAGTCCGTGCTCCCTTTTTCTTCCTTGGGTCTATTCCCCTCCGTCTTTGACAGTTGTCTTTCTAGTGCTTCCGTCCCCCCTCCTGATTAAGTTCTTCGGCGTTTCAGTTCCCGGAAAATGCAGTATTCGGTTCCAATCCCCTCGCTTCCTCCCCCCTCTGGTTAGGAATATGAGAATTTTTTTCCGGCTTAAATGAACCCCTTTTTTTCCCAGTCGTTAGTCGTCCCTCTTTCCGAAAGGAGTTCATTTCTCTATCTGCTTGGTCCTCTCCGCCTGCTTCCTTTTTGGCCTTTTCTAGTCCTCTTTTCTTGGGACAATTTTTTTTCTTCGGGACTGGTTCGACCCCCCGTCTTCTTTTTTCCTCCTCCTAACTTTTTTTGGCTCTTCTTTTCTTTACATTCTTTCCCTTTTGTGTCTTCGAAGCTCCTTGGTGTCGAGTTCTCATCTGTCCCATTGACACGATCTGAAATCTCCATCTGACTCCCTCCTTTCTGGCGGGGGACCGTCCGACCCTCATTGCGTCCGGGCTTTTTCTCCCATGCCCTCGATGTTCAGGTGCGGGCTGAACTCTGGCTAAGTTCTCCACTTCTTTTTCTTTCATATACCTTTTTGTTGTGATCTATCTTTTCTTTCCCTGAGTTCATCAAGTTTTGTCGAGGCCCCATTTCCTTCTTAGGGAACTCCCCCTATTTCGTTCTTTCCGGCGCATGTCTCCTCTCCTCGTCTATCCATGGCGATCGGGTCGAAGGGTCACCTCTCTTTCATTCTACAGTCGAGCAGAATGGAGTTATATTTTCTTATTGTCTCACAGACTTGCCTTCCCTTTTTTCCAATCTTTTTTTTTTTTTTTGAATGAGAGTCGTTCTTTTGCACCCATATCTGTTACCCTCATTTTCACCCTCTACTTTCCCAGCCCACGCTTCTCCGATAGTGCCCACTCCCGTCAGCTGATAGAGACTGCTCTGATCCATTCCAACCTGTGTCTCCCACCTGACTTTTCAACTCCTGGGATGTTCACTCCGTCTTGCTGGGCTTCCGTTTCAGGATCTATCCCGAGGATTAGTATTTCCTTTCCAAGTCGCCTTCCCCCTCTTTTTCGTTTCCATCTCTCCCCTTTGCCTTCTCCCTCCCCTCTCCCTCCTCCCCCCGAGTCAGGCGGGGAGTTGAAGAACACCTACATTTCTTTCCTCCTTCTGATTATGAAAGAACAGAGCCCCGGTTTCGGAAGATCTCCCATCCGCCGAGACCTTTCCAAGTCGCTATCAGTTACAATAAGAAACGGTCAGGGAGACTCTTATTTTCCTCCCCTTTTACCTTTTTCGATCTGCCTGCGCCCCTTCACTATTGGGCTTCTTCGTCCTTCTCGTCTTCTTGGCTACTGATCTGGCAGACTTCTTTTCTCCCCTCACCGGTCTTCCTCTCCCAGCTGTTGCTGTCGTTTTCCCTAGCTGTTAATTTTCCTTTCGGTTCTGTTCCGTCCCTTTTTTTCCCTGTTCGGTGTTTTTCGCCCCTAGACTAGCTATTGTCTTTCTTTACTGGTCGCGGACCCCCCTTTGACACCCCAAACCACCCTTAACCCAATTGGACCAGTTTCAACATGTCTCTCGGGCCCGAGGCTCTGACTTTTTCTTTTTGCTGAGCTTCCCTCTTCGCCATCATTGTGTTTCCCCTGAGTGTCCGCCTTGCCACCCCTGCGTTCCCTCTATTTTTTTCTCTTGGGCGATCTCAACTTTCTTTCTCCTCCCCATTGGACGATTATGAGGGGGTCGAGCGGATGATTCTTTCGGCATGTGTCCTGAAGTACGGGTTATCCCCTTGGTCCTTCCACAACCCTTTCGAGCCTCCTTGGCCAGTATCCCTTCTGCTCACCCTCTCCTCCCCAAAATAATTCGATAGTAGTTACGTTGAGGAGTGTAGACAGTACAACCCCGTTACGTTCGTAACTGGTCTTTTTTTCTTCTGGTCTTCCTCCCTTCCGAGGGTATCTACTTTCTCTTTATCCTATTAAGTTAGGACTCCCTTTGAGAGCCAAAGAAGACTCCTCTTCAGCCCCTCCACTCTCACACATCGTCTAAATTCGACGTTCTCGTCAACTTTCTTTCCCCGTTAGTGTCGAGTCCGAGCAACTTCGATCTCGGTTCTTCCTCTTGTTTCAATCCACAGTGTTGTGCAGAAGCTTACCTTTTTTCTAGTCGTTGTCCCCTGCTCCCATCTCGTCGAGCCAAACCTCTGATGCAATTCCTCTCCTCTCCCAGCCCATGCAGATCGCTACACGAAATCTTTTCCCGGTTGGGTGATTCCCCGTTTTTCTTCCCCCCTCCTTGCGATCCGATTACCTTCGTACTTCCGTCCCATCAGCCTTCGCCTCTTTGACTCCCGCGTTTCCTGGGCGTTAACGTGGCTTCCTCCATCTGACCTTCCTTTATTTAGGTCTTCTGTCAAACCCCTCTCAATTACGCTTACCGATTTTCGCGTGAAAATTCCTCCGTTGTTTTCCTTTTTTCATTGTCAGGGAATGCCTCCCTTTTGAATGCCTCTCCCTGTGATTTGTTCTTTGTGGAGCCCCCAAGGGAATCTTCGATTAATCCCTTTTTTTTTTTTGAACCCTTTCAACGGAATACTTGAAACTGCTGGAGGGGTGATTTACTATTAGTCATCTCCCCCCGTCAGTTTCTTCTTGATCTTTGGCGTCCCGCCGAACACTCCTGTCAAGCTTACGCCCCTCTTTTGCACCACACTCACTTGGGTATGTCTCATACCTTTATAAGACCCCCTTCTGAATGTTTCCTTTCCTGAGAGGATTTCCGAGTTTACAACAGACTCTCCAGTAACTTAAGGAATTCTAGGCGGCCCTCCACCTTCCTATAGAGATCTATCTGGTAACTGTCCTCTGTTCTCCCGTTACCTGAGGGGATACCGATATCCCTCCCTCGACCCATGCCCCTGTGTTCCTTCTGTCAGTTGACACCTCTGTCTCAAATTTTTCCTTTCTCTACCCTTGTTCCCAATCGTTACTCCCCTATAAAGGTACTCTCCCTCCTCTATTTGGTCCCTTCGTATCCGGTCCTCCTGCGGTCTCTAA
>Ga0179593_1376942_pt1 | contig 13605 bp, 14 predicted proteins | sample CZODoug2_1_08_16_FD_185931 | JGI IMG/M metagenome (GOLD analysis project Ga0179593, IMG submission 185931) | Vadose zone soil fungal communities from Angelo Coast Range Reserve, California, USA - CZODoug2_1_08_16fungal (PacBio error correction) | ecosystem: Environmental > Terrestrial > Soil >... | reverse complement strand
ACATTCTTTAATGGCAGAAACCTTCCGATCCATTTCTTCTTTTCTTTCCCGGTGGTGACGAGTTTCTCCCCTTCTCCCTCCCTCGAGAAACGACCTGTGAAATTGGTTCGGTAGGAACTGGCGGCCCCAACAATATTTAGCCCCCCTTCTCTCGATTTTTAGCGTCCTTTTAATGGACCCTTTTCGCTTGTCTTGTTATCGACTTGCCTGTCACTTTCATTTTTCTCCAGGACGCAGTGTGCAGTGGCCCTACTTAAAGGGAAAATTCTTTTGTTGCCCCCTGACCCTACCTGCAGTCCTAGCGCTGCAGTCTACAGCGTTCCAAGGGCGACCTGGGTCCCTGTTTCTTTCCCGCGCGAGTAGACGAGCTGCCTCCCCCCCTCACTTTCTCTCCCCCATTTTCTTCCCCGGATCCAATAACCGACCAAGTCTGAGCCGAAGCTCTCCCCAACATGATGCAGGGACCTCTGTTCCCGTTTCTTCGACGGATGTTGCTGTCCGCGTCTCTCCATGTATGCGCAGAACGGCGTTATATTTTCGGGTTCCCCGGCCTAAGACTTAATGTCGCCCCTCCTTCCCGAGGCTGCCCTCCTTCCCTGTTAGTCTCGGGAGGGGTGGCCTTCCCCGCCGGCGCCCCCTCCCACGGGTTTTTTTATACGGTTGGGAATTGCGCTCCCCCCCCCCCTCCTTGTCTTCCTATTCCACAAGAAACTTCCTGCTTTTTCTCAGGCCATTTTACTCAGTGACCTCCTTGTCTCCCCCCTTTCCTTAGGCTTCGATATCCTTTGGAACAATTTCCCCCCCCCCCATTCATGTGGAAACCCCTTCCACTTATGCACTCCCAGGCCTGTTGCCCCAAATGCCCCCTCCCTCCACAGGCAGTCCCCCTGCAGAGCCCCCTAGCACTTTCTCTGGAAGGCGTAGCCCAAGTTGGCCTTAGCGGCAACGTCGAGGTTTTAAGACTCACTCGAACAGGCGTTTTCCTTTAGATTCTTCCCCTCTTGGCCCTTTCTCGAAATACAAGAAGATTCGGCTCATGTCACATGCATTGCGGAACTTGACCCTCCTCCTTATATTATCCGAACTTGCGTCCAACCCTAGTCACTTAAGTCGATATGGTATTTAACACCCCCGCTCGGCACCCTATCTTCCTCGTTTGACTGTCCCAACCCAAATCCCATCCCTTCCTTTGGAGGTACTGATTCTGGATCTTTTCTTTTTCAATGCCTTTCCCCTTACGCACCCTGTTTCCGCCCGGATTTCAGGAAATATTCAGCTGCCTTCTTTTCTTTCTCCGATTTTTTTAAATTGACTTTTCCAACATTATCCACCTCCCAGCCGGCTTCCCCTCCATTTCTAACCCCTTTTCGAACGATTCAAGTTTTTCCCTTTTTTTCCCTTCTACCCTGCGCCCCATTGGAGAAAGGAACACCTCTCCCTCCCGCCCTCTCCTCCTTTTTGTTGAATTTGTTCTCTTCCCTGTCCCACAGAAAGAAGAGAAACAGAACAATTCTTCGAGTCAACAGCCTTTGGCAAGCGCCGCAACCCCTTTGCGTCGGGTCGGTTTGTCTCATTTTTATGTCGCCTTGGCGTTTCCCCTTCCGTTGCTCCAGAAACAAGGGAAGGTCAGCACCCTTCGCCCTTCCCACCCTCATATAATGTCTTGGCCTCTTCTTACAGTTTCTCATATTCTTTGCGCGCCCCGCACACCTCATGCTCCCCTTTTTTTTTGCTTTATTGATGAAGCCGTTCCCGCGGTCCTAGTCTGCACATTTCCAGTGGTTTCCACTGATGATAGTCCCCCCCCAAATATGCATGATACTTGTCTCTTTTCCCTCGATTCTTGTGCGTAATCCTGGTGGCATTTGCGTTTCTCCTAGGCCGTTTCTGTTTTGGCGTGCGGTTAATTGATTTTTCCTTTTTTTTCCTTCTTCTGTTTTTCCTTCTTTTCCGTGTCCCCCTTTAACTAACTCGGACTTCATATCATTCCCTATTCCCATTCTCCGAATGAACTTCCCCTCACTTCTTTTCCCCGGAGAGTTTTCCCTCCAACGAACAGGGCGCAGCTCCCCATCTTTCAGTGGATCCCTTTCCCCCACCTCACGAAAATTTTTTCCTTTCTTTTCCGTCGATTCCCAAAAAGGAGCAGCTCCTCATGCGTTTTTAAATTCTTTTCACATATCGCATTTTTCCGGACCCTTTTTTTTTTTCCATCCGTAACAATCGGTCCCTTTGCTTTTTTGCTAGAGCTGGCAGGTCCTGACTTCGGTTTCGAGTGCTTCCAGCTTCTCCCTCCTCAACCTTTTTGTCCGAATTCGTTTGGTTTATTCAACCGGGCCACCTGAGGCTCCTCCCTGTTCCAACATGGCGAGGAGGTCTTGGTCCATGAGTCGAATCACGGCAAGCACGGCTGACTGACCAACCTTCTGTCCTGATCTGCGTGCGCTTATTGGTCCCTCCCGCCTAAAATGATAGAAAGACCCTTTCCCAGAGGGTTTTCTCCTTCCTCTTCTTTTCCTACCTAAGTTGTTGTTGTTGTCTCTGATCCCCCCAATTTTCCCCCCTAGTTTCAAGTTTTACTGCTTCGATCCTGGTCTTTTTTTTCTTGCCTCTCTCGGCGATACCGACCTCGACTGTGCCCCCTTCGGTTCTACACGCCTTCTTCTATTTTTTCGCCGCTGTGGCCCACTCCTCCGCGCACTTTTTTTCCCGCTGTTCGCTTTCCCTCCCTTTGATGTTCCCGGCCTTTTTTCCCAACCACGTCCGGTCGTTTCAAGCGCCTTCTTCGCTTCTCTATCCAAGCCTCGCCCCCTTCTTAGGAAGCTGCCGATCGAGCACCACCTCTCGACAATCTTCTCGGGATCGCAAACGCTTTCTTTTCCTCTGACCGATCTTTTTCCCTCGTTGCCAAAGCAAGTTACTCTTGACTTCCCCGCGGGTTGTACTCCCCTCTCCCATCGCCTTTTAGCTTGGCTGGTTTTCCTCCCCTTTGATTTCCTCCTCGAATATTTTGAGAGATATAGGTCTGGGTTTTTTTTGGATATGCAAGTTTTGCGCTTCTCCGTGGACTCCTTTTCGTTGTGGATCGTCGGAATAGCCAGCGCGCTTTCTGCTTGGTTAGCAATTAAAATCCCTTTTACTAATACCTCACCAGAGATTATCGCGTCAGTCTTTAAATCGTTTCCAAGCTCTTTTTAAGTCTTCCCAATCTTCACTCCCCCTCCTTCCGAGACAACTTCGTGCCCCAAATTCTCCAATTGATTGTGTTCCTTTCTAGAATATCAGACCCCCTTTTGGTTCGAATGGATGCGTCTTCCTTGCGATCGATGAATGTGTTGTCAGGACGTATCTTCCCCGCACGACTTTTTCTCTTTTTCGGTTGACTGTATTCCCTGGCTCTGTTCCCCGCATCCCTCACCCCCCCCATCTCATCTCACTAACCCCTCTCTGGCCCCCCTCCTCCCCCTACCTGCTCTCTTACTTTTACTTTCCATCCCCACCTCTCTCCCTTTTTCTCTCGTTTCCATTGTATCTTCCCTCCAAATTTCTCATCCACCCTTTACCCCCACCTTCTAAACCGGCCCCCACTCTCACTCCACCTCCTCACCATCCCTTGTCCCATCTCTTACACCCCCCCCCACCTTCCCGTACCCCCCCTTCCCCAACCCCCTCTCTCCCCCTCCCCCCCATTCCTTTCTCTCCCTCGTTCTTTTCCGTCCGTCGAGGAACCTCCCCCCCTATTGTCTGAGTCCGGTTCGTTTAAATGCTTACCCTGCCTGGGTTTCCTGAATTTCTCGCCTCATTTTTTCCTTTTCGAATGAAAGCCCTATCCTATTTTAGGACCTTCTCGAACTGCTTTTGGTCCTTCCTATGATTTCGTGATAAGTCTTTCCATATGTATTAAGAGGAAATGGCACACCACCGCGTCTATCTTAGGATCTGGCGGTTCCGTATACCCCCTCGTTTTGCCCCCCTCAAGTCGAAATCCCTTTCCCCTTTACTTCCTTTTCCTTTTGCGTCTCAAAAAGGTCTCATCCAATGAATGCGTCCTCTTTTTGGGTTCTTGCTGTTGCGTCAATTCCCTGATCTCCTTGAGTTTTTCTCTCCGTTTTTTTCTCGTGATTCCGTCCGAGTAACTGTCTGCAGGTTTGCGAACCCCCCCCAATATTACTCCCGAGGGCCCTCCCCCGTAGGATTTTGATTTTTCAGTGAGAGCATTTTTCGCCTGATGAGAGTGACTGAAGTCCTGAGCGCTGGATCGTGTTCGTGGCGAATTCCCCCCTGAAGCGAACGTCATGTACTAGGGTTCGCCCCTTTTCCACAGTCACTGTCTTTTCCTGTCTCGGGACATATTCGCCCCTTCGAGTTCTTGTATTGAGTAGCGCCCCGTCTTGCGATCTCTTTTTTTGCTCTCTTTTCCTTTTACTGGTTTTCTTCAACCTAAAGTTTGCTCAAATTGATCCTGTTCTCTTTCTCGTTGGTGATGAAAGTTCTTCTCTGGGTCTGCTCCGTTGCCTGCTCAGAATCGAGTGTTTTTTTTCCTCGTTTTTCGCTTGTTAGCCAATCACCCAGATGTTGGCGCCCCCCTTCTCCTGAAACGATATCAACCTACTGTGACGTGTCCGTCCTCCCCAAATTCCCTCCACTCCCCCCCCCCCCCCCATTTCCTCAGAAAGCCCCCCCTAATCACGACCAAGTTTGGGTTTGTCTTACCTTTTTAAGATTGCCGAGATGGTTTTTTCACCGGTGTTGAGGCGATGTATACCTCCCTTTTTTTAGATCTCTCAACCTTTCCGCCAAGTCATGTTCCTCTCCTGCCAAACCCTTTTATGATGATTGCAACTTCTGACCGCGTGGAGTTCCAACGACTATTTCGCCCTGTGCCTTTCCCGTAGTTTCTGATTTGAGCTCTTTTTCAAGGAAACAAGCTCCCGTCTTTCTTTCAGCTGCCCTGCAGGCATTTGGGTGACCAAGCGTCTCTCTTTCGTTCTCCCCCATCCGGTGTATTGCGGTCCCTTTTTCAGCGCACCCCTCCCGATCCATAGTCTTTGATTTTCGCTTTCCCTTTTTTTTACCTGCTCGACTCTTCCTTGTAGACCTTTGCCCGCTTTTCGACCTCTTCGATAGCGCGGACCTTCGTCTCCGGTGGACGGAAGTTTTTTCTGTTGTCCCCTGTACTGTACTCCCCGTTACGTTGGCTCCAGGACGTGGTGACCCCCCTTCGACGCTGACGAGGCAGACCTTTTTTTTACGACCGTCTCTATCCGTCTAATAGTGGTGGTTCCGGCCAGTGCCGACCCCCAATTACCTTTTTCTTTAATTCTTCTTCTCTTTTGTTTCTCAGGCAAACCTTGGATTATGTTTTCTCTCCTGCGTTTCCCTTTTGCGACATTGACGTTGAATGTTCCCTCAACTCCCTTTTTTTTAATATCTTGTTTTTGAGAGAGATGATTTGCCTTTAAGTTTCCTGGCCGACAACCTGTCAGAGAAATGATGCGGAATGTCCCAAGTTTGTGACTCCCGGGCCCTAACGGACTCATAAATGAAGTTTGACCATCGATTTTTGCTTTTTTTCTTTTTCTGCCCCCCTGAAGCCCCCTTCGTACGTAGCAGACCCGGTTAACGCCCCGTTTCCCTTCTGAGCTTCCCGTCTCGGCGGTTGGGTTTTTGACCCACCTTCCTGAGCGCGGTTTGGTGTTTGACTCCGGCCCCTCCTGGCGCCCCATGGACGAAGCGGTTCTCCTGCGACCGACTTGCGCCCCCGGCGGTCACCTGGCGACCTGACCGCCTTCGCGGCACGAGCACGTTCTCCCGGTCTCCCTCCTTAAAACCCCAATTTCCTAAGATGTCGACCATTTTTTCCATGACATACCGACTTTCTGTTTTTCCTCTCTATCCGCTTTTTTCACCTTCTTCCTTTAGCGCGACCTACGCCTTTCGGAGGTTGCTTTCCCTCCAGTCCAAATGAGCAGACGGCGTTCCGGCCAGGTTCCTCTCCGGTATAATTATGTTGTTATTTTCAGGCGATTCTTCCTGGAACTTTCGGCCAAGTTTTTGGCGGTTAGTCTCCAACCCGTTGTTGATACGCGGATGCCACACACCGTTCCGATCTTCTTGAGATTCAAGTCATTCCCCAGCACGTGGTTTGCGTACGGATGTCTTTTGCCGCCAGTTGCTTCCCCGGACTACTTTTGTTTCATAGTTTTCTTCCCGGGCTTTTTGGTTTTGGCAGATTTCGTTTTCTGGAGCATCTCCCACCCTCCCATCGTGCTGAAACTCTCGGCCACGAGCCCGAAACGTCTGCTGCCTCACCTTCTTAGTCCATTGGCCCATACTCCGCCGCCCGAATTCCTGCAGCAGACCAAAGCGTCTTGTTTGCAGATTCCCACAGGCAGAAAGAAGGGTGCCCTCCGTGAAGAAATCAACAGGCGCGCGCTCTGAGACCAGTCCCTCTGGCCGAGCTGTCCGTTGATTCCATTCCAGTCATGTCATGGCTCCTTATGTCCTTCCTTCCGTAACCCGCTGAAAGATCCTCTCTTTTGTCCTCTTTGCGACACCAGACTATTCGCTTCTGTGGAATTCCCGCCTCAAATCTCCCGGCACCTAATTTCTCAATCCTTTCCTCTCCCTTTTTTTCGCCTTCACCCCTTCCACTCGCTTGTCGGTCGCGCGGTTGTTTTCCTTTAGTTTTTTCCTTTTTTACTAGTAGTTTTCGGAAAGGGCGAAAGCCTCTTCTTTCCCGTATCGTTAATCCCCCCGATCCGACTTTTACAACCCTTCATCACCGCACCCGCTGCCTGCCAGCCGTTTTTTGAGTGAATTGTTCCCCTTCCTTCCCCGTTTATGCGGATTTTTGAACTGACTTTCCTCCTTTCTCCCCAGCCTCGCCCTTCCCTTTCCCCTCTCTCATCAAGAGTGGTTGGCCTTCGATTCTCGAACGCATAGGCACCGCTTCGAACCCTGAAAATTTCCTTCTTCCAAGGCCTTTCGAGCACGAGTTTGCCGCAAATACGGCATCCTTGCCGGTTTCCCCTTAATTAGTTATTCTAACTATGGTGATAGAACTCATTTTTTAAACCCCCGTTTCCTAGCCTTAAGCTTTACCTGCCCCCCCGTGGGTTTTTTTTTTTCCTTCGCACCGCGTGAGCGATCCCAATTTACGCTCCCCCAATGTCGTGTGGTTCTCGGGCTCTGGACCGACCTGTTTCCTTGCCATATCCACTGCATCAGCCTCTCCTCCTTTTACTTTTTCTTACGAATCATATTTCCACCATCTGGCCGTTGCTCGAGATGCTGGGTCTTTCAGATTTTTGGTATTCGTGGTCTCCCCTCAGTCATCTACCTCGTTGTTTTTTTTGGTCTTCTTTTTCCTGGATTATTTCGCCGATATGCTGGGTTACTTTCTCACCTTCAGAAGACAGCGGGCGCGGCCTCTTCGGTCCAGTTACTTGCACTTCTCCCTGCGGCCCCGCAGTCCACGGGCTGGCCTGGCCGCTTTCTCCTTCTACACAACCTTTCCCTGTTTCTCTCGATTTCATATTCGGCGACCTTCTTTTTCCAACTCCGGACAATCTATTGATCTTCTATGTACCCCCAAATCTCCTCTCCTCTGCCCCCGGTCCTTTGGTTCACAATGGCATCGGCATGGAAAGCGGCAGGTGTCTATACTCATAAAATCTAGATTGCCGTGGTCTTCAGATCTTCTAAGTTTGTTCCATTTATTTTGAGTGGTGATCGATCAGCGTTTTCGCCCTGCCATCTTTCGACTTCGGTGGTGTCTTTTCACATTCCTGTCCTTAAACCCTCCCTTTCCCCACCTGTTGACTTGTATGGGTCCCCTTGCGAATTTCCCGCCCGGATTTTTCCTAAAACGCCATTTTTGCACGAGGGACTTCTTTTTTCCCCGCGACCGCCGTCCTGTACCCTTTTTTTTCCTGAACAGTGGCTATCTTTCCCCTCCCCCCGTTGTTGTTTTCGTAGACCAAGGTCCTTTCTTCCCGTCCAAGGTGCGGAGTTCGTTTCCCTTTTTCTTGCTTTCGACTTAGACGGGCTCGTAGGAAATTCGTTCCTTTTTTGTCGGGCGATTCGAGCCTGACTTTCCCCCTTCGGTGTGACTGCTCTAAGGGGATCTTTCTGGTGATCCCACCATTCTTCCATCTCCTGTTTTCGTATACCTTAAAGCACCCTCCCCTCACTGCATTTTCAGGAATCTTCTCTCTCTCACCACTCCCCTTCTTTTAGCTTCTTCCTACTGCCTACAGTAAGACCACTTGTTCGATTTTCCCCTCTATAGAATAGTTGTGCCCCCTCAGTTCCCAGCAATGCCGGACTGACTCCTGGGTGTCCTCTACTATCAATGATCCTGTTTTCCGGATTGGCTTTTGTACCTTTTCTCCGATAGCCTGGCTTCAGCTTGCCCCTTGCTTTTTCTTCCACGCGTGCGCCGTGTTTCCTTTTTCTCGTTCCCGACTCCGGATTGGAAGATATGGCCTCTTCTGCCCTTATGCTAGCCTGTGTAGCCCACCGTCAACCCCCAGCATCTGGCAGAAGTCTCTCCTTCTAGTCTTCTTCCAATCCGTCCCCCGCGAGTTGCTTGCTCCACGGTTGGCCCTTATCTTAAGCCCAAGGCTCCCTCCTCCCCCCTCCGTCCACTTTCGCAGTGAGGGTATTCTTATCTCTTTTCCCTGTTTCACCTTTTTCCCCCGGGATTTCTCTTGTCTCGTAATGCACCGTTTCTTTTTTCGTCTTCTCAACCGACGACCATTGAGCGCTCTGTGCGGGTTGTGGCTCACAGGAGTTTCTGCCGACCTCCTCGCTTGCCTCCCCCCCCAACTGTTTGAGTCCGGAAAAGCTAAACCAAAACCCCACCCCCCCCCCCCCCCCCTTTGATTTTTATGACCGGGGTTCCTCGCAATTTCATACGACCTGACTTTCTACACAAGGATCTCCCCCTCCTCTGCCCAGTTCCGCATTGGCGGCTCTTGCTTTCTCACTGCCTGTTTTCAGTCCCCTCTATCTCTGTTTCTCGCTTTGTCCTACGAAGGCACCACCTCGGTTTTTTCGGTATGATGTTTTCCCGTGCTCCAGCCGCTTGAGCCGTCCTTTTTCCCCTACCCCTCCTCCCCTTGGCCTTTTAAAATTGACGTCCCCTTTCCTACACTTTCCTTAGACCTTTTCCTCGTCTGGAGTCTTTTCTACTTTTTCCCTTCTTCTCCCGAAACGTCACGCCATGCTTTCCCCTTTCCCTGTGCCGGCGGCCTCTGGTCCCGTGGCATGAAGTCTTGCGTCCCCGAACCCCACTTCTGAACGCCACGGCCTCTCTTGTTCACCGGTCCCTCTCCTCCCCTTTCTTGTCTATGGATGCAAGTCTGCCGGCCTTGGCTCTGTGCGGGAGAAGTACACTGACGCGCCATCCTCTTTCACGGGGTTGTTCCAAGCTGTTTTCTTTCTGGATCTGGTTTTTTTTTTTTTTCCCATTCAATAGAGGTTCTCGGAATTGTTTTTTGTTTCGACGTCAGCGCCGCTCCGGCTTTTCTTAGTCAGCTCTGTTCTCCTCTTGTTAGCTTTCTTACCAACGCCTACGTTGATTTCTTGCCACCCTTTGAGTTCCTTCTGTTCAAGCTGCTAGTGGTTCTGTCTGCCTCTTCTGGTTTTGTGTTGACCCTGACTTTTTGTCGCGGAATTTTTTTTTTAATCCTTGCCTCCGATGCTGTTCGCTTGCAGTGTGTCGTTTTTTCCTTTCATCAATCACCGAGTATATGAACTCATTTCCTTTCTCCCGTCTTCTCCAATCGATCCAGTCTCGAACTTTTTAATTTAGCCGTTGGACTCAATTGAAGAATAGATCGGCACCGTGTCCTTCTCCTCTTGACTCCCCCCTTTTTGGATTACCGAGCCGCAATGGCGTCACTCCATGTCTTTCAGTTAAGGATCGTTATGACCCTCGCCTCGTTCGGCTTACAGATGCTCCCTCCCTTCTCCCTCTTAGATCCCTCTTATTTCCTCTTGGTCTGCTAGCTCGGACCAAGAAAAATTCCCCGTTCCGACCTTTGATTTCTCCCTTCTGCAGTGTCTTTCCAACCGGGCGGAGGATCGTATCAGCCAATATTATCCGGTCCTTTTGTAAGCCTTTGTCCCTGTATCGTAGATTTCTTTAATATCTTCTACCTAGAATCTTTCTTTTCGAACTGATCTTCTCATGTCGGCCCTTGGGCTCCCATTCGCTCTTATTCCGGCTAGTCGTAAGGGCCGGAAGCAGGTTGAAGTTCAGTAAGTTTCTTTTCCCCCTTCCTTCTTCTCCCTCTGTTTGGCGCCCAACCAGGCCTCTTTTGATTTTCACGGTAGTGACCTGGTGGCGAGTTTTTCGTAACTGTTGATTTTTTCCTCCTTGCCCTGCGTACTCACCCACTGAACTTTCATTTTCTTGCTTAGTACTCTTTTGGTTCGTCACTCTTCACCATTCCCCTCAATAGACCCTCCCGGTCAGGGTTTGCTTCCCCTTCCCCGTGCTTTTCCAGCTACTCTCTTTTTAACCTCCTAAGCGTTGTGAGAGAAGCTTTTGAAACTGATAAAGTACCCATGTCCCTCAAACCTGCAATGCAGGACGACTTCCTCTTAATTTGGTTGAAAGGGTAGACCCCCCTGCTCTCCCGCCTCCCCCTTGACCTGAATAGTTGAGGTCTTACTTTTTCCCCCATCAAATAATTGCTCACGATGACGTTATCCCTGTACCACGTCACGCGTCGAGGTAGGCCTTGAGGCGTTTTTTTTTTCATTCACCCCAACTTTTCTTTCTTCAATCCTTTTGGACTGACATTTCCGTCAAAGAAAATGATGTCCCATTACTCGGTTTATGATTGCCCGCTCACCAAGGTGATACTCCCTCTCCTCTTTCATTCCGCCCCCCCGTAGTCGGGCGATTTACCACCCTCCCCCACTGCCCTCCACTTTGCTGACCGTTCCCGCCTCCCTCCCCTTCTTGGCTGAGCGCCTCGCCGCTTTACCACCATTCTGCATTGCCATGCGCTCCCTCCACGCCTGTCGTCCGATGTGCTGTCGCTAGCTCCATCGTCTCCCCCTGGCTTTTTTGAAGCAGTATTTATTGATTTGATTTCCATCGCCGACGGCTTCTCGGCCCGTTTTGTTTTTCTTTCTCTCCCCCTGACCTAACAAACCTTCTTTTTTTTGCTAACATCTGGTGCGCGCCACACAGGCCGCTACAGCTCCCCGGATTCAAGGTCATCCCAACTTTTTTGTTTTATCGTTGAGGGATTTCCCCTTGGCCCCTCCTCTCATTAACCGGTCAGATCTCGTTTCGGATTGACCGCCAAATCCTTTTTTTTTTTTTCCCCAGAATCGAGGCAAACTCTGCAGTCCCTGTCCTTGATCCTTTCTTCCTCCCCTTTTTTACGAACTCCTTTCAGCAGTTTGACAAGATTCTCTGAGCAGTTGAGCAGTTGTCCCTTCCAACTTTTTTCCCTACAAGACCCAGTTAAATCGAACCGGCTCGACGAGGCCTCCCTCTAGTAAAAGCCGGCGATCTTTCTCTGTCAATTCCTTTACCGGTCTGTTTTCTGTAGCATCGTTTCTGAGGATCCTAAATGTTGTTCTTTTTTTCGTTTCACACCCCTCCTTCCATATCTCGCAGTGGGTTGAACCTCCCCCCGCGCTCAAGGAGTGATTCCCATCATCCTGAGACATTCTTGAGGTCCACCAATCGACTTTTCCCACTTTTCTTTAAGCTTGATTTGGAAGTCCCCCGAAGCTTCCCCCGTTGTCGACGCGTTCCGGCACTGACGAACTCGCTTCCCGAGTTCTCCCTTTCAGTCGCTCCCTCCCTTAACGCCCTCCCCCCTCACCCCTCCATGTTTGGCTTCCCGGTGCCAATCTGTTGCGCCTTTTTTCCCTTCCCTTCCCCCTTCTTGTCAGATAGTTTCTCCCTTTTTTGTTTTCCCTTCTCGACTCTCTACTGTGTTGCCTTCGTCTTTTCTTCGTTTTTGAAGTTTTGAGAAACAGCCCACATCTCCTCTTACTTTCCCACACAGGCTGCGAGCACGATCCTCCAAATCCTTTCCTTCCCTGGATTTTTTTCCCTCCTCAGTCCCCCTTTCACCAGCCTGTCCAGCTGGGCGGTCTAATCACAGTTGTTTTTCAGACCACGTTTTTGAGCCAGCTACTGCCTCTCACCCTATGGGGACCTCTGGCCCTTCTCTCCCAGCTTTTGCGAAACAGCCCTCCTCGCTTTCTTCACTTTCTTCTTTAGACCGAGGGTTCCCTTCCTCTTTACTTCAAGCTTGTCCCTTCCGCCACATTGCTGATTCCGAAGACGACCCTCTCTAAGTGACTTTCTTTTTTCTATTTTTCGCATGCTTGTTAACAATGGGGGCTTCTCTCCCCCCCCCTCCCGTTGGCGCGTTTTTCGCGACGATGGCGTATTTTGGCCCGTATCCTTTTTGGAATTTTCCCCCTCCCTCTCACAGAGCCTCGGGACTCGTTCATCCCCCGGTCCTCTCCCACTCTTCTCGGTCCCCCTTTAGAACGGTTTTTTCTTCGGCGCTGTCTACTTGTCCAACAAAACCCAGCCCCAGGAGAGCTCTCTCCTCCCTCTCTCGGATCTCTTCCCCCCCACTCTCCCGTAACGGCTCTTGTCTTCGAGGACACCCGGGAGCAGACTTTCCTTCCACCTATCGATATACGGTCGGCAGAACTGCTTCCTTGGAGGTCCCCTACCGACCAATCCCCCCCACTTAGATGAGTGTTTTTCAATTCTTTCAGTCCCCTCCGTCCATTCGGTTATTGCTTGCAGTATTATCTCCCACAGGCGTGCGAACCACAACATCCTTTTTTGGTATAAAGAAGGGAACCAATATCCCCTTTATTCGTCAGTTCCCAGCTAACAAAATGGGCTCTTTTTTTTTTTTTTCAGGCGTCTGTATTTGACTTTTCTTTTGTTGCGGAACCCTGCCTTGTTCTGATCGAGTGGCTTTGTTCTTCTTTTAAATGCAGATGATCGACCTCCCCTTTACTTCCGAGTCCATTTGGGTATATAATTTTTCTCCCTTTGTTTTCCATTCCAAAAAGGGTAATAGTATTGCTGTCGAGTTACCCTGTTATATTTTCTCGAAAGGAAGATGATATCCTCGATTACCCCCCCCCCCCCCCCCCCCACCCCCCAGTGGGTGGGTGTTGGTGTTTTTTTTATTTTTGTGTTTTTTTTTTTTTTATTTTTTTTTTTTGTTTTTTTGTTGGTTTTTTTGTTTTGTTGTGTTTTTTTTGGTTGAACACTGGGTTCGTCCCAAATTCTTTCTCTTTTCTGCTCTTTTCAAAGTCCTTCCCCCTGTTTTTCCTTGGTCTTGCTTCCTCGTTGATAGTTCCCCCTTTTCACTTCCGGTGGTACATTTTCGTGGATTCTTCAAGCCCATCACCCGATCCAGCCGGCAGGTCCGATCTCTCCCCCCCCCCCTGCCATCTCCCGATGTTCGCCTTTCGTCCCTCCCCTTCCCTCCCATTACCCCCTTTGAAGATTTTCTTCGTCCACAAGAAGTCGCTGATTTTGTGGGTTTCGACCCCGAGGCTTCCGTTTCCGGCTGTGGTGAATTGCTCCGC
>Ga0179593_1343892_pt1 | contig 13605 bp, 16 predicted proteins | sample CZODoug2_1_08_16_FD_185931 | JGI IMG/M metagenome (GOLD analysis project Ga0179593, IMG submission 185931) | Vadose zone soil fungal communities from Angelo Coast Range Reserve, California, USA - CZODoug2_1_08_16fungal (PacBio error correction) | ecosystem: Environmental > Terrestrial > Soil >... | reverse complement strand
TCAGCATTTCGGAGGGAGTCTTGTTCTCCTCCCTTTTCCGGGAGAGGGCTTTCTTTTTCCTAGGCCAGAGTTTATGCGACCTACTTTCTCACCCGGCTAGTTGTCATGGATCTCATCATTGGCCTTCGCGGTTGGGGCTCGAGTCCATTGAACAGTCACTAATGGGTCAGAAGAGATTCAGCCTTTTTTTTCTTATCGGCCGGACGGGAATTCTTTAAATCCGTCTCTCGGATCCTGCGAGTTCTTCGGTAGTAGACCGCCCACTGAACGTTCGTCTTCGATTTTCCCCTTCTATTAACTGCCTTGTTGTTTTTGGTCTCAGAGTGTCCGGAATGTTTAGTAGAGCTGTTTTTGGGGGGTGACGTTTCTGTTTTTGCCTGCTTCTTTATTCTTTTTTTTTGTCCATTCCCCGGTCGACGCCGCCGGGCGCACACAGCCAATTGGTCCCAGCGTTGCCGTCGCCTTGGAGTTGCCGTCTTCTCCCGGTGCAGCATGCCCCCTTTGCATTTTGTTCTTTGCTATTCCCCGTCCGGTCGTCGGGTCCACTAGCATGAAGATGTTTTCCGGTCGCGCCGATGCATGACGGCGGCAGTCCTACCGCGCTCCCCCCCTTTATTGCCCGTAGTCCTGACGTCGTAAAGCGCAGTACTTGACGAAGAATAGTCAGACGTAGCTAACTTTCCAGCTTGTCCGGATTACTTTCTCCTCCGTTTTCTCTCCGTCCTTCGGGGCCGTCTACGTTGCGGCCTTTTTCAAACCTCCGTGTGTCGACTTCTTTCTAGGAAACTTCTTAGTGTCGCCCAGGTCTTCGCGCATTGAACCGAAGCGCTCCAGCGCACCGCCTGCCTTTTTGCTCCCTTCTCGGCAGGGCTCCTTTTTTTTCCTGCGCAGTGCTCCCTCCCCCAGCCGGCCGTCGGCGGGCCGGCGGAACTTTCCTCAAATCGCTGACTCCTGTTGTCATGGACCCCTTTGGGTTCAAACGTTATGCTCGTCTTGTTGCCGCCGTCTGTGAAAGACACCCTGCTTCTTAGACCCGCGGTGCAGGGCGAAAAGTGAGTTTCGCGCACCCCCCCCGTGAGTCACCAGAACGTTTTTATATGGCGCGTAGGCCTTTGACCGACGGCCAAGTTGCACGACGTGTCGGCCGCCTCTGACTGTTCGGGACTCGTCAAGACCTGGGGAAGTTCTCTTGTCACGGGGATCGGCAGTGCAAGCACTTTCGCCAACCGAGAGTGCTCCCCCCCCCCCGCCTTTCCGAAGCGCCCTTTCGAAAATTCCCTACGTGATCCCTCTCACAAGCGGTTAGACGGGTCGTATAGGCTGAGAGCCTCTCTTCTCGACGCGGTTCATCCCCATCCTGTCGGCATTAATCGATCGATCGTGGTCCGGTAGTTATTAGCCGAGCGCCTGGGCTCCGATTTCCCCTGCGAGCTAGCATCCGAGATTGTTGCACCCCTGGTCGTCCCCGAACAGGGCCCAACTTTCTCCCTCTAGAGGTCCATCGATTTGCCAGAAGGAGCTGGAGCGGGCTTCAGACCGAGGTATTATCTTAGTCCCCTTCTTCCCCTACTCGTCCCTTCCCTGCGCCTCTCGTGCGTCTTTGCTCTTTAAGCACGCCATGTTGTCGTAGACCGCACTTGGGTGGAGCGCGTAGTTATGGCCCCCCCTGCGATGTCCGCGACCTCGGCAGCTCCTTTTTTCTTGGCCGCCGATTGACTTCGCTATCCCTCTTCTCCGCCAGCGTCATTTCTGCCCGCACGAGGGGGCTAACTCCCTGCAGAACTCTCTCCGTCACCCCCTCTTTTCCCCTGCAGTCAACTCGAGCCCTTCCTCTTGCGCACGAGGGTCCCGATGCCATTCGAGTTGTCTTTCCGTGGGGGCCCTTCTTTGTTGGGATCGGAACAGCAGGTTAGCCGTAACATGGCGGTCAAGGATTCGGCCCCTTTTTTCCCTTTTTTATTCTTCAAAAGAACGCTTAGATCTGAGTCACCCCTGCTTTTTTCCCCGTTCGGAATGTCTCCTGAGAGTCCCTTTCGCGGCTGTCTTTCCATATCCTACGCTCCGGGGTCCGCGGCGAATTCGAGACATGCAGAAATGCTTTTTCGCCACCAGGGCTCTGTTTCTCGGCGGTTTTCATCTCAGGCGTTTGCCTCTATTCTTTTTCTCTTTTTTTGAGAGAGATGTCTTACGATGAACTGAGATTCCCCTGTGGATGAGAGTCTTGGGCTAGCGCCCAGTCGTTCTTTTTGACAATTTCCTCCTTAGCGGTTCCTTAGGCTATCCTTCTCTCCTCCCCTTTTTTCTTTGCGCCCGCGAGCCCGCGTGCAGGTCGTTTGCCGCGGCCCGGATTTTCAAAGGTTGTTTTCTTATTCATCATAAACACCGAGGCGGCCGAATTCCCTTGCCCTCAAGTGGTTCACGGCTAACTGTCCTTGTTCTCCCCCCCCCCAAGTCTCCCTCCCCCGGCACCCTAACATCCGAATGGCCCTGTGACCCCTTCGTGAGCAATGCTTGCTCGTCTTGGGTCGAAGTGGGAGTCAGAAGACGAGTTCGCGTGCTGTAGTTCCCGGGCTGTTCACCCCAATCGATCTGCTCTGCTTCTGCGGGATGGTGCGGAGAACGGTCTTCTCCATCGGCGGCCGCTCGTTCCCCACGAAGTCGCGCCGAAGGCTTGGAAATCACATGGGTGAGTCCCACGCGCTCTACCGGCCATGTTCCTTTTTTTTTTTCCACCTCCCCCTGGTCCTTTTTTAGCCTAATTCCCCGGGGCTCGAGCATTCCCGAGAGTGGAAGGTTGGGACCTGGTACCTCGGGAGATATACGAGCAGATCCGCGTTCCATCGACAGCGATTTTTCTTTGGCGCGCTCGGAACGACCTCTTTTTCTCCTTCCGCCGAGCCGTCACCATGCTCAGAGATTCCCCATTCTAAAAATAGCAATTGTTACTAAGGAGAAGAAGGAACTTCCCGTTTTTACGTCCCGCACCGATCTTGCTTTGCTCCCATGGCCGCCCTGTATGGTGATCACGCGGTCGCTCTCAGTTCTTCGAGCTTAAGCTCTACGACACCGCGACCGCTTCGTAGGGTCGTGACTGCCGAGGAATTTTTATCTTTGAGATGGCGCGGAACGGCGGGGTCCTTGTTCTTCCCTTTTCCTTTCCGGCGGAACTGCCGATCCCGTGCCTCGGCTTCTTGGATCAGTGGCGTGGGCCGTAAATTCTCGGTCGCTTTCGCCATGGCCCGCGGCGGTGGTTCGACGCCCTCCGGCTCGTTCCCCGTTTCAGATGCCCTCTTTTCCGCGTGGTTGCGCGAACGCCACCCTTTGACCGGGACCCTTTTTTCTCTGAAGCCGCAGCTTTTCTCGATCCAGCGAGCTTCCCCCTCTCTCCACCGTCATACCCACTTTTCTTTATTGTTTCGCGATTTGAACCCGTTCGCTTCGTTGCGCATGACGCCGGCTCGCCGAGCCCTTCCAGGCCTTCATCCGAGTCGGGCCCTTCGAAGCTGCGTTTTTTCTGGAAGCTCTCATTTTGCAGTTTACCCGCCCTCTGTGTCAGAACGGACTGTTTGCCGAGAACCGGGTCTAATGCGCGTCGGTGACAGTTGATGGGATCCTCCCGCCCCCCGGGCTCGGGCGACAATCGGCCAGCGGCCCCGCTTCCTTTCTGTCATTGCTGTATCCGTCCGATGTGAGTCTCCTCTCCTCGGCGGCACTTAGCGGCTGGCCCGTACTAGGACTACTTACCTCTAGGGCATCTCGCTGGTTTTTCGTTTTTGGATTGCGCCGTTCCCCGTGTCCCTTTCGCAGGAGGACAGCTTAAGCGCGTTACCGATGACACCTCCCTTTCTCCTCACTTTTAGAGAGGCGTACTCCAGTTTGGCCTTCCGCCCATTTTTCGCACGCGCAACGCACTTGCGACGTCCCCCCTTGGTCGCACGTTGCAAGATGGTCGACTGAAGAGGAAACGTCGCAGTACCCCGAGAGTCCCCCCTTCTGCCCTACTTCAAGCCATGCTAGATGCCTTTCCTCCCGGGTCCCCTCGAGTCGGCCAAACAAAGCCTCGTTTTACGGCAGTCGCATGACCGTTCCCCTATTTCGGTCTTACCTCGGGCGAATAACCCCAGGTCTCTAATCTTGAAGTGTGTGGGCCTCGGCCGCAAAAAGTCCCGTAGGCCGATCTTAGGCCCCTTAGTCTCTCCTTTTCTTCCCCCCCCTTTTCTGCTGTCTCTCCAGGTCCAACTAGGCATACGTTTCATGAAGTGGCAAAGAGCAGGGGGCCTCCCCCCTCGGCCTACTGGTTTTAATCCCCTCCGGGCTATTGAGTCCTTTCTCTTACGGTACTTCCCATACTCTTCCCCGCAAGACCATTAGATGACCTCTCTCCCCCGTGTTGTTGAGTGTCTGGTTACCAATTCCAGAGGGTCGGCAAGGAGGGGATTCGCACGTAGCGATTTCCTCCAGACTGCACGGCTAGTTCTGTCTTAGTTCTCCATCCATGTCACGCTAGATAGGCCTTCTTCCGGCTTGGTGACTTAGAGCTTTTCAACATTTTGCCGTGCAAGAGATTCAGATCCGTGGCCCGGACCGACTTTGGTTTCCGTTGGGCCGTTCTCGCCCTTCCTCATTTCTTTTGCCGTCCGTAGAGACCGAAATGCGTTTGCGGTCAGTTGCCGATCTGACCCCCGTTTTGACGCCTTGTTGGTTGGGGAGTCTCACTCGGCTTTCTTCCGAAGTCTCGTAGAGCTGGCTTAGTAGTAGTTTTTTGCTCGCCCCATCTCTCCCCCCGATTGCGCGTTGACATCGCGTTTTTCCCATTCCCGCCGTGGTGCGCCCCCGGCTAGGTGCCCCTACGTTTGCCGTCTCCTGGGAGTTTTGCGTTAACCGGTATCACTTCGCCTCCCCACTGCCTCTTTTTTCGGAAGCCCGCTGGGATTCGTTGTCCCCTCTCTCCTCCCTGCCTTCACGCCGGTTCGATGGCGACGGCTCCGGCGCATCGGCCACCGCGTCACTTGCATTCTAGGTTCATTATTGCAGGACGTCGTTCCCGTCCTCCGTTCCGCCGAGATATTTCTCGCCTTTTTTTCACGTCGACTTGTTCCGGATACTGGTGGCATCCTTGTATTGATATGTTGATTCGGGGCAGCTTCCACTTCCTCCCCCCCTTTCCTCCCTTGGTCGCCCCTTCCCCTAGTCTTTGAGCGCCGCGCCGGTTTTCCGGCAAACTACGTTCTCCACCCTGTTTCGTCTGCCTGACGACTTCTCCCTAGATTAGCTTCGTCATTTCCAGCTGGCTTGTGACGCTCTGCGGATCCGCTGCATTGCCGAGACGCGCGGCTCAGTTCCGGCCTTTCAGAAAATGTTCCGCTCTTTTGCTCTGGACCCTCCCCTGTGGTTATGGACTTTCCTTTTCTTTTTGCCTTAGACCTTAAGTGCGTTCATCGAAAACGGTCCGGGCCGCCATGTTGCGTTCACCCTTTCCCTCTTGCGCCACTTCTTTGCAGAAGATCGGTCGCGGCACGGACACGACGAACTCCTTTGACAACTCGTCGTCGGCTGAATGGTCGTTCCCGCACGCCACACCTCGGGCAGTCGCGGGGTCCCGGCGCATTTTTTCGTCGCCAACGATTTTCCCTTTGCGCCCCGAGTTTAGGCATCGCCTTTAGATTCTCGCAGGCGTGCCGATGACTCCGAGAAGCGGTTCGGTAGAGCTAAGTGATCGAGCAGATTCACGCGGCCCGTGTAAGATCCTGTCGGCCAGTTCATTTCCTCGATTTTTGTGAGTACCCCAGAGTATTACTTTTCTGCGCCCTTTGTGCAGGTACGCCGGTCCTCTTAGGCCTCTTTGGAAAGCGTCCTAACAGAACAATTGCTTTTTCAGATAGATTTGCAAATCGCATACGCTGTCTGGGCCGCAGCTTCTCTTTAGATTCGGGATTTCCGTAAGGCCAGGATTCAAAAGACCGTTACAAGCGCGCTTAGTCTTTCTAGCGCTTCCGACTGCGGAGCTTCAGCTACGTCCATGTTTGTAGAATTTTTCGTTTCTGTTTTCACTTTATGTTGCGCGATCCTTAGGCGAGCCGGAGTTGACGACTCGGCCGCCGCTCTTCCTGGTTCCTGCGCAGATATCCTACACAGCCGACCATCCGCCAGCGTAGTCCATTTCTCGACCCATTCGCCCTCTTTTATAGAAACCACCCCCTCTCCCAGTTTCCGGGAGGTAGCCGAAGCTCTGCGCCGCCACGCCGGAGAGGGTTCACCTCCCTTCGAGGGTTGTAAGTTGTTTTCTTTTCAGGGCCCGGCTTAGCGTGACCCCACTGTGCAAGGTGCATTAGGCCATTTGTTGTATGATGCTCGAACTCCCACTTCTGAAGAAGAGATCCTTCTCCTGGTTTATTCCCCCCGTCCGACTATCTTCCGCCGCGGAGTGCTTCGAGGTCTTTTTTGGCTCTCGATATCCTTTCTTTCCTCCCTCCCCCAAAATGTTCGGGAATTAGCATGCAAGTTTTCATGCTGCGAGCCACCGGCGTCCGCGTCGGTCTTTTGCGGATTTTCGGAGCCCCCTAGATCTTTTTTTGTTGGAGAGAGATTCCCCGAATACGCGCTATTCAACTCCAGGCCGCGACGCTGGTTGGCTCCAGTTTCCTGCCGTAGAGCAGAGTCCGCGGACGAACACTCCTTTACGGAGGTTTCTTCACCGTTTCGGAGCGCGTTTCTTCCCCCGAGCTCGCGGATCCGTGTTGGAACCCCTGACAGTATTTTTTTTCGCCCTATCCCATCCCCCAAGGTTTGGTCGATGCTCATCCCTACATAGCGGGGCTGCTAACCTGACACCCCAGTGGTCACGGCTAACCTGGAACCGAGCCCCCCAGTTCCGCCCCACGAATTCCCCCCCTGATCTCTTTGTGTACACCTCTCTTGCTTTCCCTGAGGTTAGGCTCGAGTATTTTTTTACTTGAATTCCGTTCTTGGTGGTCTGGCTAGGTGCGGCAACTATACTCTGCTGATACGTGGGTTGAGGGGGATTACTTTTGCGCACCGTCCATTTTTGCTCCAACGCTGCCTTCATTGAGTCTGCGACATGCCTCACCCGAAACTGATATTAAACGCACATTACCGGCACAGTCAGTCTTCTAGCGGCGAGCTGCGATGCATACGTGCGCGCTTGGGACGAGTCTTTCTTTTTTCTTTTTACTCTCGTGCCTCCCCCTTGGCGCTTCCTGGCGCAGCTACATTGATCGAGCGATGAAGTGAAAGCCGCAGGTGTTCTTAAGTTCCCTCTTTTCCATCCCCCCTATGGAAGTTTTTCGTGTCCATGCGTCTCTGATCAAGGCGCTGTCGCGGTTTGCTTTCCGCCGACAGTCTCGAGGTGACATGGCCCCTGGTGATGAACCGCGGCCGCCGTCGCTGATTGCTCGCCGCTCGAGCTCTGACCAAACACGTCTACCGTTCCGTGCCGGATTATTTTCGCCTTTTTCCCATTTTTCTCGGGGTCAATTTTCTCGGGGCTCACGGTTTTCGTTCGGCGTGAACCCGATCCCCCTGTCGCTCGTCCCTAAGCCGCGACGTTTTTTTTTTTGGTTCCGGACCTGAATCGACCCGGCCCGCGGAGTTTGGTAGTCAGGAATGCCCCTCCCCTCAGACCGGAAACCGCGGGGCGTGGACCCGCATGTTCGCGGAATTTTTTCGACAGGGGCACGCGCTGGCCGCCGGGCATTTGCTTCCTCCCCTTGATCGGGATACTCGTCCAACTCCTTCCCAACCGGGGGTCGAGCAAACATCCATTGCGTTTTGAGACTTCCCCCTTTCCGCCCTTCCTCGTCTCCGGCGCGGCGTTGCATGCTCTGCTCTCTCAGTCGTCAGGGAATTCCCACTTTCGGAAGGGAGCAAGATGGAGCTACTGCGCTGATCGCTCGTGCAGTGACGGACCTGTGGGTGTGCACACGAAGTTCCTCGTGCCACCCCCGCTTTCTTGTCTAAAACCTAGGGACGCGGCCGTGCGTAGGAAAAAGTCGGTAGCGGCCCATCACATCTCCCCTAGATGCGCCCGATGAACAAGTGGTGTGCATTGCGCTCCTCTCGATTCCGGTTCCATCGTCGGGCGGCCTACGTGCTCGAATCGTCCCAACGTTCTCCTGTGCCCGGCATCCGATGGGGCGCCGGTCCCCCACGGTTTTTTCAACTCGCTCTTCCTCCTATTCCGGAATCTTATTTTTCGAAGACCAAAGAGGTCATAATAGCTCGCTTCCCCCTGCTCGGAGATTGCATGCGCCCCTTCGCTCGGCCCCACCAGTGCGACTTTTTGAACGTTTCCCCGGCTTGTGCCGCACGGCAATCTGTTCTCTAAGGGCAACGTCGTTTTCCCTCAGTTCCCCCGCCGGGCCGTGCATCAACTTTTCCTCTCATTCTCTCCCTTTCATTCCGGTCAACGTCTCGTGGCTCCGGCCCCCACCAAAGGAGATCGACGGGAACACTTTGTAACCTTCCCCGAGAACCTATGGCTACTAAGCGGCGACCTGCAGCTTCCTCATTAGAGGCTCTTTTTCCGCTCCGGTCCACCCCCCCCCTTTAGGGCCGTATACAGGTACCCCCCGAGCTGTACGTTCCCCATATGATGTTCCTTTTCCTTCGTCCAGGTCCCCCCCGTTCTGCCCTTCTTCGCTATGAAGAAGGTTTTGAGTCCCCTCCTGGCTTCCTGGCTCTTCCATTCCTTTACGTTTCCTCCGGTCCCTGGAAAAAGAGCCTCTGGAAGTCGGATCCCCCAAGTCTCCCCTTTGCAATTAGATGAAATCTCTTGTCTCTCCCCGTGTTGTTTGTTGTTAGACTTTCCTCGAATGCTTCTTTAGATGCTTTTACTACGATTGCTATCTGTTCCTTTTTTTTTTTTTTTTTTTTTTTCCCTTCTGGGATTGATCGTAGAAGAGGGATGGCAGCCTGCCGTCTCGTTATTGCTCCTCTCCATCATTTCACGCGAGATAGCTTTAGTTGGTGTAGTAGTACTACTCATCCTGTGGGCTTTTACGCTACCCCCCTTGTATCCGTTCGGAGTTTTAAGGTTGGGGGGGCCGATATCGTACATAGACTATTAGGATTCTGGCTATCGAAGCGTCTTTCTTACGTCACTTTTCCCCTCTTTCCTTGCCGATCGTCCCTTTGTTGTGTGGGGTCGAGCCACGTAGAGAGTTCCTTAAGACTTTTCGTAGAGATGCTGGAAGTAGTTCTTCATCATCATAGGGCTCGCGATGAAGTTGAAATTAGATTGACCCCCAGCCCCTGGCTCTTCCTCCCCCCCTTTTCACTTGTGTCCAGGACCGTTTCGTCGCCCGTGGCGTTTTGCCGATTGCCCCAGGGAGGATTACGACTTGTTACGAATTCGGAGCTTTTTAACCGACGGTGTGTTTTCCTTCGGTAACCCTTGGGTTTTACTCGTCTTCCATGGCTGGCGAGGTGGAAGGAAGACACTTGGCCCGCGACCCCCCTTATATTTAGGAGTTTTTCCGCTTTCCCGCAGCTAGTCCCAAGCCTGACGTCTTTCTGAAGTCTAGTTAGCCCCCCAGTCCAGCGACCAGCTTGGTCGCTGGGAGAATAATTCTGACTTTCCTATCTTTCTATAGGGGCCCCCTGCTACGACTTTTTTTGCCGCCACCGCCTAATTGTGGGCCCAGTAAACCAACCTCGGTGCTACAGCTCCTTCCCAAAGCCTTTGGCTTCTTTTCGGTTTCACCCCCTTTTTTTTTCTTTTTTTCCCTTGCCCCCAGGCTTCCATCGCCAGCCCCCCAAGAGAAGATTCGCGCCCTTCACTTCCAGGGCTCGGCCTTGGCATTTCACGGATTCTTTCTCTTCACCCCTAAGGCCTGCCCCCTTCGGAAGGGATTCCTTTTCAGAATTCCCTCCCCTTGATGTTGATCGCCCCCCATACCTTTTGGTTTGCCAGTTTCTCGAGTCTGTTTGCCGGTTTTCGTCCCTCCCCTCAAGTATTTTCCCATGAACCTTTCCCCCCCGGGGAACCCTTGCCGGCCGGGTGTTCTGCGCCACTTGCCGTGACGAACGACCGAGACTTTCCTCCTATTCTTGTCGTCGGCTCCCCGGTCTTTATCCCCCCCCCGACCTCTAGGGCACAGAACGTAGGTCTGCATCTACTTTTAGGGACGCCTCCGACCAAATGATCGGACCTCCGCAAGGTTTGCTTTCATTGATGCCCTGACCCCCGTGTCTCCGCCGTTCCTGAACCCCGTTTAGAAAATCTCAGGCGAGCGCATACGGCGACGAGCTTCACTTGTTCGTAGGTCTCGTTTTTTAGCCCTCTTTCTCCTTTTCGCGTTCTCCCCTCCTTTCCCCCCTGGTCCTTGGCTCTGTCGTCTTCCTTAACGAATCGTATTCAGCCTTCTGAAGCGCATTGATATCGGTTTAATGGAGAGGAGTTGCTCTTCATTTTCCCCTTGCTAGGAAAGGCCCACCTTCTCCCAGTCTAGCTCCAATGACCCCACTCCAGATTTTCCCCCGCTGGCCGCCGGATTGGTCGGATAGCGTCCTTTACGAGCTCCCTGATTCAACAGACAGTTTCTCACCCGCTCCTCTCTCTTCTCTCTGCTTCTCGCCTTTTTTTCAGCGCTATAAGAAGTTAGGACCGTCATGTCTAGAGCGTCCGGGAAATGGGAAGAGCCTGCCTTACGTTTTTTTTTACTCCTCCTTCCTCCTCTTGCCCCTCCCCGAGCTTTCCCCGAACACAGAATTTTTCAAGATTATGCCTAGCACTGGGTCTCCAGCATCAGCCACTTTTTTTCTTCCCTTGTACATTATCGTGCAGGACCTTTCCCTCTCCTCCCCTCTTTGCGCGTCGGAGGAGGTTCCCCTCTTAGGTTTCTGCGTGTTCTCTGAGATTGGTGGGTTTTTTGTGAAGGGCCAGGGCGGTCGAGTTTTTTAGCATTCACGCGGTCAAGGGGCTCAGAGATTAGGTTTCCCGCCAAGACCCCCCCCCTTCCTTGATTCCTCCTTTCCCTTCCTTCCCTTTCGGCCTTCGGTACACAAGCATATGATCCCAGAGAGCTAGTTGGCGCTACGAGCTTTCTAACATTCGGCCGGTGACCTACCTCTTTTTGTGAGTACGCGGCTAAGAGCTGCAGTCCATTTTGCGAGAACACCTTTTTGTTCCCCTTCTTTCTTCCATTTTCTGGTCCTTGTTTTCGGGGGACCCCCCCCTCTCTCTTTCTTTTTCCTTCCTCCCTGTGGTTTGTTGTTTGTTTCTCTCTATGTGAATCAACCGAAAAATACTAGGGATCCCAGACCAGAATCCCCTGGTTTTTTGGCATGTCAATGGGCTAGCAGCAGTCTCCCCTCCCTTCCTCCCTCATCTAGGCCCTCTTCACGGCAGTCTATGATATGCAAGCGCCTTAGAGAAAGAGAGATGCGGACGATGAAGGAAGCGGGAAGACCAACGACTAAGTTTTATTTTCATCCCTTCCTTGGTATTTCTAGCATCAAAAAATAAAGTCGAGTTGACAGATTTAACCCTTTCCCTCCCATTTCCCCGGATCACTGCCCCCTTCCTCCTCGCCACCCAAACACAAGACTCTCACACCGTTTTCCAACTCAAAATAGTACAGGTACACTCTCTTCCCTTTCCCTATTTCGGCTAGACGATGTTCCCCCTCCCTTGTATGGGGTTTCTTAGTCCCCTCCGAGTTTACTTGGTCTGGCAATAGGATGCCGGATTTCAGCAGCGAGATTTTTTCTTGGATGGTTCGGAGATTCCGGTGTGCCCCGTCTTTTTACATCTTCCCTTACCAGCGTAGTCCCCCCCCCTAGTTCCGCGATGGAGAGCGCCTAGAAATGGTGTTAAAACCTCGATCTACAGCCCCCATTCTTTCTCCTTCCCCCCCTGATTTATCTGCAGCTTCTCGGCCTCTTTTCTGCAGAGTCGGACAGACGTGGGGACGAGGACTCCCCTGTTGATCCTGGGACTTATTTCCAGGCCCGAGCGGCCGATAGGCCCTGAGCCCCTATGCTACTGGCAAGAATAAGAGCAGTTGGGTCTTCGACTCCGTGAGAACTCCGGGTGTTTTAATTTAGAAGAGCCGATTCCCCCTCCTCTGACTCCCGCCGTTTTAAGGTCCTCACCGAGCTCCCCCCGTTGCGCCACTTTCATTCTTTGATACTCATGAGGTGTATCACCTTTACCATGCTCCTTTCCTCTGACCCCTGGCCCCCATGCCCTGGTTGTGATGAGAGGAACGAGCTCTCCTACTTGTTTTATCCGTCTCTTCTCCGAACCCTCCTCAAAGACGTCTCACGGATCATTCGTCTCGCCCTTGCGATGGAATTGCACGGGATCTTGTCTCTGGCACCCTTTTCTGGCGTTTTCACGTTCTTCATGTTGGAGGGAATTATGCCACCCTGCCGTCTCCCGCTTTGTGATCCGTCACTCCCTCAGCTAGTCAAGGTGGTTTTTTTCGTTTTCGTCCTAAAACATCCTCGGAGAGCAGAAGTAGTGGAATGCGTCGTTTCGATGCGGTCTCCCCTCCGGGACGACACGTGCAGCTTCTTCTGCAAATCTGAGGGAGTTACTCCCACGTAGTGGTGCCGCGTGTCACTTTTACCACCACCTTAGACATGTTCACCGTAGGTTTTCTTATTTTTCCGACCCCTCCATTTTCACGTCTTTTCTCTTTCGAGATCGGAAAAGCCTGACTACAGGTGCCTTCCCCCCCACCTGGAGGGTCTCGGTGCCAAACCTTTTTCCCCCCCCTAAGGATTTTCTAGATTCAATTTCTCCGCACATAGCCTCCCCCGGTCAGTCCAAAGGGGGAAAACAAACAGACAATTATGACGACCCATTTTCCGAAGGCCTTCCGCATCTTCAGTGGTCCCCCCTAAGTTTTTAGTCCTTCTCCCTTCTTCATCATCGTCGACCAGATACTTAGCCTGAATTCTGAACTCCGAGAACTTTGTTCTTTTCTTGTCTTTCATGTTAAACCCTGCCTTCTTGACGTCAACGTTTTTCACTTAATGTTTTTCTGGCCGTCAGTCTGGACCCACCCCCCCGCCTCGCATGCTTTTTTCTGCGAGGCAGGCTACTCCCCCTAAGACTCCCCCATGTGTTGTTTGCTTCCGCAGCAGGACTATCTTCTTGTTTTCTGACACTGTCCCCCCCTCCAGAACCCTTGCGGTCGTCTTCAGACCTTTGCCTAAACCCTGGTGTGTCCTGCGAGCCTACTTTGGGCCGTTGTCCTCTGTGTGTTCCCCTATTTTCCCTGTCCTACATTGAGACTCCTCTCCCTGCTTTCCGGTGTGTCGTCGTACTTGATTTATAAGAATCTCGCGACTCTTTTTTTGTGGTGTTTTTTTTTTTTGTTGTTTTTGTGTTTTTTTTCTACGGGCAGACTATTCTCATGCATTTCCCCTTCTCTGGCAGCTACTCAGATGTGCTTTCCGCCCCCTCGTCCTCCGGTTCAGCACTGATGTCTTGAGACAGGTCTTGTACCGTCGATCGGCTCCCGCTTGCCGTTTCCCTCCTTCTTCTTCGGGCTGACCTTTGTTCGCGCTTTTTCTCGGTGACCTACGTTCTTCCCTGCCCTTTGGTGCGCTCTTCTGTCCAAGTTGTATGTTTGC
>Ga0179593_1661087_pt1 | contig 13606 bp, 19 predicted proteins | sample CZODoug2_1_08_16_FD_185931 | JGI IMG/M metagenome (GOLD analysis project Ga0179593, IMG submission 185931) | Vadose zone soil fungal communities from Angelo Coast Range Reserve, California, USA - CZODoug2_1_08_16fungal (PacBio error correction) | ecosystem: Environmental > Terrestrial > Soil >... | reverse complement strand
TTCGCCCCATTCATATTTCCCTAGGTGCAAGGGAAGGTTGGTTCTCCCCTTCTTTTTGCGCCATCATAGGGGAAGGAGTCCCAAGTCTTCTTCTTTTTCTCCCCCCCTTGTCGAATAATTCGAAATCGTCTCCTTCTTCTTTTCTCGCTCCGTCCCCGCCTGAGTTGGGATCCAGCCTGGAGGTTTTTTTCCTTCCTTTCGTTTGCGAATGCAGTTCAACCCAACCCCCCTCCTTTTCTCTCCCCCCCTTTCCATGCATCCCGATGATACTCAGTGTGCGTCTTCCCTATTAATGGGTTTTATCTCTTCTCTCTAAGTGGGACGCGGTCCCCCTTTCCCGAGCCACAAACCTTTTCCCGCCTTTTTTCTTCCTTAGAAAAGGTCGGGAGGACTTTTAGTCCTCCCTTCGCTTTCGCTATTACGCTTCCACTGGGAAATCCCACGGATGTGATCTTTTTCCCTTTTGTCGTGGCGGGTCTTTTCCCCCGTTCTTTTTTTTTCCCGATTTGAACGAAATCGGCATCCCCCCTGAAGCTGTAAATCCCCCTCGTTGCCGCCACCGTTGGGGTCCCCCAGGGTGCGGTTTTTGACTTTTTTTCTTTTTTTCCTCTTTCCCCCCCCCCTTCCTATATGAAACAAATATATATTGACAGGTACCTTCCCTTCTAGATGTTTCCCGATTCTTTCCGACTATCCGACCCCAATTTTTTCTTTCTACACGCCTGTACGCGCCCCCCCCCTGGGCCCTTTTCTCCCAAACGATCCATTGACTCTTCCGCACCCTATTTCTTTTTTTTATGCTGCAGATAGTCCCTCCGTACCATTAGCTCTTCTAAGGTCTTCTTCTCTTTCAAAGAGCAAAATAGATATCCCATCTTTCCCCTTCTCCCCTTTTGCCCAAACAGACGGGGTGTACCCCACTTTTCTTCACCCTGCTTTAGGCTTTGACTTCCTTTTCCTGACAACAGATTTGCCCAATCGATCCAGTCGCTTCCCTTTTCCTTTTTCCCAGTCCCTTCTCTTTCCCATCGACGCGAAGAATTCCTCCTTCCCCCCTTCCCCCCTTCCCTCTCGTCCTAGACGAGATGGCTGGATGAGAATGCCATCGTGGCCCAGTTCCCTGTCCTCCTCTTCGTTTACTCCCCCAGTCCCGGGCAGAAAAATCATGGTGTCACGATGGTCCTCCTCCTTTAGAGGGGACGGCGAGTTTGATGGGGGGAGAAGTTCTCGCCGGAGCTGGGAGCGCATTTTATTTCCTTTCCCGAGTTTACGAGGAATGGATTCGATGGGTGCCCTTTTCCCTAAACAAGGCGTTGAACGGTTTTAAAAAAGGGGGGGAAAAAAGGCTGTTTTTGGCGTTTGGGTTTTTTTTTTGGTGGTTTTTCTTTTTGTGTTGTTCAAAAAAAGTTTTTTTTTTTTTTTTTTTTTTTTTTTTTGTTTTTTTTTTTTTTTTTTTTTGTTTTGTTTTTTTTTTTTTTTTTTTTTTTTTTTTTCTTTTTTTTTTTTTTTTTTTTTTTTTTTTTCGTTTGGGAAAAGAGGCCCCCCCCGATGGAAAGTAGCTCCTAGAGCGAAAGAGAGTCTTCCCCCCTCTTTTTTGAAGGGACGGCGTGGGGAGCAATTCGCAGCATAGTCCCCTCCCCCAGTCTTTGCGGAAGAGGCAATGGCTCGTTGTCCCCCCCCCCCCCACGGGGATAGGAACCCTTTTTTTCAGGAGTGGATTTCTTTTTTTTGACCACTGGGTCGGATAGTGCGAATGCTCTCTCTACACCTCGTTCCTTCCCCTTTTGTCAATATATATTGGTTCAGTTATTCGAATAGGTTTTCCCCATTTAGTCTTTTCCAAAAACCGGCACCCTTGAACCCTACCCTTTCTTCCCTTTTTTTCGGCTGCGAATTTGCAGCTTTACATTGATTTTCACTTTTCCTCTTTTTTTTCCCCTCTTATCGACACCCCCCACAAGACTCCCTCACGGGCTATCCCCCTACAACGGACAAGGAAAGCTTTCCCCTCTTCCGTGGGAGTGCCAAGGGATCGTTTCTCTTTTTTTCCTCGCGAAGCGGGAAAAAGAAGCAGTGTGTGTGGGACTTCTCGCCACACCCATTCTTCTTGAAGTTGGGCTCGTAACGGGAACCTTTCTTTCTGAGACTCTCGATGAATTAAGGCTTCCCATGCATATTGCGTGCTCCCCTTTTTGATTTCTGTCCCGGTTGATTGCTATGCTGGTTGTTCCTTCATGCGCCAACCCTCCACAACATCAGGCTGGTACAAATCAATGTTTTTGTTTTTTTTCTCCTTTTTATCTCTCGCGAGGACGTTGCGAAGTATTAGGACCATGTGTTCCCTTTCCTTTCATTTCTCCGTGCCTCCGCACACTGATGCTGGCGCCCTTCCTCCTGCCGTACCTGTAGTTATACAACAACCTTCTTTCCCCCCACCTCCGCAAGGTGAACATAGTGTTTTTGACGAAATGCTCCGCTTTTTTTCCTTCTCCCCCCGCGCTTCCTTCGGACGCCGCTGGGACGTGCTGAATGTTGGCCTGATTCGTAAGGATTGAGGTTGGAAGGTGTTTTCCCCCTTTTACGACGAAAGTCGTCATTCTTTTCCTTTTTTCTCTTCTCTTGGGGCGGTCAACTCAAAGCACTTTCCTCCTTGACGCCCACCCGCCATGCCTTCTTTTTTTTTTTTCGCGCGATGACCCGGAAAACAAAGGCCCCCTTCCTTTTATGTGAAGGAAGCATTCCAAGGCATGCTCAGCCCTTTGGAGGGCAACCCTGCCTTTTTTTTTTGGATTTCTCGATTTTCCTGCGTTAGTGACTTGTTTCGACCTCCTTTCTCCCGATGAGCTGAAGCATCTGTGCCCGGAGTTCGACAACCAGGAGATACCCTCGCGCGCGATAGAGCCCTTTTTTTTTCCTTCCTCCCCAGGGCATCACGAAAGGGCTCTGCGGTCACTTTCTCCGGAGCCAGGGCTCTGTCTCTTTCCTTAACGTCCCCTTTTCCCCTTTTCTTGAAGTGGCGGCAGAGGGCCCGATGGAATAAATGAATGTTTTTCCTCTTTTCCTGCAAAGTATCACCAAGTTGAGGTCAGGCTGCTTTTTTTTCCCCATACTCTGCGTTTTTCCCTTTGCTCGGCCGGAAGACTCGGACAGTTTTCCTTTCTTTTAGGGTCTTTTATTGCAGTCAGATCACCGGTTCCTCAACTTCCTTCTTCCCGTAGTGGTGAAGCTCGACACTCAGGAAATCCATTTCAGACAGGTCGCTCGGTCTCTTTGGCCAATGATGGAAGAGCTTGGTACCTTCTTCTATCTAGCGCTGTTAAGGAATCTATCGTGGACTCTGCCCTCCTTTTTCCCCCCCTCTCGCTCTTTAGGTACTAAAGAGAGAAGCTGCGCGTAGTCGTCTCCTTCCCTGCGGCGTTTTTTTTACCACGCACAAAAGCACCGAACCTTTTTTCCTTTTCCTTTTTTTCCACCTTGGATTCAGTGCGCCGGCTCGTCAGAGCCCTAGCCTCTCTCCTTTTTTTCCCCCCCTCAAAAGGGCAAGTCTGGTCTTTCCTGAAGACTCGGAAAAACACCCTCCCTTTTTTTCTTTCTCGCGGTGGGATGTTAAACGGTCGAAGGATAACCTTTTCTTCTTCCTCCCCCCACCCACACAAAAGCACGACACAAAGGCACACCCCTCCCAGCACACAAGCTTTGCATGGGAAGATGCAGGCCGTCCCGGACTTTTTTCTCAGGGACGCTCTCTTATATTTTCAGCTCCTCCGTTGTTTTTTCTTCTCCCCCTCTCTTGCGTCCCGGCTGTTTTGCCGGGAAGGCCTCTTTTTTTCTTCAGTTTGTGTTTTTTTGTGTCGTGCTTTTGTGTTTGGGTAGGCAGGACTTTTTTTCCCTCCAATCCCACCGCGCGCCCGTCCTTTGAAGGCTCCCCCTCTTTTTTTTTCTTTCTTCATTCTGAATTGCCATGGTGAGTTTTTCTGAGGCCCTCCATCTATATTCTCTGGATATTCGATAACGCGCCCCCCTCCTCCCCCTTTTTCGGGAGGAGGAAGCAGTCGCTGTTAGGTTCTTTTTGGCCTTTTACATTGCCGGAGACCGGAAACGCTTCCCCGGCTTGCAATGCTTTTACCTATATATAGAGTATTGGTAGCCCCCCCTTTATCGTCCCCTCTAAGATTACGGAAACAGCGATAGATTCCCTTTTTCGTTGAGTTCCTTTTTTATGCACGATCCCCCTTCCCGTCTATGTATCCAAAATGGATTTCCTGCGTTTGTCCCCCCTCCCTCAGTCTTTAACATTTGAGGAAGGAAAACGTTTTTTCTTTTTTCTCTTTCCCAGGACAACTACAGTCATGGACCTTCGGGCCCTCTTTCTCTCTTGTTCCGAGTATTAAGGAAAGAGGTTCATCCTTTGCTTATACATTGCGCTCTATTGCGACTCCAAGATGTCATTTTCCCAGGCGCTGTCGACGGATGGTACGCACATCTTTCTTCCCCTCACTTCTAGGCAGAGCTAATCAAGGCCATTGTGGTAGTACGCCCTCTTCCTCTCCCCAGACGGCAATGAAGCTAAGACTCGCCAGCCAGTTTCTCTTGTCGTGATTCCCCTTTTTTGGCTTTGATCATATCGCGCGAGGCTCCCTCCTCCTGGTGGACGAACTACGGCAAAGGCAGCACGGCCCCTTTTTCCCTCCCCCTTCGTAGCGCTAAGAGACATCCATGCAGTCACTAAAGAAGGAAAAAGCTTCTCCATCCCCCTTTCATTTTTGCCCTCCAAATGGAGAGCGAGCCTTGGATTCTTCCCCTTTCCTCCAATATTAAGTGAGGGTCTTTCTTTCTTCCCTGGCCGTGCCCCCACTCCATGAGTATTCATCGTCCGGTCCCTTTTTTTCCGACTGGCGAGAAATTGGCTTTGAGTGACTTGCCTTTTCCCTTTTCCTTAGTGCCGCCGGGTAGTCCGTAAATCTGCCTTTCCCCCCCCACCTTAATACCTTGTTGCTGGCCAGGATGAAGCTTCCTCGCCCCCTTCATCGGCGGACGAAGCGCACGAGCGGTAATAGTCGACTTTCCCTCTTTCCCTTTTCCACAGCACTATTGGTCCAGTTGCCGGCTCCTTTTGCCCGTGTTTACGGCACGGCTTACAGGAGCCAGACGTCTTTTTCTGTTCTTTCTTTAGAGCTTTGTTACCGCCACATTAGAATCCTTCGAACTCTTCTCGCTCTCTATTCTTCCTTCTGTGGGTATCTATAACCACCTTTCTTTTTACCCGCCTGGAGTTGCGCTTTTTGCAATGCAGTGGAAAAAACGAAGAGCCTCCCCCCCTTTCTTACTCAGTTTGAGGCGAGCCGCGCGTATTCTTTTTCTCCTCCTTTGACGCATGTCCCGTTTCCGGTTCCGCCTTCCAGATAGGAAAGAGAGGAAGGGGAGGGCGGGACTTTCTTTTCGCTAGGTTTTCACGCCAACACCAGGACTCTCCACGATTCCTTCCCTCTTTTTCCTTTCCGTTGTAGTGGCGGGTCTTTTAGACCCGTGATTTTTTCCCCCCTCCTCGGGGTCCTCCTTTTCGATGTTTGCCGAAATTACGGCAACCTTCCTTTCCATTTTTCTCCGACTAATCAAACAAGAGTGCGCACCGTTCGGGTCCTTTTTTTTTCTTTTTCCGGTTAGAACGAATTTCCCACAACGAGTCGACTCCCCCCTATATAAGTTTCGGATGAGACGACGAGTGTAATTCCCTTTTTTTTTTCCCCACTTTTCAGGATAACAACTCGATCCATCTTTTTCTTTTTTTTCCCCCATCCCTTTGTTTGACAACGATCACATTTCCTCCTTACCCCTTTTTTCTTTTGATAATTGACTTTTCTTGCGACCCACGCCGTCCTTCGAGCTTTCGCCCTCCTTTCCCTTCTTCTCTGCAAAAGAGCAAATCTACTCCCATTTCAATTTTCTTTTTCCTTTGGTGTACCCCAAAGTTTTTCCCCAAGGCTTTGAGCTTCCCCTTTCTCTGAAACCTCACCTTTCTAATCAGTTCCGCGTAAACTCTTTCAATTTCCTTCCTCCCCCTTCCCCCCTCTCCGCGAAGAACTTCGCCCCACCATCAAACTCTTCCCTCTTTTTATGCAATTAGTGGACACATGATGGTCGGCCGCCTTTTTTTTCCTCCTAATCCTGTGTTTTTTTTGTTCCACGATGGCATGCTCTCCAGCCAAGCTCGGCGAGGCCTCTATTCCTTTCTTTTCCTCTCGCGGCTATTGGGAGAGAAGGGGACATGGGCGGATTCTTTTTTTTTTTTTTTTTTTTTTTTTTTTTGGGGTTTTTGGTTTTTTTTTTTTTTGTTTTTCTTCTTTTACGCGGACTGGATCGAGGGGGCACTCTTTTTTTTTTTTCCTTTTGGCAGATTGGCCTCTCGCAGAAAGCCTTTGGGGTAACCTGACCCTTTTTTTTTTCCCCCTGGTTTTGGGCAAAGCGTGCGCACCGATTGGGCATTTGTCTATTGTGCATTTTGAAAGATCTTCCCTCTTTTTTCCCGCTCTGAAGGAGGCGTGGGGCGCAATTCGTCCCCTCCCTAGTCCCTTCACAAGAAAGAGTTGCGAAAGAGGCCACAATGTCTTTTTCCCCAAACAACCGGTTTCTCTAAGGAGTGATCGAGTGGGTGCTTTTCCCCCCTTCCTTGTTCTTTGCTTGATTACAATCGGCAGTCTAGACTTTTTCTTACTTCTTTCTATCTTTCCTTATTAGAAACTGTGGCCCTCCAGAAAAGTAAAAAACCGCACCCTTCCCCCCCCTCTTTTTTAATTAGTCGGGAATTTTCAGCTTACATGCTTTTACTTTTTTCCCTCCTTTTGTCCCAAAATCTATTCTTCCCCCCCCCCCCAAAATAGGTCTCATCTCCCTCCACGGAAAAGGAAAGAGGAAGTCCCTTTTTTCGTTCCACGTGGATCACGTGGAGAGGCGTTTTTTCTTTCCCCTCTTTCCAAAAGAAAGAGGGGCGCGACTCCTTCCCCCTCCTACACTTCCTTTTCCTGCGGAAGTGGGATCGTAAACGTTATCCTCTTAGAGAGATCTACGATGATTAATGCTCCCATGAACCCTTTTCTTTCTTTCTCTTTCTTCTCTTTCCATGTTGATTGATCTGATGGTTGTTCCACGTCCTTCTTCCCCGTCATAGAAAAAAAGACCCTTTTCTACTGGGTGGTTTAGATTAACCCACAGACGGCCTTTCTTTCCCTCCTCGAGAAGAGTTCGGAGATTAGACAATGTTTCTTCAGAAGCTCTTACTTTAAGCTTCCGTGCCGTCCCTGGTGCTCAAAAACGTCCTTTTTCCTTTTCTCCGGCACTGTGCCATAGTGCTGAGTGGAAGAATGCTCCTGCGGACGGTACTCTCTCTCTTTTTTCCCTTCCCGGTCCGCAAGCCTGGACGTGCTGAATGTTTCTCGTCTCTTTCGCAGTCCCCTGCTCTTTTTTTGCGGTTGGAAGGTGTGGTGGTTCTTTTCTTCCACTTCCTACCCGGCGGCATGCTTGACGAGGCAAGACGATTGGTTTTTCCTTTTCTCCAGTCGCGCCAAAACACGACAATGCCCGGACTATTCCTCCTCTTGGCGGCGGTGAGTCGTCAACGGAAGATTTGCGAAGATCTTTTTTCCTTCTTTGCTCGCCATTGGAGGGCAACAAGGAAAGGAAGCCGTTTTTTTTTTCCCCCTTCTTTCTTTGAATGGTTAGATCCACGCATTGATGCCGTGAGCCTCTCCTTTCCCCCCTTCCCGATTCAAGGGTCTTGGCCTTTTTCTTCCACTAGAGACAGTTGGTGACGACTCCCCCGCGCGACTCTCAAGTTCGGTGTTAACCAATGGACGCAAAGTGGCTCACGTCCTTTTTTCTCTTTTCGAGCGGGTTCATGGACCTTATGGATCGGAGCCTTTTTCTCTCTCCTACGGCACCATTTATTTATTTTTCCCAGAGTGGAATAAACCTGCGGGCTACCTTCCCCTCTTTTCACCAGTTGAGGTCGGCGTGCGGCGCAAGTTGACTTCTCCATCTTCTTCTTTCCTTTTTTTCCGCGGCCGGAAGAATCGGAATTCTTCGTGATGGACCTTTTTTTTTTGTTATTGCAAGGTCAAGATCCTTCCATCCGCTGGAATGGTTTAAGCAACTTTTTGAAGATAGGACACTAAGGAAAATCCATTTCTTCCCCCTAAGGTCGCTGATTTCTGGCTTTCCGTTGCATGATGGCCGAGTACTGGAAGATTCTTTTTCTTCCCTTTCTTTTTTTTCTTGATTTATAGGGGACGCTGCCAGCAAGGTTGTTTTTCCCCCTCCTCTCCCTAAAGCAGAGAAGCTGCGCGTAGTCTCCCCTCCCCTCCAAGCGTCCCCCGTCCCCTCCCCCAGGCCATAACCAGAGGAATGCTTCCGCTTTTTTTTTCTCCTTTTCTCCTTATCGACGCGCCAGAGAAGAGAGATTTCTCTCTGCTCCTCCCCCTTCCCTCCCTCTGAAATCGGAAAAACAAAAGCTTTTCTTTGCTCCGTTGAACCTCCTTTATGGTAAACGGTTCCTTTAGCCCTCTCAACTGACGTCCTGCCTACCACAAACACAAAGACCCCCTCCCTTCCCCCCCTCAAAGAACAAAAGAACATCCCCCCTCCAAACGGGTACTTGCCATTTTTTCCTCAGATATGCGAAAGGGAAGATCTCTTCCCCCTCTCTCTGCGGACCTCGTCCATTAGAAATAATCTTGCGTCCCTTCCTTTTTTTCTTGCCTCTCTTCCCATCCGTTTTGCGTTGTGATTTTATGTTGGCCTTTTCTTTTTCTTTTCTTTGTGTCTTCTTTTGTTCCCCTTAGCACGTTTCTAAATTCGAACGGGTCCCTTTCTCACGGGCATGCCCAACCTTTTGTTTTGCCATTATTCTGAACCTTTCCCTTTTTCTTTCTTTTGCGCAGAGAGAAATCTTATTCTCTGGCTCCCTTCTTTTTCTTCAATGACTTGTCTATCTCAGAGCTGGTTAGGGGATTTTGGCTTTTTTTCCCGGAAAAAAAAAAGACGGCACTCTTTCGGAGACTACGCGCAGATCTCTTCCTTCTTCCCTATATCGAGTTCCCCCTTGAGTGGAAGAGTAACCCGATACTTTCCGCGCCTAGATCCAGGTCGTCGTTGTCCCTTCCAATTCTTTTTTCTGCAAGAAGGAAACTCGAGGTTAGCCCGCCAGCTCCGTCGATGTAGACAAACTTTTCATTCCGTCTTGCTTAAACCATTCCAGCGGATTCTTCCCCTTTCCTGCACTCCCGACACTCCAGCATGCCCTTCGCCCCTCTCTCTTCTCTTTTCTGACGCCGCGGGTTCATCCGCGGCTGGTATCCCGTCAGAGTATGGAGAGTACCTTGCGCCGACCAGCTTCCTCTTTCGTCACAGGCGCGTCGCCGGAGCTTTTCTTTCCCCCTTTTCCGCCACTTCTGCAGAGGCTCATCCAGGCATTTCCGTATTCTCTCTTCCCTCTGCCCGAAGGTCCATGAAGATTACGCTCCCAGCACTTTCCCTTTTCTGTCGTGAGGCCCTGTGAGCCATTGGGTACCCCCCTTCTTCGGCATTGCTAATTTAGCGACGAAAAGGGCTATAGTGTCTTTTTTTTCCACTTCCCCCCAGGGCAGCAATCGCCCGGGCCTCGGATTGCGGCTTCGCTTCCCTTCCCTTTTTTTCCTCGAAACCAGTCAATAAGAAGGAAATCGGGGCACCACAATTTTTGTTGCCTCCCCCTTTTCTTCCTGGAAGCTTCCTCAAAAGTTCTCTTCCTCCTTTTTTCCGTTTTAGGGTCATCGCCCCGCTTCCCCCGCCGCCACATTATTAATTTTCTTTTCCGCCGATGGCGAGAAATTGGCTTTGAGTTTTTTTCTCCCCTTCCCGCAGTGACGCCGGGTCTTCCCGCCCCTCCCCTTCAACTCAGATGCGTATAAAGGCCAGTTTCTTTCCCTTTGCAGCCTGTATTTTTCAACTTCAGCACGTCAAGGACGGGCTTACCCCCCCTTGGTAATAGTCGCTCGACTTCCTTTTTTTTTATCATATGGCACAGGGGCCCGGAGTTCCCTAGTTTTCTTTTCGGTTTTTGGTGAGACAGTTCAGGCTTTTTGAGTCCCCCTTTCCCTTTCCTCCCATGGTACGCTATAGAAAGAGATCGCGCGAGATCGCCGTCCTTTTCTCCCCCCACATTGAGTTGGACCAAGACTGAGTGGTGCGCGTTTTCCTTTCTCCCGGTTTGGTAGTCCCCGTTTTTCCAGGACAGAATCCCCGATGATCTCAGTTGCGGCTATCCGTTGGGGCGCCATGAATTCTCGTGATTTTTCCTCTCTTGTTAAAAAGGTCCCGGTGACGAGCCCCCCCTCCGCAGTCTCCCTCGAGGAAAGTGGTAGGGCGGGAACTTTCTTTTCTCTTTTTTCTCCTCGGTCACGCCACCCGCCTTCCACGATCCAAGTGGCACTCCCCTCTTTTTTTCCTCGATTCTGACCTTTTATTTTCCTTTATTTTCCTTTTGGGGGTGTCCTCCTTCCCTTTTCCTCCGAACTAGGCAAAAGTAAAATCCATGCTCCCCCTTCCTCATCAACAGAGTGCAGCACCGTTAGGGGTCAAGTTTTTTTTTCTTTCTTTTTTCTCAGACACTTTTTTCCTTACTGAACAATATATATGACAGTTCCCCCCCCTTCTTTCCGAGTAATCAAGTACATGAGACTTATCCGACCCCCCTTTTTCCCCCCTCGATCAATACTTCGCTCCCCATTTGCAAATTTTTATACTCCCCAGCCAATTTTGAATCCCCCCCCCTTCCCTGATTGCCTATGTCGGAGAATTGAGCCCCACGCCTTTCCTCTTTTCTCTCTCTTGCAAAAGAGCAAATCTATTACTTTTCCCTCGTGCGCCTTTCACCCAATTTTCTTTACCCAAAGGCTTTTTCTTCTATCTTCCTTCCCCCTTTTTCTTCCCCCGATTTGCCCCATCGAATACATCCGCGTAAACTCTTCCCCCCCTCCATCTCCGCGAGAACTCGCACCACCATTTCACTTCTTTCCCCTTCTCGTCCGCGCCCTTCCTGGTTTGGTTTTTTGCCGATCTCTCTCTTTTCCTACCGAAGCCTTTTTTTTTTTTTTTTTCTCTTCTTCATGTGTCCCCCTATTGACATGCTCAGAAAGCCAAGCTCGGCGAGGACTCTCTTTCTTTGATGGTGGGGCGAAAGTTCTTCGCGGGCTTTTTTTCTCAGGGACTGCGGCTTTTTTTTTGAATTCGATGGGGCACATGGGTGGAAGAAACTTTTTTTTTTTTTTTGGGTAACTGACACTTGGGGGTAACCCGGCTGTTTTGTGGCAAAGATTGCCCTTTCCTTTTTTTCCCCTTCTTCTCCTAGATTTTGCTCTTTTGCAAGCTCTTCCTCTCTCGGCCAAGCGTCAGCAATTCTTGCGGGGGCGCAATCGCAGAAAATAGGCCCCTCTTTTTTCTTCCCTCTTTTGCGGAAGAGGAAAAATGGGTCGTTTGTCCCCTCCCTTTTGCCCGATTTGGGAGCGAAGGAGTGGATCGGTCTTTGATCCTTGAAATGGTTCTTTTGATTAACACTCGTAAGTAGAGAATGTCTTCCCTTTTTTTTTGTTCATTATTCGAATCGGTGGTGGAAATGTTCTCACTCCCTCCCCCCCTTTTTTCCACAACAGCACCATTGACCCTCCTTTTTCGTCCAATTGGGAATTTCCATTTACTTTTGCAGATTTTTCCGGGTCCCCCTTCCCCCCCCAAAAGAAGGAGAAACACGTTCCCCTTTTTCCCTCCCTACCAACGGAAAAAGGAAAGAGTGCCGTCTCCCTTTGCACATCCTTTGTAGCCTTTGAGAGGCAGGGTTTCTTTACCTTCTTTCCTCCTGTCAAAGAAAGAGGGGGACTAAGTCCCTCCCCCCCCCCTTCCCTTTCTTCCGGATTGGAATTTTTCCCGCGTCCCATTGATTCCCTCGATTTCTCCTCTCCACGCGTCGCCTCAAATGAGATATCTTTTTTTTTTTCTGGTTGATTCCACTGACAGGCGAAAAACCCTCCCCCTTCCGTTCATCTCAATACTTCACTTTGGTGGTTCTAGATAACACAGGACGTCTTCTTTTCCCCCGCTTCTACGTATTCGAAAATGGGCGGGAACCCTCTCTTCTTTCTCCGCCCCTGATGCTGGCGCCCGGCCCGTTTTCTTCCCCTGCGCTGCAAACAAGGGAACCTCTTCCTTTTAGTGTGGTTTCTATCCCTGAAGGACTCTCAGCGATTACTTTTTCCGCCGCATGGACTTTTCCTTTTCTCTGTACGCTGCAAGCCGGGCCCTTCCCCCTTTTCCGAATTGAGGTTGGAAGGTGGGTCATTCAGATTTTAGATTTTTTCAAAGGACGATTGGGGCCTTTTTTCCCCCCCCCCTTCCCCCCTCCCTTCGGCTCCAACCCGACAACTGCCGGACGTCTGTCCTTTTTTTTTTTCTCCCCTGCGATGACCGGAAAACGGACATCACGGGAAGTTCATCTCTCCTTGTGACTTGAATCCCTTCTTGAGGGCAACCCGGCCCGGACTCACCCTTTCTTTTCCCTCTTTCTTCTGTAGTGACTGGTTTCGTCCGCATGGGATGGAGTGAGCGCGACTCGTTCAATAGATCGTTTCCCTGTGCCGGGTTAGACACTTTTTCTCTCCTATAGCCAGTTGCGTGCGCTTTTTTCTCATGAGCAAGCTTTCTCCCCATTCTGGAAGCAAAGGGCCTTTCACTTCCTTTTCTATGCGGTCACTTTTTTCTTTAATGGACTTTTCATCGGCATTCCGCGCTTACGAATTACCCCCCTCTGAGCCTCTGCGAGTTCTCTGTTCCGAGTGGGAATACGCTGGCCCCTCCGGAGACTGCAAGGTATCAACACTTTTTTTCTGCGAAAGGGGGAATCTCCATACTCTGCCCGCATCCCATCGCCGAGATGACTCCTTCAGCCCCGGAAAGCTCATCTTTTTCCCTCGAAGGGAATTTTCTTTTCTCCTTCCACGCGCAAAGTTTCAGACCCTCTGGCATGGTTTAATTTCCTAGTGTATCGCTTCCCCTAAGGAACTTTCCCCGATACATCGACGGTTTTTTTCAAAAACCTCGCTTTTCTTGCGGACCGTTTGCAGCGTATTCATTTACGGACTCCCTGCATTTTTTCCTTTTTTTTTTCTTTCCGATCCTTCAACGAAGGTGTTTTTTGTTCTAACCAAGACCTTCTTTCCTAAGCAGAGACTGTGCGGCTATTGCAAGACGGGCCTTGGTTCCGCTTCTCCCTTCTTTTTCCACTCCAAAATTCCTAACCCCAGCGCCTGTTTTTCGGGTTATTCTTCGACACTTGGCTTCTTTCGAAGAGCCAGAGAAGACGATATTTGCAAATCCCACCGTCACCCCTTTCCTAATGAATACGGAAACCCCCCCCCTTTTCTTCCGTCGAAATGACGGTCTTTTCTTTTTTATTGTTACCACGGTCTAAAACGGGCGACTCCTTCCACAAACACAAAAGCCCTCCCCCCTTTCCTTCCGCACAAAAGAAAGCACACCGCAAACGGGAATCGGACCGGCTTTCCTTTCCTATGCGAAAGGGACG
>Ga0179593_1547791_pt1 | contig 13606 bp, 13 predicted proteins | sample CZODoug2_1_08_16_FD_185931 | JGI IMG/M metagenome (GOLD analysis project Ga0179593, IMG submission 185931) | Vadose zone soil fungal communities from Angelo Coast Range Reserve, California, USA - CZODoug2_1_08_16fungal (PacBio error correction) | ecosystem: Environmental > Terrestrial > Soil >... | reverse complement strand
TTTCTAGAGTAGGTGATAGTACCTCCTATTCTCATTCCTTCTTTCTCCCAGGAGAGCTTCTTTATCGAAGCTATTTCCTGTCCTTTCCTCACAAGACGCAAGCCCCCTTTTTCTTGCGACGCCCATGACCGTCACAGCCCCCCTTTTCCGTCTCGGGGTAGTGCCCCTATATATTCTACGCCAACGATCTTTCTTCCTTCAGCAGCCTTTCTCCCCTATTAGTGTCGACGTAGAGGTGAGGTAGCTGAGGACAGTTCTTGGGCGCCAGGAATCTTTTCTTCCCTCCCTCCCTCCCTACGATGATAGCACCTTTTTTCTGTCACATCAATTGATCGTTTAGGCGGCCTAAGTTTCTTATTCTGTCTCCTGTGGACGTTGAGAAACCCTCTTCTCCTTCAGCCTTTTTCCTTTTCTTTAGTTTCTTGTGTCTTTTCTTTCCTTTACCCGTGTCGGGAAAGCCATATCCGCTGCTGACCTTCCAAAAAAGTGGTTCTCTCACCCTTCCGAGAAGTTTTATCTTTTTCAGGAGTTTCCTTCTCGCCTAATTTTTTTTCACTCTGCTTAGGGACGCGTTCCGCTCTTCCTTTTAAGAGCTTTGTGGCCGTCTCCTTTACCCATTATGCTGATTCGTTTCTTCCGATCAATCCTTTTTTTCTTTTCTCCCAAGAGGCAGGGAGTGCTTTGATTTTCCTCTCTCGGATAGAGATCCTCTAACCCTTCCCTCTCTTTTGTTACCCTATTTCGGGGCTCGAAAACTTTCCAGGCCAGATCCTTTAGTAAAGTACTTTTGACAGGCTCAAGCCCTTCATTGTCCCTTTTTTTTAAAGCGTTACACACGTGCTGCTGGTCTCTTTTTTTGAGTTTCCAATCTGCCCTTCCATGGGGAAGGTCAGTTCCCTTCAACCCCTGAAAAGATTCCCGCTCGTCCGTTTCGATTACTTCATTGCCTGCGAGGATAGGTTTCTAAGAGGTTCCAGCTTTCCATGAAGGGAGAAGGAGATCCCCCCCCCTCCCCACCCAGGAACCCTACTCAGAGAGCCTCCCATGTATGTTCTAGCTGGCAAAGTAGGCTCCCCCCCCAAGGCTCTTACTACGTCCTTGCAGCCTCTCTCTTTCCCACAATTATTAGAGAGGGCTTTTATCTGAGTTATCTCAAGAAGAGATAACAAGACCTCCAACTAAGAACGAACCCCCCACAATGATCCTTACCCCCATGACGGGTTACGAGAACCCCTATAACCCCTCTCTGGGAGCTTGAAGGTGGAAGTTAAGTTTTTATCAAGCTTTTTAGTTTTGTTCACCTCTTCTTGCAGATGAGGGTCCGAGGAGTCCCATTCACCTTGTTGTTGGAGTGGAGGGTTCTCTTTTTTTCCATATACTTTACCCTCTCCTTTGGTCTTTCCGGCTCTTATAGGGTTTGACTTCTTTATGTAAGAACGCTTGAGAGCGTCAGTCTCTTCAGATGAAGAATTCACTTTCTCTGCCATCTATCGTGCAGTTCCTCTGTACCCCGCCACTTTCTCCTTTTCGAGTCTCATGGATCTTTTTAGAACTTGCCTTCCTGCTAATCAAGTGACCTCCTCTCTGCAAGATTCCTTAAATTTGACCTTCCACATCCGGTGTTTGAGGAAGGCTTCTCCGTCTCTCCCTCCCAGAGCAGAGCCTCTCTAGATCTTTTCCCTTGAGAGAGATCCGTTAGTGCTCTTCTCGACTTTCTTCGACGATTGTATGAAGAGACCTTTCTCTCCCGAGGCTGTCTTCGGAAACGTACTCCTGATCTTTCTTGACGGGAAGCCCTCTATCACTTTTGGTAGAGAAGAGATGACATTCTCCTCCTTGAGGACTTGGCACGAGTGCCTAAGACTAGTTTTCTTTAGATTCAAGGGAGTAGGAGGCTAGTCTCATTAAGCCGTTAGAAGCCTGATTTTTACCGTTACGTGATGAGCCTCACCATCCTACCAGAAGTCCTTAGGCCTCTAACTTCTCTCCTCCCCTTTTTTCTTTGCCTTTACGTCCGCCCTGAACGTCTCTAGGCACAGCCCCACCCCCCTGCGTCCTTTAAAAAAAAAGGCTTCTCCCTAGGCTCTTCTTTTGTGATCCTTCCCTCCTTGAAAACCTTCATGAGGATAAAAACAAGGTAAAAGGCCCCCCTTCCCCTTTTCCGATTGTATTTTCATTCGCTCCCCCCCTTTGTGTCCAGTTTTATGATAGGGTTTCTTTTTAGATGGAGGGATTACGTCCTTGATTCTCTGGGGCCCTTCTCCGTTTCCAGGCATCGCTTCACTGCACGATGTTACTTTGGAGCCCTGCCTTGGACTGATAGATATGTGTTTTCTCTTGTAAGCTGAGAGGTTTTTCCTTAGACTTTATCATTCTACCTCTTCTCCTCTGTTGTTTGGTCGGGGATGTTAGAAGGGTCTCGAGTCCCCTTTCCTGAAATAAAGAAAAAACCACTCTTTTCTTCCTTCTTTTTTTTTTTTTTTTAGACCTCCGGACCACCTTCCCTCGGCTGATCATGATCTCTCTGATCCTTTTCCTGTGTGAAGTCTTTCAGTGAATCTAAGGAAAAAAGCCCTTGTTCCCCTCTTTACCCGGACCCTCCCTGAACCTAGTCAACTCTTCTTTTGACCTGACCTGGGAATTTTCTTGTCTTTTGGCGTAAATGGTATTCTACAAGCACATTTTACTACCAGCCTTTCCTAGCGGAGTTCGAAGCTTTTTGGTTAGAAGGAACTCTCCCTTCCCAGTCTTCCCTTTTTTCTCAATACATCCTCCGTCTCTTCCTCCCCAGGGTTCCGATGCCCCCCTATCGGAAAGGTAAGACACCGTCTTTTCAGAGAGTATAGAAGAACCTCTCCTTTACCTCCCAGTCTCTTCACCCTAAAAACTTCGATGTCGCCTTTAGTAAGGCCTGTAAGTCTACTTCTCTGCTGACAAAGGTGTTAGACTATAGCTCTCTCTTCTAGAAATGGCTTGCTACTTCCCCACTTTTCACCTTTGTTCGCGAACCCTTTTCCTCCTGTCGTGAACGAGTGAGGACACTTCCTCTTTCGAACCCCCCGTCAATATTAACGCGTATGACTTTCCCTTAAAACTCCGCGGCCTCAGGCTTATTCTTCTTTCAATCAATAAGAATCTTAGGGGCTCATTTTTTATATCCCAAGAGGAGAAGTTAATGGTTCACCCTCCTTCCCTCCCGAAGGGACTCTTTTGATGGTAGTGACAGGCCACTCCGACTGTTCCTACGGGTCAGAATCTTCATAAGTAAGTATCGTTTCACTTTTTCACGAGGGAAGCAGCTCTGTGGCTTCCCTATGAAGGTCATTTTTCTTCTTCGTATGATTCTGACTTTTGGGTCTCCCCCCTTCTTTCAGACTGAGTAGATTACCTTGTCTTTGGAAAGAGAGGAGAATTCTTCTCCCCCCGATTGTTTCCTCGTCAACCGACCGCCTTTTTCCTTCCTCATCCTTCTGTGTTTTTGTTCTCGCTAAAAACCCTTTTCTTCCTGAGGCGATACGACATCGTTCTCTCGCAGAGAGGAGATTGTTCCCTTTTTTCCTTGCTCCCTACGAGATGAATCTTCGCGCCTTCGGCCTCCCTCCCTCCGTTCCGGTGCTTCCTGTATCCGCCAAGGTCTTCGGGGTCGTGCACGAGCCTTTCCCTTCTTTTTTTCGAGAACACGAGCCGGTTCTCCCCTTCTTTTCTGACCCAGCTCCCCCTTTTGTCGACCCGGTTTTATTCGCCCTTTTTTCGGTTTTGCCAGGCTCGAAGATGGCTCACCCTTAGAGCAGAGAAACTTTCCCTCTCTTGTCGGATGTCTTTGCTTAACATAACCCGTTTTTCGTTTGTTTCCCATTTCGGTGAAATGAAGGGCTTTTTTATGAAGTTTGTCTTTCCAATACTTCTTTCTCTTTTCCAAGGACCTTGTTTTGACCCTCGAACTTCAGGCTATCTCTTCGTTAAGAAATCCCCCCCAGAGTGAGATCCGCCCCTGAACGTAGAGGGAGAACATCTCTTTCCCGAACAGGCCTCTCGGTCCCTCTTTCTAGAGAACTGCCTGTTGTTCATTTGATTCCCTTAAGTAGGGTCCTTTGAGAGGTGATGGTCGGGCCGATCTTCTTTTTAACATCTCTTTTTTCTCCTCTTTTTTCCTCTCCCCCCACTTGTTCCCTGCCAGCGGCTCGGATTCTTCCGAGAGATCTCTTTGGTCCTAACCAATATTGCTGAATAGAGAGGTAACGATCTTCTTTTTGACAAAAGTCTGCAGATCCACTTTTGTTCATTGAACGTTCCCCCTTCCTCCCTAGCCAATAAGTTTCCTTCGTGAAAAAAAATCTCCCCCGTCTTCGTTTCGCAGTAGAATCCCGCTTGCGTTGGGAACTTCCCAACGGCCCCCAGGCCTAGAAGCGCTCGTTTTTCCTTGTTGAGGAAGAAGACCTTTTCTTTCCTTTGTACCTTGACCCATGATGGAGTCTCTTTAAGTCCTAAAGGGGTATGTCACCTTCTTCCAGACAGCCTTTCCCCCCAGTCCAACATCTTGACCGATTCGACACTTGTAGCCCTTGGAAAAATCTCCAGGACGCAGTGAATCTTGACTCCGCCTTTCAAATCGAACTTCTTAGCTAACTCTAGAACTTTCTAGAAACAGCTGAGAGTAGGGCTTTTCTATAAATGGCCTTTATAGCTTGAATACCACAATTTAAAGAGTCCCCCCCTGAAAGCCGGAAAAGAGACAATCTCCTCCAATGCCCCTTTCCCCAATAAGATACATACTCCCAGAGATCAAATCCTTCGTAACGGTTTTGAAGTTACGGGTGGTGGATACCCCTTCTTTTTAAGCTCTTAGTGCGGGATCGACTCCGGTTCTATCCGATCTACTTGCTCCCATTTTATTTGGAGGGTGGCCGTTTCTTAGCCTTGCTGTCAAGTAAGCTTTCTATTCTTCTCTTTGGGAGAGGGTTCTCTTTCTACTTTGTAATGTCCTATCCTTGAGCTGGCTTAGAATGTGCTGAGCTCCGCAAGACTCCCCCCCCCCCCCCCCCCCCCCCACCCCCCCCCCCCCCCCCACCACCCCCCCCCCCCCCCCCCCCCCTCCCCCTGCAGAGAAAGAAAAGTTCGCTTTTTCCTCCACAACCCTTTCCGAGTGTTAAGTCGTTTCCTCGACGATCATTCTTCTGCGTAGATCTTTACGCGTGTCTGGGGACTCCCTCCCCTCTGAAGTCCAGATCTACTGTTCCTTCCCCACTTGTTATTCCCTTCCCTTCAGAGATAATGTTCTCCCCTTAAGACAAGAGCGCTTCTTTCGAGACGGATCTCCCCCCCCTCCGTTGTTCTTTCCGTATCTTCTCCTCGAGGCCTCGTTTTCTCATAAACCCCTCTTCTTTTACTTTAACCTTCGGAAGCAAGTAGATCTTGCCCTCTCCCTTTCCTTTCTCCTATGGCGCAATCAAGTTTTCCCGAAAGATAGAGTTCTTTTGACGCGTTACTGTAGTGAAGCGAAAGAATTCTCTTTTTCTTCTTTTTTACCCCCCGTGGCCCTGAATCCCTATTCTCTCTACGAGCGCCTCCCTTTCGTTTATTTCTCCATAGAATCCGATAAAGGAGAAGACTATCGAACCCTTTTTACGCCGTCGAGGGCCGCCGTCGCAGGCCCCCTCCCCAGGCTCGTTTGCCAAACCCACCTTTGGATCAGACTTCTAAAAGAGGTGCCCCCCCCTCCAATAACCAACGTACCCCTGCCCTTTCCCCGTAAACGCTTCATTTTTATGGGTTTCACGTTTTTTCGGGATAGGCATGTGTTTTTTCTTCCTTAACTTTTCTCGCGAAGCGGATGTTTTCAGGCCAGGTACATTGGCCATCTCTATGGAGAAGTGTGCTAATAATCTTCTAAATAGACTAACTCGGTTCTTTTTTTTCATTGGAGATTTAAGGAGGAATGCTTCTCTTGGAACCTTTTTCCTTCTTCAAAGTGTTCTTCTTTCTTCTTTCAGTTCAGAATTTCTTCTTTTTTCTCTGGGAGGGAACTTTTTGAGATGGTGGATTGTTGGCTATAAGTTACCCCCCATTTCGAAAAATTAGCGTTAAATCAAGAGATAGATTCCCCCATATTTTTCCCTTCTTACCCTTGGATTCACTCTCCCTCTCTAGACCCCAACGTAGGTGTCCAGTTCAGGGAAGGAATGCCTTCCCCCCTCAAGAAGGACGCACCGATCCGTTTAAATCCCTCTTAGTGTATGGCATTCCTGCATGGGCCGGGTCGACGTGACTGGTCTTCCCTGAAATACCTTGCCTCTTTTGAAACGAAGTGTTTCATCCAGAGGAGTAGACCTTTCCTTTTCTCTCTGTATGGTTCCACAGAATTTCTTTGACCAAAGCCTCCCTCCTTGAGGCCCTTTACCCCCTTCTGGCACATCGGGATCGGATAAAGCGAGAAGGTAAGTCTTCTTTTTTTTTCTCCAGAGATCTTTTTCCACAGCGCTTACCAGGTTATCGTTCCGCTTTTTCCTAAGCAGAACTTCTTCCCTTTTTTGATAGTTCTCCACTTCCCCGGAGGTTCCCCTTCGCCTGCTCTCCTTTTTACGTCTCGAGCCGAGACCATTTCTTGTCAGACACCCCCTGCCTCTCTAGCCGCCGTTAGCGACCTTTCTTTCCCCCCTGTTATTCATGCAAGTAGTTAGTTCGCACCTTATTCATTTTCTCCCTTAGTAATAACCTTTTATCCCGGAACGCAGATGTTATTCCTTTCGTGCAGCATAAGAAACAATTCTCAATGTGGCTATTCTTTTCGAAGTTTCCTTTCGGTCCAGCAGGTTCCTCCCGATTCTACCTTGACAATTTCTAGCAAGCGGATGACGAGCCTTTTTTGTTAGTAGTTCTTCCTCTTTGAAAGACACGCGCTTTCCTTGGAGGATCCGATTAAGGGCATTTTCGCTTTTTCCCTTCCTTTTGCTCTGGCGTTCCGGGAGCGGCCTCATCCCTTCGCGCAGAATCTCGCTCTCTCCTTATTTGGCCCGATCGCTCGAGTCAGCAAAGAAGAGGGTTTTTTTCTTCCCTTCCTAATCCCTTCTTTTCTATGTTGAATCGCTCACCCCCTTCCCCCCCTATCCGCACATCGTATCATTTTTTTTCTCTCTGTAGGTAATTCTACTCTTGTCCTACGGATGCAGCGTGACCTCTTCCCGTAAGACAGAAAGCACTCCCATTTCATTCCCCACCCCCCCACTTTCCCCAAACACAAACACAGAGTCAGAAAAGGTAACCCTCCGTTTTTTAGGGGTCTTTGTCCGTAGAGCGCGAAGCCTTCCAGTACCTCAGTCTATGACATGTCTTTCCTAGTTGAGGTATTCTCGAACGAGTGAGGAAAGGCTTTTTCCCTTCCCAACATTTCCCCGAGAGAAGAGACCATGCTGATAGCATTTCCTTCAGTGAACTTCCCCCTCCGTCGCGTGCTGTGATGACCAAAAACAACCCCAACCCAACCCCCCCCCCACCCAGTGACTTTCATCAGTCTTGACATTTTTTCCTAAATCCCATTTTTCCTCGTGAACTTCTTAAGGGTCGCGCAACTCCGAGAAGAGTGCGTTTTTTTTTCTTTGGCACTGGGAGCTCAGATGCTGATTAAGTTTTCCTGACCCTTTTCCATCTTCTTACCCTTTTTTGAGTTGCCGTGAGCGCACGAGCAAGGACAGGGTTTTTTCCTTCTTCTCGGGCTTTCTTTTGGTAAGCGATGTTGTCTTCTCGGGCATCAAATCATTTTTCTACCTGATTCTCGAGGTGCACTGAGGTGTCCCCTATGTTTACAGGCACAGATGTTTCTTTTTCTTATGGAGTCTGATCGCGATTTTTGTGTTTTTTCCCCCCCTTCTCTGATCAGAATGCATACCTTTCCCGATCGGCTGCACAGTGTAGATATACAAATTCTTTTTTTCGTAACGACTTCTGTGCGACACAGACGCTCTTTTGAGCCCCATCCCCAAAAGAGACTTGTAGCGCAGCCGGGTCGCGTTTTCCGAGTGGAGTTGGAATGGGCATTCCTCTTCCCCTTCACCTCCGAAGACGGCTCGTTGAGTCTTTTCGGAGGACTTTTCTTCCTAGAGGATCTTGCGGAGGGATGTTAGAGACGCTTTCTCCGGGTTTCGGCGCGAACATGCACTCCCTCAACCCTGGGCTTCCTGCCGCCCTCCTTTTTTTTTCGGCCAAAGAGTCCTTTCAGCGTGAAAACGATTTTCCAATCTCCTCTTTTCGATCATGAGCGTTTTCTAGAATCCTTTTTTCAGTAGTGCGTCTCTTCACTGGCTGATGACTTCTGGAGAACAGACGCTCCCCTGCTGCAGCCTTTCGCATCGAGTTCCCCTATAATCCCCTTCTAGAACCCATACGACGGAAAGACTCCTCCCCCATAGTTTTTCTTACGTTACGGTTTTTTTTTCCCTCGAGTTTTCTTTGTGGTTCCCTTTGTGGGATTTTTTTCCTGGAGTGCGGGATAAAAGTTTTGGCTTATGATCCTTCTTGATGAAGCGTTGTTGGAGGTCTCGACGTGAGCCCAGAAGAGATACGTCCTTTTGGAGATACGTTCGATCTTTATCTATTGGCTCCTCTAACTGAGGTTGTCAAAGATTTCTTTTGACTGAGAGTCTAGGGATTCGCTGCCGCACCATCTATGCAGAGAATGCCCTCTTCGAGTAAAGTTTTTCCCCGAACGTTTCCCCCTTTACTATTGCTCCTGTGCGTCCTCCTTGGATAATCAATCTCTTTCCAATAGAGGCAATTTCTGTCCGAACTTCCTCTCAGCAAGGATCCTCTCCCAGCCATGCTTTTCTAGTCGAGAAGGCTTTTCCTTCTTCAAATAAGGTGTTGTGTTCTTTAGATCAGTAGAGAGAGATGTTTTTTTTAGAGTTTCTCCCCCCTCTCGACGGGGCTGGAAGAAATGGTCCCGGCAGATCTTTTTGCCCAGCTTGTTTTGATGAGCCACGCAGATGAAGAACTCCCCCCTTCCGCCCTTCTCCAGTAGAAGCCTTTTATCAAACCGTAACCTTTTTTCGCAGTCATCTTGGTAGATGCCCCTGCGGTAGTGCTCTTCGGGAGCTTACGGCGCCTCTCAGGATCCCCCAATGTTACGATCCCTCCAGACCCCCATTGGACTCTCCCGAGAGAACCTCTTTTTCGGCAGGCTCTTTTTTTTGCCTGAGCAGGCAACACGCCACGTCCATATCTCATTTTCCCCCCCAACCGGAGTCTCTCCTCCGGCGAATCTACACATCCTTTCCTCACTAAAAGCGTGATCCCCCCTAGTTCCTTCTTTAAGTAAGTCCTTTTTTTTTCTGTTCCTCCCCCTGATAATTCGTAGGCTTCTTCATGGCTTTTGAGATTAATTCAGGTTCTTTCTTTAGCGATCTCTTGATGCTAAGTTGGAGGGCGGTAATTTGTTTTTGTTTAATTTCCCAGGGGACTTACATCCTAAGCGCCTCTGTCGCGCATGATATTATTCCTTTTCTTTATCGAGATGGTCCTCTCTATGTTCCAGACTGCTCACCCCGATAGTGGTTGCCCTCTTTATAATAGATTCGCTGAATGATTTTCTTTTCCGTGTGGCGTGGATGTTAGGTCTGAAAGCCTGAAACTTCTTCTCCCTGCACCTTTTGAGAATACTCTCATCTTTAACGGACAAATCTTTTGGAGTCCCCCCCTCTCGCGCTTAGAATCCGTTCCTCAGGGCTCTTTAGATGCCCCCTCTTGGCACGAGACCAGGGACGTTCTCCGCGACCAGCAGCCACGGTGCTTTCTGACTTGGCATCGTTTGTTAGAAGGGAAAGGGCCTTGTTTACCCCCGTTACTTTGATCGAAACGACGTTTCATCAGTCGGACAGCGCTTACTTTCCCGAGCGCTGTTGGCTTAGCCCCCCACCGCCCTCTCTTCCTCGAGCAATAACGCCTTTTTCCTCGAACAATAATTGCTAGGTCCTCTCTTGTATTTTTTTGAAAGAGTAATTTCTGTTGGAGCTCCCCCCTCCCCTCACCTCTGCTAACCCCTTTTTATAGGTCCCGATCTTAAGATAAAAACCCTGTCTTTTTAACGCCTTCTGTCGATTTTGCGACCGTGTGTTTCGAATCTTTCTCCGCGGAGCTTTGCTATGGCGTGCCCCCTCCTGTACCTTGATCTCCGTCCGTTTCCTTTCCCGGTCAGCAAATTTTTTTTTCACTCGCTGGGCACTTGCGACCCCCTTCCCCCCAGAAGGATGACACTTCCGGAATGTTAATAAAGCCCCTCGTGTTTTTTCTAGCTGTTATGTCCTTCTTTTCAGCCATCCGAAATCTTTCTTTTCCCAGAGGCGCCGTTTCCTGTCTCTCCGCCCTGGGTTACTAACCGGTCTCTGGGCCACTCCCATGTCGAGATTTTTCCGAGCACCCCCCCCTCTCTTCTTTCGCGAGATAAGTTAAGTCTTTCATCCTTTCGAGTTGGAGGTTTGTGGCGTGATACAGATGTTGGAAAGCAGCGAGAGTTTTTTTTCTTCGGCTGTCGTCTCCTGCGATTTTAAGCGCGTTTTAGACAATAGGAACGAGCTGCGGCCTTATTCTTCCCCCCTGTCTGATCGGCCTCTTTTGTTTTTTATCCCTATTTTTTAATAATAATCGTTGTTTTCTTCCCAGAGGTAGGTTCCTGCGGCGATCCGGACATAGTCTCTCATTCCTCAGCGAGGGACGATTCTCTTAAGAGTTTTTCCCTTTCCTAGTAAGACAGAAGCACGCCGGAGTTTTCTTTTACGAACCATTCTCTCCCCTACACCGCGGCCGTTTCTTTTCTTCTTTTACGTAGCGCGGCGACGTCCCCTCCGGTTCGTTCTTCCAGCAGCCCTTTCTGGCCTTCTGACCCCTCTCTGTAGCGCAGGTTCCCCTTAGGACGGTGGGGAACGGCGCAGTTTCTCCTAAGAGAGCAGGCCACTCCCCTTCCCGTTGATCGCCCCCTTGCCTCTCACCTCCCTTTCTTTAAGTAAGAGTGGGATGGTTATCTCCGATCGAACTTTTTGCCGTTGCGCCCCCCACTTGCATCAGGCTTCTCCCGGACATGCTTTTTGTTTTTCGTCTACCTGTTTGAGAGAGTAGTGGACGATTTTGCACTAGCCCTGCTGAAGCTCGAGTATCCCCTGGTCAGAAAAACGGCCCGTTTTCTCCGCCGGGCACGCGGTTTTTCCGATCCCTCTCCTTCTATTGAGGAGGGATCGTTGCCTTTCTGATTAATGCTGGTTCTTTCTGGCCGAGACGCCTTAGGATGCGTTTCTCGCGGACCGTTCTTTACTAAAGCGAAGAGGTGACCTTGACTTGGACGCCCCCATTTGAGGGCTTCGAGCGCATGTATCCTCGTTGAGGGATAGAACTCCTCAGTCTGTGTCTTTTTTTCCTTCGGCTTCCCCCTGTTTCCTAAAGGCGACACGTTTCCTTTTTTTCCCGACCGGCCCGCCCTTCTCTGACAGGCCGCCTTACAAAACAAGTCCCCTTACGTGTTCCCCTTCAGGGTCGCGTTCCCTGAGTTGGCATGGGCCTTCTCGGCCCCTGCACCTTCCAGGATCTCAGTCGCGAGCGAGTTGAGTTTGCCTCTACTCCGCGCCAATGTTTCTTTTTAGTGAGGTTTTGTCGAGCGATGGATGTCTTTACTGAATTCCTGACCGGGGGTTCGCAGTTTGTAAGGATGCCAGCACTCAACCCCCCTAGGCCAGCATCTCGCGCCGCAAAGGGTCGTCCTCTGGGCCAATAGCATTTCACCGAGCGACTTCTGGATCCTAGCGAGCAGGCCCTTCCCAAAGGTCTCTGAGCAGACGCGAACAGCGGCTTTTCTTTTTTTCCCTCTTGCTTTCTGAGGAGGCTAAGCCGAGATCCCCTCCTTCCCGCCAGACTTAGAGACATCTCCCCGATAAGACCTCCCTGCCGCCCATTTTGACGAGTCACCTATTCTTCGACAATCGAGCGGCGGCCTTTTCCGTTTACGTATTCCCCCCTTTCTGCCGAGGGTTCCTGTCACGATGGGAGTGCGGTTCTCCCCCCCGGGTGACTTTTGAGTTGATTCCGCCTTCTTTGAAGTGCTAGCTTTGATTTTGTGGTCTTCGACTGGCCGCCCCCTAGACTGCGTCTCTTCCTTCTTTGCAGCTCTTTTGCGGGTCGAACTGGCAGATGTACGAATGCCCCCCTCATTCGTTTGTAGAGTTTCAGCTCGTGGTATTAGATGCTCCGCCGCTTTTCGAAACCGCTTCGTTCGGTACGAGTCAAGAGTCTATTGTTTGTAGAGATTTCTGCTGAGTAGCCCAGGTTGCGGGTCTAAGATGCACGTCCCTCGCGTTTTAAATCCTTTTTTTTCAAGAAATGGAAGTTTTTTCCCTACCGGTCACCCCAAGAAGCATACGCCTCTTTTTTCCCGCTTCATCGCGAGCGAAGTGATCCTCTCTTTTCACTCTCCTCGTTTTTAGATCCCCCCTCCGGCTCCTACTCTCCTGAGAGTGCAGGCTTCCCGCCTTGATCTTTGGGTTAGCGCCGGGCTGGCCCGGAGGAATTTTCCTCATGTGCCTCTGTACTCCTTTCTTGCCTTGAATGTGGAAGTCTTCTCCCTCGTCACGAGTAAGCCCGTGTCTGATTTCAGAGACACGGACAGCCCCTTCCCTCTTTTTGGACCCTCCTACCATCGTTACGCGGACCCTCCCCCTCTCGTGTCGGTTTGGCCATCGCGGAGGTAGTCTTGGCACAGTCTCCGAGGATCGACGCTTTCGCCGCAGAGTGAGACATGTTTCCCCTAAAGCAGTTTACTCCTCCCCCAGGACCTTTTCGAAAGAGGAGATAGCGGACGGCCCAAGGTCCTCTCCTATGGCAGGCGAGAATTCCCCCCCGCCCATCGGAGAGAAAGGCAACCCCGGAGGTCCTTCGGCCTCGGTGATCCAAATAACCTGTGAACAACCCTCCTGGTAAGAGGATCCACACAAGAAAGTCAACAGGACCTTCCTATTGGTACCTTTTTTTCGTAAATGAATTATAGTCGGCCTTGGTTTCTTCTTTGGTTACGCTGTCTGTTTTCGTTTGGATGGACTGTCCTTTCTTGGCGCCGGCTCCCTCAGCAATTATTGACCTTACGACGGCTGTTTAGAGTTTTTCGATTCAATGCTAGAGTCTTTTTTGAGTTCGCTCGGGGTTCAAAGCTGCGCTTGATTCTCGTGTACCCAGCTCGTTTTGAAAGCATGGGAACTTTGTGTTGACTGATGTTTTCTCTGGGTTTTGATTATTTCGCTCGATTAACCCTGCCGCTAAATTCTTGACATGACAGCGATTGCTTTCCTCGCATCGCTAGAAGACCCCCTCCTCCCCGGATTTCCCAACTCGCTCGCGCCGCTTTGTATCGGTGCAGTTTGGGGACACGAGCATTACGAACTCTTCCAAGGACTTTCTTCTTACGCGCCCCGCAGAAAGCTGTTTTTATTTTTGTTTCACGGCTTTTTCTCCTGGGCATAGATGGCTCGGGCTTTTTCGCCGTTGGTGTTCCTTCAAAAAGTGATAGTACTTGGAGAGCCGAAGCTCTTCTCATTTTTCTATGACAAGAGAGAGCTGTTTTCTCATCCCGAAACTTACATCG
>Ga0179593_1532719_pt1:7500-13606 | contig 13606 bp, 15 predicted proteins | sample CZODoug2_1_08_16_FD_185931 | JGI IMG/M metagenome (GOLD analysis project Ga0179593, IMG submission 185931) | Vadose zone soil fungal communities from Angelo Coast Range Reserve, California, USA - CZODoug2_1_08_16fungal (PacBio error correction) | ecosystem: Environmental > Terrestrial... | reverse complement strand
GCTCCCTCAAGCGGTGACTCGCCATTGCTCGCCGCGGTTTCTAGGCATCCTTTGACTGGACGGTAAGATTAATGTCCCAATCAACGGTGCAGTGGGCCCGGTTGACCTGCGCGAGACTTTTTTTTTTCTAGAAAGTGTTCGCTTTTTTTTCCCCGTTCTTTTTTTCCCAGGAAAAGGCTTTCTTTTTCAGTCGCGTCTCTACTTCAAGTCCTGAGGACCCTTTCTCTCCCGAGCTCCCTCTCTACCGCGCCCAATCAGCGGCGAAGACATTTCTGAATCCTCTTTCCCCTTCTTTCCCTTTTTGTCGGAGGCATGGATCCTTCTCCTCCTTCATAATTTGTCCACGGATCACCAGCTCCTTCTTCCCCGACTCTCCTTTCGACACCGACGCGCGGAACCTCTGCTCTCCCGAATGCGAACCCTTTCTCTTGACGGAGTTCCCCGTATCGGGGGTGTCAGATTGCTTCGTTGGTTGATTCGGGCATTCTACGTGATCGTTTCTTACGGTTTCCCGGGACACCACCGTTCCTCCCTTTTCCTTTTTGCCCTATTGGTAATGGCCCCCTTGATTTCCCCTGCCGCCATCGGCAAGGTTTTCTCCTCTCCTTTCGTCGGGCCGATAACGCGCTTCGCCGTGGCACTTTTTTCCAGTGACGACTTTCTTGACCGGAAGCCCCCCGGGCTCACAAAGTAGGAGTAGGTCTCTTCTGTTCAATGGCCCCGGGATATATGATTTTCTCTTCTTAGGCGAGTACCTTTTCTCTTATCCTCCTATTTTTTGCTAGTCTCCACGACCTCCTTGTAGACCAGCTTGCACAGTCCTTCCACAGAGACGCCCCTCTCCCTTTTTACACGATGAAACTTAGAACTCTTTTTCCTGGTTTCTTCGCGCTAGTGACTTTCTGACCCATGAAGACGTACGAGTAACCCCCGCTACCGTTCGATGAAGTGGTCTTTTTTACTTTTACATGAAGATTCCTCTCCTCCCCTCCGAGATGCAAGGCGTGCATTTCCCCCTTCTTTTCTTCTCGTGGAACCCCGGGAACTCCCCCTTTTTTTGCCAGTGCAACAGCCACCTTTTTTCTTTCTTTGCACGCCAGTCTTCGAAATCAGCCTTTTTTCCTACCCTTCCCATTTCCTAAGGCGGCCACGGCCCCTCTTCTGGCGACGTTCCTCCCCCCCTTTTCCCTCACTACTTACCTTTTTGGACGGTCAAAAGTTGAGACCAAATCTTTTTTAAACCAAACTGATAGAGGGATAGACCCTATTGTTACCTGTTTTCTCCACGGTAGCTCCTTTCCTCTTTCGCGCTGTCCAAGGTGAAACGGCTTCTTCCCTCCCATCGTGGGTTTCTGCAGATGATCAGGAAGCACTTCTTTTTTAGAGAGATTACCCGCCCCTTTCCCCTCCTCCTTGCCCTCCTGACCACACGAGGAGTTGCCGCCTTTTTTGACATCTGCGGTCATCCAGTGAAAGCGACGTGTTTTTTTCCTCCGACCCTCGATGTCGATCCCTTTGTCCTAGTCGCTTCCCTCTCTGGTAGTAGTTCCTTTCCCCTTTTTGTGGTGCGTCAGCAAGTTGACCTTTTTCTGTCGTCTTTTTCGCTGGCAGGAGGCCACCCCCCCCCCCCCCCCCCACCCATCTCCCAAAACCTCCCCTCCCCCACCCCCCCCCCCCGTCCCACACCCCCCCCCCTCCCCCCCCAAACCCCCTCTCCCCCCCAGACCCCCCCCTCTCCCCCCCCCCCCCCACCCTCCACCACAAAAACACGTCCCCCCCCCCCCCATACCCCCCCCCCCCCCACCCCCCCCCCCCCCCCACCCCCCCCCCCCCCCCCACCCCCCCCCCCCCCACCCCCCCCCCCCCACCCCCCCCAACCCCCCCCCCCCCCCCACCCCCCCCCCCCCCCCCCCCCTTCAACCCCCCCCCTTCCCGGCGACTGACGAATGGCCGGTTCTTCCCTTTCTTTGTTCTTTTGTGTCGTCTTTTTCCCCCGATAGTTCGCGGATCTGGCGTTGCCCTCATCTGAACTCACGGTCGTTTTTTTCTTTGGTGTCGGGAGCCTGTTTTTTTTTTCTTTTTTCTCTTTCAGCTCTGCCGGGCGTAACTTCCCCCTATAGGACGGCGTTTTCTCTTCATCATTCGTGTCCCAGGTCCCTTGTGCGTCTTGATGTCTCGTCCCCTTTTTTCTCCCGTCAGATCCTCCCTCCTTCTCCCTTGTCTTGCCTTTCTTTCATTTAGTCGCGTTTTTTAGTCGCTGTAGATACGGCGATTTTTTTTCAAGGTTGTCTCCCCTGCGTAGGTGTTTCCTCCTATTTAGACGATGCATAAGATCTTTCCTCCTCCTCTCTGTCTACAAGAATATTCTTTTGTGTACATTTACATGGTATTCTCCGCGAACCTACGCTTCCCTCACGGGGGATTAAGGTACTAACTCTTGTTCCTGGCACCAAGCGTCTTCCCTCGAGGGTTATCCTTCCCTTCCTAAGGCTCTTTTTTCCCTCTCGCAGCCCGGCCTACTGGCGGCAGGCTTTCCCTTTTGCCCTTCATACTTCCGGCGAGATGCTACTTTTATCGCCTGTTAGGTTCGTTTCCAGCAGAGATCTTTTTTAGCCACGATGGATATTTCTCGCCTTTTCTTTCCGCCTCAGATGTAGAGCTTCTTTTTTCCCGAATCCGTTTCCTCCTCCCATGGTTTCGCAAGATTTTTCTTCGCGGGCCGGGTCCCCTAGATCATCATTTCTTAGAGGCTTTTCTCCCCCGGTGTTGTCATTGTTTTCCAGGTGAGTTCGGGGAGGAATCCGCTTTCCTCTCTATGACAGCGGGAGCCAGGTTCCGGCCTTTGTACTCGTCTTTCTTCTCCCCATTACGTAGCAGATTTTTTTTTTTTTTAGTTGCCGGCCTTGTTACTGCGCCATTCTTCCGACTTTCCTTCCTGGAAGGAGGCAGGTCCATCCTTTCATCACGTCTTTTCTTTTTCCTCGAAAGCTGCCCTTCTTTTTTCCGCGGTCTCAGACGCGTTTTCCCACCGCAGTTGTTTCGGCAGGCGGGGGCATGAGCTTTTCCCGGATTTGCTCTTTGCATCCAAATCGGCGAGCACCCCCTTCTCCTGCCGCTGGATAATCTATCCTTGTTTTTCTTTTTCTCGAAAAGGGCGGTCTCCTGACTCGGTGATGCGCCGTTGTCGAAGGTCTTCGAACCATCAACGGTTTTTTCTTCTTACACTTCCTCTTTTCAGCAGAGCAAGCGGTTCGCTTCCCCTTTTTCCCGTCTGTGGCCCTTTCTGGAACTGACGCCGGTTCCGTCCTTCCCTCTCGTCCGGATCGAGGAGAATCACCGTCCTTCCCTTCAAAGAACACGTCGGCCTTTTTTTTTAAATCTTGTAGAACATTTTCCTGAACGACTAATTCGTCTTCTTAGGGAGGCGGCCTGGCTCCCCCTTCATAGCCTCGGGACGTTATTCCCCCTTTTTCGCCTATTCCTCCCCGACGCTTTCCTTACAACGACTTTTTTCAGGCGGCCTAGGATCTTTTCCCTACCTTTCGTGGAAGCGATCGTATTCTTTTCCTTTGGAGCACAAGGGGTCGCAGTCCTCGCCCGCGTCCTTCCCCATGTCGCTGATCGGGCCATTTTCCCTCCAATTTACACTGTGCCTTTTTTCCGTGGTCACCGACCTTCTTTCTCCTTTTTGCCGACGACTATTGCGAGGAATTTCCGTGAGGGGGACTCTCTTGGCTTTTTTTACGTCCCTTTTCTCTTGGGTGTTTGACGACGCGAGGAGGAAGGTGAAGCTCTTTGACAGTGAACGACTTCTTCGTGTCCTCTTGAGGCCGCCCCTCCCTTGCCCCCCTCTTTCGATTCGCCTTAGCACACCGGGTTTTTCCCTTTCATGTAGCGCTAAGAGACTGTTAATACCCACGGGTTGGCCTCTTTTTTTTCTTGACTCCCCGCCCTTAAGCATCCCCCGCTTGACAAGCACGCCCCCCCGCCTGGATCTCCAGCGACTCTTTCTGGACCACGATGAACATACAAGCCCTTTTTTTTTCTTCGCGCTTTTGACGGGACGCCCGTTTTCTTGAAGCCTACGTGGCTTCCTTTTTTTCCTGCCAAATACCCTCCGCCGGCGCGAACGAACCGGCCGATCGTTCCCGAGCGCTCACAAGTGCAGTTCCGGCTCCTTCCGGGACTAAACTCCCTCCCCTGTGCACCAGAACGGTTATTCACCTCCCTCTTAACCGCGGTTCAGAGTTCCCCCAGACCCCCCCCGTAACGGGCAACGGCAGGCTCCTTTTTTTTTACGTTCCGCTTCCACTACCTACAGACGTCCTTTTCCCCTTTCCACACCAGACGGCTGCCGTACTATTTCCTTTCCTGAGGATGACATCGATTTTTTTCCTTTCGGCGCGAAAGGGGAGAGGCCACTGCGTTACCTTATTGGTCCCCCCATTCACCTCCAGGCTCGGGCGGACTTTTCCACGATGGCGATGATAATTTGCCTCTTTTCCTTTCTTTCTTTTCATAATCCTTTTTTTTACAAGCCGTGATTAATGATAATTGCCTTTTTTCCCCCATCTTTTCTTCAGTATCCTCTCAAAGCGCAGGTAAAGTGCAACTTTTTGTTCCCCCTTTTCCGCGCCGCCCCTCCCTCTATTCTAAGGTTAGTCGGCCGAGATGGTAGTTCTAGCTTTTGCCAGATGAAGAGGAATCTTGTGCCGCTCGTTTCTTCTACAGTACCGTCCTCATGGCCGCAGGGAGCTGGGCCTTTTACAACTTCGCGTTAGAGGATCTGTAGTGCCCCCTCTGGGCACGGGGAAATCTTTTTTTTTTCAGTACGGTTTGTCTTTTCTGCCTTGTGGAGCGCTTTTTCCTGCTCCTTATTTTTCGTTCACCTCCGCCGGAGGGGATCTGACAGTTTTTCCCAATTCATCGCCCGGTAGGCTTCTCTTTTCTTTCCCCTTCCTTTCCGTTTAGCGCCTTTTCTTCCTTAAGACCAGCCCAGACTTTTTCCTCCTGCTGTTCGCGCAGTCGTCGCTGTAGATCCGTTTCAAGATGGTCTTTTCTTTTCTCCTTGCCCGGAGTGATTCCTCTTTTCCTCGGTATCGCCTCAAGGCAGTCTCCTCTTCACCCGCGTTCGACAGTGACATGGAAGCCCTTCCCACCTGGACACGGTACTTCCCCCGTTGTTATTACTTCTCTTTATCAGTAGTTAACTTTCCCCTTCCCCTGTCTGCCGCGGTTATAGGCCCCCTCTTTTTCTGCGACTGACCAGAGAGCTGCCTCCCTCCCCCTTACTTCAGGATTCCCCTCCCTTTTGCAATTCTCGCAATAGGTCCGCTTTGGTTTTTTCTTTTTTCGGTGACCACGGTAAGCCGCAGCTTACTGGAGCAAGCTTGTCTCTTTTTCATTTCCCGATTCCGCGCCAGTACGGGTTTTTGAGCTTCTGCGACACCGGGTTGCCTCTCGTGAGTAGCTTACAACAGAGTCTTCCGCGCCGATTCTCCTTTCTTTCCTCTCGGTGTTCCTCATGTGAGTCGGGAGGAATTTCTTGATGACAAGATTTCTTTCATCTCCCGCCGCACCGCGTCCTTCCTGTTCCTATTTTAGGTCTTTTTCCCCCCCCCTCGCCGCGAGTGCGCGTCGTCCTTTGTCCTTTGCCTGGACGGAGGACCATTGCCGTCCCGGCGGCAGGTCATCCCTTTTCCACAGCCAGTTACCGAGTTTTTCTTTCCAACAGCTTGCGCTGCGGCGGCCAGGCCTCCCTGGCAAATGTCAACCGTGATGGGTCGGTTGATGAAAGTCGACCCTTGATGCATGAGCTCCCCTCCCTCTGGTTAGACAAATCTTTCGTTTTTTTCCTTTTCTAATCCGACTAAGGGGTTGTTGTGAGCTCTTCCAGGCAAGACGTATTTGCTTCCCGATGCTCGCAGACGTTTCTTTCCATTCACGGGTTACTGTGAAGGTCATTTTTTTCTCCCAATCAACGGTTCTTTCCCCCTTTTACCGCTCTTCTCCTCTTGGCCGCCGCCAGCGCCTGTTCCCTTTTTAAAGGTTCCCGGATGGACCTGCCGCTTGATGAAAGTCGGCCCTTTCCCGGGATCGCTTTGAC
>Ga0179593_1532719_pt1:0-5000 | contig 13606 bp, 15 predicted proteins | sample CZODoug2_1_08_16_FD_185931 | JGI IMG/M metagenome (GOLD analysis project Ga0179593, IMG submission 185931) | Vadose zone soil fungal communities from Angelo Coast Range Reserve, California, USA - CZODoug2_1_08_16fungal (PacBio error correction) | ecosystem: Environmental > Terrestrial >... | reverse complement strand
GGAGCCCCTCCTATGCATCATGGCAAGATTTCTTTTTTTTTCTGCGTATGGAGATTTTGGCGTCCCGATCATTTTTTCCCTTTCTTTCCCCCCTTTCTCTTCTTTCCACGCTTTTTTATGCCGCCGAAGATTCCTCCTCTTCTCTGCCCCAAGAGTGAGTAGGGGTCCTCTGGTGATGCCTTTCTTTATCTTCCCAGATTTCTTCTCGCCAGGTCAGCAGCCCGCCCCGGTTCCTCATGTAGGTTAAGACCATGTAAGTCGCCTCTCCCTGAGTTGCCGGACTGGTACTTTCTCCCTTCTCCTTTCCGTCGGACCTTGCCTCCTCCTCTTGACGGCGGCAGGTACAGCTTGTTTCCTGGACTGCCGCGAAAAAGCTTGAGCCTGCGGGTCATTTCCTCCTTTTCCTTCCCCCGTTGATTTTTTCCCTCTTTTCCTTAAGCTGACAGGAGAAAGTCCCCCTCACCCCCCCTCGGATAGGAGGCGATAAAGTATTGACGCCATATATCTATTTACTCATCCCTTTTTTCTCTCTATCTCCAAGGGACTTCCTTCCTTCTCGGCCTACAGATGCTTCGCCTTCATCTTCCGTAAAGGTAAGCTTAAGGCCCAAGCTCAAAGGGAAGTGGGCCCTGTTTTCCCTTTCCTCCTCTACGCGGGCTTTTCCCCTCTGTACGCGGACGGACACGGGATTCCTTTCCCCCCGTGGACCTGACGCAGGTTTTTCGGAAGTCTGCAAGGTCTGTACTTTTTTCTCTACCCGGGCAACTAGGATCTTACCATCTTTTCTATCGGGGCCTCGAGGAAATCCTCATTGTGGCAGGCGTTTCCCCGTTCAGCCTAGAGGGAAGATTCGGAGGCATCCCATGTCCTCCTACGCACTTTTTTTTAAGGACCCCCCGGAACCTAAGGGCTTGCGGCTTCATCTTTTTTCCCCCTTTCCTCTTTGGCCTCCCTCTTTCTCCCTGAGGCTGTACCTCTTCCCCCTGGTGTTTTCCCTCCATAAAGCGAGGACAGTACAGTTCCCTCATAGCCAGCGTCCCCCCTTACGACTCTGGCTTCCTTTCCCGGACAACCAGGACGAGACACCCCCCTTCAGCATCTCGCCTTGATCCTCCTTTTCCCTGGCAGGTGAGGCTGCCTCTCGTCGCTGTCGATTATTTCCTTTTTTCGCAGACGAGAATTTGAGGAGGGTATTGGCCACGGATGTGAAGACCTTCTCCTTTTTTCCCCCCTCTCTGATTCGGAATACCCGGAATACTTGTCCCTGAGTCGCGTTCTCCCCCTTTCTCCCCCGGATTTCCTTTATTTCAAATTGTTTTCGTGATATGCCTCTCCCAGAGACTGCCTGTCTAGACCCCTTTTCCCCCTATTAGCAGAGTATCAGGGCATTTTTTCTCTTGAAACGAACTCAGAGAGGAAGGTTTCCTCGACAGAATGGCCGACCCGTTTCCCCCTCCACTCCATATGAACTCCCCCCCTCTTTTTTTTCTTCCCTCGCCGATGACGGTTAGTTTCCTCCCAAAACGACGACTACGGGCCTTTTTCCCAAAATACACTGTACCTCTCTTCGGCGTTTTCCCCCGCTAGATGCAGGCGTTTCCGCCCCCCCACCGCGCGCTCCAAAAGGCCGGCTCCCCTTAATTCAAACGCCCCCTTCTTTCTTTTCCCCGTGCACCAGCCGGTGATGCGCGCTCCGCTCATAGCGAAGAGGTAAACTATGACCCTACCGCTCCCTTGTGGCCACGGCCCTTTCCCTTCTTCCTTTCCTCCTTTCCGAGCGGTCCCCCTCCTCTTTCAAGCGGTCAAAGGGATGACACCACCTTCCTCTCGGCCAGACGCAACTCCTTTCTTCTCATCGAGGTTTTCCCCTTTTTTTTTCCTGGGCCTGCCACGGTCTCTTCCCCGTTTCTCCCCGTGAACTTCCAGGGACTCGGTGGTCGTTCGACCCCTACCTTCTATGATCATGACGCCCTTCCTTTTCTCTTTTCCTCCTACTCCCTCCATCCTTTCCCTTCCCACGGAGGAGTCGAACGACCCCAAGTTTTTAAGTAAACCGTGGACCCTCTTTCCTGTCCCCGTTTACTTCCTTTCCCCCGTTCGCGCCGACAGCCGACCTCGGGTTCTTGGTAGGCAGCTCGATCAGAGGTGTTTTTTAACGCGCATGAAGCGGGACCTCTTTCTGTGGCTGTTTCCCCCCTTCGAAAGGACCGGCTTGCTTTTCGTGGCGGTATGGGTTCTGCCCTCTTAGATAGTTCTCCTTCTTTCCCCCTTCCTTTCCTCCATCACTTGTTTTTTCCTTCTTTCCCGGTCGGGGGCGTTGATCGTTCGAGTCGTCTTGGCGTAAAAGGCACGACTTTTTTTCCACGCCGCCGGAGGGGATCTTGCCTTCCTTTCTTTCCCTTCTCTCCCGGTAGGACGTAGCACTGATGTCCTTCTCTTCTCTTGCGCCCACCAGCCCAGACCTTAGTTTGTCCTGTGTAGGCCATGCGGCGACGCTTTCGTCTCCCTTTCTCTGCGGTTGCTTTTCCCTCTTTTTCCTTTCGGGCGGGAGACTGCCGGAGATTGTTTCTTTTCGCCATCCAGGCAGTATATTAGCTCTACATGCAACCCGGTTTTCTCCCCTTTCACTCTTGCGTCTCCCCTAAGCCGGTACCAGTTGTCCCCTTTCTCTACACCCAGGGAGTCGTAAATGGCACCCCCCTTTTCTCTGCTAGAGGTTACTTCCCCCCCCCCTTCTTTTTTTCTGCGACTGACCCCTCTCTTCCCTTTTACTGGCGGCAGGATTCTTCCTTCACACTTTTCAGGCGAGATGCTGACCAGCCTCTTGGGACCACGTTCATCCTCCCCTCCTCCACAGTGTCCTTTCCTCCTCTATTGCATAATGGCCCTTTCCCCCCTCTCGTGTGAAGTCTTCGAGATATGCGACACGTTGGTACAGACGCAGTTCGATCGCTTTCTTTTCCACCCCCGGGTCGAGGACGACCTTAGCCCTCCTGGTCGAGTAGGTGTCCTTGCCTCCTTCGGGGAGGACTCTTCTCTTTTTTGATTCTCCTCCTTTCGTCCTTTTCGTCTTATCTGAGCGCCTGCCCTCTTCCTCGATGTAGTCGTTCAGCCCATTTCTCCTCTTCTTTCTCCTTTTCCCACGAGTGCTCTCCTCTTTTCCCTTCTCATCGATCCCGGTAAGGAGGACCTCTTTTCCCGGCGGCATCGGTGCCTGGGCCCAGCCTCGCGAACAGATGCGCTGCTTCCCTCCCCTCTTTTCTCGCGCAGGTCCCCCCTTCCCTTCTGACACCGTTGATGGTCTTCTTTACGCCCGGATGAATGACCCAGTCGAATATGGTCTTTCTAACCCTTCTTTCCTCCTTTTTCCATCTCTTCTTTTAATAATCCTCCCTTCATCTCCCCACGTGCAGGAAAGACGGTGTCTCCTTCTCAGACAGAGGGTTCTATCCTTTATGTGCTTTTTTTTATGCACAAGAATGCTTCCCCTCCTCCCCACTCATTTCCTCTGGCCGGGCGATGGAAATGAGACGAGTCTTCCGCTGTTCGAGGCCAGTCCCCCTTTCCCATTCAACGGAGTCCCTTCCTCCCGAGAGGAGAAGTCTACCTCCCCCCCCCGTCCCCTCCCTTCCTGCTCCCCCTTTCCCCCCCTCCTCGCTTAACCATCCACCAAACCCTTTAACCCCCTAAACCCCCAAAAAAACCCACCAAACCCCAACACCCCGAAAAAACCTCCCCCCTCCGCACCCCCCCCTTCCAAAAACTGCAAGGTCGCGGACCGTTCTCTTTCTTCAGGCCGTCAACTCGATCCCTTCCCCCTCCCCACGTACATGGTTCGGAACGACTACATCGATTCCTCCCTTCCTTTCCTTTTGCGGCCTGGCTACCGCTTGCAGAACTCTCTTGCTCTTCCTCCATTCTCCCCGACGCAACCCTGGACCCGACGAGCGACCCCTCTGTCCTTCTCTATAGGAGGCGCCATTCCGGGAATACTCTTCTTCCCCCTCCTTCCCTTCCTCCCCTTTCCGCCACAGGTGCGCAGTCCTCCCCTTACATACGACAAGCGCTTTCTCCCCTTTGCTGATCGATGAGCATAGCAAGAGCCGTCCCGTCTCTGCCTGCTGGAGAAGTTTTCACCAGAAAACAGGCGCGCCCCCTTTTTTTTCCAGAATCTCTCCTGTCGATGTAATTGCCAGACTGGCATTCCGCTCCCCCTGGGTGACTTCTGGTCAGTAGCGACGTCCCCCGACTCCCCCTGTTAAGCCGTGAAGACGCTTGGTTCTGACTTCGAAGGTACTCGTGCCCTTCTTACTTGGAAAAAGTACCGGTTCCTTTTCCCCCACGGATTCCATGTCCCTTTTTAGCCCCGGTGTCTTTCTTAGCCTGACTGGAGAGAGGAACTCACACGGGTTGGTTCGTCTAAGGGCAGTTCTTTTTCCCCCTTTTCCGCAAGCAGAGAGCCTTCCGCGCGCAGATTTTCCTCCCCCTCTGAAACTTTCCCCTCCCCCTCTCAGGGCTGGGCGAGTTGCCCTCCTCCTTGACATCAGCTACGAAGACCGGTTTGAACCGGGACAACTATCTCCCTATTTCCATCTCGTCCGTGACCGACCCGGCCGAGACTTTTCTCCTCTACACCAGTAAGGATACAGGCTCCTTTGAAGTCAAAGCCCCTCCCCTTCCCCTTCCCCAGCACCCTTGACGTCCTTCATGCGAAATAGCGAAGACTCCCTCCCCCTGACGACCACACCGCCTCCCGGCGGAACTTTTTTTTCCGCGCGGGCACCAGCCGACCACCCGCGGTCAACGTGCCTTCCCCTCCTCTTCCGAGTGCCTTCCTTCTTTCCCTCCCCTTGGATCTAGGTGTCGGCGGTCGGCTTTCGCGGCCACGGTCGCTCTTTTCCCTGCCGCGGTCTTTTTGTCAGGTTTCCGGACCTCCGTACTCGGCGGAAACTCATCTTTTGGTCGTTCGACTCCTACCTTTTTTTCTGTCCTGCATCCCG
>Ga0179593_1476422_pt1 | contig 13606 bp, 9 predicted proteins | sample CZODoug2_1_08_16_FD_185931 | JGI IMG/M metagenome (GOLD analysis project Ga0179593, IMG submission 185931) | Vadose zone soil fungal communities from Angelo Coast Range Reserve, California, USA - CZODoug2_1_08_16fungal (PacBio error correction) | ecosystem: Environmental > Terrestrial > Soil >... | reverse complement strand
CTTCCTTTTTTTTCCCTCGAGGGTGGCCTCTTTCGAGAAGACGGGTAGGAGCCACGTCTGGGCACGGGCTCTCTTAGGCCCTCTCCTTCCTGTGCCGTCCTAACCTTCTATTTAGGGCAGACCCATCCTTTCTTTCTCCCCCTCGTCGAAGGAGCAGACCTCGTTTCGTGTATTTCTTTTTGCTCAGGTACCAGTGATTACACCAGATTGAGTGCGCTTTTCTTTAGAACTGTTCTTTTTTGACACGTCTTGTCTTTTTTCTTTGCGACAATTGGGGGCAATCTCTAGTACCCCCCTTCTCTCTTTCCTTTTCCAGCGGGCCGACTTCGGTCCCTAAGTTTTTACGGATTTTCTTGTTTTACGGAAATTCGTTTTTTTTCGTGCGTCAATTTCTGGCCTTCCACTGATTCTCCCTTCCGTTTTCGCCTCCCCGCAGCCCGCCCTGCTTGTTTCCCACATCTTCTTCTCCCAGTGAAATCGAGTCCCTCTTTTTTCTCTTTTTTGTTTTTTTCTTTCTTCTAAGGTGACCCCCCCACATACCCGAGGTTCTTTTAGTTGGCCTTTTGCCGATGCATGGAGGCCTGCGCAGTTTTGATTTCTTTCGGCCCCCCTTAGCTCCCCTTTTTTTTTAGGGCTGGACCATAAAACGACTCAAGAGTCGGTGGACCTCCATTTGTCCGTTCCTCCCGGCCTTTTCTGCCACCACCCCTCTTCTTCCTCCCGATTTCCTTGACCTTTACAGGATCTCCGCGACACGACACTCTCCCCTGTGTATTCTACGTAGTTCCTCAAAAAGAATACTATTGGCTAGGGAGAAGGGTCCATTGTCTTTCTTGACCCCCCTTGGACCCTCTCATCCCCCTTTCGATTCTCCTCCCCCCCTTTGTTACGGATCGTCGGCCTTTTCCCCCCGTTGTCCTCTGTTTTTCCCTTGCATAGTGTTGCCCCCAGTCTTGAATGGATGATGAGAGTCCAGACTTTTGGATGACTTTTTTTCCACTCGGTGCTTTTTCCTTTCTATCTGGGCACCTCCCCCTTGTCTTCTAAGTGAATCTTCCGGTCAGTAGTCTGAGCTTTTTAGTCCTCCCCCCCAGGCCCCCTCCCCCCCCGTTTTACCTCACTAGCAGAGTTCCCACCTATCTTTGCGTTCCGGAGGAACTTTCTCCAAAAGGAACTTTAGTACGTCCTTTCACCCCTCTTTTCCCTCCACCTCACCCTTTTTTCCCCCTTTTCGCCGAACTCCCACCCTGCCTAAAGCGCCGCCCTCTCGGTCGCAGCAAGGTGGCTCTTTTTTCCTGGGAAAGGAGCGTTCTCACGTTCTGATCGATTCCTACGTAATTCCCCTCCCATCGGTTGGCGGATGCGCTGCCTAATTAGTCTTCCACTCCCCCCCCCTTTTTTCCGTGTTTTTCCTCTCGATGTCTGCCTGTCTCAAGGTCTACGGCCCTAAAGCTCCCCCCTCTCCCCCCCACACAGCCTATTTGCTTTTGCATAGAAGATAGATAGCAGGCGGCAGTGCTTCCTCGACTATTTCTTTTCTCCGCTACCGTTGACCCGCCTCCCTCCCAGTACTTCTTTACCCCCAACCGTCCGTCGAAGTTTTAGCCCACTTCCCTCAGTAGATGTTCGCCCCGCTTCGTTGCAACCTCGCTGGATTGTGCTTAGCTTTTCCCTGATTTTTGACCATTGCCGAAGTTTCCCTTTTCCGTGTGTGGTCTTTCCCCGGTTTTCCTTCCTTGAAGGTTCTGGTTATCGCGTACGAATAGCGTTTTTGAGCTGTTTAAGAGCGGAATACCTTGTCTCAACGTTTTTGTTGACAGCCCACCGGTCCTGATCCTCCGTCTAGTCCTCGACCACTCTCCATTCTTTCTCCTAAATTTTTTCGCCGAGTTCTTTTTTCGTTGGCAAGTTTTGCCTCTATAACTCCCCACCAGGAGGTTCCTCCTCCTTTGCACCTGATCCCTCGTTCCCCCTTCTCCACTGCGTTTTGTTTCTGTCGTTTAGTGGGTTTCCCTTCGGAACCCGGTTCGCCGGCGGCCCGTCGTCTCTTGCCTTATTCTCTCAGCATCTTAGAACCTGCAAGTTTTGATCTCCTTGGGTCTTGCGCACCCGGATTGTGTTTGTCTCTTTTTTCTTCTTTGCGCTCTTTTTTTGACTTGAGTCTTCGCGATCTGGTTCTCAGAGCCTTTCACTCCGTTCTTAGAGTCATCGCTTCTACCCCTTTGCCTTTTAGGCTCTGGGTGCCGTTTTCATTGTTCTTTCTTTCCGCACCATGCCCGGCAATCTGCGGAACCGGTTTTTCCTTCGTTGTGTTCTTCCGCCTTGGCGAACTTTTTTTATTAAAAATTTTGTTCTTTTTCCCCACGTTTGGTTGGTTTTTTGGGTGGGGGGGTTCCCCCTGCCTTTTTCGTAGCAGGGACGTCCCCTTCCCGTGGGATAGGGTGTCCCTCCTTTCGTTGAGTGAGAAATCGGTTGTAGTAATTAGAATCTCAGTAGTTCGGATCTTTCGGTGATGTCTTCCGTTTCCTTTTTAACGCCCCCTCTTCTTGTCGACCGACCGGCTTTTTCCCAGTCTTCTCCCTTAAAGACCTGTTCCTCTGCGTGTTTAACGATCCCGTTTTTTCCTTCGACAAGTGGTCCCCCTTTCCCTATGATCCTGTCCCCCCCGATCAGGTCTTCCCCTCCGCCTTATTTCCTCCATTGTTCCCGTAGATACCCCCGCTCTGCAACGCCCTGAGTCCTTTGGGCTTCACTCTTTTTTTCGCCCTGTCTTTCTCTGAGACCCTTCTTTTCCCTTTCCCCCGTCTTTAGCTACTCTTGTTGTCCTTTTAAAAGTTGCTCCTGGCGTTGTTGCGTACCGACTCCCTTTTCTTTCGGGTGTTATTAGAAGACCGTTGCGTCGCCTCTCTTTTTCCCCCGTCCAATAAGCATTTTTTCATCTTTCGTGGCCTTCTAAGACCCACCCACGACCATCCTCTTTTTTGTTTCCACCGTTATTGTAATGCCCCCCCCCCCTCTTACGATGTCCTCTTGTCTTGCGTCGCGAATAGCCGGGAAATTTCCATTGCCTCGATTCTAGGCGGCCCCCGCTTTGCCGACTTTTCCCTTGATGACAGAACCTTTTGCCCTCATAATAAACCTATCTTTCCAGAAAATTTCGTGAACCTCTTCCTTTCTTCTTTTCTTTTGAGTCCCCTTTTGACCCCTCCTTGCGCGCCCTCTCCTGCTCCGCCGTTGACCAACAGTGAGAGATCGGCCGTCCCCCTCAAGTTCTCGCTCTGACCCCTGATAAGCGCTCAGGCTGCATTTTACCTGCCCCTGTTCCCTTTGATTGCTCACCTTCTTCTGGGGTCGTTTTTTCTTTAGTGCGTCCAGTAAACGAACTCTTGATCATTCCGTTCTGTCATCCGTTTCTTGCTTACCTTATGCGTAACGAGTTTTTCGGACTATTTTCTAAGAAAGGTTACGTGGGTAGCCCATTACCACCTTCGGAGAGAACCCCCGGAAAGCGTATGATCTTTTCCCTCATCCCTTTACTTGTGGGTGTGAGGTATATGAGTTTTGATCCCTCGGGTTTCCCGACCCTAGTTAGCTGCCTTTGTTTGCTCCACTTGCAGGGGCATTTTCCCTCTTCTAGTAACCTCGTTCCTACCTTGCTGAATTCTTAGTTCTTCTCAATGATAGAAGTGATTCTTTTCCACCTTTCCTTTTGCTTGCGCGCTTTTTAGGACCGCCTCCTCTTTTCTCTTTCGCTCTTTGAGGAGAACTGCCTATTACCCAGGATAAGGTTCGCTATGCCGTTCGATGACCTTATCCTCTTGGACGACTCTTGTCGTTTCCGTCTTTTGTTCCCCCGGTAGGTTTAAGCTGGGAGCTGTTTTTCGACTTCCATCCCATACTTAGTTACTACACATCCCTCAAAGGCTTGGTGTCCTCTTTGACAAGTTCTTATGAGGGGTATTCGTTGTTTTTTCCCTTCAGTCTTCCCCACTCCTCTTAGTCATTTAGCGGGGAAGAACTCAACTCTGTCCCCTATGTCTTTAAGGTTTGCCCAATCGCTTTTTTCGATATTTAGTTTGACATTTGTATTTTTTCTTTAAGCTTAACTTATTTGCCAAGACGGGGCTTTTTTTCTTTGCGGTCCCTCTTCCTGGTATCTTAGTTTCACCTCCCATTCCTTTGCTTCGGACTCTTGTTCAGTCACCTTTCTTTTTTTTGTAGTTTCGGAAATCCCTCTCCCTCCCCCCCTTGGACCAGACAGCAGGTTTCGCCACCTGCGCATCCGCACCATTGTTTCCTTCTATTACGCTCTCCCCTCTTCACCTCCACCTCTCCTTTCTCTCGACCCTCAAACGGAGGTCTTATATCCTTAGTTCTACAACCCTACTGGACGGGCTCAGTCGCTGAGATTGCGTTTCAAAACCCTATATCCGATCTTCCCCGAAGAAACTGCCTTTTTCTTTTATAGGAGGACTTTTTTCCAACCCGTTGTACTTTCCTCATTCCCTGCCCTTTTTTGTACCACGAATTCTTTGTAGTACTTGGGCTGGTGAGCAGCTGTTCCCAAGAATTTTTCTCCCTCATCAGACTCTTCGGCCCGTGCTATCGTCTCCATCTATCCGGCGCCCGTCAAGTTAGACGTGTCCAACTTCCTCTTGCGTATCAAGACAGAGTTTCCCACGATCGCTGGGCGTGGACGGCCCTTCCCTCCACCGGCATTTGCACGTCGTCCGCCCCCCCCCTCCGGTTTTTCTCCCCCCCCCAACCTTAGAAAATTTGAAGCTCCAGAACATCCGATTCCCCCTAGCTGGTACCGCCCCCCCAGGCACTCTGTCGTTTCCATGTTCTTATAGTCGACCTTTGCCCCTTCCCCCCCGCGCGCTTGCCCCCTTTGAACAATGAGTTTCGGCCGGATTCGCACTCGTCTACGTCCCGTCTCCTTATTCGCATGCGCCTGCATGTCCTCCCTTCGCCAACTGAGCGCCCCTTTTTAAGAGAAGATCCCCCTAATAGGGTCTGTCGGCATCTTCTGGCTCCTTAAGCTTTCTTTGACTAGGGCGCCGCCCCCCTTGACTCTCCCTCCTGAATCTCCCTACCCCAACAGATGTAGACTTTTCGAGGGTAGATTGTGCTCTCCCCCTACTTTTAGGGCACCCCCGCCCTTCTCCTCTGAACCAGGCCACTTGGTCTTTGGGTGAGACCTGATTCTCTGTCACGAGCTATATTTGTCCTTCATAATTTATTCCCCTATGTGCTGTGTGTTGATGTATAGTTAGTGTATAGAGAAGAAGGTTCCATCGTTCTTAGTACGATACCTTCCTTATTTTGCTTTGCGCCTCGCGCCGCTTGTCCTGGGGGTCAGTGGGCGGGTGCGCCTGGGTGGGCCTAGTGTGTGTTTCCGCAGGGTTGCCTCTCTCCCCCGAGCTATAGTGTTCAGACCTTTTTTTTCTCACATCCTCCCTCTTCCTGATTTCAACGTCGACGCGTTGGAAGGATCCGCTGTAGTTCTACCCTTTCCCCCCTCCCTTCGTCTTCTGTCCGTTCTATGCCTCCTTCCTTCCGCTCTTCTTTCCCCTCTGACCCCCTCACGAGGATTTTTTTTTTTTTTTTCTTTCATTGAGAGGAGCGTGGTTATCGTTGATCGGCGGATCTTCTTAACGGGGAAGTAGCCTTCCGCTATTCGCCTTCGATTTTGTTGATGTTACCGGGGTGGTCCTCGACCCCGTCTTTTCTCGTACTACTAGCCATGCACCATTTTCCCCCGAGGCCCACCCTGTTTTAATGAGCTTTCGTGTCGTCGGCGACCGGTAACTGTTTTATTTCTTCCAACTCGGACCTGTTCCTACCGGTGCCTGCGTTTCTCTCCCGGGTCCGCCCGGCCAGCCCTTTTCCCTGATTTGAGTGGAAATCCTTTTGGTAGAAGATGAGTTTTCCGTCGTTTGACCACGAAGATGTCCGACGTAAGTCCTGCATCAGAGATTTTTTCCGCTGCCGATGTACCTTTACTCTTCGACTTATTGGGAAAGCTGATCCAAATTCGGTTATCGTTTGCTCATGCCCGGCCCAAGCTTACCGCATTCCTCCCCGTGAAACTTTTTCAGAAGGACTTTCTACGCTCAACGAAACCCCCCTCCCTTTCCTGGTCCCTCTCCTTCTTTAATTGGTTCCCTTTGAATTTAATCAGGCCTGATACCGATACCAAAACTCGGAGCTCCTTGAACTCCTCCGGGCGCTGTTGTTTCGATCTTTTTATCGGCTTCCTTCGCCTTTCCTAGTGGGAAGAGGACTGGGGAACTGTTGGCCCCCTTTGCCCCGCCCTTTTGTCTTGTGGCCCATCAAGAACCGGGGCACGTATCCCTCTCTTTACCTCCTCCTTTTGACGGCGTCCCTTCCCCAAAGTGAGTCCATTTGCAACCGCTTGTGTTTTCCCCTCCTGAACACCCCCCCCATGACTCGTCCTACCCCTCTTCCCCCCCCTGTATCCTTTCATCATTCTCGTCCTCCTCGATTTGAGCACATTGTTGCCTTTTTCCCCTCTTGCTTGAGCCCCCGGCGCGCCTCGCCTTTCGTCATGCCCCCTTTGGGCCCTCCCCCCTCCCCCCTCATCTTAGAAGAACGCGGAAGTTCTTTGGTCTCTCTCTTTTCAGCGCCGACAGCGCGCCCTGTGTCCCACCCTCTCCCCATGAAAGGACCGGTCCAGTCTAGAAATGCCATCCGTTTTTCGTCTTCCATCAGGCCCCTCGTCAGCCTTTTTCCCCGCATTTCCCCCCCTTTCAGCCTCCCGCCCCCGCTTCTTCTTTCGTCTACCTAGCCGCCTTTGCCCCTCTACAGACCACCTGCACGACGTTGTTTTCAGTCCGTCACTTTTTGACCCCTCGTGATTTTGCCTTCCCGTCTCCCGGGCCCGGCTTTTTCTTCACTGACCTGATCGGACTTTTTCCCTCCCCCCCCTCTGCGCTTGACCCCAAAAGGAAGATTTTTCCTCTATTGTACTTCTCCGGTTTTTGTCTCAACTTCCGTTGGGTCGTCTCCCATTTTTTTTTTTCGACAGGAGCTCCCTTTCATTTTTACTTCTCCCTGTGGGACCGGTGCTTGGGATGGTAAGCTTACTTATTTCCTTCCTCCCCATTCTTCCTTTTACTTTTGGGGGGGTCTTCCCTGGTCCCCTCCCTTTGCGAGTAAGGGCTACTGCCCCCCTCACAGAGTTAGCGTCTCTCGCTTTAATGTTTAAGAGGACCATGCCCCCCGTGGTACCCGGCCTCGGAGGCGCTATCGTAACTTGGTCCGCGTCGATGGCGGACCGCCCGGCTCGGGTAAATAGGCGGTGGAATTTTTAGCGTACGCGTTTTCGTTGGAGGTAAGACTCAACCGCCCCATCAATTCTTTTCTGAAAAGTTGAGGCCTTTTTTCTTTCCCTTCGGGGCTTTCAAAGTCTTATTGATCAACTTCCCATGCGCTTTTCGCGTTTTTTTCTCCGATCCTTTCCTGCTGTCGGGTGCGTTTTACCCAAAAATCGCGTTTTGGCCGCGAAATGCGCAAGCGCGGATGGGACTCGTTTCTGCAGTCTTTCACCCCCCTTTACTTGTTTGAACACGGACAGCGGCTGGTTTGGCGTGCGCTGCTTTGACTCAGACACGTCCCTCTTGACTGTCGGCCCGCGTGTTTGCGTATTTCCCCTCCACACCCTCCGCACCTTTCGGTCAGAATTAGTGTGGATCCACGACGATCCGACCTGTTTCCTCTTACGCGACGACGCATGACCCCCCTCAGTATTTTTTTTTTCTCCAAGTCACATTCCGACTGACTCCGTAGTTTAAAGGGAACAACCAATCCTATAGGTTTTTTTCGATTGCAAGATGTGAGCTTAACGTGCACCCTCTCAGAAGGTTCGCTGATCGGTTTTTCCTTAGGGCCCTTGAGGGAACCTGGGGGATCGATTTCCCGTCGGTGTGCCCTTTCCGGCATGCGCGAATACGTGGCTTCTTGGAGAGCGTTTAAAGAGTCTGATAAGGTAATGAGGAACCCTCCGTCTCGGACTACTTTTTTCCCATAAGGTCCAATTTCTTTCCTCATCCGCTTTTCGAATTCTTGGGTGGGGGGGGGAGAAAAAGACCTGCTGCCACGCTCGTTTCCCCTCTCTCCCCGGCTTTGGTCCGGCGGCCCGGCTACGAAACCGAATAACACCGTCTTTTTCCCCTGTCCGGACCACTCGGTGGACTCCACTAAACCCCGTTCTAACTTGCCCCCCACCCTGAAGACCTCACTTTCCTGCCAATTGCCACGAGGGCATGTGCCTTGGAGCGAGTCTATTCCCCATGATCCTCTCCCCCCCTCTTCTCATTAACTCAACCCTGATCGTAGAAGGCGTGACAGTCTTTTCGTCCCCTTTACCCCTCATCGCTATCGCCCGGCTTGAAACCTCTCCTTCCAATTCACAGATCCAACACATCCTCGTGTTAGGTCGGAATAGCACTTCGCTTTCCTTCTGTTTGGCTATTCCGACTGGCGCCGTTACCTTTACCGTCATGCCCCTTTCCAGTACAACCCGTCCTGTTTCCTCTCCGCGGTCTGATTTCGAAAGAGTCTACAAAAGATGAGCCAGTTCTGGTGTCCCCTTCGACGACCTTTGACGCTCAGAGAACGGAAAAGGGTTCTTCAGGATGGAGGCCTTCCCTCGGTGTACTTACCGAGCTGGGCTTGGACGAGTCTATCTCCCTCATCCCCTCCGGTTGTTTTCTTTTTAGAGCTTACCCGAGCGATTCCCATCATCTTCGTACTCTCACCTCTTCCCTTCATGCCACCGAAAACCAATGGTCCCCTGGTCGCGGTCCCTTATCTGGTACAAGGGTTTGTTCTACTCAAACTCACTAGGTTCGGGTCAGCACATGACTCCTTTCATTTTCAGTGCCCCTCCGTTTGGTTAAGGGCTATCGGGTTTGCCTTGTAGGAAGGTTACCCCTAGATCCCCTCTCTCGACGAGACTCCCTTGTCGCATCAGCTAGCGTGCTTCGACCGCCAGAGGATGTTTGACCTTTTCCTCTTTGCAGTCTCGTGGTTCTCCGTGATCGCGTCGAGAATAGAGATGACCTGTGCTAGGCTGCGACATTCCTTAATCTCGACACCCGCATGCGCGTTAGCGTTTGGGTTGCCCGTCTGTTTCCTTCCCTATACTTTCCCCCTTTTCAATAGGTCACCTTGCTAGTGACCCTGTCTAGATTATTAGGGTCTGTGTCCAATTTGACTTTTACCCGTTTTTCCTGGACCCCCCCCGGTGCTGTTTTTGCGTACGGTTTCCGAACTCCCTATTTTTCAACCCGCGTGCGTTCCCTTATTCAGAGTGCGACAAGAGTAATTCTAATCTAGACCGGTCCGCTGCTTTATGCCCCTCGTCCCTGTGTTGGCGAAGGTCCCGAGATCCTTCTCCCCATCTGTCTCCCCCTTTTTCCGTAAGTAGGCGCATGTTTTTGAACACATATCACCCTGCCTCCCAGACAACGTTTAGAAGGCCGAATGCGTGTTCCCCTTCCCCCCACCGCATCCTTTTGGACGCTAGAATTCATGTCTTGTGAATGCTCCTATTACCCGCCTTCTCCCTCCCCCCCCAACTTTCTTTGAATTGAGATCTTCGGCTCTGGTTTCTTTTTTTTAGATCCTGGCCTGTGAACTTTTTTTAGAGTATCGTGTCAAAGTCTCTTGTACCCTTTCTGAAGAAAGGTGTAGTTTTCGTTCCCGACAAGGTGTCCGTCAGCGTGGTTTAAACGAACTGGGCTCGATCCAGCTTCACTGCCACGCCCATCCTGGCCCTTTTTCCCCCCCGGCGTGGTCCATCTTCTACCCCTTTAGCCCAGATGTGCGATGGCCTGCAGCGCTTTGTACGCGGGGAGCGTTCGGCGCCAGCCTGACCCGGGTCTCCTTGACTCCGGCCTCCCCGGAATACCCGCCGAGGCTAAGAAACTTTTCGATGACCAAGTTTTTTTTTTTTCTGTGGCGTGATCGGAACATCTTTCTCGCCATTTCCCCGTTACATCTCTCTGGACCCCTCCTTACTTTCCTAGCCTTTTTTGCTAGAAAGCACCCTTACCGTTTTCGCGTTTCATGACCAGCGACGCGCCTCCTCCTGCGCGGCAACTTTTCCTTTTACTCGCCCCCCTTCCTTCCTTCTCTCCCACACTCGTCGGTTTCGTTAGAACTATCCCCCCGTTGAAGTTTGGAAACTCTCGCCCCTTTAAGTAGATCAATGGTTTGGTATAAGATTAGTACCCAGGTGTCTGTGTACCCCAACAAGGTGCTTTCCCTCTCTCCCTGGGCCCCCGGCCGTTGCGCCGACCTGGAAAGGATGCTCAAGTTTGTAGAACCTGTCCTTGCCACGGTGGCATCTCTCTCCCCCCTCCCGTTGTTGTTGAGATCGCCTGCCTTTGGTTGTTTCCCTCGGGCGACCCCGTTAGCCAAAAAAAACTTTCGTTTAGTGGCCACGGGGCCTTGCTCCGCTGTACTACGGATGGATTCGAACCCCCTTTTCCGAGGGACTTTTCCTCACCTCGTAAGGTCTTTTTGACCCCTTCCAGAGCTGTTCGCGGCCCCTGAATGGTATTCGAACCGTGACCGTGTTACCCCCGCGGTCTGCGCTGTTTACGATCGGCGTTACCGTTGCTGGCGAAGCAGACGGTCTGAAGTCCTGTGGCACCTTGCGCGCTGACGCGTGCGTGGCGGGGCGACTTTCCTCCGCATTCCCTTCTTTTTGTCATCCTGTACACGTTTCTCTTCCTCGGGGTATTCCTTGGCGGCCAAGGCGCCCGCTTTTTTTTTTTTTTTTTTTGCTGTCTTCTCGGGCGCCGTGCCGCACCGCGGAGGTTGGCACTCGCGCTGCCGCGGGCCAGCTTTTTGTTTGCATCCGGCTCGTGGTGTTGACGTTCCCACTCGGACCCCGACCGTGTGGTTTCATCGCGTCTGGAGGCCCCGGCCAAGCAAAGTTCTCTTTGTCCACGCTGCTTCCCCTTTTTATCCCTCCGCACCGGTCTCCTGACTCCTTTGGTCCTCCCCCCTCCGTAGCGCCATGTTTCCGTTAAAACATTACGGATCGACGTCTGTCACGAAATCCTTCCTCTCCTCAAACCGGCGCGATCTACTTTTTTCACACTCCTTTTTCTCTTTTGCATTCGTGCTGGCTCGTTGAAAAAAGGAGTCAAGAAGGAGATCTCCGACCTTTGATGTGTGCCGGTTCTTCCGTCCTTCACTTCCCCAGCACTTTTTCCCCTTTTGTACCGTTTGTGTGACCCCAGAAGGAATTCTAGTATGAGTTTGTGGTGGCAAGCTGGCCAAGCCGGTTTCATTTCGGCACCGACACCCCTTCTGTCGGCCTAAAAGTGACCCTCCGGAACCGGTTCGTCCTTCGAAGCGTGCACCTTCTTTCTATCCACTCCGCGTCCACACAGACGCTTTCGTTGCCTTTCGGTGAACCCGGCCAGTTGTAAGCCGACCTCGGTGTTATGACCTCACCATTTTTCGGCGGTCTCCTGAAAAGAAGCACTCCAATTTATTTCATCCCTTCAAGGTGCCCGAGGTTCCGTAATGGAGGAGGTGACCTTACCAGGATTTATAGCCACCTATCCGTTCTGAACAACAGCGGGTTTCCACTTCATTTCCCGCCGTTTAGCCGCCCCGGCGAACAGTCAGACAGAGGAGCCGGTTTGCTCATCGAACCACCCGATCAGCGCAGCGTACTCCACCCTTTCCGGGGCTTCCTCTCCCCCGTTCTTCAGGCCCTGTCAGGGCGCGTCCTCCTCCTGATCCCGACTGACGACCGGGCGCCGCTGTGTAAAGTCGACCTGAAACTAATTAGTATTACCAAACCGCTTGCCGTTGTCAATTGCGGTCGAGTGCGTCCTGGTCCTTGCGATCTTTTTTTCTTTTGATCTTAGGCACGATCACAAAAGAAAGATTCCTCTTGAGAGTTCACAGCCATCTGAGCTTTTTCATGAAGAAGGTGGTATCGAGTACGGACGAGTGGAGGGAGATTGCGGGAAGAGGTAACGATCTATTGATCTGTTGTTTTGTCTAGGGACCTTCCCTCAGTGCTCCTCTACTCGATCTCGGCTTCATGCCCACCAGAATCAAATTGCGACGGAAAGGATATGGAGGGAGTTCCCTGTGCCCTATCACCGACATAAGCGCATACTGTAGCGGGTAGAGCCACTTGAAGCGGTTGTAACGTCAGCGGTTGGTCAGGGCGAAGTCTGCATTTCCACCCGGTACGCCCCGCAGTCTTCTTCCTTGTGAGCCGCTAGCGGGAATGACAGCCGGCTAGGGAGCTGCCTCCCCCTGTTTTGGATCTCCTGCTTTGGTCTCTTTTTAGCTCATGAATACGCCATCGCCCGGGCCTTTTTGACGGTTACGTCGAGGATCATCGCGACCACGCAGTTGCGGTCATTTTCGGTTGTGGAATAGCATAACGTCTTCATCCACCCTACCTCCGTCGGGACCAGCTTCGGCGCTTGGCGTAGGCTATGTTGAGTTTTTCCCCCTAGTTGGTTTTGCGACTGGCCGACAATTCTGCTGGTAGTAGGTAAGAACAAGTCAGCGCGATCTGCCTGCGGTGCGGATTGCGGGTGCCGTCGTACTTAAGCGCCATCGATACTCGACAGTCGGCCGATCGGCACGTTTGCCTCGACTGATGTTGCTGTTGCATGATGAGCGACCTTGCTTCTCCACCAGCCGCGTAAGTCGGACCTCCTCCTTGACAAAGATTACGTTCTCCCAGTTTTTGCGACACGTCTCCTAAGGAAGACGACCTCTTAACCGATCCGTGTTCTCTGTCTTGCCCCCGGTATCAGCCCCTTGCCGCCCTCCCCCTCGGGGTGGTGCCCTCTTTAGATCGGACGGCCGTTTCGTGTCGACTTTCCATGATTTTCTCTTTCTCCGGTGCCGGGTCGTTTAGTGTGCGTCACAGGGCGCTCGTCGTTGACCCCTTCCTTGCTCCTGTGTCTTTGAGGTCCCAAGAAGAACCTTCAGTTAAACGACTTTCCGACATCAGCAAGGCAGGGTTCCGCCCAGCAGCGTCCTGCCACAACTCCCTCCGGTCGTTGTTCACTTCTAGTGGGTACGTCCCCACCACGATCGCCGTTTTCTCCTTTGCGTAGATGGTGGCTCCCCTGCGGTGCAGCGATTGGCTCCCCCGCTGTCCCCTTTCATAGCAACTGGAAATTAGAGCCCGAATCACTTCGTCAGAAACTTTTCGCTGAATTCTTGAGGGTTTAGTCCCACTACCCGTAGTCCGCTGCCCTTTTTTCGCCCAGTACAGCGCTCGTTTGTCAAAAAGATTCTGTAAGAGCCGGTGGTCTTCGCCCGCACGACGTTCGCGACCGCGAAAACTTCTCTTAGCCTCCTTCTCTCCTTGTAAAGCAGGTGAAGTTAAGTATTACCCCACACCCACCCCCACCCCCCCCCCCCCCCCCTGGCTTGGAAATAGAGAACACGCAGTCGGGTCAGGAGAAAGATCTCATTCGGCGGTAGCGAATCAGCGGTCTCCAGTCGTGATTACTCGCCTTCACGGCGCACGGGCAAGGCAGTAGCCAGGTCCTCGTAGTTTGCCCCCTCTCCGCGACCACCG
>Ga0179593_1471380_pt1 | contig 13606 bp, 13 predicted proteins | sample CZODoug2_1_08_16_FD_185931 | JGI IMG/M metagenome (GOLD analysis project Ga0179593, IMG submission 185931) | Vadose zone soil fungal communities from Angelo Coast Range Reserve, California, USA - CZODoug2_1_08_16fungal (PacBio error correction) | ecosystem: Environmental > Terrestrial > Soil >... | reverse complement strand
TTTTCTGCATTCGCTTACTTAGTTTGCGCGACCTGACCATTTTTTTTTTTTCTCCTTGGTTTCTTACACATCCAACTTTTTCCCCTTTTCGTGGTTCCCTTTTCATTTCCCCCCACCTTTGTGTTGTGTTTTCCTTCTTGGTTACCATTTTCTTCTCCCCTCTTAGACTCTTCCTTACCCCCCCTCATCCACTTACTCACCCCCCACTTTCATCTACCCCCTTGGTTTTTTTCTCCGCCCTTCCTGCTTGTGTGTCCCCGACACGTCCTTTCTCTCCTCCCTTATTCCCTCTTTCCCCCTGCAGTTTCCTCACCATTGCCCTTTTCCTTCCCCCCTCACCCCCTCTTGTTTTGTACCCTGTGTCCGTTCTTTTTTTTTTTTTCGTGCCTTATTATTTTTTCCCCTTCCTTTGTGCGACCCCTTTTTGATTTTTTTGTTCTTTTGCTTCCCCATTTGCACTCCCCCCCCATCTCCTGTTTTTTACACCTTATATCCACCTGTTTTTTTTTTGCCGTTATATCAGGTCCCTGCCCCTTTCTTCCGGACTTCTGTGCCCCCTGTTTTTGGCCCCCACCGGCCTCCAGCGTTTGTTTTTCAACCCCCTTTTTGTGCACACTTTTTGTTTTGGTAAGTTGGCACATTCGACTTTATCGCGTGCGTTTTTTTTGTTTTTGGGCCCTTTGAACCTTCCGGCGACCCCCTTTTTGGTGATTCCCCTTTCCAGTTTTTTTTTTGTGCCACCAACCCCCTCTGCCTTTGTACTCTTGACCCACCACTCAAACACAATTCATCATTATTTTTTTATGTGTTTTCTCCCCCCCCCTGATTTGGGTTCCGTAAAACCGCGGAGTTTTCCTGTTGTGCCCCCCCCTCCATGCATGCCCGTGCCTTTTGATTCAAACTTGGTACACCCATTTCTATCTGTCCCCCCCAGTGTGCTTCTCGTTTTTTTTTTTCCCCGATTTTTTTTTTTTACCAAATTTTTTTTTTGTGATCCCATGAGGCAGAAGTTGGTTTTCGCTTCCCCCTTTATTTCTCATTTTTTCGGGTTTTATTGGACAGATGTTTCCGTTCCGGGTTTTTTTTTCCTGGCAATTTTTTCCGGGGGTCTGATAAAAAATACCCGTGCCCTTGCCACCTTTTTTGTCCTTTGAGCAGTTTTTTTTAGCTCCTTTTTTTTGCATATCTTTTGTGTTGTGTTGGGTTTTTTTGGGGGGCTTCCCTTCCAGGTGCCAATTTCGGTTCCGTCCCTTTTTACCGGTTTTTTTTCCCACTTTAAAACCACCGAATCGTGACCCCCCCTTCCCTCACCCACTGCCTCTTGCTCTTGCTTCCCCCTCCCTCTCCCCTCACTTTTGTCCCCCACCCAACCCGTGGCCTTTGTGACTCCGTGTGTACCTCATTTGCGGTTTTGCTTTTTGTTTTTTTTTGTGTGACTTGGTGTGGGCCCCCCCCCTACCGTCCAGTTTCCATGTGTCCCCCCTTCGGTCTTTCGTTTTTTTGTGCTCTTCATTCCAACCCTCTGTCGGGCCTGTCTTTGTTTTTTTTTTTTTGTTTGTCGGAGTCCTTTGTACCCTCCCCACAAACGGCGTTTTTGATTTTGTTTTGTTCCTCATTTTTTTTCTGGGGATGCAACCCCCTCACATTGCGACCCCCCTCCCTGGGTGCTTGTCCTTTTGCGTGCCGTCTTTTTTTTTTTTTTTCTTGCAGTTGCGGGCCAACTGTTGGTTGCCTTCTGTGGGGTTTTTTTCACTTACCCCCCCCTATTTTCCCTTTATTTTTGTTCTTAATTTGCCTTGTGTCTCTTCATCGTGGGGTTTTCCCCCCGCCTGGTTTTTTTTTTTCCCCCACCTGTCACATACACCAACCATGTGACTACTTGCTGTGTCCCAAATTTGACTGCTGTGTTGTAATTTGTGCTGTGCGGGCCCCCTTTTTTTTTTTTTTCTTGGCAGCTTTTTGACAGGTACGGTTTGGGTCCCCTCCTTGCCCGTTTTTGGTTTCCCTATCACTTGTCGGTCGTTTTTTGGTTATGTCTTTTTTTTCCACCCAGGCCCAGTTGTGAACCCTTCAGCAGTTACTTCATTCTTATTTTTTGCTGCCTGCCAGTGGTTGGGTCTTTTTAATGGTAGGTTACCCTAGTTTTTTTTTCGGTTTTTTCTTTTCCTTAGAGATTTTTGTTGTTTTCTCCCCCCCCCCCCCCCCCTTGTTCACCCTGCCCCCCCCACCCCATTTTTCGCCCTGGTTTTTGCTTGTTTACCGCATTCAGGTGTCCCTATTGGCCTTGAGCAGTTTTTTTGTGTTTGGTGACACTGAAAACCATTGCCTTTTTTTCCACCCCTTTGTGTGGGTCAGTTATGTTTGGTTGGGCCGTTCCCTTCCCCCCCCGGTTTTCATTTCAGAGGACATGTTTTTGCTGGTTCCAACGTGTCATTAACAAGTTGCAACCCATAATTGACGTTGGTTCGTTGCCCTCTGTGACACCCCCCCCCAAGGTTTGTTTTTTTCTCCACCTTTCCAAATGATTTTTGATTCTGTTTTTTCTTCGCTCACCACGATGTTTGTGTCCTTCGGGTTGCGGGTTGGGGAACACCCCCCCCCATTTTGTTGTTTGGTTGGTGTTTTTTTTTTTTTATTTTTTGTTTTGCTTTTTTCTACGCCTTTCCCCCCCGGCATCTTTTTTTTTTTCGCACGGTTCACCAACCCTGCCGTCCCTTTTACATGCGTTTGGTCCACTTCACCCCCCCCCTGCCCCGTGTGGTCTGTAATACACATTTTGTACTCCCCCCCACATTTTTTGTTTCCCTCCTTTCTAATTTTTATTTTAACCACACCCCAAACCCAAACTGCACCCCCCGCCCCCCCTTCAGAAACCTCCCAGGCCACTATTTCACACACCCGTTAGTGTTGTCAGCGTGACCTTTCCCCACGTTAGTTTGGGTTTGCTTTCAATTTATCCTCCCTGTGGGTTTCCTGAAGCTCTCCTTCTTTGTTTTTTTTTACCCATTTTTCATTTTTTCGCTCGCGACTTTCTTCTTTTTTGAACGACGTGTGCGTTTTATCTTTGTACTTTCAGGACATTTTTTTATTCCACACATTTTGTGTGTAACAAACACTACATTAGGGCGACCATTTTTTGGAATACCCCTCCCCCCCCCACTGGTTTGTCATTTCAACTGCCCCAAACTGAAACCGCCTTTTCTTCACCATCGCACCCATTCCTTCTGTCCCCTGTGGTTGTTGACCCGGTACCGCCCCCCCCACATTTGCTCCCCCCCTCTTGTTAACCCCCTGGTAGATTGCCCGCCAGATCCTTTTTTTTTTGTTTTTCCCCCCCCGCCCCCCATACCTTCCTTTTTTTTTTGTTCATTTTGTACTTTTTGTTTTTGGATCCATTTTTTTGCTGGTTCCTTCTCCTGTTTTTTTTTCACGTTTTTCCCGGTTACTAGTTTCTTTTTTTCCACTAATTACGACACCGTTTTGGTTTTTGTGAACCTGAGGTTTTTTTTTTTGTTTTTTTTTTGTTGGTTTTTTGCAGAGTGTCCCGTTCCCCCTTTTTTGGTTCATGTCTTTTTTTTTTGGGCCCACCTGCCTGACCCCCCCTTCAACACCCTTGTCATATTGCAAAAGCACCACAGCGCTACGGTCCCCTTTTTTTTTTATTTATCCCTCTATTTTCCGGTTGACCCATTATTGACCCCCCATTTTTATTCCGAACCGCCGTAGTGGTTTTTTTTTTGGCATCCCCATCCGGTATCCCCCACACGTAAAAAACTGTTCACCTTTCCTCTCATTTTTGTTTGTTTGGGACCCTCCATACCCTTTTGCCTTTCTCCACGTTGTTCACAGTGGGCGGGGGACCCCACTCTTTCCCCCCCCTCCGAACTTAGTTTTTTTTGTTGCTCCCACCCCCCCCCATTGACATTGACACCGTCCTTCGTTTTGTGCGACCAAACACTTTTTCCCCCTTTTCCCACGGTTCACCTCCCCTCCTTACGTTTGTTGTTCCTGGTGACATAACGCGTGTTGTGCCACGGTGACCTTTTGTTTTCCCTTTTTTGTTGTGACAAGCGCCGAGGCATGCAAATTGGCCCGCGCTGTTAAACTGGTCAACATACCCGTGTTTGATTCGTGTGGTTTTTTCACGTCACCCCCCCCTAACACCCCCCCCGTTGAAAAAAACCACACCCCACGACACTAACATTGCCCACAATACCTAGGACCCTTTTTTTGCTGGCCCATTTTACTTTTCTCCCCGGTTTTAATCCCCCAGCTATTTCGTTTCCAATACGTTTGTGTTGGCCCTGGGGGCAGTCCTCCCTTCTGGTAGCGAGTCACCCCCGCACTAGTTGCGCAGTTTATTTATCCGGCATGCAATTGGTGACCGCGCAGACGGACTGTTGTGTACCTGTGCACCTGATGCCAATTTTGCCTTGCCCATAGACCCCGTTGGGGAGCAGGTTGAGACTTGACGGACCTCTCTTCTTTTCACACCCACACACCGGCCCACCGCCCCCACGTGTTGTGTTTTTGGTTTCCCCGATGTGTCGTGTGTTGTGTGTATTGTTTTGTTTTTACACGAAAACCACATTTTTTTTGTTTTGTGTTTTTTGACACCTTGGTCCCGACGCCCTTTCTCTTGTCCCCCAGATAACCCCGACCCTCTTGTTGGCAAGGTCCCGCGTGTCAATACGTACCCTTGTTTTTTGTGTGCACCGAACGTGCACGATGAATGTATTTTTCACAGCACCCAGTTTTTTTTAATTACTGGTCCCGTTTACGTTACACTCCCCTGTCACATTGGACAATGATTTTTGCATTTGGTACCACGTTTTTCCCGCTAGTGTTGCAGTCACATTCGTTTGAGCACCCAAACCCCCAATTATTTTAACGATTGCTGCTTTTTTGACCCCCCACCCCCCCGTCTCCCAGTTTTCCCCTTTTTCCGCTGTTGCAGGTTTCTGGTTTTTTTTTGAGTTCCCAGTCAAACCGGTGTCCCCCCCCCCCCCCCCTAGCACCCTCTTATTCCGACTTTTTGTTTCGTCTGTTTTTCTTGGGTGTGGCCGCCTGTCCTGCGTAAGTCATTTTTGCCCATTTTTCACCCCCACTTTTTTTGTTCGTTTCCTCATTCGGTTACTGTTGTTTTTCATGATAGTCATGTGTTCCCCTCCACCGTTTGCCCCCGGGCCCCGCCGGTTCCCTGGTTTTTCTCTGTTTTTTTTTGGGTTAAAGGACCCCAATTCGTAAGTCATCTGATGGAATGATTTGGCTCTCCCCCCCCTTTACCCTTATCTATTTTATGCGTCGATCCCCCTGGGCCCCAGCAGTTACTTCTTGCCCCTTTTTTACCAGTTCACTCGCCCCCCCTCCCCTGTTTGTTGTGTTCACTGTCCTTGTCGGGCTCTATTTTTTTTTTTGTTGCACTTTTGCCTTTTCGCTTGGTGGAAATGGGGTGTTATCTTGTATGGTTTTTTTTTGTTAAATTGCGTGATGCGGGCGTACCACGTAGTCATATGGACACCGACATCTCCCACTCCCAGGAAGCGACACCCCCACACGATTTGACTTTTTTTTTTTTAGTTACGATTTTTTTTCCCCTTTTGTTTTGTTTTGTTGGCAGCTTGTGGATCTAACAGGCCCTGTTTTTTTAGTGTCTTGTCCCTTGTATTGGTTGATTCTTTTTTTTTGTCACAGTGTGCCATGGTTTTTTACCCCCACCCACAAAACCACCCCCCCCCCCCCCCCCACTTTTGCCCGCAAACAAATTTGTTTGACCGTCTTGAGCCCAGTTTCCTTTGTTTTGATATTACCCCAACCACCCCCAACCCCCCAATGAAACCAACCCCCCCCCCCACCGCAGTGATGACACTTTTGGTTTGATGGTGCTGGTGTGTACATACACGTGTGGGCCCGGGTCGTCTCCACCCCCCCGGCCTTCCGTTTTTTAGGTGACCTTATTGAACTGGTTTAGTGCTGGGTGTGCGCCCGTCCCCCGGCACAACACTTTTTAGTGGCTTTGCGTTGATCAGATTAACACTGCGGTTTTTGCCCCTGCCCGCCAACCCAAGTGCCCTTTTGAATCTACTAGACCCTTTCATTCCGTTTTTTTAGTGTGCGGATGACTTTGATTTCTAATGCCAACCTTTTTTTTTGTTGCGCACAGTTGAACTCCCCCTCAGATTCCCCCAACATTTCCATTACCCCCTAGTGGTTGTTTCAGCATTTGCTCCCCCCCACTTTTTTTCCCTTTGCGAAAGATACAGTCGCCCCCCCCGTCCCCCCCCCCCTGTCAGATTAATGACTAATCGTCCTGAACCACGATAGTTCGATTTGTGAGGATAATCGCACCACTTCTGTTACTACTCCTGACCCGACTTTTTTACCCCTCCTGTTTCCATTTTACCCCGGATTCTGCCCTGCCCAAATGACGCAGCAGGATTTGTACCTCGCCCTTTTTCCGATTTCTAGTACGGACCTTAATCTTTTTGCCGCTCGCTGGTTGAACTGTTTGGTATCCCGACCCCAAGACGAGGGGTCCTTCCCCTTAGTACCGCTTTGTTCCCTTTCTCCTGCCCTCCGTGAGTGTCGTTCGTCCGCGTCCGCACCCAAGCCTGACTGACGATCTATGTTTTTGCGCACTTTTGTAAGACGACTCTGCCCTTACGGTGGCCTGACCGACATCGCCTCAGCTCTGTTATTTTATTATTTCGTCGATTCCTGTCAATGCCCCCAGATGCCATTTGATCTACTCCTTGCCTAGCATCCGACCCCCCGACATCATGCACGACTCCCCCCGTCCTTTTCTCTTACTACCCTGACCTTTAAGACTTCAGCGGAAGGGAAGATATTCCAAAATACATTCCCCCCTGTACGCGCGTTTTTACAGTAGTGCCCTTGTGACTTTTTTTTTTTTTTGGCGCTGAACTTGCATGCTTTCTGAAATTACCTACCCTCCCGCTAGTTCCAGTGACCCTCCTCCCATATTAGTGTAAGAGGGTTTTTAAAGATGGCATATTCTGATTCAATGAAGATGAGGCGCCTGCGTTCACTGGATTCCTTGGGCTTCCTCTTTTTTTTTCCTTCCCGCCCCAAACCCTGCTCGAGGCGTCTCATTGTGTTCTCTTTTCTACATTTTTCCACTGAGCCCTTCCACGTTGGAAGCGTGCATGTCAAATAATCCTCTCAATTCACACCGAGCTTGCCAGTCCAGGTATCGCTACTTCGGCGACATTGCCGTGCTGTCCGTATAGTCCGTGAGTATCGATTCTACGTTAATCTCCTTTTTCAATTTCGGCCCTAAGCGTCGTAAGTCCATCCGCTTGACGTGTCGCCTCTGCCCCCTCATGGGTCCACAGCTCCTCTGATCATCTTCGCAAATTCTTTTTCCTGCTACGCTGCGGTTTTTGCCCCCTTTCACTTTTTTCCCTCCCCGACCACCGCCCCCGTACCTTCTGCAGGCTTTTAATTTTGGAACTTTTTTTTATCTCAGACTTCTGCTCTTTGGTATCTCCTCTTCTTTTTTGAACTGGCCCCCCGCAGCGATAATCCCCCCCCCCCCCCCCTTCGTTTCGCTTATATTGTCTCCTTTTTTTCTCTCAAGACTCCTTCACTTTCATACTGAATTGGTTGACCATGTCCATCCCTGCTTTGTCATCTTCCCAGCCCCCTTCGCAACCGTTGCCTATAAGCTACTGTCTCGGCTCACAGTGCTATTTGTCACCCGTATTCCCACTGCTCGCCGATTCTCCGTTACGCAACCCCAGACGTGCCCCGGACCCGTATTTGTCCCCTAATTAGCCCCTGAATTTTCTCCCGGGGGACTATGTTTTCTCCTCTCTGCTTAGTGTTGCTTGTCAGCTCATTCCTTTCCTATACTTAAGGGTGTTTCCAGGATTGTACCTTTTCCAGCCCCCCCCCCTCAGCACGACATTGGTGACGTCCCCACCCCTCATCTCATAGACTGAAGTCCCGACTCGTGTGCAGTGCTCTTGTTTACAAGCCTTGCTAGACCGAAATCTCTCATTTTTTTTTACACGCGTCCCTTTCTAACATCATGCCTTATCGTCGATCAAGCTTGCGTTCCACCTCCCAAAACTTCTGGTGCGCAACGCCCATCTTCCCCAGTACATCGCTCATCGCGCCCGGTCCCTAGAGGAATTACCCTTCCCGCTCAAATTTTCCCTCCCCCCTGGTACTTACTGGGCTGAACTTTCCCGCCCTTTTCTGTGCGAACCCACCTTCCGACCCCGGGTAAGCATGAACCTTTTCCTAGGCCCTTCTGATAGACCTGCTCTCTGACCGTTTTTTGTGCGGCCCACATCTCGCTCCTGTTATCGAGAGCATGTGCTTGCTCTGCGCACGCATTCAAGTCGACCATGTCTCCCTCGCAGATGTCTCGATAGACTCATAACGACTGCTTTTTCTCCCCCCCTTAATCAACATTTTCGGGCTTCGGCTTTTTGATATATTTTCTTTATGTCCGAATTTTTCAGTCCCGCAGATACCCCTGCGGTCGCCGACGTCCTCCCATCACGTACAGTTGCTAGCTTTTCCCCCTTCGCCTTCAGCTCCCTGGCCCGAATTTAGCATTTTTCCCCAGGACTATTCCCCACATTTCTCGTTCAGTTTCCCTTTTTCCTGTGTGTGAATGTATCATCCCACAATCGTGTCTTTTCTGTACGTATACCTTTACGTTCCTTTACGTAAGCTGCACGACGTGTCCAGGCTGGATAGCTCCACTCCCTCCTTGGACAGAACGTAGATTCGCCTCAGGGTAGAAATTGTTACGTGCTCCCTCGTGCCCAATGCGTTGGCCAAAACGAGTAGAGTAAAGAAAGGTTTTTGCCTTTTTGTTTTCCCACAGCCGCACGTTACAATCTCTCCATGATGCGGTACTTGCACGTCAGATCTTCTCTCCTCACCCCTGTTGGTGAATCTTCCGCGCACTGAGTCCGATTCACGTCGACGACCTTTCACCCGTGCACTTCGTTACCCAGACTCCCTCATTTGACTAGCATTCTTGAAAGGTGAAGCATTTCGTTGTCTACGACTTGTACTTCTAATCAACGCATTCTCACGGTACCCCCCCCCATTCCAATGCCCTCCCCCCCCACTTTGCATCTCGTACCCATATGATGCACCAGAGCGAATTGACCTTTTTTCTACTGCATACGTTTCCCGACTGTTTATTTTTTTTCCGCTCGCGTCGAGAAATTTTCTTTATTCGACCGTGATCTAATTAGCTTCTCTGGTTGTACTTGAACGGTGATGTTTAACTCTTCCCCCTCCATGCCCCCACACCCCTTGCTCCCCCTGACTTGGTCTCCTTCATTCAGTACTCTAGCTTATACGCGATTTCTTACCTATAGATTGCAAAAGACAGTCTCCTGTCTGCACTGTTCGACTCTTCTCGGTGACTAAGCCACTCGCCGAAATAATTTCCTTCAAATTCTGTTACTGATCTACAGGTTATAGATAAGAGACGACCGCATATGTTTTCCTAATTCTCTTGCCTTTTCTTCCTTCTTAGGCTCTTATGGCCTAGTGTTCACGTTTACTCTTGATACCGCCACGTGCACCAAATATACAGCTCATTCTTTGCACATGTGCCCTTTCCGTTGAATGAATTCCCCCCCCCCCTCAGATGTCTTTCTTCCAGACTTGTCATTTGTCTCAGTACCGGGCTTAATAATTGGCCTCCCGTCCCTGTAATGGTACCCGTATGTAAGGAGTTTTTCCCCCATGCCCTCAAGTTCTCTCCCCACCCCCCCCTTGCCCGTAGTCTTCCAGGAATAGAACGAACGCATGGAGTAGAGTTTCTCTGTGGTCCACGAGGCGATCCTTTTATCGGACATAGACCTGGTGCGCTCCGACGCCCGGTCCTTCACGTCCACTCTTTTTCTGCACTGTGACGACGCGCCCCCTGTTCTTATTGGTTTCCGTTACCCCCCTCTGTATAGAGCTACTCTCCCCGAACTGATCACTGGCTTTTCAATTTTATAGAATTCCACTCCCCGATCTCCTGCCCTGAAGTCGCCCCACTAGAGGCCCTTTCATTAATTTCGCCAGCTAATCCCACGTGCCACGTTGTTTTTGTTACTCACAGTACAGCCCCGGGTTATTTATTTTTTTTTTGACAGTTGGACTATTGAGCTCGCCACTATGTCTTTTGATGGACCACCACTCCTTCCGGCGTACGCGTTTACGTCTTCACTGTTGTCATCCCTTTTCTTCCCAATGTAACGTCTCGACAGCTCTTTACCTGATTTCCTTTTTCTTCGCCCTTCCACCTCGCTTCACACCTTTTTCACCTCATTGATCCCCCCCCAGAGAGTGCCTGGACTCCCGAGGTCCGCTACCGCCTTTTCCGGAGGTTTTTACCGCGAATTTAGGCGGCTGATCAAGTACCTTTTTTTTTTTTTTCCTGTCCCTCAGTTCTCTTTAAAGGCAGAAGCTTACCCCCCCGATAGGAACTCTTTACCCCAGTAAACTCTTTCACAACCCTTCACCCCCCAGTAAAACACCAATTTCTTCTTTCCCTGTCCCGTAACCCGCCCTCCCATTTTTGAACAATATAGCCTCCACGCCCCCAGCCCCCCCCCCCATTTGTTCAATCCCCATCCCCCCCAGAGTTCGGTGCGTCCCCCCTCTCTGTCAAGAAGTCCCACTGGAGGACTCCCGAAAAGGCTTTCGACCCGGGAATTGGCCCTCAAGACCTTGTACTCTACATACTCCCCACGCCACTAGCGACACAGCAGTCCCTCCCCAGTTTTTCCTTTCTAGCATGAGAAATGTCATACCCCACCCCCCATGCGTGAGGCATGTCACCCCCACCTTTTTTTCTTTTTATTAGCCAAGGGCCCCTCTAAGCTTTCTAGACGAGACTACTAGGGCACTTTGTACTTCGGCGAGGCTACCGGGTGGCAAAGGCGGGGTCGCTAGTTTTTTTTTTCCCCCATTATTTCCCAGTGCTTCGTGAGTCAAGAACCTCCCTCCACCTTTGCCGGATACTCCCTTTCTGCCCCTTTGACATTTCCCAAAGGTATGTAGTGAAAGAAGACCAAGGATGTCTCTTATTCACCAGCGTTTCCGAACGTACGCCTTTCATCGCATGCCAGCTTGTATAAACTGACTCGACACCCCCCCATCCCAGTCTAGAATTTAAGCCCCCCCCCTGACGCCCCCCCCTTCGCGCAGTGCCTTACTCGGAACCCTACGACTCCGTACCTTCTCCGCACTGCAATGCTGCCATTTCCCTGTTATGTCCACCCTGGTGTGAAACCGTGCACACATTCTTTGTCCCCCCTCCCCTTTCTTTACGTTCCAAAACGACGCCCGTTTATGTCTGCCGCCTTCCTTTCTCCCTCTTCTCTCCAGTCCCGCGCCCTACTTGGTCGGAAATCATGAGTTTTGCTCCCCCTTGTAACGCTTTTTCTTTTCCCTTTCGTCTGCATGGACTACTGGCTTGACCTTTCCCTGTATCTCCTTCCCTCCTACTCAGAAAAAGAACGATTTTTTTTTCTTTGAACGCCGCCTGACATTTTCATAGGCCTGTGACCGTTGTCTTAACTCCGATCCTCTTGCGCTCTTTCCCCCCCTATTGATTATAGGAATAGAAGACTGCAGAACCTTGATCGACACTTTCCATTCTCTCTTCGCTCGATCACAGATTCCTGACCTTTTTTTGTTTCTTTTATGTCCGGAATCCCCTTTATTCCAGTACAGGTATGGAAACTCTATTTGAGACATCCGGCCATCCGACCACTACTCGACTTTATGCACGATCTCCTTACCCGGAGCCCCAGACTCTTTCATCTGCGCCTCTATGGTTTTGCCAATTCGCACCCCCCCTAGAAACAGCCCCCCAGCCCACAAAAGTCGAACACTTTGGCACAATTCTTCCCCAAACCCTTCCCCCCCCCCCCCCCCCTAAATAATTCTACATGTGTTAGACTGTTCGTTTTCCCCCAGTACTCTTCGCACCTCTCGTTTTCAATCGTGTCTATGCCAATGCCATTTGTGCAGCTTCTGTCCGTCCTACCGTTTCCACGTTGTTTTCCCCATCCCCCCGTTCCTTCTTGTGTGTTCGAAATAACCAGTCACACTCTTCTATTCCAGCGTGAAGGCTTTTGAGCCGCCGCCCTATTCGCCAGACAGTATTGAGGTCGTGCCACGAGGGACCCACTTTTCTGGTCCAACTGCCTAGCCGGGACTTGTAGGCACTGCGATACGCGCTCCTAACCACCTGACACCATACTGGGGTCGAGGTTCCTTTCCTTTGTTTTTGGCATTTTCATCGCAGCCCGTTTTCCCCCCCCCCTCCCCCTTCGTGGCATGCCCCCCCTGACTCGCCTGTCACCTCTTCTTCACCGAGCTTGAATACCCCCCGTGCTTCACGCTCGACGATTTAAAAGCCTCCTAGCCTCTCCCGTCCATGAACTATCATAGCCCTCCGGTTCTCTGTGAGCCCCCGAGTCTGTTCAGATACTGGTAAATGGCTACGACATCCGATTATGGCGAGTGCTTCTTTGATCTGCCCCATTTCAACCGTTCAAGACCTTGCCATTAGCATGTTTCCAATTTTTTTTCTCTCCCTCCCCCCCCCCACCTGTCGCCATGCCCCCTCTGGCCGCGCTCCTGCCGCAGGAACTATTTTTTCTATGCGAACTTTGCCACCGTCGCCTACTTTCTACCGCGGCCCTTGCTCGCGCACTGCACCCTTCCCCCGTGGATGGTTTACAGAAGACAGTGTTTTTGCTTTCTGGCTTCCGTGAAACTTAGTCCTCTCGCCTCAGACTCCCCCCATCAGCTCTTGTTTCTGTCCTTGCTCGTACATCATTATTCCCCTTTCTGCCCTTAAGGGGAAACTCTCCCTTCTTGTTTTTTTTTTTAGCTCCCCCCCCCCTCAGCTGTTCGTCGACTTTGTTTATCTTCTGTTTCAGTTTTTCTTGTCCCCTGAATGCTATATTGATTTGTATTTCGGAAGGCGACCTCAGATCATGTCCCCCCCAGCATGACCCCCTTTCTTAAAGCTTGTGTCCCTCCTTCGCCCTTCCCTCGCTGCTCTCCATAGTCTTTCAGTCACTTACGACGCCAACCTTGTTTTTACTTGCGCTGCCCCCCCGTTATGCTGCCGCTTATAATTGTATTCGTCATCGCATATCCGTCATGTCTTCCACTCTCCCCGAGGCAGCTTTACATTCCGTCACACATGTCCCCCCCCTCTGACTTCCCTCCTCCTGCACTTTCTACTACCTGGTTTTCGTCCCGACATCACGTGATTACAGCCCCTGGACCTCCCTCCATGCGGGTATTGCCCCCGGGAGAGACCCGAAGACGGCTCGCGTCCCACCCCAGCGCCTTCACTCCCTCTGTTTCGAGCCCCCTAGTTTTGAGCTGCCTGACTGATATGGGTCTCAAAGAAGTTTCAGCTATTCCCGTTTTCCCTTTCAACGCTCGAAGTTTTCACCGGTCGAGCCGCTCTAGTACGATGTCTTTAAGCTTCTTTCGCTCTGTCTGTTCCAAATGCCCCAGACCCCCCCCGCACCCCCACCAGTCTCTGCTGCTTTCCCGCGGGTGGAATCTCCCGGACCCAGTAGGCCCTGAC
>Ga0179593_1266371_pt1 | contig 13606 bp, 13 predicted proteins | sample CZODoug2_1_08_16_FD_185931 | JGI IMG/M metagenome (GOLD analysis project Ga0179593, IMG submission 185931) | Vadose zone soil fungal communities from Angelo Coast Range Reserve, California, USA - CZODoug2_1_08_16fungal (PacBio error correction) | ecosystem: Environmental > Terrestrial > Soil >... | reverse complement strand
CCCCTTTAATATTTTAGAGTTCAAGTTCTTTTTTTTTTTTCCCTTTACTCTCAGTTGCATGACGTTGGAGTAAGTTTTGATCCCCTACTTTCTGACTTGGTCCGATTTTGGCGAGCGCCCCCAACACTAGAGCCGGTGGTCGAAGAGCCCTCAAGGAAGTGGGGATTAGACCCAAGGGTTCCTTAAGGTCCGGGTACCGATGGAAGATGTGGTCAGTCCCCCAACGCCCCCCAGTCTTTTTCCGGTTTATCGAACCAGAGATTTTTTAGGATCCCTAGCCATTCGAGACAAGCAGAGGCTGACCTACAATAGAGGATCTTTTTTCCCTCATTCATGTATAAGAGTTACCGTTAGTTTAGCAGTACCTCTCGAGATGTTGTAACCAGCACACCCCCGACTTTCCTCGCCCATTTGCCCGGCCATTGCATTTCCTTCTTGGCCTAGCGTTCCCCAAGCCAGTGCCCCCCTGCCTCATAGACGAACCCGTACACTGTCCCCTCCCTCTGAGAGTTACGTATTTAGCGTCTTTTATTCCATTTGCCTCTTTTTCGCAGAAGTCCGAAGATACGGATCCAGCCCCCTTCTTTCCCCCCGTATCGATATTTTGATTCTCATCCCCCCCCCCAATACGTGCAATTGTAATGTGGCGTGCTCCTCCATCAGGTGATAGAGTTTTGGAACCCCGACTCCCGCTTCCACGATACTGCACGGTCTCCTATGATCTCTCACTCTTTTTTGTTCCCGACACGTGTTTTTCTTGACTGCCCCCCGTTCGTTGCCGGAACAAGTTTCGTTGGGCGGTGTCAGCCCTGAATACGGTCCAGACCCTTTGGCGATCCGATACGGGTTTGATTGGCAGATTCCCAGTACGGTCTTTTCAACTGGGGCATTTACGGAGGGGTTTTCGCTCCCCCCTTCAGCTGGAGGTAACTGTGGCTTTAGTGAATTTGCTCTATTTTTTGATGAGGACACCATTTACGGACCCAACCGGCGGTTCGTCGGCGTATTCCAAGGCGTTCCTATCTTTTTCTTTAATTTTTTTCTTTCTGAATCTGATTGTTTCCCCCCGTCCCCCCATCTACCTGGTCCCTAACCTTGTATCGGATGCGCCCTTGGTTTTTTTTCTTACGGAAGGATGTTTCCAAGGTGCCCGTTTTCTTGCTGATGAGCCGTTTTTTCCGCGGTCCGGTCACTTTTACTGATGGCCCCGTGACGGCGCCTCGGTCCTCTCCTTCGGCAGCCTAAGTATTTGACTAACTGTTACAGATACAACCCCCTCCCGGATTTTGGGCTTGTTTTCAAGGTCCCCAACCAACCTACCCTCCCTTTTTCCGCGGAGGCCGTTTGGGTCGTGTCATCCGTTTTAGCTTTCTTTCTCCAAGTGTGCGAAACCGTTCCTTGTACCCAAGCCTGATGATAAGAGTCCATCTTCCTCTTCAACCTCTAGATGGGATTTAGGTTAGCGTCCGGGTTGGGAGCCTTGACCTTACCCCTCTGGACTTTGGGTGACCGATGGGACTTTTTCAAACCTACCTAAAAGGGTCCACAAATGTTTCTCTCCCTCTCTTAGATAAGGAACCTTTTTGGTTCTCCAGGTCCCGCTCAGGCTCCCCACGAGGCTCCCTCCGCAACCTCGGCGCCTTTTCCGCCCCCCTTCCCCCCTCTTCCAGGGAGGCTTCTAAGGAGCTTTGGACACCCACCCCTTCACCTCGGGGCAGTCGGTGATTGGGAGCACCCTTCGGCGGTGCAAGCCCCCAGGCACAAGTCCTCCCGGTTAACTCTTGGGGTCCGACAGAAGTGGGTGTTGTGCGATTATGACCTGCCCGAGTGGAGATTGGGTATTGCGAAGTCAAAGAGATTGTTGTACACCTTCAACTTTCTGTCAAGGTCGTTTCCCCTTCGTGTACAGGACTTCGTAGCCTTCCCCATTGAGACCATTCAAGAATTGTCCCAAGTGATGGAACTCTGGTTTCCTCCGACGTCTACTTCTGGGAGGACTCTCGTGGATGCCCTTGGTCTGGTGTGCCAGATTTTATGAAGCCCATTGGAAGTAGATCCCATTCCTCGGTTGAGAGCCCGGTTGTTTCCCTTTTCCTTGGGTTCAATTTCCCCCCTAGTCCCCCCTCTTTTCCCCCGAGGTTTCTTGTCAGGGCGTAATCCATATAGGTCTACATTGCATTCGCCCTTTTGACCTATCTCTCAGTTGCATATAATCGGACTCAACTAAGAGGTTTTTTGTTCTTTTCCCTCCTGTTTGGCCACCCTCTCAGAAATTCGGCAGGTTATCGAACTATCCGGTTTAATATCCGCTGAGGTCGTTTGAGCGGTTGGTGGACTGCAATTCCCCGAGGGAGGTGTTCCTGTAACCCTGTCTTCGTATCCCGTTTAGGATTCCGGTCTGTTTATCGATCGTTGATCCGTTAGATTCGTCAAGGTAACGCCGCGTCTTCTACAGGTCAACTCCAGCAGGAAGCGGGTATTCCCAATTCAGTGTATTACTGACTTTCTCGTCGACACCGTGGTCCCCTCCGCCATTCCTTCTTTCTTCATAAGCTTTCGAGTCAGGCGTCGTGTTCGGGGACACACTTCGCTTGTTGGTCGATGTACCTTGGAGAATTCGCATCCTTGCCTAGTAATTGATCAAACGGTTGTTTTGAGACTGGAGATTTCTTTGGAAGCTCGCTTACTCACTGCCGCCCGCCAGTCCGCCTGCTTTCTGGCCTTTTAGAAAAATGCTCACGGTTTCAAGAAACGTTCTTGCCCGAAATCCGGCGTAACAGGGATAGAACTTTTGTCTATGAGGAGAGTTGAGCTTCCAACCACCATGCCATACATGACGAACGGGAATGGTCCCCCCGCAACTTCTGGTTAGTCTGACAAAGACATATAGAGGTGAAATAGGATGTATTTTAATAGGCTGGGTAGATTGTATGTTTCCTCACCGTCGGTGACCCGACCTATCTTGTTTTGTGCCCAACAGTCGCGTGGTCCATGTGCAGGCTTGAATCTCTGACCAATGGAACAGACCCGATTCGTTCGTTTCTTTGTCCGTACGCCGCTATTTCCCCACCCGCCAATGAAGGGGCTTGCGTTCCCTCTGGGTACGTTCAATCGTCTGGCTTGCCGCTCCCCTGCCTCGATAGCAAAAGCCTCCCTTCTACTGTAGGGGTTCCGTGCCTTTGTTTTATGGGCTGGTTCGTCCCACTCTAGTTCCCGGCATGACGCGGCCTGTGCTCGTTGCCCTCTTTTGTGAATTTTTTCACCATGAGTTCTCTCCCTAAAGCGACGGTGTCTAGTTCAGAGCCTGAAGTCTTTGGCACTTTACTCGTCTTAGAAGTCCCTTTTCCGTGAGTGATTCCTTTTCAAGATCGTGTTACGTTAGCGCTTGGGCTTTGCTTGGTTTCCCTTATTTTCAGCCAGAGTTGTATACCCCCCCCGCTCACTTGCGGCTATGTTCCGGCCTTTTAGCTGTGGTTAAGTGCAGACCGTAACACAAGCATCGCAGTTTTCTCACCCCAGCATCCAACGCTGGACGGCTGTCGTCTGAGTCCCCAAGAACCTGCAATTTGGCAGTTCACCCGGAAATGGATGTGCTCCCCAATTCCTACGCGGTCCTGAATAAGAAGGTGTTTGGTTTTGAGAGCGCCTTGGTTTTCCCCCTAATGTAAGCTTTTGAGCCCAGACGTCCATGCTTTCGTGGTACCCCTCCCCTTTACGAGCCTTAACTTCGTGCCCCTTCGCATGGACGTTAGCAATCTCGGTCCCCTCTTGTCCTGTGGTCGACTGTGGTGGTGTCATCCTTCTTCCCCCCAACACAGAGACTAATGTCCTCTTGACCCATCACACGAGCAAGGATCCGGGGGATGATACCACACCGATGAGGGCGTATCCGACGATTTTGTTCCTCCCCAGACACTCCCCGTAGTCCCTACACACGATTTTTCTTTCCTTAATATACGATGACTGGAAACGAAGACTAGCTTTTCGAGACACCTCTAGATAGGAGCCTCTCTTCTTCTGCTACCTAGCGAACCTTCCGTCTCCTGTCACGCCCGCACGATGTTGGGCGACAATGCGCCCAACCTACGCTTCCCCCAGGAGCACCGCTCGCTGAAAGGACTCCCTGCGTTTCTCGAGTTTGTTGACCTTCTATGGCACAGCGGACTCCCATCCCTTCGCCCCCTAAACACGTTAACCGGCAAAGAGTGTTTCGTAGTCATTTGTCAGCATGTTTTTTCGTGTTCTCCGGAGCTGATCCCCGAGCCCCCGTTACCTTACGCCCCATGACCCCGACCCCCCAGTTGAGGAGAACACGCCCCCTCGCAGGTGCAGGCACGTCCGCCCTGTTCCTTTTCTGGGCCGTCGATCGCCCTGGGTCGCCGAAGGCGCCATCATCCCGATAACGCCACTTTCCTAGATGAACGCAACCCAACAACCCCCCAGAGTCTATCTCGGACTGGTTCGTTTTGCAAAGTGGCACTGCTACCGACATTCGGTGATAGCTACAAACGCAGTAAAGATACCACCGAAGACCACAATTAGCTACTGTCTTGGGCGACTATTTGCCCCCGACGTTTTCCGCTCTCCCGGTCCCGTCGGCGGTAGTTTTGAAGGTGTGGAAGTTTGGTTTTCAAAGCTTTCTCAGTTCAGATTTTGCTCTAAGCTTGTCCGTGGGTTGGAGTGTTCCCTCTTTTTCTCTTACTTTGTGAGCTTTACTGTATGTCAGGAAGAGAGTCAAGCAGTTCTTTTCTTCAGTCTCGGTTTAGTATAATCCATGCTGTGCCCTCTTCAGTTTTACCCCCCCGGTCGTTTTTTTATCCCCGCCCTGGGGGAATCGGTGTCGTTACCACTCTTCACGACCCACACGCACCTGCTAACCCCTTCCTCTCCAGCTTAGCTCGGATCTCACCGCTTGTTGGCTCGTGAGTCATGAGGCAAAGTCTCTCGGATGTTGGTTGGTCTGATGTATACCCGTATTCCTTTCCTTACTTTTTTGTGAACTTTTTCATTCTTTTTCGTACTTGTCCCTTATTAGTTTTTATTTCGATCCATCCTCTCGTAGACCTCGTTAAGAACCCTTCCCTGTATTACACAAATCCCACCTTTTCCTATCTGGTGTTTTCATCTTTCCCTCTCCCCAGCGCCTAAGCCGTTTTCGCCTTCCCTGGTTTTTTTCTGGATCTCCCCTGTCATTTGATTTTCTTTTCCGGTAATTATCAACTGCGTTTGACCGACATGGGACTATTACCAATATTTGTCCTTTATGCACTTCCAATTTAGCTTTCCCCTCCTAGCAGGTCTCGATTGCCCGCTTTCTTTCCCACTTTGTACTGTATTGTGGGATTGTCCCCTTTTATTCAGAACCCTCTTTGTTAACCCTATGTTTCCATCTGGGGAACCGTTTATCCCCCCATATTCCAGCTGACATACCACTCTGGATTGATACTCCCTCGACATGCATTCTCGTCCCCCAAAATTCTGTTTTTCTCCTGTCTCCCGTCCCTTATACCGAGTAAATTTACGTAAAATGAGGTATCCGACACCTTCTTATTTTAATCTTCCTTCCCCCCCCTTTCGTGCCTTCCACACCGTAGCCATCACGGTTTTCTCCCCTGTCTCTTTCCTTGTTCTTGAAGGCCTGCATGTCGGCGACCCTCCCTCGGCGGAGAAAGGTTATCCTGGTGCGCCACAAATTTCTTTTTTTGGCCCTTACCCTTACTTGCCGCCAGGTGTCTTCTACTATACCAGGTTGTTGTTTTTTGAGCGATGCACATGTCCCGTTCCTTTTGCGTTGGATGCTGCCGTGACCCCTGGCCTCCCCCCAGTTCAACGGTGGGCAAACGTGTCCCGGTACGCCCGGGTTCTTTCTATGACATTATGGCTCCTGGTCTGTATCCATTCCCAGAGTCTCGGCCGTTCCTTACCCTTTCCTTGGTTGCCTTCCTCCCTTCTTTTTCCCTCTCTTTTCCCCCCTGGACACGCAGTTCTTGTTTTGTCCCGTTCGTAAGCCCTATTTCTTTAGGCCGTTCGTGTCTTTTTCGGGCGACCCTTCGTGATGTTTTTTTTTTTTTTTCTTCTCCTTCGACGCCCCCCCCCATGGTTGGATTCGCTCTTTGTCTTTCTTCGTACTCCTTAGTCTTTCGGTCCCTTGGTTTTGGCTGGATCGGGTTAAATCCCATCCCGCCTGTACCCCCCGAGTACCCGTTTCAGCACTATATGGGGTCTGGACAGGATGAAAAGAAACTTCCCGTTTGGTCTCTCACCTATCCATTGGTGCCCCCTTACCTCCTTTATGGGCTCCACCATTTTATACCTATGCATCGAATTCTAGACATCCGACTGGAGTCTGGTTCATTGTAAGGGCGCTCCATGTGGACTGCCTGCAAGTTTGTCATCGTTACTTCTAATTTGGTTATGATATTCTGCTTTTCCATTTAATTTGACCCTACCTATAAAATCTCCTATCCCCCCTACCGGTTAGTCCGTGTTTTCGGTCGCTTTGTTGTTGTTTTTAAGTGTTGCAACTCCCTTAAGGTTACTTCATACTCTCACATTCCTTCCTTCTTTCATTCTTCCGTTACACCGTGCCCACTTCCCGTTTTTGACTTCTCTTTTTCCTGGCCTTGATAAAAGCCGGTTACCTTCCTGGGCCGCTCGTATTCACCTGGTTCCAGGTTCACCCCTCTTCTCTGTTTCGTTGAGCGTGTTTTTTTTTTTTGCAACGTGTCGTGTCCCTATTCTTCCTGTTTCATTACGTATCGGGTTTCTCTTCGGGTTGGGACACCCCACCCATCCTGCCTGCGATACATCCGTTTACCGGCCTTCCTGTGCGCATGGTAGGAGCTTTTTTTAAATTACACCGCCCGTTGTCGCACTACTTCGAGATCTCCTCTTGTGCTCCTTTTTGTTTGCTCTGCGATCCCTTCCACTTGCTCCCCACGACCCCGTGTTCCGTTTTGTCCAATTCCCCGACACTGCGTTCTTCCTGTACTTTCCCCGGTGCATTTCACGCAGTTTCCCCTCCGTTCCCGTCTCCTTTGCTGGAATTTTTCCTGATTTAGCACCTTCTACGTTTTCTTCTTGACCCAGCGTTCCCTTCGTTGCCACGTCCCTGCACGTTAGACCTCGTCCGGCGATTTAGGCCCAATGTTCTTTCTATGTCGCTAACTGGGAACGCCACCGGCCCCCCTAGAACCACTCCACTATTTCAGCTCCATACCGCAGTGTATGTCTTCTTCTTAACATATCGTGTGTTTTATCAAAACTTCTCCTTACGCTCCGCTTTTATCCCCTCTTCTTGTCGCCTCGATAGCATTCTGTTCTCCCCTATGATTCTGCCCGCCTATGGTTTCCTCTCTTTCGTGTGGACCATTTTTTCTTCCACTGATGTTCCTTTACGCGTTTCCCATGCTGACATCCTCTTTGTCTGGTTGATGTCTTTTCCGCCCCTCTCGAACCGCCGGTTTTCTGGCGTTGTTACTTTCTTTCCCTTGCTAATCTGCAAGTCCCCGCCCATCGAACCCCCACGATGGAACTTCCATGCTCCCTGATAGTTACATCCCTTCACGTCCCCTCATAGAGACATCGTCCCTTCCTATTTTCAAGGTTATGCCGCATCACGGGGCTTGTTTTTCTTTCCGTTTGAGTGTTTCCTTTCTGATTCGGGCGTTGTGAATATGTCCCACCATGCTCAAGGAGTAGTGTCTCCTACCTCATGTCATTATGGCTTGTGCCATGGTTCATGCGCCTCTTTTTTCTTCGGTGGATCTTCGCTCTTTTGTTATCAGAAAAACTCTGCTCGGTTCTTTTTCTTCACTATTCTCCAGTTTCCTTCTATCGTGTTCTCAATTCCACTCTATTATCTTGTCTCCTTATCCGACTTTGGTACTTGAGGGTTTCAATTTCCTTACGCTGCTTTGGACCCTTGGTTTCGGGCGGCCTATTCCCTCTTCTTCCTCTCCTCTTTTTCCGCTACTGAACCGGTTTTTTTTTCGTCTTCAAAGAACTTTTCGTAGCTACGTCTGTCACCTCATTGGTTGCTTTTCCTTTTCCGATCCCCTTTTTTGCTTCTCGGTTTCCCCATTCCCTTTTCCGTTGGTGTTTTTCCACACCTGCAGAACCGGTCTCCCCTAGCACCACCAGGCGCCCACCTTTTCACGACCAGGTCACTTCTTTTTTTCCCGTCGTCAGGTTCCCTACCTTACCTTTCCCATTTGTCCCTCTCTCACCCTCTGACTTTTAGATTTGATCATGCAACATTTCAGGTTTCACTCCCCCCGAATCAACGCTGTTTTCTTTTTCTGTGGACCTCTGCAGCTATTCCGCCTCCATCTGCCGTTGTTATTAGGCGGGACCATTTCGTCCATATTCTTTGAACCGTATTTTTGTTTTTTTTCTCCCCGTCTAAAAGAGTATCACGTAGAACTACCGTACGTTTTGTGGTTATTTTCAAGGTGATTTATACTCGCCCAACGCTGCAGATCATCTCGCTGTGCTATTGATTTTGCTGTTCTTTTGTTTTCTTCCCCCTCCCCTACACTGGCAAGGCCGTTCTACCCGAGCGCCGTTCTTTTTTGTCGTTTGTTGCATTTTTGACAAACGGCTCCTTTACTATCTTGGCGTTGGGACAGCCACATAGATTCCTCGCGTCCATCTTCTCCTCCCCACCTCTCGTGCGACTCCATTGCTTCCGCGTTTGTCTCGCCGATCCCCCCTCGAATGAGATTACTGTTGGTTCCATATTTACTCCGGTTCCAGCTATTCACGGGGGTCCCAACGCCCGTGTTTTCCCGTTACTAGGTTAGAAGGAGGAGGGACGTTCTTTTGTTCTCTCCAATTTCACCCTGGGGCCCGATATGACCGGCCCTGTCCCATACTCGCGCCGCCCCCGTGCGGCCGGGCTGTCATCCGATCCCCCTAGATATCGTGCGGCCGACCTAGTACCATTCCACGGGCACAGCCGTCACGAAGTATGGCTTGCTTAATGGCTCGTCCGTTTCGAATGCGCTGCATCGTGTTTCCTTTTCTTTTCTTAAGCCTCTCAGATTTCCGTGTACATTGTCCGACAGGAAGATCACGGGCCCCCTGATCGCCGCCCCACACTCCGTTCTTGGTCACCATGTTTATGTACTTTCTTCTGCGATGGAGTCCCTCCCTCCCCCCTGCCCCCCCATAGTGTCTGTGGACTGTGTACTGATCTATCCGTCTGTAGTGTCCCTCCTGCCCGAGTAGCGTTCTTTTTTTTCCACATCACTCGCTATACTTTCCTGCCTCTATGCTCGGTCATCCCACGGACCCCATCTCTCAGTTCGATGTGTTTACGCCCCATGTCAGTTTTCGCTAGCCCTGGGACCTTCTTCTGAATTCCCCTTTTTTCGCCCTTGCCAGTGTTGCCGGCTTGTTTATTCCGCCCTTCCTACACAGCATTGAAGACGTCTTCCGACTCTCGTATGATTGACATTGTGTAAGTCCTCCCCGTGCCAATATTTTCCGACAGGCGTTCACCCGCGTGCTTGGCTGTTTTAATACCGTGATTGCCGTGGGTTCAGCGTGGCATCTGCGCTTCGAGATCCCGCTCCATGCTTCCCCTTTGACTTTGTGGCGAGGTCGGTCTGTACTACTGCAGTTGGAGTTACTCCCATTGAGACTCGCTTTTGCCTGCGCGATTGGGTAGCCCACTATGCATGGAGTACTTTTTGCGTATTCGGAAACTGCAGGCCAGAAATCTTGGGCTATACCTGGACTCTTCGCTCCTTCCGGTGAGGGTCTCGTCCCCATTACATCCATTGGCAAGTACTTCAGGAAATACCCCGCCCTCCATTTACGTCTCCGCAGTCATGTCTCTTTTCCCCCCGTGGGACTGGGGGTACCCATCGTCGGCTGTAGCGTTCTGTTTCGTCACTTTTGCTTCATTACAAGTGTGGTGTAAAACCGCATTGGTGTTTACCATCTGCCATTGATGCATCTTCCACCGCAGCAGCCCTCCCTTTTTTCGCTTTTCTCATTTCTGAGGCCCATTGTATGGCCCTTTTACCTGCAGCTTTGCGTCTCCCTTCTCTTTCCCTATTCTCCGTTTGGTTATTTGTACACTGACGTCACGGCCTCCCCCCCTCGTATCCTCGCCTTTTTGCTATGCTCCCCGACCTGACGTTCATTCCCCCGTCTTATTTACAGCCTTGTGTGACTGTTTCTCTCTTACCGACCCTCAATTCTATCTGCCTACATTCGATGGTTTTGTTTTAGGCTTCAGCGGGCGGCCTGTGACCCTTTCTCTTCCCCACCCGAGTTTTGATGAAGTCCAACCACCTGTTTTCACTCCTTAACCCCTTCCAGATGCTGTGTCCGCCGGTGCCGTCTGTTTCACTTTTTCGTTCGACCTCCGGCCTGTCGTTCTTAATTAATAGGTGTACCGCTCTGGACTTCTTCACCCCGTTAACGCTAAATTTCCTTATCCTATTCGTTTTGGCCAAGGTCGACCGATCGCAGACTCGCTTGCCTTGTAACCAGATGGCTTGTTCCCGTCCCCTTTATTTTTGAATCCCGTGACTCTTTGACGGTTGAGAGTCCTCAGTCGACCAATGCGCACGTTCTCCGAGTTTGTGGTGGTGACCCTGATGTTTGACTGTGAAGTTTGACCTGCGCCTCCGACCCTTTGTCCCCCACATACCCATTATCATTGCTCTTAACGATGACTTTCTTTAATGTTTCGTGACTCTAATTCCCCGGACTACTCAGGTTTGACGATGCTACCATGTTGTTTTTCCACATGCTCTATCCAGCAGTACCTTTGGGCGTCGCACTTTCCCCTGTTTCGCTAGTTCGGCTTTCCTTCCTCTATTCGAACCTCTTCTCTTTATGGGCCCCCCCCCGTGCCTGACACACCGCCGTCGCTGATCCGGCACTTGGTTACGCTCTGTCCCTGTAAACTCGGTTTATGATACCACCTGTTGTCAACCCGAGCCAGTTTTTAAACCCGACAGGCAGGGCTTTTAGACACCCTTTTGGAGTGCCCCTTATATCCCACCTCTCCCCTGTAAGCCATGTGTCCCTACTCTTCCATCATCCTACTAATTCTGGTGTTCTATTGCGTGGGTGCCTTATCGACCTTTTCGCCCCCATGCGTTCTTTTTTTTGTTTTCCAACACTGTGCCGCACCCAGCTCTTCCTTTGCCACATCTTTTTTTCCTTAACTTTTGAACTCAGTGGTCAGCCGGGCTACCCACTGGGCCCTTACGCCTTCTTCATCCCCGACGTTTCTTTTGCCTTTTGTTAGCTCACTTTCCCTTTTTTTTGTCCCTCCCGACACTCGTCCCCTCCTGTTACTTGGCTCCTATTCCCATTCCCCCACGGTCCTTTGAACTCCTGTACTGCACCAGGGTCCCTTTCCCTTCAGTTTTTCCCCCCACCTTCTGGTCTCTGTAGTTTCCCCCCCGAACTCCCACCTACCCGTCCTGAGATCCGTCCCCACACTTTTTGCTGACGCTCTTAGTTTCCGGTTTGCCTCTCTCCTCGCCGCTTTGTTCTTTTCCCGTGCAGGTACATGGTGTTCCCAGTGAGCGCTTATTTTAACCTCCCCAGATGCCGGGAGACCCGCGTTTCGGACCCAAGTTGGCGCACCCCCTGGTTTTCTGTCTGCCTTCCTCCTTTTTGGTGTAGCTACCGACCCTATCTACTATAGTCGCTACCACATCCGATTCTTTGCTGCCCCACACATGACTTTTTTGACCTTTTGTTTCTTCACAGCTTTTCATTGATCAGTGCACCCCTCCCCGGGTCCCCTTTATGACGTCTTTGAACGGGCCCTTTTTTCCTTGTACAACCTTGGATCAATTTTTTTTTTTGAGGTCCGTATTCCTCACGCCACGGTCGACCCCTATCCTGCAGGCAGACTATCCTGGGCTTCCCAGGTTACTCCTCCCGATGAACCTCCCCCCCTGCTTCTTTTGGCCGATGTCAGTCTGGCGCCTCCTGGTTCTCCCTTTACTCGTCCCCCCTTCCTCTCAACGTCTTTTTCACGTTCCCACGACGCCCCTTTTGGGGACGTCTCCCCGCGTGCAGCCGATTAGGTTTCTCGACGCCCTAGACCCTGAGAGCCCCCCTCCCACAATGGTCCACAGTGGAATAGAAGTCACGACCCCCTCCGGGGCGGGTCTCCTAGACCGGAGTCGACACCTGTTGTCTTGGTCGTCAATATATTCGTCTCCCTTCCTCCTTCCCTCCCTGCATTTTTTCGGATTCTGCCGTGCGTCTCGACCTCCCCAGATCCCAGCCGCACCTCGGGCAGATAATTGCCACGGCCGTCCTTTTTAGTATGCACCTGCGTCACTTGTCTTCTCTTTTTAGTGACCCTTGGTTTTTCACCCCCTCTGTCTGTGTCTTAACAACCCCCCCCTGTCTGCGGGCCGGGTCCAACTCTTCGGCTCGACCCCCACCCTCGTGACGTTTCATTCTTCCTGGGTATAAGTCGGCCCTCTTTTTTTGTCAAAAGAATGATTTAGGTCCCGATCCTGTTTTTAACTCTGTACCTGTTCATCATGGACCCATCTTTTCCGCGAGGCTTGCCCCCCCCTCTAGTCCAGTCGAAAAACCCCCGTCTTTGAGTTGCAACTCCCCACATACATCCCGAGCTGTGTTCCGCCCTCACCTAAGCTTAGTGGCATCTGTCCCCCCCACTCGCGCCCACCCCCCCCCCACCTTCAAAAAAAAAGTTTCCTCCCTCCCCGTCTTTTGTGCCCATCTCTACCCCGGTTTCCGTTCGTTGATACCGCAAATCCCTGAGTTAGCGCGACCCAACCTCAGATTACTTCCCGACCTGGCGTCTATTGCCCCTAGTGTCGCCCGAAACTCTTTCCGCTTCATTTCCAAATGTCCACATCCCGGGTTGCCACCCCCTTTTATCCGGGTGTCACAGCCCTTTTCTCTGAGCTCCGACTTCCCCCATTTTGTTTTCCACGCAATGGTCTTGATCCCACTCCTTTTTGTGGGCCAAGGCCCTTTCCTCTTCGTCCCGCCCCCAGTGCCCCATTTCAAAGTTTGTACACACTCGAGCATCGTCGTAACCTGATTCGCTGGTTCTCCGTGTCTACCCCAGATTGACACTCCTTCCCCACCCCCCCCCGAACTCACGCAACTCTTTGCTCTTTCTCTGGGACCTTTTTTCCTTCCCGAGCCCCCATCCCCTTTGACCCCCCCTTGGACTTTTGGCCCCACCCCCACTTCTGCACGACCCTCGCTTTCGGCATGTTTTCCGTACTGTCTCGCCATGTCCGTCATACCTTAGACGCCGGCCCCCCCCCACTACTCGGATGTAGCAATCACGTTTTTGCAAGTAACATTAAACCACCCCTATTACCCGCCTGCCCAGCAACTTCCGCCCTTTGTTTATCTAGTCAGCGCCACGCGGATTCTTTCCCCCTCCAGTTTACCCATACCTCGCCTTCTTCTTGAGCGCCGAGCTTGTCCCTTTTTTTTACACTCGTAACATTTCCCCCTAATGTACTTCACTTCTCATGGTACTAGTGCCCTTTCGTTCGCCTTCAGGTAGGATGCCGTGTCGTTCGACCTCGAACTCGTTGTAGTAACCCCCAGCCAATGGCGCCCCCCCCCA
>Ga0179593_1688805_pt1 | contig 13607 bp, 18 predicted proteins | sample CZODoug2_1_08_16_FD_185931 | JGI IMG/M metagenome (GOLD analysis project Ga0179593, IMG submission 185931) | Vadose zone soil fungal communities from Angelo Coast Range Reserve, California, USA - CZODoug2_1_08_16fungal (PacBio error correction) | ecosystem: Environmental > Terrestrial > Soil >... | reverse complement strand
CCCCTCCGACGTCTCTTGTCTTTATGCAAAGACGTCTTTTATCTCAAGCTAGCAGAACCCGTGCTCTCCCCCCGCTTCGCGCCCGTTCCCCCCCCCTTTGGCATAGGAAAAGGAGACGATCCCTTTCCAGCAGGTAGTCGAGGCTGTTCCGTAGTAGAAAATCCCCCGCTTTTCTGGCGGTCAAAGCCTTTTCTCAGAAGAACATTTTCCAAAAAGAGATATTCTTTTCCTTTTTCGTTTCTCCCTCCTTCCAAGCCCCCCCCAAAGAGACGGTTCCTCCACTGAGACCTCATGAGCACCTCATTTCCCCTTCTCCGCGGTTTCTCAGAGGTACCTTTCCAAAAGTCCTTCTTCCTCTAACATCGCCTGACCATCGATGAACGACAGCCCCCCCCCTTGAGGGAAAAGGTCTGCACGCTTTTTATCCCCCTTCTTTTTTTTGGTGAATTTCCTCCCAAAGTTTTCCCGTCACTCGCGTGCCCCTTTTTCGAAATAGCGTCTTTCTCTTTACTCTCAGGAGCATTTAGGGTTGTGCTAACTTTTCGGTAAAAGACCCCCCCTTCCTTCATTATTCGGAGCCTCCATCACCCCATGACTTTTTTTCCCCCGTGAAAATGGTGGTAAGGTCCTCTTTCCATAAAGAAGATTCCGTGAAGTAGAGGCACTAGTGTAGTTTTGGAGATATCTTACGTAAAGAGATTAAGTTTTTGCGTCACCCTCTTTTTTCTACAACCTTTTTTTTTTCCTGAAAAAGGATGTCCAGGACAGGTCTCTCCCTTCTCTTCTTGTCTGGAATTGATTCCGCCGATTCCCCCCCTCTCCCCTTAAGGTTTTTTAGGAAGCTTTTTCCCCCCACTCGGAGGACTCCCCGGTCTGCCGCCTGACGTTTTCCCGGTTACTTTCCCCCCTCCGCCTTCTTTTTTTGACCACCTTCTTAACAGTGACCCCCTTTTCCTGGCAGCACCCACCTTTTTCTTTTATTCGAACGGCCCTTCCTTAGCGGGGAGTCCTTTCCTTGCGTCTTGACTTCGACCTCCTTTCCCTTATCCAGCCTCGCGGACCCTTTTTTGAATAATTTTGATGATGCTTTTTCGCTTCCGGACCCCTACGACAGACTCACAACCCCCCCTTCCCGGGTGATCACCCTTTCTCCCCATCGGTTAGAGCACCTCTCCTCCATCCAACACCCCTTTTCTCCCAGCAGCGGCTTCTCGGTAGTACTCGATTCTTTAACGGTAGGTTATCTTTCTTTCTCCAACCCCCTTTGCTATTCCTCTTCCCCCACGTTGCCTCGCGGGCCCTTCCACGACCAGCACAGATCAATGGCATCGGTTTTCGTAGATGCGCCCCTTTTATCTTTTTTTTCTTCTTCGTTGGTGCTCTTTCTCTCCCGGTAGAGCGGCCTTCGACCTCTCACACCCATCTGGAGGAAAGCAGCGAATCCTTCCGTAGTTTCTCTGACCCCACCACATGGTTCTTCTTTGTCCGGGAATTACTTTCAGGTGTGATTCCTCGAGCAACATTTTCGAACAGTTAGGTCTGACCCGCTCCCTTTTCTTGCCCTCACACTAAGACATCTCCCCTGAAGGTTGTTCCTTTTTGCACTTCTAGGCGCCCTCCCCTCTCCCGCGACGTGGATACCCCTCCTTTTCCCCTTCTGCCGCAGGGCTTTCCCTTGAAATGATAGCAAGATTTCCTGGATGACGCCGTCCCTTTCCCTTTCCGTAGATCTATCCTTCTATGCCTCTCCTTGAGCTGGCTGTTTTTTCTAGCTTCCAGACGCGTCAAATCGCCGCGGACCTGGTCCGCTTTTTTTCCCCCCTTTCCTCCGCTCCTTTCTTCGAGAAATTTCTCCTCTCAAAGCCCGGCTCAGCTCCCTCCTACTCCGTTGTTGTTGTTTTATCTCTCTTTTTTTTTTTCCCGGGCCTTTGTCGACCCCTGATCAGTTTTCTTCTTTTCAGGAGCGGACGTTTCCCCCCCCCCGAGAGTAAATAGGAGCCCTTCGCCGTGGAATAACCAGAGCTTTTCTTTCCCCCTTATTCCTACTAGACGAATTTCCCTTCTCCTTCTTTCCTTTTCGTGAAGGCGTAACCCTTTCCATGATAAAATCTCCCCACAAGAAGGAATTCTTCCTCTTCCCTCCCCCCAAAGGCTGCGCTCCCTTTCTTTTCCTCGACATGATAGCGACGTTCCAGGGAAAATGGAGGGTCCCCCTGCAGGTAGAAGTTCTCCTGTGATGTCCCAGTCTCCTTCTTTCTGTGTCTTCACGCCTAAAGAAACGGTTTGAAGTACCTCCCCGATTCGGGCGCTTTTACTACCGTTTTTCCCCACGAGGGCCGAACTTTTTTTTGGTGTTGAGCGCCGGGTTTTCCTTCGAGAATTCGCTGCTGGTCCCCCTTTTTTTTTCTAGCTGGTCTCCGTGCCTCACCCGCTTTTTCCCCCGGTTTCCCTGCGCACCACCTCCTTTCTTCCCCCGTTTCATATACCTCTACTTGGACCCGATGCAGTTTTCTGGCGTGTGGCACTCAAGGATTCCCCCTGGGAAAAGCTCAAAGAGCACTCTTACTGGTGGTCTCCTCCCCCAAACTTCCTTTTTTCCATCGAGTAATACCTCCTCTCCCTCGTTGCTGGCCAACGTTTCCCCCCCTTCCGGTGTTTTCGGAAGACGACTCGTGCTCGAACGAGTCCCCCCTTTTCCCCTCCAACCCGTCTTGGGCCTTTTCCATCGGTCTTACGGTCCAAAAAAGATTGATCAGAAAAAGTATTTCCTCTAGGCGCTCTCTCCTCTATGGATGCAGATGTCCTTCAAAGAAGAAGTCTAAACGATACTCCCCTCGGAAGCGGCCAACTACTTTTAGTGGGTGATTTCCTGGAATGAATCCGAGGGTTTCGTTGTCCCCCCCTTTCCCCCCTTCGGCGGGTACCCCTGGGTAATGGCGTCAGAGGCAGATTCCTCCCGAAGGTTGTTAGTTTCCCCCCTCTTTTTCCCGGAAAGCCCCTTTTCTTCAAAGCAAGCGCAGAAGCCCCTTCGAATCGCTCCTTTTTCCCCCCCCAGCCGGTGCACACCTCCCCAACAACAGCAGTGGTGACCCCTCCAATGCAGAAGAGAGTACTGTCTCTTCCCGAGCGAGCAGACTCCCTTTCTCATTCCTCGTTCATCTCTTGCCTTTTTTTGCTGTCGGATTCCAGCTCTGACCCCCTGTTGCAAGTCTTGGGACTCTCTCTAATGAGCTCGGGGTCTTCCCCTCCCTCGTGGAATTTAGACCACCCCCTCTTCACGGATCATCTATCTCCCCTAGGCCGCGAGGTTCTCCTCTTTCGGCCCGCTCCCCATTTTTTCCTCCTCCGTAGTGCCGCAACCCCCCCCCCCCCAAGAGTGGTTTGCCCGCAGCGCCTTTTCCCCTTTTTCGTTCATAGAGGGTTTTGTAGCAGGTCTTGCCTCCGTTTTCACTTCTCCTCTTCATGGTCATTTTTTATCCTCCTTTTCCTCTCCTTTTGATATGACCGTGCGTGGGAGACAGCGCGGTTTCTCTTTTTTGCTTCAGGTACGAGGGCGAACACTTTTTTTTCCCTCTTCGCGTGTGCTGGCTCCCCCATTCTTTCTCTTTTCATCCTGCTGGACAGCCTTTGTCAGATTTCTACTCCCTGTTTTTAAGAGCACAGCCTCCCCGGGGCAGCATCCTGAGCCCTCTTCTTTTTGTTTCCCTGGTCGCGCAGCGAGTTTGGGGGTTATGCCTAGAATCGCTGGTTCTGGCTTGCAGAAATCCCCTTCCCGGACGCTTAGACTACTCTTTTCTCTTTTCCTACTTTCCCCCCTTGAGAGATCGAAGTATGACCCGTGTCTGCTCCCCTTTTTTCTGTCGCATCTCCAGCGATTCCTTCCCCCGGTCCGATTTCAAGGATCTTCTCCCCCCCCCACACCCCTCTTTTTGAGACAGGCGACGATTCGTTTGCCTTCCTCTGAGGCTGTGATAGGCCCCCTTCTCCCCCAGACCGTTCTATGCTTTCCCTTTCCTTCTCCTACGACCCGATTGGCGTCCCCCTCCAGATATGGGTAGTTCGAAGCACCCCCCCTCCCTTTACACAGCGTGTCGCCCCCGCGCCCTACCTTTTCCCGTCACTATCACTCGCATCTCTCCCCTCCTTAGGAAAATGACGTTGTAAAAAGTCCTCTCCCCCCCCTTGAGTCTTCTCAGGGACCCCTTCCGACTCGATGAAGACAGAAAACCCTTTGGCTGAAAGATCACTTTTTTCCCCGAGTTGAATTTGTTTTTCCCCCCCTGTCTCAGTGTGGAAGTAACCCTCTTTCGAAGTTATCAATAGAGGCCTTCTACAGATAGAGGAGACTTTTTGTTTTGTGGCCACTCCCCCCCCCTCGTTTTCAACGACCCCCTTTTAATTATCGGGAGCCCCTCCTCCCAAGAATTGCAACTTCCTTCCTGGTACGACTGAGAACCCCCCAGCTGGTGCATCAGTAGAGGATGAGCTTTTTTTCGGCGCGCTAGATAAAGATCAACCTTAGCATTGGAGGGCGAGTTCACCACCTTTTTTTGTTTCTTGCCTGCTGTTGTTCCAGAGCAGGTCTTCCTCCCTGCCCTTGCTGGAATTGCTTCTGCGATTTTCAGAATAGGCCGTTGGTCGTCCCGCTCCAGATTAGGACAACCCGGCAAAGAGCTCTCACGCTTCTTCCGATCCCGTACCCAGGTGTCCCTTTGAAGACTGTTACCAACAGCTCCTAGACGTGCCCCCCCCTTGCACACTTCAAAAAGTAGTTTTACAGAGAACGGCTTCCTTGACGTAGCGGTTTTTTTTTTGTCGCCGATTCTCTTTACGGTAGACAGCGCCCTCTTTTCGCGATAAAGGAATCGGGCCCCACTCCCAATTTGGCTTCTATCTCTTCTTTTTTTTTTTCAGATTTCCGGATCCGATGAACCGAGGAACTAGAAGGTCGTGGTCCCTGCTATCCCCTTTCTCCTTCGTTCCATCCAAACGTGGAAAGAGTCTTTAGATTCCTCGATGCTTTCTTTCGGTAATATTTTTTTCTCTGTTTTTCGTAGCTTTCTGGCGATTGGAATCACGGGCTCTTGAGTCGGTTCTTCTCTCCCCCCCGCCACCGAACTCCCTGAATAGGGTCCAAGTAGCTTTCTATTTTTTTCGATAGATGACGTACTTCCCTTTCTCCTCTTGTGCGTGCATGTAGAACCTGTTTCCCGAACAGGTCGCCTTTCTCGGACACCCATCTGGCGGGCCCCCCCCCCCTCCTTCTAAAATAGTTTTTTCTCGTCCCCCACAACAACAGTCGGTTTTTGTCCGAGGAATTTAAGCGCTGCCCTGCATTTCCTATGAGTAGGATAACCCTCTTTTCCGGAAAAAGTTCGCGTCTCCCTCCCATCTTCCTGTCTCCCCCCGGACACTTCCGACGGCTCCCCCTCTTTCTAGAGGAACCCCGTCGCGAATTCATTTTTCCTTCCGTGTTCTAGCCCCCCTCTTTTTGTTGCCTTATGCTCCCCCGGTGGAAATGCTCCTAAGCAGGCGCGCGGTCTCCCTGCAGGATCTCGGCTCCTTCTCTGTCGTAGAGGCCCTCTGGGTGACTTTCCGAGTACCATCTTTTTTTTTCTTCTCTCTCGCGCTGACTGAGTACCTCTTATTCTTTCTGCCGCTCATGAAAGTCCCCTCTCCCTGGTCGGAAAAGGCCTCCTTTCTTTCATACCTCCTCAGTTTTTCCTCTTTCGTCTGAGATGAGCCGCTTTGTCGCCCATGTCTCGATGTAAGTTCATGAGCGGCCGTTCCTCTCCGAGGAATCTCGCAGCAGGAGTTTTTTCTGTGGGAATCACCCCTTTTCTTTTTCCTAACCTAATCTAGTCTTAACATTCTCCGTGACGTCGTCATCCCTCCCCGAGCATTTACAAAGCCCATTTTTTTTCCTCATGCCGACCAACCTTCTCCCGTCGCGGGCATTGACATCTCTCTCTTTTCACCCTGGCGGGTCCTAGCTTCGGTCGCCATCGGGTATTGGAGAACCGTTCTTCCCGGGTCTTCCCGACCTTTTTTTTCTTCCAAAGGTCCTTAATAATAGCACCTTCTCTGCGTAATTCCTGCCCCCCCCCCGAGGCTCGAGGTTTTTTTCCGCAGGGAGTCCCCCCCGTATTTAGGAGCCTTCTTTTTTTTCTTCTTTGGTTTGAGAAGGCCCTACTTTTCTGCCGAGGTCCCCTTTCTACATGCGACCCCCCCCCCCCGGAGAGGTAACCTTTTCAATCTAAAGAGCGCATTCCTTCCCCCTGGAACAACGATGCAGTTTCTTCCCGCTTCTTTTTGCCTTTTTTCGGCCTAATAAATTCCCTTCCCCTTTTAAGTGGTGATATAAAGCGAAATGTGGGGACGGACGTCCCCCCCTTTCCACTACGTTTGAACACCTCATCGTCTCACTCGGATGAAGCAGATGCTTTTCCCCAAAGTCAGGGTTTTACGAAGGAGAGCCGACTCTTTCAAGAGTCCCCACTCTTTTTTTTTCCCCCCCCCTTCGTCGGGGATAGTTTTTTTCTTTAAGGAAGTTTTTGAAACGCTTTAGTATTCGTGTGCCCATTGCTGCCTCCCTATGATGCAGAGTAGACCGAGCATTTCCTTCCCTCCGCAAACGGTCTCGACTTCTTTCTGTTCGAGGTCACGGGACGAAGTTGTGTTTCTTGAAACGGGTGGACCTTTTTTTTAGCGGTGGTCAACAGCCAAGGAGGTTCTTGAAACTGGGTTAATAGCGCCCCTTAGAGCAGTGAGCTCCAGGGTTTTTCCCCCCCCCTCTCCTCCCAAGCTTTTCCATGCACTCCTCCTCTGGAACAAGCAGTAGAAGACTCCCCTCGGACAGTAGAAGTAGCGTCTAACAAAGGCAGAGGTCATCCCCCCAAAACCCCCCACAAGCTTTTTTACCTCTCTCGCCCGCAATGAATCCTCCTCTCTCGGTAGAATAAGTTCTTCTCCCCCGGAGAGAAACTTCTTTTCACAGGGAGATTCCAGCTTTCTGAAAACCGAGTTTTTGGCAAGTCTTGTTCCCTTTCCTATAATTTTGTCCTTTTTTTGTTTCCCCCTCTGTCCTTTAGCAACCCCCTCCGGCTCTCTATCCTCTCGGCACCGACGAGGTTTCCCGAGATTTCCCTTTAGACTTGGGATTTCCTTACATCACACCTTGGCGAACTTCTTTCAGCGCTGGCCGCCCTATCTTTCATCGAGGGTAGTGACTTCTCTTTTTATTGCCGAATCTTGTCACGTTTCTTTTTTTCCTACTTCATGGTCCGTCGCTTCTCCTCGAGTGCGAGTGTCCCTTGCGAATGCTGCTGTCGGAGTGGTTTCCGTTTTTGCGTTGACGTCGTTACGCGGTCGAAAACTCCCCCCCCAATATAGAGGTTTTTCTGTAGTAGAGTCCCCTTCTCTCTCCCAACGCGGTCTTATTTTCCTGGTCCCTCTAATAGACGAAAATGCCTTCCCCCCCTTCATAGGAGACGTGACGACTTTTTTTGGTGGGAAGGGATCTCTCTTTAATAGTGAGGCGGGTCATGTATGAATCTCTTTTCTGACTTGCGGCCTTCCTCCCCTCATTAAGGTTAAGATCAGAGGTGTATCCTTTCTTTTTTCATCTCAACTACGTTTTGTGAGAGATCCCCAAGACCGTTAAACATATTTTCTTCCCCCTTGCAAGTAGCTTTCTTTCCCCTTCATAACAAAGGCCTCAGATGAGAGCCCGCCCCCAAGATTGGAATAGGAAACTCCCCCTCTTTTTTCCGCTGACACGGATTGTGCATCTTTTCTGGCAAACTAAGGGATTCTTTTTCCTTTCCTTTTCAGAGGCGGTCCCCCGGATCCCTCTCCCCAGCTTTGCGTAACCCTCCCCCCCCCTCCTCTAGGTAAGAAGATAGGTTTTTTTGAAAGAACGTCCCCCCAGTTTCCACTCGCCTGTTTCCCCCACTCGCGACCTCCTCCTGCGCACGGTCATATTCGCGGCCTCTTAGACTCTTTTTCCCCCCGTGACAAATTTCGGCATTCGCGAACATCGCCGCCCTTCCAGCAACTGTGCGTGCCCCCCTTCGTTTTTCTGCACGCTCACGGACCCCCCCCCCCCTTTTTGAATGTGGGTAAGAAACCTTTCCGTCAACTTGCCCCCTTGTTCCTTCCCTAGAGGCCTCAGTCTTCAGATAGAGGATCTTGTGCTCTCATCCCTCTTGTTCCCCGACCCCAGTCCTGATCGTCCCCCCCCCCAAGACTTGCAAACATCGTTTCCTTGTATTCCATACTCCAAGAAGCTTTGAGGATGAGCGCTTTTCGTCTCTACCTGCGACCCGTAGCGATTAGGCCCCCTCAGAGAATCAAAAACTGCTGTTGTTTTTTTCCTTTTGATGACCCGTTTGTTCCATCCAGTGTAGAGACCTCTCCCCTATGATGATGGAATTTCTTTCATGATTTTCACCGCCATCTCTTTGAAAGCTTTGAGTCCTCTCCAAAAAATATTCTAAACGGTTCAGACGTCCTCTGATTTCCTCCCCCAGGTTTTAAACGCTCCTGTCTTTTTCCCACGCCAAATAGACAAGTTTAGGTAAGCCCTGGACTCCCCCAACTTAGTAACCGTAGTTGACAAGGAAAGAAGGTTGGGCCTTTTCCTTTTTCACGATCGTAAGGTAGAGACCTTCGAGATAAAGATAGCGGTTCCCCCTCTCTCGCTTCGACCTTTGTTTTCCTTTTCCGGATAAAAGAAAGACTCTTTTTGACCTCCCCCCCCCCCACCCTGAGTCACTATCGAAGGGTTTGATAAAAAGCTCTCCTTCCGAGCACAATGTCTTTTCCCCCCTTCCCCATCAACCGTTTTTTTCTCCGTCTCCAGCAGCGGTTCTCCAGATCCCCTCAGATGTGGGGTCTTCCCTAGTTTTGTAAGTAGCCTCCTCTTGCGCTGGCTTTCACACCTCTCTCTCGGCTCGGTTTTAGGACGGCCCCCCGAATCGTCTCCATCGGTCCAAGTATCGGTTTGCACTATGCAGAAGGTTCTCCTTTCCGACATGGACTATTTTCTGAATGTAGAAATGGTTGTCCCCCTTTCTAGGCCTTTCAAATTCTCGACCCCCCCCCTGGTGCCAGCCCCTCCTTCCGCCGAGTTGTAGAAGCACGGCTACCACAAAAGTTAGTTTTTTTGGGCCGCGTCCTCCTCGGCCCCTCCTCATGTTTTTGTGAGTAGGGCGGTCCTTTTTCTGGAGAAAAGTTCGGTTTTTCGGGATCGTGCGCCTTCTTCTCCACACCCTCCCCCCCTAGCGACGAAGGTTTTTTCCTTTCCCCGACAGGTGAAATTATAGTCCTCTAAGTGGAGGAAAGAAGACGTGTTTTTCGCCTGGAGTTTTAATTCTCGCATCTATCATTCCGGCGAGGGATGCCATTCTATAATGGTAGCTGAAGGTATGCGCGATTTTTCTGGGTGATGCCTTCTCCAGCCCCCCCTCCTTCCCCTTCTCTCTTTAATAGAGGGACCCTTTCCTTGAAAAGGAAGTCCTGTCTCCCGGTCTCACAGTGCCGGCTTCCCTGGGCTCCGGTCTTTTTCCTCCCCTGCCTTTGTTGTTGTTCTTCTTTTCTCTCCCCTTTAGCGGGGCACTTTGTCGACCAGTCTTTTTGTCAGGTTAGAGCGGCCTTTCTTCCCCCAGAGAGTATCTTAGCCGTACTTTCCTCCCTTTATCTTTTGAATCACCTTCAGGCACATAGAGGAATAAAGAACTCCACCTTTTGATTAATGAGTTACCTTTTCCCCAGTCTTCCCTTTTCTGAGCATTTCCCACTTCCTTTTCGGACATAATCCATCCCCCCCGGAGTGCGTATAAACGTTTTTCTAAATGATTAACTCCATGTTTGGTAGGTTCTAGTTCTTCACAACTCCGTTCTCCTTTTTCGGTATTGTTTTTTCGAAAGAGATTTCCCCTGAAACACCCATCTTTCCTCCCCCCCTTGTTGACGCTCTTTTTTTACCCAGACAAAAATTTTTCTTGCGTAACTTAAGCACTTTTCTTTCTAAACTCCGGTCCTGTTGACTCGTTCTTCTCTTCTTCTTATTTCGAGCCCCCCTGCCAGAGTTCTGACGGACCTGACCTTTTCCCGGGAAACCCCTTTTTTTAAAATTTTCCGAAGGAGATTTCGAATTGACCTCACGTCGTTTTACTTCCCTTCCGTTCCGTCCAGATTAGCAGTTCTTCCCCCCCTAAATGCGGACCTTTCCTACGTGGTTATCCCAGTCCCCATCTACCCTTGCGAAGACCCCTAGTCTAAACCCCTCTCAGAGTAATACATCGGTCTGTCAACGTCTACCCCCCGGCTTGTTTTTCCTTTACCTAGTGCGCGAAGCTTTCTCTTCGAGGGGTTTTTCCAAAGAGGGTGATAACCTAGGGCTTTGTGGCTCATATTCTTCGGTAAGGCCTCCAAAAATTCTTAATAAAAAAGTTCTTCTTTTTTTCCCTCGAGTTCTTTTTTAGCGATTACTCTTCAAGTCCCTACGCTCCTAGGCCTACCACCTTCCTCCCCGCTAAGTTTTTTTGTTAGAAGGTAAACGCCTTAAGTGTGGGTGATGACCCTTACCCAGTTGTTCTGTTACTATTTTTCTTGTGGCCCCCCCCCTTGGAGGAGAGCCCCCGGTACTGGCATCGCCCGGCAGACCTTCGACCCCCCGTTCTTTTGTGAAGAGATGCCTAACAAACGCCCCCTTCGGTGAAACGTCTCGACTTCCTCGCATAGACATTTTCCTTTTTTCTCTTGCTGCGAACCCTCAACACGCACACCACACCTTTCATCGGCCCTTGCCGCCAATCTTTTTGTATCTTTCCCTCTAGAGATGTTACACGGAGAGCACCCTGGTGCACCTATGATGTTAGTCCCCCCCCTCGTCGTCCCCTGAACCCCCTCCGACCGCATTGCTTTTTTCCCTTTCTCAGATAATGAGGACTTTTTTCCCCGGCCTTGTCCTTTAGCCCACCTCTGGGTGCTTTTTTCTCCTCTATAGTAGAGTTTTTTTCTCGGACGAGAGGTGGTCCGAGCTACTTCCCCTTTCTATTGGTAGTTCTCTCCTTTTTTCAATTAAAAGCGGTCTGGACAGTGAAGACCACCCCCCCCCTAGTTTTTTCGTTTTCATCTATTTTTTCGATGTTAGCCCTTTCTCTTTGCCAGAATAGAGGTAAAGTGAATCTCCTTCTCCTATGTTTCCGCGCTATCTCTATTTGATATGGCCCTTTTGTTCCCCTGTAGAGAGTTGGTGTACAACTTTTTTTACCCTGTTAGGTAAGTTATCTCATATTGATACCTATTGTTTCCTAGAGTAGTAGACTTTGTTACCGCTATTCCCGGTCTACCCCCCCTCACTTGAATTTACTCTCCCCTCGAGGTAAAGATGACCCCATTTGGAAGAAGACTTTTTTCGCTCTGACCAGCTGTTTTTTTAACTGTCTCTCTGAGAGAGTTTTTTGGAAGGGTCTGGAGCCTTCCATTGCCGGCTTTCCTTCCGTATTCAGACTCTCGACCACCAGCGTTGTCCTACTTAATAAGTTGTTTTCTTTTTTCTTTAGAACGATTTCTACTCTTCCCATCCCCTTTTCCCAGAAGGCAAGTAAGCACTGTTCGAAAGAAAACCATCCACTTATCTCTGCCGGTCCGCGTCGTAACCAAACGTGGGGATACCCCGACCCCCCTATCCATGCGGATGCACGTTTTCAGAAGTTTTTCCTTCCCTCTCTTGATAGGGCCCCCCCCAAACTTCATTGGTTAACCTCAGACAGCCTTATGAGGTTTTACCTCGTCGACCGAATTTTAGCTCCGCACACCGAGATTACTCCTATTCCGAGGACCCCCTTCCCCCCACTCCTTTGTTAACCAGAGCTGTCGCCCCCCCTCGCGGACAGCAGCTGAACGGTCATATACCCCTTTCCCTCTTCCCTAGGACCATGAAGCCCCTCCCCTGACCCCTTGGCGCGTTAAATTTTTCTTTCCCAATCGCCCTCCCACCCTCGCATGAACGTTTCCCGTGCGGGACACCTTCTTCGCCACGCTCACTTGCGTTATAATGTGTTTGTTGAGGGCAAATCCCCTTTTTGTGGACGTAACCCCCCCCAAATTCTGTTCTCCCTCGCTTCTCGATTGTAGGTCGACTCCTAGGAGCCGGTCGCCCGGTTTTAAATGCCACGACTGTCCCTCCCACAGTCAGCTTCATTCTTTTTCTACTTCCCAAGACTTGCACCCACCTGTGAAAGGGGTGGTTTTAATCCTAAAGAAGATGGTCCCCGTCGTCTATGATCTCGCCGTGTCCCTTTTCCTTCTAGAAGTATTCCCCCCCCAGTACAGAGATTCTTTCGGTTCTCGCTTTTGTTATCACCACCTTCTTGTGTTTAGTTTTCGGACCCGGCGTTGCGCAGGTCGAGACTTTTTTTATTGATGTCTGGAATTTTTTTTTCCTACTTTGCCAGGCTTTTTTTTTTCTGGACCGATTTAGGCAAACTCGCCCCAAGGTTGAAGTAGATCTTTAACGGTGTAATTGTTCCCTTTCCGCCTGGTGGAGTTGACCGACTCTTCCCCTTCGAAACATAGGGGTAAGGAAACCTTTCCTTCACCCACCCTGTAAACAGGTCTCCCGTTAAAGGCCTCCATCTCTGACGATAGCTTTTTTTTTTTCTTCAGAAGATATGAGTATTTCTCTTACTCAGGCAGCCCTTCTCTTTAATACGTAACCTCTACTCGTTAAGATCTATTGATTAAGGATTGCCTAAACACACTTCACCCTTTATTTATAACCTTTTGGGAATATCAACTTCGCCCTTCTGCTGTTGTCTTTCCCAACCTAATTGTAGAAGTGTTGGTCCCCCCTTCCAAGAGGTACTGACCTTTTGTTGTAGCCTTCTTCTCCAAACCCATGTTTTCGTGGGCTGTTTCTCTCCCCCCAGTTGAAAATCTTAGGCCTTCACCCAGCAGCACCTTTTTTCTTTTTTCCTTACGGACTCGGGTTTCCCCCACCTCTCCTATGAGAAGGTAGATTCCCTATCCCATTAGGAATTGTCTTTTCTTCCTCCCGTGTTGTCCAGGCACAGGTTCGATGCATTCTTTCTTTTTCCCAAGATGGAGGGAAATTCTATGTCTCTTTGCTAGACTTCGGCAGTCAAAACCCGCGCTTCGGTGTGTTCTGCTCCCCCCGCCGGACGCAGCTCGCTTTTTCTTCCTTGTGTGTCTGAGAGTTTCCTGTGCGCACCCGGTGGGATGTTCCTCCGTTCGGGAAGAAACCTCGACGGTCACTCCCCCCCCCCTAAGGACCACTCCCTACGTGAACTCCTTTTTCGAGGACCCAAGCCCCCTTCGTTCTCTTTCACTTGCCCGCGACGTTGGCTCTCCCCTTTCGTCCTGAGGCCGACGGTTTTCAATGCTCGAAACTTTCCGGCGGCAGGGAGGACGCCGTTTTTTCTCCATAGATGCTTTCTTTTGTCCTTGACGCAGCTTATTGTTTCTCCGCTCCCAGAAGATTTCCCCTTGAGATGAATCGCGGGACCTTTTTTCTCTCATCAATTGACGTACCGTCTTTTTCCCTTTCTTCCCTGGTAGACAATTCCGGCCTCCTCTTC